>Ga0256839_1000190_pt1 | contig 80960 bp, 73 predicted proteins | sample 354166metaG_FD_185968 | JGI IMG/M metagenome (GOLD analysis project Ga0256839, IMG submission 185968) | Hydrothermal vent microbial communities from Mid Atlantic Ridge, Atlantic Ocean - 354-166 | ecosystem: Environmental > Aquatic > Marine > Hydrothermal vents | place: Atlantic Ocean: Mid... | reverse complement strand
CCGCTTTCGGCCAATGTGCTGTTCATGACGGTCATGGCGACGAAAATGCCCTTCGTCGGGCGCGGCTGAAGCCTTCGGCCGGCTGCCCGGCTCTGCCCTGCGCGCGGGAGCTGCCGCGGTATCGCGGCGCCTGGCGGGAGCGGCTGCACGGGGCAGGGGTGCGGCAAGCGGGTCGGCCCGCGCCGTCGCCGGGCGATGTTTCCGGGGCGCTGCTTCGAAACGGGCGCAAGGGGCGCATCATGGAGCTTGCGGGCGGCAGGAAGCGCCGGGTTCCGATCGCCGGGGCGCCGGCGCGGCGAGAGAGGTGTTCCCGGGGCGGGGCATCGAGGCGGCGCCGAGGCGCGGCCTCAGGCCAGCCGTCCCCAGAGGTCGTATTCGCCTGCCTCGTCCACCTCGACCGTCACCATGTCGCCCGGCTTCAGCCCCTCGAAGCCTTCGTCGATGAACAGGTTGCCGTCGATCTCGGGGGCGTCGGCGCGGGTGCGGCAGGTGGCGCCTTCGCTGTCCACCGCATCCACGATCACCTCCATCCGCTGGCCGACCCTTGCCGCCAGTTTTGCCTCGGATATCGCCTGGGCCTTGGCCATGAACCGTTCCCAGCGCTCCTGCTTCACCTCGTCGGGCACATGATCGGGCAGCGCGTTCGAAGCGGCGCCGGCGACGTTTTCATACTGAAAGCAGCCCACCCGGTCCAGCTGCGCCTCGTCCAGCCAGTCCAGCAGGGTCTGGAATTCCGCTTCGCTTTCCCCGGGATAGCCGACGATGAAGGTCGAACGCAGGGTGATCTCGGGGCAGATCGCGCGCCACTGGGCGATGCGATCCAGCGTCCTTTCCGCCGCCGCCGGCCGGGCCATGCGGCGCAGCGTGTCGGGATGCGCGTGCTGGAACGGCACGTCCAGATAGGGCAGCACCAGCCCTTCGGCCATCAGCGGGATCAGATCGGTGACGAAGGGGTAGGGGTAGACATAGTGCAGCCGCACCCAGGCGCCGAGCGCGCCCAGGTCGCGGGCCAGCGGGATGATCGGCGCCTTTTCCGGGCGGTTCTTCCAGTCGGTGCCATAGGCCGAGGTGTCCTGGCTGATCACCAGCAGTTCCTTCACGCCGCTGTCCACCAGCTTTTCGGCTTCGCGCAGCACGGCGGCGGCGGGGCGGCTGGCCAGGCGTCCGCGCATCTCGGGGATGATGCAGAAGCGGCACTTGTGGTTGCAGCCCTCGGAAATCTTCAGATAGGCGTAGTGGCGCGGGGTCAGCTTCACCCCGGCGGGGGGCAGCAGGTCGATCTTCGGGTCGGGCTGCGGCGGCACCGCGGCATGGACCGCGTCCAGCACCTGCTCGTATTGATGCGGGCCGGTGACCGCCAGAACCTTCGGGTGCGCGCCGGTGATGTAGTCCTTCTCGGCGCCCAGGCAGCCGGTGACGATGACCCGGCCGTTTTCGGCCAGAGCCTCGCCGATGGCGGCAAGGCTTTCGGCCTTGGCGCTGTCGAGAAAGCCGCAGGTGTTGACGATCACCGCATCGGCGCCGGCGTAGTCGGGGCTGATCGCATAGCCTTCGGCGCGCAGCCGCGTGAGGATGCGCTCGGAGTCCACCAGCGCCTTGGGGCAGCCGAGGCTGACCATGCCGATGGCGGGCTGGCCGTCACGGCGCAGCTCGGGCGTGCGCGCGGCGGCGAGGTCGGGGCGCAGGTCGGGGGGGTTCCGGCTCATCCGCTGCTCATAGCCAATCGCGCTGGACGACTCAATCGGGTTGCTCGGGGGCGGGTCGCGCTGGGGCGGGTTGCTCAGGGGCGCAACCCGCAGGGGCCGGGCTCGGCGCGTTCGACGGCGACGATCCGTCGCAGCAGCTTGTCGGGCTGATCGCCGATGATGACCGTGCGCCCGATCACCAGGCCCGGCGTGCCGGCCATGCCCAGCTTGCCGGCCAGCGCGCGCGACAGCCACATCCGCCGCTCGACCGCATCGGAGGCCATGTCCTCCAGAAGCCGCGGCACATCCAGCCCCATGCCTTCGGCCAGCGCCTTCACATAGGCTTCGTTCGGCTGGAAGCGGGCCCGCATCAGCCGGTCGTGGAAGGCATCGCCCGCGCCCTGCGCCCGCGCCGCGATGGCGGCCCGCGCCGCCACCTCCGACGCCGGGCCCAGCCCGGCCAGGTCGTGCCAGCTGATGGCGATGCCTTCGAGCCGGCGCAGCCGCGGGCTCAGACGGCGGCAGACGGGGCACTGGAAGTCGAAGAAATAGGCCACCGGCACCGCATTTGCCACGCCGAGGGCGTCTCCGAACAGCGCGCCGCACAGATCGCGCGCCACTTCGCCGCGCGCGGCTTCCAGCCCGGCGGGGGGGGGCTGCTCCAGCCCGAACAGAGGCACGCCCCCCGGGGTCAGGGGGCCGCCCTTCAGCAGCCGGTAGCCGGGCAGGGCGGGCATCGGCGCGAATTCCGGCAGGCGGGCGGGCAGCGGCAGGCCGGTGCGCCAGCCCGCTGCCGCGATTCCGCCGACGGCCAGCAGCGCGCCGCCGAGCAGGATCTTCCTTCTGTATGGCGCCTTCACGGCCTGATCTTCCAGCCGGTGCGGAAGATCAGCCAGATCAGCCCGAGGCACAGCGCGAGAAACGTGCAGACGGCGGCGATCGACAGCCCCACCGGCACGTCGGCCACCCCGAAGAAGGCCCAGCGAAAGCCGCTGATCAGATAGAGGACCGGGTTCAGCTTCGTCACTGCCTGCCAGAATTCCGGCAGCATCGAGACCGAGTAGAAGGCCCCGCCGAGGAACACCAGCGGGGTGATCACCAGCAGCGGGATCAGCTGCAGCTGCTCGAAGCTTCCGGCCCAGATGCCGATGATGAAACCGAGCAGCGCGAAGCTGACGGCCGTCAGCAGCAGGAAGGCGATCATCCAGAGCGGGTGCCGGATGTCCAGATCGACGAACAGTGTCGAGGTGGCCATTATGATCAGCGCGATCATGATCGCCTTGCTGGCAGCGGCGCCGACGTAGCCGATGACGATCTCCATGAACGACATCGGCGCCGACAGCAGTTCGTAGATGGTGCCGATGAACTTCGGGAAATAGATGCCGAAAGAGGCGTTGGTGACAGACTGCTGCAACAGCGTCAGCATGATCAGCCCCGGCACGATGAAGGCGCCGTAGCCGATCCCTTCGACCGACTGGATGCGCCCGCCGATCGCCGCCCCGAAGACCACGAAATAAAGCACCGTGGAGAGCACCGGAGAGATCACCGACTGCGCCAGGGTGCGAAAGGTGCGCGACATTTCAAAAACGTAGATCGCCTTGATCGCCTGCCAGTTCATGCGGCTTCCTCCAGCAGGTTCAGGAAGATCTGCTCGAGCGAGCTCTGCCGCGTTTCCAGGTCGCGCACCGCGATTCCGGCCGCCGCCAGATCGGCCAGCAGGCGGGTGATGCCTGTGCGCCCGGCGGCGGTGTCGTATTCGAAGGTCAGCGTCCGGCCTCCCTCGCCCAGCTTCAGCGCGTGGCCGGCAAGCGCCGGGGGCAGGCTGTCCAGGGGCTCCTGCAGGAACAGGCACAGCGCCTTGCGCCCCAGCTGGTGCATCAGGCGTGCCTTTTCTTCCACCAGAAGCAGCCGGCCCTTGTCCATGATGCCGATCCGGTCGGCCATTTCTTCGGCTTCCTCGATGTAATGGGTGGTCAGGATGATCGTCACCCCGTCGTCGCGCAGCCGGCGCACCAGCGCCCACATGTCCTTGCGCAACGAAACGTCCACCCCGGCGGTGGGCTCGTCCAGAAACAGGATTCGCGGCTCGTGCGCCAGCGCCTTGGCGATCAGCACCCGGCGCTTCATGCCGCCCGAAAGCTCCATGTTGCGCGCCTTGCGCCTGTCCCAGAGCGACAGCGCTTTCAACACCCGCTCGATGTGGGCATCATCGCGCGGCTTGCCGAACAGCCCGCGCGAAAAGCGGGTGGTGTTGATCACCCGCTCGAACGGTTCGATGGAGATGTCCTGCGGCACCAGCCCGATCAGGGCGCGCGCGGCGCGGTAGTCGGTCACGATGTCGTGGCCGGCCACGGTCACGGTGCCGGAGGTGGGCCGGACCAGCCCGCAGATCGCCGAGATCAGGGTAGTCTTGCCGGCGCCGTTGGGGCCGAGCAGGGCGAGGATCTCGCCTTCCTCGATGTCGAGCGACACGCCTTCCAGTGCGGTCGGCCCCTTCGCGTATCGCTTGGAAAGTGCACTGACCGAGATGATCGCCGCCATGATGCCTGCCCGTCCGTATGCCTGTTTACGTTGCGCCCCCGATTCCGCCGCTGCCCCGATCCCGCGCGGCCTGGGGACCCGGCTGATCCGCCCCGGAAGGAGACATTGCCCGTGCGTCCGGCGGCGGGTACGGGAGCACGCCGCCGGGTCTCAGCGCCTCCGGTCGCGGCGCGAGGACATCGGCTGGAATGCCACGCCCACATGCGCCTCGCAATAGGGCTTTCCGGGCTGCACGGCGAGGCCGCAGAACCAGAATTCCTCGGTGGCCGGATCGCCGATCGGCCATTTGCAGGTGCGTTCGGTCAGCTCCATCAGGCTGAGCTTCTTCGCCTTCTTCTCGACCTCGCGCACCGATGCCAGCGCTTCGGGGCTGATCTCGTTGGCCGAGGGTTGCGGCGGCAGCGGCTGGCCGGCCGGGATGATCTGCTTTCGGGAGGGTGCCGCCGGCCGGGGTTCGGGCTGTGCCGAGGCCTCGGCCGCGGGTTCGGGGGGCGGCGCGGATGCGGCCGCGGCGCGGGGCGTCTTTTCCTTTGCCTCCCTTGCCGGCTTGGAACCGGAGCCGCTGCGGTTCGACAGCCCCAGCCGGTGCACCTTGCCGATCACCGCATTGCGGGTCACGCCGCCAAGCTCCTTGGCGATCTGGCTGGCCGAGAGGCCCTCGCCCCACATCTTCTTCAGCTTTTCAACGCGTTCGTCGGTCCAGGACATCTCGTTTCCTCAGGCGGCTCGTTGGCGTGGCGGGTTTCCCGGCCGGCAGGGCCGGGCTTCTGCCACGGCAGTTCCGGATTGCGGGCGGAGCCAGCTTACATCTTCCGGGCAGGAGGATACAAGCGGGGAAGCCGCGCCGCCGGTGCTCCGGCCGTCTTTCCGGCGGGCCGGCGGCATCCGTTCCGGGCCGGTCCGGAGTGCGCGCGGTCGGGCTCTGGACAAGCGCCCCGCCGCGCGCTATCAGCCCGCCATGAGCATGAGCGCCCCCTCCTCCGCCTTCCGACGCCGACGCTGATGTGTCCCGGCGCCGTGCGCGCCCCCTTCTTCCTGATCGTTATGCCCCGTGCCACGGGCGCCCCCGGGTTTTCCGAAAAGGCTGTTCCGATGATCCCCCCCGTCCTGCCGACCTACAACCGCGCACCGCTTTCCTTCGTGAGGGGCGAAGGTTCCTGGCTCGTGGAGGCCGGCGGCCGACGCTTCCTCGACATGGGCGCGGGCATCGGCGTCAATGCGCTGGGCCATGCCCACCCGGCGCTTGTGGCCGCGCTCGCCGAGCAGGCGCAGGCCCTGTGGCACGTCTCCAACCTCTACCGGATCCCCGCCCAGCAGGCGCTGGCCGAGCGGCTGGTGGAGGAAAGCTTTGCCGATACCGTCTTCTTCACCAATTCCGGCACCGAGGCGCTGGAACTGGCGGTAAAGATGGCGCGCCGGCACTGGCACGCGGCCGGGCGGCCGGAGCGCAGCGAGATCATCGCCTTCGAGGGCGCCTTCCACGGCCGCTCGATCGCGGCCATCTCGGCGGCCGGAAGCGAGAAGCTCGCCGCCGGCTTCGGCCCGCTGCTGCCGGGCTTCCGGCAGCTTCCCTTCGCCGACATGGCCGCGATCGAGGCCGCGATCGACGAAACCACCGCCGCGGTGATCGTCGAGCCGATCCAGGGCGAGGGCGGCATCCGGCCCGCGCCGGATGCCTTCCTGCAACGGCTGCGCGCGCTGTGCGATGCCACCGGCGCGCTGCTGGTCTTCGACGAGGTGCAGTGCGGCATGGGGCGCAGCGGGCGGCTCTTCGCCCACGAATGGGCCGGGGTCGCGCCCGACATCATGATGGTCGCCAAGGGCATCGGCGGCGGCTTTCCGCTGGGCGCGGTGCTGGCCACCGAGCGCGCCGCCGCGGCGATGACGGCGGGCACCCACGGCTCCACCTATGGCGGCAACCCGCTGGGCTGCGCCGTGGGGCTGAAGGTGATGGAAACCGTTGCCGATCCGGCCTTCCTGGCCGAGGTGAACCGCAAGGCCGGCCAGCTGCGCCAGGGGCTGGAGGGGCTGGTGGCCGGGCATCCGCAGATCTTCGCGGAGGTTCGCGGCCGGGGGCTGATGCTCGGGCTCGTCTGCAAGGCGCCCAACGCGGAAGTGGTGCAGGCCGGCTACGAGGAGTGCGTCCTCACCGTGCCCGCCGCCGGCAACGTGGTGCGCCTTCTGCCCCCGCTGACCATCGGCGCGGAGGAACTCTCCGAGGCTGTCGCCCGGCTCGAGCGCGCCGCGCAGCGCCTGCGGGAAACCGCGTGATGCCGTCTTCCGTGCCCTGAACCCCCGGGGTGAACCGCTTCCGATCGGGACGGGAGGAGCGGGCAGCCCCTGCACCCCTTGCAAGAAAGACCTGACATGAATCACTTTCTCGACCTGCACAAGACCGATGCCGCCGCCCTGCGGGCCATCATCGATGATGCCATCGCCATGAAGAAGGCCCGCGCCGGTCGGCCCAGGGGCGCCCCCGATGACGACCAGCCCCTGGCCGGGCGGATGGTGGCGCTGATCTTCGAAAAGCCCTCCACCCGCACCCGCGTCAGCTTCGATGTGGGGGCGCGCCAGATGGGGGCGCAGACGATGGTGCTCTCGGGTTCCGACATGCAGCTGGGCCATGGCGAGACCATCGCCGATACCGCCCGGGTGCTTTCGCGCTACGTGGACCTGATCATGATCCGCACCTTCGAGGAGGCCACGCTGCTGGAACTGGCCGAACACGCCACGGTGCCGGTCATCAACGGGCTCACCAACCGCACCCATCCCTGCCAGATCATGGCCGACGTGATGACCTACGAGGAACACCGCGGCCCGATCAGGGGGCGCAAGGTGATGTGGTCGGGCGATGGCAACAACGTCTGCGCCTCCTTCCTGCATGGCGCCGGGCAGTTCGGCTTCGACTTCACCTTCACCGGCCCGCCGGCGCTGGACCCCGAGCCCGAGTTCGTCGAATTCGCCCGCGCGAAGGGCGTGAAGGTGGAAATCGAACGCGATCCGCTGAAGGCGGTCGAGGGGGCCGATCTGGTGGTTACCGATACCTGGGTGTCGATGCATGACGCTCTCTCCGCCCGGGAGCGTCGCCATAACCAGCTGCGCCCCTACCAGGTGAACGAGCGGCTGATGGCCGCGGCCGCACCGGACGCGCTGTTCATGCACTGCCTGCCGGCCCACCGCGACGAGGAGGCCACCTCGGCGGTGATGGACGGGCCGCAGTCGGTGATCTTCGACGAGGCCGAAAACCGCCTGCACGCGCAAAAGGCGATCATGCGCTGGTGCCTGGGCCTGTAGCGGCCCGCGCGGCCGCCGAAGGCAGGGGCGGCGGGCCGCGAATGGCGTTGCCTGATCCGGGGCTTTGCCCTAGAGCTTGGCGCAGTCCGACAACCCGCCAGAGGTCCGCCATGCGCCTGTCCCGCTATTTCCTGCCGGTTCTGAAGGAAACCCCGGCCGAGGCGAGCATCGTCAGCCATCGCTACATGCTGCGCGCCGGCATGATCCGGCAGGCGAGCGCCGGCATCTATACCTGGCTGCCGCTGGGCTTCCGGGTGCTCCGGAAGATCGAGCGCATCATCCATCAGGAACAGCAGCGCGCCGGCCATGTCCCGATGCTGATGCCGACCCTGCAGTCATCAGATCTGTGGCGCGAAAGCGGCCGCTACGATGCCTATGGCCCGGAAATGCTGCGGATGCAGGACCGGCAGGGGCGCGAGCTGCTCTATACCCCCACCGCCGAGGAGCTGATAACCGACGTCTTCCGCGCTCATGTGAAGAGCTACCGCGACCTGCCGCTGACGCTGTATCAGATCCAGTGGAAGTTCCGCGACGAGATCCGCCCGCGTTTCGGGGTGATGCGCGGGCGCGAGTTCTACATGAAGGACGGCTACAATTTCGACCTCACGAAGGAGGACGCCCTGCACGCCTACAACCGCCACATGGTCAGCTACCTGCGCATCTACGAGCGCCTGGGGCTCAGGGCGATCCCGATGCGCGCCGATTCGGGGCCGATCGGCGGCGACGATACGCATGAGTTTCTGGTGCTGGCCGAAACCGGCGAGAGTGAGGTGTTCTACGACAGCGCGGTTACCGGGCTGAGCCTGGGCGCGCAGCGGATCGACTATGACGACCGGGGCGCTATCGCCGCGATCTGCCGGGAATGGACAACCCCCTACGCCCGCACCGACGAAACCCACGACCCGGAGCTGTTTGCGCGGATTCCCGAGGAAAGGCGCCGGGTCTCGCGCGGCATCGAGGTGGGCCAGATCTTCTATTTCGGCACCAAGTATTCGGAGCCGATGGGCGCCACCGTCACCGACGAGGCCGGCAACCAGGTGCCGGTGCACATGGGCAGCCACGGGATCGGGGTAAGCCGGCTCGTGGGGGCGATCATCGAGGCCAGCCACGACGAGCGCGGCATCGTCTGGCCCGAGGGCGTGACCCCGTTTCACGCGGGCATCGTGAACCTCCGCCAGGGAGATCCGGCCTGCGATGCCGCCTGCGCGGAAATCCATGCGGCGCTGTGCGCGGCCGGGCTGGAACCGCTCTACGACGATCGCGAGGAACGCGCCGGCGCCAAGTTTGCCACCATGGATCTGATCGGCCTGCCCTGGCGGATCACCGTCGGCCCGCGCGGGCTGAAGAACGGCGTGGTCGAGCTCACCTGCCGGCGCACCGGCGAGAGCGAGGAGATGCGTGCCGAAGACGCGGTTGCCCGGGTGCGGGAAATCTATGCGCCGCACCACGAGGCCGGGCTGGTCGAGCCGATGGCGGGCCGCTCCTTCCATACCTGGCTGTAGGCCGGTGTCGCTCGAAGAGGTGGACTGGTCGCGCCTCCCGCCGCCCGTCGATGATGGCGGCGCCGATCACCTTGCGGGCATGGCGCTGCCGGCGCTGGCGCTGCCGGCCACCGACGGGCGCCGGGTTGACCTGTCGGCGCTGCCCGGGCGCACTGTCGTTTACATCTACCCGATGACCGGCCGGCCCGACGTGCCGCTGCCCGAGGGCTGGGACATGATCCCCGGCGCGCGGGGCTGCACGCCGCAGTCCTGCGCCTTTCGCGACCATTTCGCCGAGCTGCGCAGGCTGGGCGTGGCCAACGTGTTCGGCCTGTCGGTGCAGGAGGGCGACTGGCAGCGCGAGGCCGCCGAGCGGCTGCACCTGCCGTTTGCGCTCCTGTCTGATGCGGGCCTGGCGCTGGCCGATGCGCTGAGGCTGCCGCGCTTCCGGGTGGCGGGGATGACGCTTTTGAAACGCCTGACGCTGGTGATCGACGAGGGCCGCATCACCCGCGCCTTCTACCCGGTGTTCCCGCCGGACGCGCATGTGGGCGTGCTGGTCGGCTGGCTGAAAGCCAGCCCCTGATGCCCCTGCTCGTGCGCCCCGGCCCCGAACATCTGCCACAATACATCGCCGCCCTGAAACGCGGCTGGTCGTCCAGCACCACCCGCGATGTTTCCGCTGGGGAATCGGCAATGATCGAGGCAGATGCGCAAGCCTTCCTGGGGTCGATGGATGACCCGGACGCGCTGGCCGGTGACATCGAAAAACCCGATGGCACCATGGTCAAACGCCTGCCCGGCCTGAAACGCTTCATCTGGGACGGGGGCTTTTGCGGCATCGTCAACCTGCGCTGGCAAGAGGGCACCGCGGCGCTGTCGCCCTGGTGCCTGATGCCTGGTGCCTGGGGCCTGGGGCATATCGGATACAGCGTCGTTCCGTGGAAGCAGCGACGCGGGTATGCCACCCGCGCCTTGGCGGAAATCCTGCCGGAAGCGCGAAAGATCGGCCTTGCGCATGTGGAAATTTCGACCGACGTCGGCAACATCCCGTCGCAAAAGGTGATCATCGCCAACGGTGGCGTTTTCGTTAGGGAGGTGACCCGGACCGGCGCGCTTTCCAACGCGGATGGCCTGCTTTACAGGATCGACCTGGCAGCCCGCTGACCTTCACCTTTTCGCAAATATCCCCGCCGGAGGCTCCTGCGGTCGAGACATCGCGCGGCGCAGGCAAGTGAAACGGCGCCGGTGCCGGCCTGACAAGCGGTTGAACCATCGGGGAACTGCTTGACCCCACCGGCCATTGGCCCCACATTCCGCCAAAATCGGCAGGAGCAGCCCTTGGCCACCGGCACCGTCCCGTTTTCCCGCTTCGAATGGATGATCGCCTGGCGCTACCTGCGCGCGCGCCGCGCCGAGGGCGGGGTCAGCGTGATGACCTGGATTTCGCTGATCGGCATCACGCTCGCGGTTTTCGCCCTGATCGCCACGATGGCCGTGCGGGCCGGGTTTCGGGCCGAGTTCGTCGACACGATCCTGGGCACCAACGCCCATGTCACCGTCTATAATGCGGTCTACACCGATGAAAACGGCCGGCGAACCAGGGCGATCCCCGAATTTGACGGGGTGGCCGCAAGGATCGCCGCCATCCCCGGCGTGACCCGTACAGCCCCGCTGATCCGTGGGCAGGTGATGGCCAACATGCGCGACAACAACACCGCGGTTGATGTCTATGGCATCCGGCTGGACGACCTGCTGACCATCCCGCGGGTGGCCCGGCCGCAGGCTGCTCTTGGCGACATCATGCGCTTTGACGAGGGGCTGGCGATCGGCTCGGGGGTGGCGCGCGAACTGGGCGTCGGCGTGGGCGACCGGATCAGGCTGATTTCCCCGAACGGCGTCAGGACGGCCTTCGGCACCAGCCCGCGGGTCAAGAGCTACGAGGTCGTCTACATCTTCACCGCCGGGCGCTACGACATCGACCGCACCCGCGTCTACATGCCCTTTGCCGAGGCGCAGAGCTATTTCAACCGCGACGGCGTGGCCGACGAGATAGAGGTGATGCTGGAAGACCCCGAGAACGTCGATGCCTACGCCCCGGCACTGCTGCGGGCGGCTGGAGAACGCGCCCTGCTGTGGACATGGCGCGACCGCTCGGGCGCGTTCCTGCGGGCGCTCGACATCGAGGACAACGTGATGTTCGTCATCATGGCGATCCTGGTGCTGATCGCGGCGATGAACATCATCTCGGGGCTGATCATGCTGGTGAAGAACAAGGGCCGCGACATCGGCATCCTGCGCACGATCGGGCTGAGCCAGGGGTCGATCCTGCGGGTGTTCTTCATCTGCGGGGCGCTGATCGGGGCGCTGGGCACCTTCTTCGGGGTGATCCTCGGCGTCCTGTTCGCGATCTACATCGACCCGATCTTTTCCTTCGTCAACTATGCCGCCGGCGGCGGGGTGTGGGACCCGTCGATCCGCGGCATCTACACCCTGCCGGCGAAACTGGTCTGGTCGGATGTGGCGGCGGCGGTGGCGCTGTCGCTGGGGCTGTCGTTTCTGGTCACGATCTTTCCGGCGCGCCGCGCGGCGCGGATGAACCCGGTGGAGGCGCTGCGCTATGAGTGATGCTGCGCTATGAGTGATTCGGCGATGCGTGACCCGGTGCTCGAACTGGAGGGAATCGAAAAGGCCTACAACCCCGGCCGTCCGAACGAGGTGCGGGTGCTGCGCGGCGCTTCGCTGACCGTCGCCCGCGGCGAGGTGGTGGCGCTGGTGGCGCCCTCGGGGGCGGGAAAATCCACGCTGCTGCATATCGCCGGGCTGCTGGATACGCCGGATGCGGGACGTGTCGCGCTGAACGGCACCGACATGACCGGGCTTTCGGACCGGCGCCGCACCCGGGCCCGGCGCGAGGAAGTGGGGTTCATCTACCAGTTTCATCACCTGTTGCCCGAGTTCTCGGCGCAGGAAAACATCGTGCTGCCGCAGCTGGCTGACGGCACCGGGCGGGGTGCGGCCGAGGCGCGGGCGCGCGATCTGCTGGAGCGCGTGGGTGTCGGCGGGCGTGCCGACCACCGCCCGGCGCAGCTTTCGGGTGGCGAGCAGCAGCGGGTCGCCTTCTGCCGGGCGCTGGCCAATGCGCCGTCGCTGCTGCTGGCCGATGAGCCGACCGGGAACCTTGACCCGGAAACCGCCGATCAGGTGTTTGCCGTGCTGATGGATCTGGTGCGCGAGACCGGGCTGTCGGCGCTGATTGCCACCCATAACCTTGAACTGGCGGCCCGGATGGATCGGGTGTTGCGGCTGGATCATGGCGTGCTGAGTGCCGGGTGACGCCTGCGGCGCCACCGGTTTTGAGTATTTGAAGCAAGATGAACAGGGGAGCGCGTCATGGCCGGACCGTTGGCGGGTATTCGCATTGTCGAAATGGCCGGGCTCGGGCCGACGCCCTTTGCCGCGATGACGCTGGCCGATTTCGGGGCCGAGGTTGTGCGCATCACACGCCCCGGTGCGCGGCCGCTGATCCCGCAGGAGCCTGACCTGCTGGAGCGCGGGCGCGGGTTTGTCGAGCTGGATCTGAAGTCGGAAGGCGGGCAGGGGGCGGCGCGCGCCCTGATCTCGCGGGCCGACGGGGTGATCGAGGGGATGCGCCCCGGGGTGATGGAACGGCTCGGGCTGGGGCCGGAGGAGATGCTCGCGGCGAACCCTCGGCTGGTATACGGGCGGATGACGGGCTGGGGGCAGCAGGGGCCGCTGGCCGCGCGCGCGGGCCATGACATCAATTACATCGCGCTCACCGGAATGCTGCATGCGATCGGTGGCGAGGATCCGGCGGTGCCGCTCAACCTGCTGGGCGATTTCGGGGGCGGGGGCATCTACCTGGCCTTCGGCATGGTCTGCGCGCTGCTGGAGGCGACGCGCTCGGGGCGCGGGCAGGTGGTGGATGCGGCGATCGTGGACGGGGTTTCGCATCTGGCGACGATGATCCATTCGCTGCGCGCCGCCGGGCTCTGGACCGACCGGCGGCAGGCCAACCTGCTGGACGGGGCGGCGCCCTTCTACACCACCTACCGCTGCGCCTGCGGCGGGCATGTGGCGGTGGGGGCGATCGAGGGAAAGTTCTGGGAGGCGCTGCTGGAGGGGCTGGGGATCTCGGACATGCCGGCGCAGATGGCGGTGGCCGACTGGCCGGTGATGCGCGCCCGCCTGGCCGGGGTTTTCGCCACCCGTTCGCGCGACGAATGGGTGGCACGCTTCGAGGGGACCGATGCCTGCGTCAGCCCGGTGTTTTCCATCGACGAGGCCCGCAAGGCCCCGCACATGCGGGCGCGAGAGGTATTCGGAGCGCACGGACCGAACCCGGCCCCGCGCCTTTCGCGCACGCCGGGGCGGGCCGTCGGCGCAGGGGGGCGGCAGGATGCGGCCGAGATTCTCGCGCGCTGGTCGGGGCGGGGCACGGACCGGCAGGGTTGAGGAGCGGCGGGGGCCGCCGGGCGGCAAGCGGGGCACGCCTTTTCCCTTTGCACCGGCCCGGCCATTCGTGGTGTAATCGTGGCCAGGCAGGACCGACAGGCAAGAGCAGCGCAATGGCAGACGATCTTCTCGCCGCATCCGACCCGCAGGGCTACGATGCCCGCTCCATCGAGGTTCTCGAGGGGCTGGAGCCGGTGCGCAAGCGGCCGGGGATGTATATCGGCGGCACCGACGCGCGTGCGCTGCACCACCTGGTGGCCGAGGTGCTCGACAACGCCATGGACGAGGCGGTGGCCGGCCACGCCAGCCGGATCGAGGTGGAGCTGCACGCCGATCGCTCGGTTACCATCCGCGACAACGGTCGCGGCATTCCGGTGGACCCGCACCCGAAATTCCCCGAGAAATCCGCGCTCGAGGTCATCCTGTGCACGCTGCACGCGGGCGGCAAGTTTTCCGGCAAGGCCTACCAGACCTCGGGCGGGCTGCACGGGGTGGGGGTATCGGTGGTGAACGCGCTCTCCGACCGGCTGCGGGTAGAGGTGGCCAGGGGGCGCGAGCTGTTCGCCCAGGAATTCTCCCGCGGGCTGCCCACCGGGCCGTTGCAGAAGGTGGGGCCCGCCCCCAACCGCCGCGGCACCTCCGTCACCTTTCACCCCGATCCGGAGATCTTCGGGCAGCTGAAGTTCCGCCCCGCACGGCTGATGCAGATGGCCCGCTCCAAGGCCTATCTGTTCTCGGGGGTGGAGATCCGCTGGAAATCCGCCGTGGAGGACGGCGACACCCCGCGCGAGGCGGTCTTCCACTTCCCCGGCGGGCTGGCCGACTACCTGGGAGAGGCCCTGGGCGGGGCCGCCACCTATGCCGAGCGCCCCTTCGCCGGCAAGGTGGAGTTCCGGGAAAAGTTCGGCGAGCCGGGCTTCGTGGAATGGGCGATCAACTGGACGCCGGCGCGCGACGGGTTCATCCACAGCTACTGCAACACCGTGCCCACGCCCGAGGGCGGCACCCATGAGGCCGGCTTCTGGGCGGCGATCCTCAAGGGCATCCGCGCCTACGGAGACCTGGCCGGCAACCGCAAGGCGGGCCAGATCACCCGCGAAGACCTGATCGCGGGGGGGTGTGCGCTGATTTCCGTATTCATCCGCGATCCGGCCTTCGTGGGCCAGACCAAGGACCGCCTGTCCACCGAAAGCGCCCAGAGGATGGTGGAAAACGCGGTGCGCGACCATTTCGACAACTGGCTGGCGGCCGACACGAAATCGGCCGGCGCGATCCTCGATTTCCTGGTGCTGCGCGCCGAGGAGCGTCTGCGCCGGCGCGCCGAGAAGGAAACCGCGCGCAAGTCCGCCACCAGAAAGCTGCGCCTGCCGGGCAAGCTGGTGGACTGCTCCGCGCGCAGCCGCGAGGGCACCGAGCTGTTCATCGTCGAGGGCGACAGCGCCGGCGGCTCGGCCAAGATGGCACGCGACCGGCGCACCCAGGCGCTGTTGCCGCTGCGCGGAAAGATCCTCAACGTGCTGGGGGCGGCCTCGTCCAGGCTGGGCCAGAACGCCGAGATCAACGACCTGTGCCAGGCGCTGGGCGTGGGCATGGGCACGCGGTTCAACCTCGACGACCTGCGCTACGACAGGATCATCATCATGACTGACGCCGACGTGGACGGGGCCCATATCGCCAGCCTCCTGATGACCTTCTTCTTCACCCAGATGCGCCCGCTGATCGACGCGGGCCATCTGTATCTCGCCTGTCCGCCGCTCTACCGCCTGACCCAGGGGGCCAGGCGCGTCTATGCCCTGGACGAGGCCGAACGCGACGCCTGGCTCGCGCGCGGCCTGGGCGGGCGGGGCAAGATCGAGGTGAGCCGTTTCAAGGGCCTGGGCGAGATGGACGCCAAGGACCTGAAGGAAACCACCATGAACCCCGACACCCGCAAGCTGATCCGGGTGACCATCGACGAGGACGAGCCGGGCGAGACGGCGGCACTGGTGGAGCGGCTGATGGGCAGGAAGCCCGAGCTGCGCTTCCAGTACATCCAGGAGAACGCGCGCTTCGTGGAAGAACTGGACGTGTAGCCGCCCGCAGCTGCCCGCGGCCTTGCCCCGGGGCCGGGCCGCCGCGCGCCGGAATGGCGGCGCGGCCGGAATGGCGGCGTGCCGGGTCGCGCGGTCGGTCGCGGCCTTGCCGGCTTGCCGCGCCGGCGGAGCGGGGCTCAGCTGCCGGTGATCGGGGTGCCGGTGACCAGGGTCCACCAGATCTTGCCGTTGGGCTCCTGGAACCAGGCAAAGCCGATCTTGCGTGCCTTCGGGTCCATGATCACGGCGCGGGTGTCCGGCTGCTCCATCCAGGCGGCCAGGGTCTGCAGCTCGGTTTCATAGGATTCCGAGATGTTCTCGCCCAGGACATCGCCGGCGAAGCCGACCCGGCGCGCCCGCTCGAGCGGGGAGGAACCGTCCGAGCCGAAATGCCATGGGCGGTTCTGGATCGACATGTCGCGCGAATGGGTGGCGGCGGCGGCGTTGAGCAGCGGGTCCAGCTCGACCGGCGCCAGCCCGGCGGCCCGGCGCAGCGCGTTGATCGAATCGAGCATCCGGAATTCGATCTCCGCCGTGTCGCCCGGCGCGATCCGGTATATCTTGGGCAGGGGCTTGCCGTCGGGGCCGAAGGTCGTGGTCGGCGCGGCGCAGGCCGAAAGGATGGCCCCGGCCGCCAGGGAAACCGCGAGGAAACGGATCATCTCATGCCACCGCTCGTTGCATTCGTCTGCTGCATCCCGGACAGCCTTAGCCTGTCGGCGGGGCGGGTTCAAATACACAAGACCTCGATGAGAGCGCATGCCGCCCGACGGCGGCTTCCGGGCCGGGGCTGGGGCCGCGCGGGCGGGCAAGTGTTGCTTATTTGACGACAAGGCGCGCGAACTCTTGCCGGGGCGGAAAGTTTTTTCTGGATTCCGGCATCTCTAGTTGCATATAGGCTTTACACGCATCTCATTTGCCGTTGCGGGGCTGTTTCCGCTGTCGGCTTACCTGGAGGATACAATGAAGAAGATCGCACTTGCCGCTGCCATCGTCGCAGTTGCCGCCACCGCCGCCGTGGCCGGTGGCCTGGAAGCCCCGGTCATGGAGGCGCCGGTCATCGTGGAAGAAACCGCGGCCTCCTCGGCCGGCGGGATGCTGGTTCCGCTGATCCTGCTGCTGCTGGTCGCCGCCGCCGTCGCCGGCTGAGCGACCGACGCGGGAACGCGTTTCCGGAGCGTGTTCCCGGAGCGAATGGAGGCAGGGGGCGATCCCGCGGCGGGCGCCCCCTGTTCTCTTTTGTGCCCTCTCGGGCGGTCTTCTTGCGGCACTGCCTGCCTGTGCGGCGCTCGCGGGCGCGCGCTGTGCGGCGTCTGCACGACAGCGGCATCTTTCGCCATCTTTTTTCCCGGCATCCCTTTTCTGCCGACAGCGGCAGCATCGTCCCGCTCATCGCCGCTCCGAATCATTTCCCTGAACACTTCCCTGGCGGCCGCCTGAGGGGGGCGCCCCGACGGCGGCAGCCGCGGTTCCGTCCGGGCGGGCCTCCGTCCGGCGGTTTGCCGAGCGCGCGTTTCCGGGCATATGCAGGTTCCGCCGACCGAGGCCCATATGTCGGGGGACCCACATGTCGGGGTTGGTGATCACGACCGCCCGGGCGCATGCGGGTTCTGCCCGCTCGCCCGCCCGCGGAGCGGGCTGTCAGATCCAGCCGGCGAGGTTCCGGCGCACGATGCCCGCCAAGGCGGCGATATGGGCGTCGTCGTCGTTCAGGCAGGGGATGTAGGTGAAGCTTTCTCCTCCGGCCTGCAGGAAGCTTTCGCGGATCTCCTCGTTGATCTCTTCGAGGGTTTCCAGGCAGTCGGCAGAAAAGGCCGGCGCGATCACGGCGATGCTCCGGTGCCCGGCGCGGGCCAGGCGGGCCACCTCGTCCACGGTATAGGGTTTCAGCCATTCCTCGGGGCCGAAGCGCGACTGGAAGGTGGTCACGATCCGGCCTTCGGGCCAGCCGAGACGCCTTTGCAGCAGCCGGGATGTCCGCTGGCACTGGTCGTGATAGGGGTCTCCCCGGGTGCGGTAGCGCTCGGGCATCCCGTGGTAGGAGGCGATCAGGAGTTCGGGCGGGTGTGGCGCGTCGGCCAGGGTGCGTTCGACGGATTCGGCCAGCGCCCCGATATAGGCGGCATCGTCGCAGTAGGCCGGCACGGTGCGCACTGCCGGCTGCCATGCCTGGCGCATCAGGGCACGGAAGAACTCGTCATTCGCGGTGGCGGTCGTCGCGCCCGCATATTGCGGATACAGCGGGAAGAACAGGATCTTCCGGCAGCCGCGCCCGAGCAGGGCCTGCAGGCGCGACGCGGTGGAGGGGTTGCCGTAGCGCATGCAGAAATCGACCTCGACGCGGGCGCCGAACTCGGGCGCCAGCGCGGCGGCCAGCTTTTCCGTCTGCGCTCTGGTGATCGTCATCAGCGGGCTTTCGTCTGCCTCGGTGTTCCAGATCGAGCGATAGGCCCGCCCCGAGGAGAAGGGCCGTCTGGTCAGGATCACCGTCTGCAGCAGCGGCTGCCATTTCCAGGCCGGGTAGTCGATGACCCGCCTGTCCGAGAGGAACTGGTTCAGGTAGCGCCGCATCGACCAGTAGTCGGTGCCGTCCGGGGTGCCCAGGTTGGCCAGCAGGACACCGATCCGCTCCGGCCCGGTTCCGGCCGTCTCTGCGGAAGCTGACGTTTCTGCGGAAGCTGACGTGGCGGGCGGTTCCGGTTCCGTGGTCATGGCGTGGTTCCCCGTTTTCCGACATGCCCGGCAATAGCGGGTTTTTGCCGGGGTTCAAGGGTGCTGTTCATCCCGGGGAGCGGCGCGGCCGGGCCGGTTCGCCCAGGGGATATTCCCGGGTTCCCAGCGCATCGGCCAGTCTGGCGCTGGCCGAGCCGGGGCGCAGCGGAACGGGCTGGCCGGGGGCCGGGGCCCAGCCGGTCAGCACGATCAGCTCGAAGGTGGCGATCAGGCCTTCGCCATCGGCAAAGCGGCTGCGGTAGCGCCGCTCGGTTTCCCGCAGCAGAGCGCGGGGCATGGGGCGGCGCTCGCGCGCGGCCAGGGCGTTGGTCTCGCCGATCGCGCGCAGATCGTGCAGCAGGCGGCGCAACGAGCGGTAGCGGACATCGATCCGCAGCGAATCGGCCACCGGCATGGCGAGGCCGGCCCGCTGCAGAAGGCTGCCCAGTTCGCGGATATCGGCCATCGGTGCCACCCGTGGCGACAGGCCGCCGGTCACGGCGGTTTCCGCCTCTGCCAGCGCCTGGCGCAGCTCGGTCAGGGTTGCACCGCCGAAAGTGATGCCCAGGAACATCCCGTCCGGTTCGAGCGCCAGGCGCGACTGGACGATCTGGCCCACCGGATCGTTCGCCCAGTGCAGGGCGAGGGCGTGGATCACCAGGTCGTGTTCCGCTTCGCGCAGATCCAGGACTTCGGTATCGGCAATGATCCGGGCCCGGGGAAAGGCTTTCTGCCAGAGCTGCGGCATTCCGGTGACGAGCGCCGCTTTCGTAAAGGTTCTGTTAACCAGTGCCAGTCTTTCCTTGATCTCGGAAACGGCTCTGCGGTGCAGGAAGTCCGCCCCCGTTCCGGCGGCAAGCGCGCGGGCGCGGTGCCGCCGGAGGGCGGCGCGGTCGGTGAGTTTCGGGCGAGGGGGCATCGGCGGGCTCCGGTCGGCTGGAAACGCTGCCGCGGCGCGCAAGGCCGCGGGAGTGAGGAGACATATTGCCGATGAGGGCGGATTGCAAAACCTGCTGAAGGTCATCTTTCCGGATCACTGCCTCTGCTGCGATGCGCCGGTTGCCACGGCGGGCGCCCTGTGCGGGCCCTGCTGGCGCGACACGCCGTTCGTCGCCGGGCCGGTCTGCGACAAATGCGGCGCGCCGCTGATGGAGGATTGCACCCCCGGGCCGGACCGCGCGCGAAAGGGCGGCGCGCGGGCCGAGCCACCTGCGCTCTGCGATGACTGCCTCGCCACCGAGCGCCCCTGGAGCCGCGGACGGGCGGCGCTGCTGTATTCGGGCAATGCCCGGCGGCTGGTTCTCGCGTTGAAACATGGCGACCGGCCCGAGCTGGCGCGCCCTGCGGCCCGCTGGCTGATGGAGGCGGTCCGGCCGATCCTGGATGACGGCATGATCATCGTTCCGGTGCCGCTGCACAGGCGGCGCCTGTGGCAGCGCAAGTTCAACCAGGCGGCGCTTCTCGCGGCCGGGCTGGCGAGGCTGTCCGGCCTGGAGATCCAGCCGCAGGCGCTGGTGCGCGATCGCCCCGGCCGCCGCCAGGAAGGGCTGAACCGCCGCCAGAGGTTTGTCAATCTGCGGGGGGCGATCGTCCCGCACCGGCGCCTGGGTCGGGTGCTGGCCGGGCGCGATGTCCTGCTGGTGGATGACGTGATGACCTCTGGCGCCACGCTGGCGGCGGCAGCCGATGCCTGCCGTGCGGCGGGCGCGGGGAGGATATCCGTTGCGACGCTTGCCCGCGTTGCGCGGGAAGCCTGATACGCTATAGTGCGGCGTCCGGCAGTTCGTCTGCACCAGAGCGGGAAACAGAGGATGAAACCAGTCGAGATCTACACGTCGCCGCTTTGCGGTTTCTGCCATGCCGCCAAGCGCCTGCTTTCCGGCAAGGGAGTCGTCTTCACCGAATACGATGTCTCGGTCGACCCGGACAGGCGGCGGGAGATGATGGAGCGCGCCAACGGCGGGCACACGGTGCCGCAGATCTTCATCGGCGGGCAGCATGTCGGCGGCTGCGACGACCTGTTCGAACTGGAACAGGACGGCAAGCTTGACGAGATGCTGGCGGCCTAGTGCTGCGCGCGGCGCTGATCCAGCTGAACGTGTCGGACGATCCGTCCGCGAACCTGCCGCTGACCGAGTCCCTGATCCGGGAAGCGGCGGGGCAGGGGGCCGGGCTCGTCCTGACGCCGGAAAACACCAACTGCCTGTCGCAGGACAGGGCATGGCAGGAACAGGTGCTGCGCCACGAGCGCGACGATCCGACGCTTGCCGCCCTGCGGGCGCTGGCGCGCGAGCTTTCCGTCTGGCTTCTGATCGGTTCGCTCGGGGTGAAGACGGACTCCCCAGACGGGCGTTTCGCGAACCGCTCCTTCATGCTGTCTCCCGAAGGCGGGGTCGTCGCCCGTTATGACAAGATCCACATGTTCGACGTGCAGCTGAGCCCGCGCGAGACCTTCCGCGAATCTGCCGCCTACCGGCCCGGCGCGCGGGCGGTCCTGGCCCGGACCGCGCCGGCCGACGTGGGTATGACGATCTGCTACGACCTGCGCTTTCCCCGGCTGTTCCGGCGGCTGGCCCGCTCGGGGGCGCAGATCATCGCGGTGCCGGCGGCATTTTCCCCGCTCACCGGAGAAGCCCACTGGCATGTGCTGCTGCGGGCGCGGGCGATCGAGACCGGCTGCTTCGTCCTGGCGCCGGCCCAGAGCGGGGAGCACCCGATCTCGCACGGCACCCCGCGCCGGACCTATGGTCATTCCCTGGCGGTGAACCCCTGGGGCGAGGTGCTGGCCGATGCCGGGGAGGGGCCCGGGGTGACGCTGGTGGATCTGGATCTCGCCGAGGTGCGCCGCGCGCGCCGCCGGCTGCCGGTGCTGGAGCATGAGCGCGATTTCGAGGGACCGCGATGAGTGAGGCGGAAGATCCGCTGGCGGTCTCGCTGTTCAGCGAGATCTTCATGGTCGATCAGCTGGCCCGGGCCCGCCTGGGTCGGGCGCTTCCGAAGGGCATGGAGATCAGCCATTTCTCGGTGCTCAACCACCTTGCCCATGTGCGCAGGGAGCGCAGCCCGGCCCAGCTTGCCCGCACCTTCAACGTGACCCGCGGCGCGATGACGAACACGTTGCACAAGCTGGAGATGGCGGGCCATGTGCATATCCGCCCCGACTGGGACGATGCCCGCCGCAAGTTCGTGGCGATCAGCCCTGCGGGCCGTCAGGCGCGCGATTCCGCGATTGCCGCAATCACGCCGGTGATCCGCGAAGTGGTCGATGCGATCGGGGTGGATCGGGCCCGTGCCGCCCTGCCGGTGCTGCGGGAGCTGCGGTTGCGGCTGGCCGACGAAAGGGGCTGAGGCAAGGGCCGGAGGAAGCGGGCGCGACAGCGGCCCGCTGCGCGGTGGCGGGTCGCCTCGGAGGATCACCTCGGGCGGATGCTGGCGGTGACGTAGTTCACCGAGAGGTCGCTGTCTGAAAGCGACCATTCCCAGCGCAGCGGGTTGAACACGAAGCCCGCGCGATCCACCGGCTCCAGCCCGGCCCGGCGCAGCATGGAATACAGCTCGTCCGGGGTGATGAACTTTCGCCAGTCGTGGGTGCCGCGCGGCAGCCAGCGCATGACGACCTCGGCGCCGATGATCGCCATCAGGTAGCTTTTCGGATTCCGGTTGATGGTGGAACAGATCATCAGCCCGCCCGGGTTCAGCAACTCCCGGCAGGTTGCCAGAAAGGCCGGCGGATCGGCCACGTGTTCGACCACCTCCATGTTCAGCACCACGTCGAAGGTCTCGCCCGCGGCGGCAAGCGCCTCGGCCGTGGTGTGGCGGTAGTCGATCTCGAGCCCGGCCTGGCGCGCATGCACCTGCGCCACCGGGATGTTCCCGGCCGCCGCATCGGCGCCCACCACCTGCGCCCCGAGCCGTGCCATCGGTTCCGAAAGCAGCCCGCCGCCACAGCCGATATCCAGCAGGCGCAGCCCCTCAAACGGCCGGGTCCCGGTCAGGTCGCGGTCGAACTCGGCGGCAATCTGGGCGGTGATGTAATCAAGCCGGCAGGGGTTGAGCATGTGCAGCGGCCTGAACTTGCCGTCCGGGTCCCACCATTCGGCGGCCATCGCCTCGAACTTGGCCACCTCGGCCGGGTCGATGCTGCCGGGGCCGCTGCCCTGCGGGGCGGTGCCGTTCGGGCTGCTGCTGTTCGTTTCGGCGTTCATGGCAGGGCTCCATCTGGGATCCGCAAGTCGGGCCCGGCAGGTGGCGGCCCCGTGCGACAGGGTTTATAGTGTTTGCGATGGACAGGAAAGCAGACCATTCCGCCGGTCTTTCCCCCCTCTACCCGGCGCTGGACCCCTTCGATCGGCGCATGCTCGATGTCGGCGACGGGCACAGCCTGTATGTGGAGCAGTGCGGCAACCCCGACGGCCTGCCGGTGGTCGTCCTGCACGGCGGTCCCGGCGGCGGCTGCAGCCCGGTGATGCGGCGCTACTTCGACCCCGAGGGCTGGCGCATCGTGCTGTTCGACCAGCGCGGCTGCGGCTTGTCGCGCCCTCATGCGGAGGTGCGGGCCAACACCACCTGGCACCTGGTCGCCGACATGGAGCGGATACGCAAGACCCTGGGCATCGGCAAATGGGTGCTGTTTGGCGGCAGCTGGGGGGCGACGCTGGCGCTGATCTACGCCCAGGCCCACCCCGACCGGGTGCTGCACCTGGTGCTGCGCGGGGTCTTCCTGATGATGCAGGACGAACTTGACTGGTTTTACGGCGGCGGGGCGGGGCGGTTCTGGCCCGAGCTGTGGGGCCAGTTCCGAGACATGGTGCCCGAGGAGGAGCGCGATGATCTGATCGCGGCCTACAACAGGCGGCTGTTTTCCGGCGACCAGATGCAGGAAATGCGCTTTGCCCGCGCCTGGACGGCCTGGGAGAACGCGCTGGCCTCGATCGATGGCAGCGGCCGGGCCGGGGCCGGGCCGGCGCGCTATGCCCATGCCTTCGCCCGGCTGGAGAATCACTACTTCCACAACGGCGGTTTCCTGGAGGAGGAGGGGCAGATCCTGCGCGACATGGGCCGGATCGCGCATCTGCCCGGGGTGATCGTTCAGGGGCGCCATGACATGATCTGCCCGCCGCTGTCGGCCTGGCGGCTGCACCGGGCCTGGCCCGGTGCGCGGCTGCGGATGGTGGCGGCTGCGGGCCATGCGATGTCGGAGCCGGGCATTGCGCGTGAACTCGTGCGCGCGACCGACGAGGTCGCCGCCCGCTTCGCGCGCCGCCGCAATCGCTGATGGCCACGGGGCCGCGGTTCTGGAACCGGGTTGCACGGCGCTACGAACGGCTGCGGATTTCCGATGTCGCCGCCTGGGAGGCCAGGCTGGAAAGGACCCGCGAATATTTCACCCCGGAAAGCGAGGTGCTCGAAATCGGCTGCGGCACCGGCACCGCGGCGGTGCTGCACGCGCCGCATGTGCGCCGCATCCGGGCGGTGGATTTTTCGCAGGACATGATCGCCATCGCCCGCGACAAGGCCCGCGGGGCCGGGGTGGACAACATCGACTTCGAGATCGGCTCGCTCGAGGATCTCGACGCCGCACCGGAAAGTTTCGACGTGATCCTGGCGATGAGCATCCTGCACCTGCTGGACAACCGGCGCGAGGCGATCGCGCGCCTGTTCGAGCTGCTCAGGCCCGGCGGCGTGCTGGTGTCTTCCACCCCTTGCCTGCGCAGGACGCCGGCTGCGGGGACGATCCTTTTGCTGGGCCGGGCGCTGCGGATCCTGCCGGCGATCAGTTTTCTGAACAGGGGCACCCTGCTGGCCGAGTTTCGCGCCGCCGGCTTCGGGATTGAAGAGGAATGGCTGCCCGGCAAGGGGCTGGCCCTGTTCGCGGTGGCGCGAAAACCGGACCGAGGCAGTCCGCGTGGATCGTCCCGAGGGCGGCGCCCGCCCTGTAGGGCGGGTCCTGGCCACGGCCTCTGCCACTTACGCCTTGCATCCTGCGCCCATCCCCCCTATATCGCTTTCAACAGCGGCGCGTCGGCTTCCACCCCCGAGGCTCCACCGGAAATTCTGACGGGCCGCGCGCCCGTTTTTTTGTGCCCGAAAGGCCCCCGCCGATGAATGACCTCGTCGCCAGAGCCGCGATCGACCGGCGCCTTGCCGACATCGTTCGCCCCGTGATCGAAAGCATGGGGTTCGAACTGGTGCGCATCCGGCTGATGGGCGGCAGGACCCGCACGGTGCAGATCATGGCCGAACGCCCCGGAGGAGGCATCGAGGTGGACGACTGCGCCGAGATCTCGATCGCGGTGGGCGCGGTGCTGGATGTGGAAGACCCGATCGAGGAAAACTACACGCTGGAAGTGTCGAGCCCCGGCATCGACCGGCCGCTGACCCGGCTCAAGGATTTCGAAGCCTGGGAGGGATACGAGGTCAGGCTGGAAACCGGCGAACCGATCGACGGCCGCCGCCGGTTCAAGGGCGTGCTGGCCGGTGTCGAGGGCGACGAGGTGCTGCTGAACATCGACGCCGGCACCATAGGGCTCAAATTCGACTGGCTCAGCGACGCCAAGCTGGTTCTGAGCGACGATCTGATCCGCGAAATGCTGCGCCAGCGCAAGGCCGCCGGCGTGATCGACGAAGATAAATACGACGAAGTGGAAACCGACCCCGGTTCCGAGGAGGACTGAAAAGATGGCCATCACATCCGCGAACCAGCTCGAGCTGCTGCAGACCGCAGAGGCCGTTGCGCGCGAAAAGATGATCGACCCGGCGCTGGTGATCGAGGCGATGGAGGAATCCCTCGCCCGCGCCGCCAAGAGCCGCTACGGCGCGGAAATGGACATTCGCGTGTCGATCGACCGCAAGACCGGCAGGGCGACCTTTACCCGCGTGCGCACCGTGGTCGCGGACGACGAGCTTGAAAACTACCAGGCCGAACTGACCGTGGAGCAGGCGAAACAGTATCTGGACGACCCGAAGGTGGGCGATACCATCGTTGACGAGGTGCCGCCGGTGGAAATGGGCCGGATCGCCGCGCAGTCGGCCAAGCAGGTGATCCTGCAGAAGATCCGCGAGGCCGAGCGCGACCGCCAGTACGAGGAATTCAAGGACCGCGCCGGCACCATCATCAACGGTATCGTCAAGCGCGAGGAATACGGCAACGTCATCGTCGATGTGGGTACCGGCGAGGCGATCTTGCGGCGCAACGAAAAGATCGGCCGCGAAAGCTATCGCCCGAACGACCGGATCCGCTGCTACATCAAGGAAGTGCGCCGCGAACAGCGCGGGCCGCAGATCTTCCTGTCGCGCACCGCGCCGGAATTCATGGCCGAGCTGTTCAAGATGGAAGTGCCGGAAATCTACGACGGCATCATCGAGATCAAGGCGGTTGCCCGCGACCCGGGCTCGCGCGCCAAGATCGCGGTGATCAGCTACGACAGCTCGATCGACCCTGTGGGCGCCTGCGTCGGCATGCGCGGCTCGCGCGTCCAGGCGGTGGTGAACGAGCTTCAGGGCGAGAAGATCGACATCATCCCCTGGAACGAGGATGCGCCCACCTTCCTGGTGAACGCGCTGCAGCCGGCCGAGGTCACCAAGGTCGTGCTGGATGAGGACGCCGGCAAGATCGAGGTGGTCGTGCCCGAGGAGCAGCTTTCGCTGGCCATCGGCCGGCGCGGGCAGAACGTGCGCCTGGCCAGCCAGCTGACGGGGCTCGATATCGACATCCTGACCGAGGAGGAAGAAAGCAAGCGCCGTCAGGCCGAGTTCGAGGAACGCACCAGGCTGTTCATGGACACGCTGGACCTGGACGAATTCTTCGCCCAGCTGCTGGTGGCCGAAGGCTTTGCCACGCTGGAAGAGGTCGCCTATGTCGATCCCGAAGAGCTGGTGGTGATCGACGGAGTCGATGAGGAAACCGCCGCCGAGCTCCAGGCCCGCGCCCGCGATCACATCGAGGAACAGAACCGCAAGGCGCTTGAGCGCGCGCGCGCGCTCGGCGTGGAGGACAGCCTGATCGCCTTCGAGGGGCTGACCCCGCAGATGCTCGAAGCCCTGGCCGAGGACGGCATCAAGACGCTGGAAGACTTCGCCACCTGCGCCGACTGGGAACTGGCCGGCGGCTGGACGACGGTGGACGGCGAGCGGGTCAAGGACGAGGGCATTCTCGAAAAGTTCGATGTCAGTCTCGAGGAGGCCCAGAATCTGGTGATGACGGCACGGGTGCAGCTGGGCTGGGTGGATCCGGCCGATCTGGAAACGGACGGCGCGGACGGGGACGCGGCCGCCGGCGTGGACGGGCCGGAGGGTGCGGAAGCGACGGGCGAGGCGGCGGAAGCCGCCGCCGATGCCGACGCCGATGCCGGGGCCGGGCGGGCCGGAGGCGGGACCTGAGCCGGCACCGGGAGGGCTCTCCGATGGGGCGCGGCGGGCGCAGGCAGGAGCGGAACGGACCCGAGCGGCGGTGCATCGCAACCGGCAGAAGCCGCCCCCGGCAGGAGCTCGTCCGCTTCGTCATCGGGCCGGACGGCACCCTGTGCCCGGATGTTCTGGGGCGGCTGCCGGGGCGCGGGATATGGGTTTCTGCCGACCGGCAGGCGCTGGAAACGGCCATCCGCAGGGGGCTGTTCGCGCGCGCGGCAGCAGCGGCGGGAGCGGCAGGCGCGGCGGTGAAGATCCCCGAGGACCTGCCCGGCGATGTGGAGCGGCTGCTGGCGCGCCGGGTGGTCGAACTGGTGGCGCTCGCGCGCAAGGCCGGCTGTGCGGTTGCCGGCTTCGAACGGGTGAAGCGCTGGCTGGCCGAGGGCCGCGTGCAGGTGCTCCTGCAGGCCGCCGACGGTTCGGCCCGTGGCAAGGGCAAGCTGTGGACGCCGCAGGGCGGGCGCTTCTTCGGGATGCTCGGCTCGGCGGAATTGGGTTTGGCATTCGGGCGCGAAAGTGTGATACATGGCGCGCTTGCGGCTGGTGGACTCGCAACGCGTGTTGTAGAGGATGCTACGCGGCTTGTGGGTTTCCGCGGCATTGACGGCGGGCAGACCCGCCGGGAAGGTAAGACGACGAGATGAGCGATACAGACGGCAAGAAACCCCTCGGCCTGCGTGGCGGCCTCCGGTCCGGTCAGGTGAAGCAGAGCTTCAGCCACGGCCGGACGAAGAATGTCGTGGTCGAGACCAAGCGCAAGCGCGTGGTGGTTCCCAAGCCGGGGGCCAGGTCTGCCGCGGTGAAGCCGGCCGCCGGAACGCCGCCGGGCGGCGACCCGAAGAAACGCCCGGCCGGGCTTTCCGAAGCCGAGATGGAGCGTCGGCTGAAGGCACTCAGGGCGGCCAAGGCCCGCGAGGCAGAGGAAGAGCACCGCCGCCGCGAGGAGGAACTGAAGCGCGAGCGCGAGCGCCAGCGCCGCCGCGAAGAGGCCGAGGCGCGGGAACGCGAGGCGCGTGAGCGTCAGGAACTGGCTCGCCGGAAGGCGGAAGAAGAAGCCCGCAAGCAGGAAGAATCCCGCGCCGGGGCCGGCCGCAGGGCGCCGGCCCCCGCCTCCGCGCCGGCCCCCGCCTCCGCGCCGGCCCCCGCCCCCGCGCCGCCGCCGGCCGGAGCGCGCCCCGGGGGGCGCCCGGCCCCGCGCAAGGGGGAACGCGAGCGCGAACAGCGGCGCGACGGCAAAGGCAAGGCCATGCGCGACGGCGGCGGCCGGCGCGCGGGCAAGCTGACGCTGAACCAGGCGCTGGCCGGCGGCGATGGCGGCCGGCAGCGCTCCCTTGCCGCGATGAAGCGCAAGCAGGAGCGTGCCCGGCAGAAGGCGCTGGGCGGCAGCGAGCCGCGCGAGAAGGTGGTGCGCGAGGTGCAGGTGCCCGAAACCATCGTGGTGCAGGAGCTTGCCAACCGCATGGCCGAACGGGTGGCCGATGTGGTCAAGGCGCTGATGCAGAATGGCATGATGGTCACCCAGAACCAGTCGATCGACGCCGATACCGCCGAGCTCATCGTCGAGGAGTTCGGTCACAAGGTCGTCCGGGTTTCCGATTCCGATGTCGAGGATGTCATCAAGACGGAAGAGGACCGCCCCGAGGATCTGAAGCCGCGCCCGCCGGTGATCACCGTGATGGGCCATGTGGACCACGGCAAGACATCGCTTCTGGATGCGATCCGCAACACCAAGGTCGTGGCCGGAGAAGCCGGCGGCATCACCCAGCATATCGGCGCCTATCAGGTGGAAACCGGCGACGGCACCGTGCTCACCTTCCTCGACACGCCCGGCCACGCCGCCTTTACCTCGATGCGGGCGCGCGGCGCGCAGGTGACCGATATCGTCGTTCTGGTGGTCGCGGCCGATGATTCGGTGATGCCGCAGACGGTCGAGGCCATCAACCACGCCAAGGCGGCCGGGGTGCCCCTGATCGTGGCGATCAACAAGATCGACCGCCCGGGGGCCGACCCGGACAGGGTGCGCACCGAACTTCTGCAGCACGAGGTGATCGTCGAGAAGATGTCGGGCGAGGTTCTGGACGTGGAGGTTTCCGCGATCAACGGCACCGGGCTCGACCAGCTGCTGGAGGCGATCGTCCTGCAGGCCGAACTGCTCGACCTCAGGGCCAATCCCGACCGGGAGGCCCGGGGCGCGGTGATCGAGGCCCAGCTCGATGTCGGCCGCGGGCCGGTGGCCACGGTTCTGGTGCAGAACGGCACCCTGCATCAGGGTGACATCTTCGTGGTCGGCGAGCAGTGGGGCAAGGTGCGGGCGCTTGTCAACGACAAGGGCGAGCGGGTGAAGTCGGCCGGGCCGTCGGTTCCGGTGGAGGTGCTGGGGCTGCACGGCACCCCCGAGGCCGGCGACGTGCTCAATGTGGTCGAGACCGAGGCCCAGGCCCGCGAGATCGCCGAATACCGCCGCGAGAAGGCCAAGGAAAAGCGGGCCGCCGCCGGCGCCGCCGCGACCCTGGAACAGCTGATGGCCAAGGCCAGGGCAGACGAGAACGTGGCAGAACTGCCGATCGTGGTGAAGGCGGACGTTCAGGGGTCGGCCGAAGCCATCGTCCAGGCGATGGAAAAGATCGGCAACGACGAGGTGCGGGTGCGGGTCCTGCATTCCGGTGTCGGGGCGATCACCGAAACCGACATCGGCCTGGCCGAGGCCTCGAACGCGCCGGTCATCGGCTTCAACGTGCGGGCCAATGCCAGCGCGCGCAAGGTGGCCAACCAGAAGGGGGTGGAGATCCGTTACTATTCGGTGATCTACGACCTGGTTGACGACGTGAAGGCGGCGGCCTCGGGGCTGCTTTCGGCCGAGGTGCGTGAGAACTTCATCGGCTATGCCGAGATCAAGGAGGTTTTCCGTGTATCCGGCGTCGGCCGGGTCGCTGGCTGTCTCGTGACCGAGGGCGTGGCCCGCCGCTCGGCCGGGGTGCGGCTTCTGCGCGACAATGTGGTGATCCACGAGGGCACGCTGAAAACGCTCAAGCGCTTCAAGGACGAGGTGGCCGAGGTGCAGTCCGGCCAGGAATGCGGCATGGCCTTCGAGAACTACGACGACATCCGCAAGGGCGATGTCATCGAGATCTTCGAGCGCGAGGAGGTCGAACGCCGCCTCGACTGAGCCGTTGCCGGTGAGGGGGTGCCGGTGAGGGGGTGCCGGTGAGGGCCGGCGAGGCGCGGGAAACCTGGCGCGGAACCGGCGGACCGGTCGGCACCAGCGACAGGTCGGCGCCGGCACGGCGAAGGGGGCGACAAAGGGGGCGGATGCGCTGCACCTGCCCCCCTGTCCCTGCTCGCTTCCCGCCTGTCTGCTGTTCTGCGATCCGTTCCCTGACCTGCCGTCGCTCCGCCTGTCGGCGGCGCTGCGGCGACGGCGGGCGTCCGGCTTCAGGAACCCGCAGGAGAAACCGGCGCCCCCTGGAACAGCCGTTCGCCGACCCGCACCATGATCCGCCCGTCATCCAGCCTGCGCACGAAGACGCCCTGAACGTAAACGCAGCTGCCCAGCAAGATTGTCCGAAGCATAGAAACTCATCCCCCAAGTTCCCAGATGCTCTCTTTCTGAAGGAAACGGAAACAGAATGCGAGCATGATCTGCGCTGTTTCCGAAATGCGCGACTTTTCGCCTATAGGTAGAGTTTTCGTTGCCGGCGCCGGGCTTCCGCCGGTTTCGCACGGTCGGCGGGGCCGGTCGGGTTCAGAGCAGCTCGCGCAGGGCGGGGATCAGCGGCGCGTCGGCCGGCGGCATCGGGTAGCGGGCCAGATCCCGTGCCGCCACCCATGCCAGCTTCTGGCCTTCGGCGGGGCGGGCGATGCCCTTCCACTTGCGGCAGACGAACAGCGGCATCAGCAGGTGGAAGTCGTCGTAGCCGTGGCTGGCGAAGCTCAGCGGCGCCAGGCAGCTCTGCCAGGTATCGATGCCGAGCTCTTCGCGCAGTTCGCGGATCAGGGCCGCTTCGGGGGTCTCGCCGGGTTCGACCTTGCCGCCGGGAAACTCCCAGAGGCCGGCCATGTGCCTGCCCGCGGGGCGCTGCGCGAGCAGGACCCGCCCGTCCCTGTCCACCAGGGCCACCGCGGAAACCAGCACGATCCTCACCGGCGCCTCATGAGCGGTAGTCCGCGTTGATTTCGATGTAGCGGGCCGTGAGATCGCAGGTCCAGATCGTGGCCCGCCCCGGCCCGAGCCCGAGATCGACCGTGATGGTCAGCCGGTCGTTCTTCATGTATCCGGCGCCTTCTTCCTCGCGGTAGCCCGGCGCGACCCAGCCGTTTTCCGCAACCAGGATGTCCCCGAAGCGAATGCTGAGCCGGTCCCGTTCGGCCCTGGCGCCGGCCTTGCCGACGGCCATGACGATGCGGCCCCAGTTCGGATCCTCGCCGGCGATGGCCGTCTTGACCAGCGGCGAATTGGCGATCGCCAGTGCCACCCGGCGCGCATCGGCGTCCGAGGCCGCTCCGGTGGCGCGGATTTCCACGAACTTGCTTGCACCCTCGCCGTCCATCACGATCTGATGGGCGAGGCTCAGCATCACCTCGTGCAGGGCGGCGCGCAAGTGCACGGCGCCGGGGTCGTCCGGGCCGCGCAGCGACGCGCCGCCGGCCTGGCCGGTGGCGCAGAGCAGCACGCTGTCCGAGGTCGAGGTGTCGCTGTCCACCGTGATGCAGTTGAACGTCTGCGCCGCGAGTTCGGAAAGCATCTCCTGCAGGAACGGCCGGGCCACCCTTGCGTCGGTGAAGATGCAGGCCAGCATCGTGGCCATGTCCGGGGCGATCATGCCCGAACCCTTGGCAAAACCCGAGACCGTGACCTGTGCGCCGCCCAGCTCCAGCCGGCGCCCGGCGCCCTTGGCGAAGGTGTCCGTGGTCATGATCGCGCGCGCCGCGGCGGGCTGGTTCGCTTCGGACAGGCCGTCGGCCAGCGCATCCAGCACCGCGGTGATCCGGCCGTGGGGGAGCGGTTCGCCGATCACCCCGGTCGAGGCGGTGAAGACCCGGCTTTCGGACAGATCCAGGCGCCTGGCCAGCGCCCGGCAGATGGTCGAGACGGCCTCGGTGCCGCGGGCGCCGGTGAAGGCGTTCGCATTGCCCGAGTTGATCAGGATCGCGGCCTTGCCGCTTCCGGCCGGGGCGGCGATCTTGGCCTGGCAGTCCAGCACCGCCGCCGAGCGCGTGGCCGAGCGGGTAAAGACCCCGGCCACGGTGCTGCCCGCTGCCAGCTCGGCGAGCATGACATCATCCCGGCCGTGGTATCTGATCCCCGCCGCGGCGCTGGCAAAGCGCGCGCCGGGCACGGGCAGCAGGCCTTCGAGCTCGGTTTCCGGCGCCAGGGGCGATTTCCGGGGAGCGTTCGGGTTCATGCCGGCCCGCCGCCGCGTTCAGTCTTCCAGGAGCGCGTCGTTGCGCAGGGTTTCGGGGCCGAAACCGGGCACCTCGAGGCGCCGGATGTCGGCCTTGCCGGTCAGATCGTCGAGCAGCCGGCGGAGGATGTCGGCCTGGAGCTCGTCGATGATCTCGCCGCGCACCTCTTCAAGAGGCGGAGCGTCCTTCAGCCGGGTCTCGTTCAGCCGGATCACGTGCCAGCCGAACTGGGTCTGGACGGGGGGCGAGATCTGGCCGGGTTCCAGCGCCCGCACGGCGTCCTCGAACGGCTTGACCATCATGCCGGTTCCGAACCAGCCGAGCGCGCCCCCGTTGGGCCCCGAGGGACCCGTGGAGCGCTCCCGGGCGAGTTCGGCGAAATCCGCACCGCCTTCCAGCGCCTCGATCAGCTCCAGCGCCTCTTCCTCGGTGGCCACGAGGATATGCGCCGCATTGTACTCGGTTTCCGGCGCGGCATTGGCGAAGCGTTCCTCGTAGGCGGTCCGGATCGCCTCTTCGGTGAGCGCCTCGCTCACCAGCGTCTGGATCGCCGCGCCCGCCAGCAGCGCCCGGCGCTCGTTTTCCAGCTGCAGCCGCACCGAAAGCGGCGGCGCGGAAACGGTCTGGGCCAGGACGGTCTGGTTGATCGCCTGATCCATCATCGCGTCGAACAGAACCTCGTCGGGGAGCGCCTGATACTGCTGGGGCAGGTTCCGGCGCATCAGGATCAGGTGGCCGACGGTGATCTCGGTTCCGTTCACGGTGGCGACAACGGTCTGCGCCGACACTTCCTGCGAGAGCGCCGGGGAGGCGAACGCGGCGGCAATCAGCAGGCCGGCAACTGCGTGGGTGGCTCTGGGCATCGTCTACTCCTTGCTGCTGCCCCCCGATTGCGCGACATTGACACCATCAGGGCAGACCCTTACATCGCCTGAGGGCCCGGGAGGCTGTCGTTCTCGCCCTTCTATGGTGCGCAGCGGAGATCGACAAGAGCCCGTTGCCAGCAAGGGCCCGTCGCCAGGCGGGGCGCAACATGGTTCAGGCGGAGAGCAGATGCTGGGTTTAGGAACGCTTGCCAGGAAGGTATTTGGCACCCCGAACGACCGCCTGATCAAGGCGATCCGCCCCGTTGTCGAGAGAATCAACGCGCTCGAGCCGGAATTCGAGAAGCTCTCGGATGAGGAGATCCGGGCCCGGACGGAAGACCTGCGCCGGCGGGCGCAGGGGGGAGCGGATCTGGCCGACCTGCTGCCCGAGGCCTTCGCCAACTGCCGCGAGGCGGCGCGCCGGGCGCTGGGGCTGCGGGCCTTCGACGTGCAGCTCATGGGCGGCATCTTCCTGCATCAGGGGAAGATCGCCGAAATGAAGACCGGCGAGGGCAAGACCCTGGTGGCCACCTTCCCGGCCTATCTGAACGCGCTGACGGGCAGGGGCGTTCATATCGTCACCGTGAACGATTACCTGGCGCGGCGCGATGCCGAGTGGATGGGCAAGGTCTATTCCGCGCTGGGGCTGACCACCGGGGTCGTCTATCCGCAGCAGCCCGAGGAGGAAAAGCGCGCGGCCTATGCCGCCGATGTGACCTACGCCACCAACAACGAGCTCGGCTTCGACTATCTGCGCGACAACATGAAGTCCGAGCTGAAGGACATCAACCAGCGCCATCACAACTTCGCGATCGTGGACGAGGTGGACAGCATCCTGATCGACGAGGCGCGCACGCCGCTCATCATTTCCGGCCCGGCCCAGGACCGTTCCGAACTCTACATCACCATCGACAGGCTGATCCCCGAGCTGGACGAAGAGCATTTCAGCATCGACGAGAAGACCCGCAACGTCACCTATACCGACGAGGGCAACGAGTTTCTGGAGCGGCGGCTGCACGAGGCCGGGATCCTGCCCGAGGGGCAATCGCTCTATGATCCGGAATCGACCACCATCGTCCACCACGTGAACCAGGGCCTGCGTGCGCACAAGCTGTTCCAGAAGGACAAGGACTATATCGTGAAGGATGGCGAGGTCGTCCTGATCGACGAATTCACCGGCCGGATGATGCCCGGCCGGCGCCTGTCCGAGGGGTTGCACCAGGCGATCGAGGCCAAGGAAGGCGTGCCGATCCAGCCCGAGAACGTCACCCTGGCCTCGGTGACCTTCCAGAACTACTTCCGCCTCTATGACAAGCTCGCCGGGATGACCGGCACCGCCGCCACCGAGGCCGAGGAATTCATGGAAATCTACGGCCTCGGGGTGGTCGAGGTGCCCACCAACCGCCCCGTTGCCAGGGTGGACGAGCATGATCAGGTCTATCGGACGGCGGCCGAGAAATACCGGGCGATCGTGGAAGAGATCGGCCGGGCACATGAAAAGGGGCAGCCGGTGCTTGTCGGGACGACTTCGATCGAGAAGTCCGAATACCTGTCCGGCCTGCTGAAGAAGGCGGGAATTCCCCATAACGTCCTGAACGCCCGCCAGCATGAAAGGGAAGCGCAGATCGTGGCCGAGGCCGGCCGCTTCGGCGCGGTGACCATCGCCACCAACATGGCCGGGCGCGGCACCGACATCCAGCTCGGCGGCAACGTGGAAATGAAGGTCCTGGAAGCGCTGTCGGCCGAACCGGACGCCGACCCGGAGGAAATCCGCCGGCGGATCGAGGCCGAGCACGCCGAGGAACGGCAGAAGGTGCTGGAGGCCGGCGGGCTCTACGTCCTGGGGACCGAGCGGCATGAAAGCCGCCGCATCGACAACCAGCTGCGCGGCCGTTCGGGGCGGCAGGGCGACCCGGGGCGTTCGTCCTTCTTCCTGTCGCTCGAGGACGACCTGATGCGCATCTTCGGCTCGGACCGGCTGGATGCGGTGCTCGGGAAGCTGGGGATGAAGGAGGGAGAGGCGATCGTCCACCCCTGGGTGAACAAGTCCCTGGAAAAGGCCCAGGCCAAGGTCGAGGGGCGCAACTTCGACATCCGCAAGCAGCTGCTGAAGTTCGATGACGTGATGAACGAGCAGCGCAAGGTGATCTTCGCCCAGCGGCGGGAGATCATGGAATCGGGAGATCTCTCCGGGATCGTCGAGGACATGCGCCACCAGGTGATAGACGATCTGGTCGATCGTCACATCCCGGAAAACAGCTACCCCGAGCAGTGGGACGCCGAAGGCCTGTATGCCGCCGTGCTGGAGCGGCTGGGGGTGGATGTGCCGGTGGTCGAATGGGCGGCCGAGGAAGGGGTGGATGACGAGGCCATCCGCGAAAGGCTGTATGAGGCCTCCGACAGGATGATGGCAGAAAAGGCCGTGGCCTTCGGCGCCGAGACCATGCGCAGCATCGAGAAGCAGTTCCTGCTGCAGACCATCGACGAGAAGTGGCGCGAACACCTGCTGAAGCTGGAGCATCTGCGTTCGGTGGTGGGCTTTCGCGGCTATGCCCAGCGCGACCCGCTGAACGAATACAAGAGCGAGGCGTTCCAGCTGTTCGAGGGGATGCTCGATTCCCTGCGCGAGGATGTGACCGGCAAGCTCGCCCGGGTCCGCCCGATGACGCCGGAAGAGCAGGAAGAGATGCTGCGCCAGATCGCGGCCCGCCAGGCGGCCATGCAGCGCGCGGCGGCCGCCGCCGTTCCTGCGGGAGGCGCACCGGCACCCGCATCCGCCGCCGATGCCCGGCCCGGCTTCGATGAAGGCGACCCCTCCACCTGGGGCAATCCGGGCCGGAACGATCGCTGCCCCTGCGGCTCGGGCAAGAAGTTCAAGCACTGCCACGGGCGGCTCGTCTGAGGCCCGGCGGGGCAGGAGCCGCGCCTGCCCCGGCAAGTGACGTGACGCCTTGCCGGCAGGTGCGCTGGCATCGGGTCGTCCGGGGACGGCAAGCCCGGGCGCGCGGTGCCGGCAGGTGCGCCGGAAACCGGGGCCGCCCTGCCTTCCCGGATCGTTAGAATTGTCGCTGAAATTGCTGCACCGGGGCCGGAAGAGGCCAGTTTTGGCCACATGATCGGCAGAATCCGGTGCCAGAACCGATGCCGGACCCTCTGAAACGGCAATTCGGCGAGGTATCGATGCGCGGTAGAACCCGGCTGGTTTTCCTGATTGCCGCGATCGGCATCGTCGCGGCGGCCGGGTATGTCGCCCGCAATGGCGGGGCGAAGGCGGCCCGCGCGCCGCAGGCGCATGTGGAAACCTGGCCGGCCCCGCCCCGTCCGCGCCCGCTGCCCGCGATCCTGCTCGATGATGCGATCACGCTGCCCGGGAGCAGTTCCCGGCCCGCGCGCCCCGCCCCGTCCCGGCTGGTTCCGGCCGGCCTTCCGGGCGGGGCCTTTGGGGCGGAAGACGGCTTGCCGGGGCCGACCTTCGCCGGCGGCTGCGCCCCGGGGCTGGAGGCGGTGCCGGCGCCGGGAGCGATGGTCCGACTGACGCTTTCGGCACCCTGCCATGCGGGCCGGCGCGTGGTGCTTTCGCATGCCGGGCTGCGCTTTGCGGAACTGACCGATTCGGCAGGCCGGCTTTCCGTGGAGGTTCCGCTGCTCGATCCGGCGGCGGTGTTCCGGGCGGAACTGGCCGACGGAGCCGGGCTGCAGGTGCGGGCCCCGGATGTCGCCGGGGCGGACGCATACGAACGGGTGGCGATCGCATGGAGCGGGCCGCCGGCGCTGGCCCTCCACGCCCTCGAAGCCGGCGCCGGATCCGGGGGTTCCGGCCATGCCCGGGCCGAGGCGGCAGATGTCCCGACCGTCGCCGGGGGGGTTCTGACACGCCTGGGCAACCCCGATATCGAGAACCCGGAGCTGGCCCTGGTCTATTCCTTCCCCCGGGCCCGGGGCGAGGGGGAAGGTTCGGTCCGGGTGCTGGCCGAGGCGGCGCTGACCCCGCAAAGCTGCGGGCGCGCCTATGCGATGAGCGCGCTTCAGGTCCCGGCCGGTGGCCCGCCGCAGGGCATGGAGGTCAGATTCGCCCTGCCGGAATGCGGTGAGGAGGCCGGATATATCCAGTTGCAGAATCTGTTCCGGGACCTGAAGATCGCACGCAACCGAGAGTGATCGGAAGGTATCGGGATGAGGTGGTTGCGCGCCGCTCTTGCCGCCGCATTTGCGGCGACATGGCCTTGGGCACCTCTTGTCGCCCAGGATGTCACGCTCAGCGCCCGCGACGGCTCGGTTGAAATCACCGGCACGCTGCTGCGTTATGACGGCGAGTTCTACCGGGTCCGGACGGAATTCGGCACCCTGACGGTTGACGGCTCTGCCGTGCGCTGCGCCGGGCCCGGCTGCCCGGATCTGGAGGCCTATGTGGCCGAGCTCACCTTCTCGGGGGCGGCGTCGATGGCGCGCTTCCTGCTGCCACCCCTGTTGGAGGCATTCGCCGAGCGGCAGGGCTACCGGCTGAGCCGCCGCGAGGAGGAAGGCGCCGGCGTCCTGTTCGTGCTGAGCGATCCCGAAGACGGCACCCCGGTGGCGCGGTTCCTGGTGCGGGCGACCGACAGCGATGAAGGGATCGCCGCGCTTGTGGCCCGCGAGGCGGATGTCGCGCTGTCCGCCCGCCCGGTCTCTGCGGAGGAGGATGTGCTTGCCGCCGAAGCGGGGCTGGGCCGGCTGTCCGCGCCGGCGCAGAACCGGGTCGTGGCGCTCGATGCGCTGGTGGCGGTGGTGTCGCCGCGCAATCCGGTGCGGGAGGTCTCGCCCGGGCAGCTGGCGCGGATCTTCGCCGGCGCGCTGGACAGCTGGCGCCCGCTCGGGGGGGCGGATGCCCCGATCGACCCTTTCCTGCCAGCCGCGGATGCCGGGGTGCTGCGGGTGTTCGAGCGGCGGATCATGCAGCCGGAGGGGCTGCGCCCGGCAGGGCGGGTCAGGTATTTCGAGAACCCCCGGGAGCTGGCGCATGCGGTCGGGCGCAACCCGCTGGCCCTCGGGCTGACCCTGCGCTCGGCATCCGGGGATGGCCGGGTGCTGCTGTTGAGCGGGGGGTGCGGCTTTCGCGCCGCGCCGAGCCCGGAGGCGCTCAAATCGGGTGACTATCCGCTGACCGTTCCGCTGTTCTTCTATACCGGCAGCATCCGGCTTCCGGCCGTCGGGCGCGAGTTCCTGCGGTTTCTCGCCACGCCCGCTGCCGGGGAGGCGATCCTGCGGGCCGGGTTCGTGGATCAGGGGTTTTCGCGGATTCCGCTTTCGCGGCAGGGGCACCGGCTGGCCAATGCGATCCGCGCCGCGGGCGGGGAAACCGCCCTGGAAGAGCTGAAACGCCTGGTGGAAGAGCTGGAGGGGCGGCGCAGGCTGTCGGTCACGTTCCGTTTCGAGGACGGTTCGGCCCGGCTTGGCGCGCGCTCCCGTGCCGACATCGCGCTGCTGGCCCGGGCGCTGGAAAGCGGAACGCTCGGCGGGCGCGACCTTCTGTTCGCAGGGTTCAGCGACGGCACGGGGTCGGCCGGGAACAACCGGCAGCTGTCGCGCCAGCGCGCGGCATCGGTCCGCGACGCGGTGCGCGAAGCCGCGGCCACGGCCGACCCGGCGCGGGTGGAGCTGCGGGCGGAGGGCTTCGGCGAGGCGATGCCCCTGGCCTGCGATGATACCGCCTGGGGGCGGCGGACGAACCGGCGGGTCGAGGTCTGGATCCGCTAGGGAGCGCTGCGCCGGGTCGCCCCTGCTTCGCCGGGTCGCGCCAGCGGTCCGCCCCATGCGCCCGCCCCATGCGTCGCCCGTCGTGCCGCAGGCGCGTTTCCGGCGTGGCGGCTCCAGCGTGAGGGCGGGCGCATTCGCGTCCGTCCAGGCACTTACCTGCCCGCTGTCGCGTGTCGCGCCGAATCCGATCACCTGCGACATGCTCCAGGGCATGTCGCGGCAGGGCGGGGCAGGCGCCGGTCCGGGCGGGTCGTGCCGGGGCCGTGCGTGGTTCCGGTCGATGCGGGGCGCGGCGAAGCGGGCAGGCTGCTAGCTGTCGTAATGGCCGGTCTGCTGCCAGGCCCAGGCATCGGCGATCATCCTGCCCAGATCCGATCGCGTCGGCTCCCAGCCGAGCTCGCGCCGTGCGCGGGCGCTGCCCGAAACCAGCGCCGCGCAGTCGCCAGGCCGGCGCCCGGATTCGACCACGGGCACGGGGCGGCCGGTCACGCGGCGGCACTGCTCGATCACCTCGCGAACGGAATATCCATGCCCCGTTCCCAGGTTGAAGACCCGGCTCTCCCCTCCGCGCTCCAGTCGGCGCAGGCCGAGCAGATGGGCCTCGACGACATCCATCACATGCACGTAGTCGCGCAGGCAGGTGCCGTCCGGCGTCGGGTAGTCGGTCCCGAAGATGCTGACGGCCTCGCGCCGGCCTTCGGCGACCTCCAGCACCACCGGGATCAGATGCGTTTCCGGGCGGTGGAACTCGCCGATCTCGCCCTCCGGGTCGGCGCCGGCGACATTGAAATAGCGGAAGATCGCGCTGCGCAGCCCGTGGCTGCGTTCGAAGTCGCGCAGGATCTCCTCGATCGCGCGCTTGGAGGAGGCATAGGGGCTGACCGGGTGCAGCGCGCAGCTTTCGTCGAGCAGAACCCCGTCCTGATCGCCATAGACGGCACAGGTGGAGGAAAACACGAAATTCAGGCAGCCGGCCTCTGCCGTGGCCTCGATCAGGGTCAGCGAGCCCTCGACGTTGTTGCGCCAGTAGAGGCCCGGCCGGCGCACGCTTTCCCCGACCTGACTGAGGGCGGCGAAATGCAGCACCGCCAGCGGGCGGTAGCGCGCGAATGTCGCGTCCAGCTTTTCCCGGTCGCTCAGCTCGCCCTCGACCAGCGGCCCGAACCTGACCGCCTCGCGCCAGCCGGTCGAAAGGTTGTCATAGGTCACCGGCGTGAATCCGCTGGCCCGCAGGATCTTGCAGGCATGAGACCCGATGTACCCGGCGCCTCCGGTGACGAGAACATGCCTCACGTGATCGCCTCGCCGGTTGTCCCCTGCCGCCCCTGGCCCGGTGCGCCCCTATTGCGCCGCATGGGGCATGGAAACCATTTCCCGCAGATAGCGGGCGAACTCGTCGCGCAGATCCTCGCGCGCCAGCCCGAAGGCGACCGTGGCCTGCAGGAAGCCCGCCTTCGATCCGCAGTCGAAGCGCTGACCGCGGAAGCGGTAGCCGTGGACGCTGCGCCCGGCGCGGATTTCGGCGGCGATCGCATCGGTCAGCTGGATCTCGCCGCCGGCGCCACTGCGCAGGCGGTTGAGATTCTGGAGCACCTTCGGGGTCAGGATGTAGCGGCCGATCACGGCCAGGTTCGAGGGAGCGGCCTCGGGGGCCGGCTTCTCGACCATGCCCCGGACGGAAACCAGCGCGCCCATGTCCTCCTGCACGTCGAGCACCCCGTAGGCCGAGGTTGCTTCGGGCGGCACCTCCATCGCCGCCACCATGCAGCCGCCGGTTTCGCGGTGCGCCTCGACCATCTGTTGCAGGCAGGGCTTTTCGGCCGCGATCACGTCATCGGGCAGGATGACGGCGAAGGGCTCGTTGGCGATGAGCCGGCGGGCGCACCAGACGGCATGGCCGAGCCCCAGCGCCTTGTGCTGACGGATATAGGCGATGGCCCCGCTTTCCATGTTGGTGTTTCTGAGCAGATCCAGAAGTTCGGTCTTTCCCTTCCTGCGCAGTTCCTGTTCCAGCACCGGGGAATTGTCGAAATAGTCCTCCAGGGCGCCCTTGCCGCGCGAGGTGACGAAGATGAATTCCCTGATTCCGGCGGCACGCGCCTCGTCGATCGCATACTGGATCAGCGGGCGGTCGACCAGGGTCATGATCTCCTTGGGGATCGACTTCGTGGCTGGCAGGAAGCGCGTTCCGAGCCCCGCCACCGGAAAGATCGCCTTGGTAACCCGTCTCTTCATCCTGTCCCTTGCCCAGCCTGGCCCCGTCCGTTGCGGAGGCGTCCGTTCCGGGGGTCTTTCTCAGGGGGCCGGGCTCCCGGGACGCAGGCCCCGGCACCGGCCTTCCGGTGCCCCCGCACCGCCCCAGGATATCCGGAGAATGTGGCATGAAAGTGAATCCCGGTCCGCGCAACGAGACCCGGCATGAAATCCGGTCGCGGGGGGGTTGCTCTTTGCATGTCGCACCGCTTTCATCCTCTGGAGGCACAGTATTTCAACTTTGCCCGGGCAAGGCAACAGCTTCTCCGGGGCGGAAGCGGCGGCGGCAACGATATGTGCCACTGCGCCGGACTGTTGCCGCCGGGGGCATCGCGTCCGGCCGGGCCGGTGTCATGCCATGCCCATTTCGGCCATCATCGCCTCCAGCAGCGGCACGTCTTCGGGGTTGTTCAGTTCCCAGAACTTCCGCCCCCGGCTTTCGACCTCGACGCAGAGCACCTCCCGGCCGCGTTCCAGGAAGCGCAGCTGTTCGAGCCCCTCCATCTCCTCCAGCGGGCCTACCGGCCAGTCCGGATAGGCCAGCAGCGCCTCGGGGCGGTAGGCATAGACCCCCACGTGGTGGAACACCGGCGAAGGCGCTCCGGCCGGAAAGCGCCGGGCCGTGAAGGGGATGACCTCCTTGGAAAAGTACAGCCCGCGCATCCGGTGGTCGAAAACCGCGGTGGTGCCCCCGACCCGCCCGGCGCGCCGGTCGCGCAGCAACCCTTCCAGCATCCCGGAATCGCAACGCAGCACCGGGGTGGCGATATCCGCCTCCGGCGCCTGCCCGAGGGCGTCGATCAGCGCGCTGACGAACCAGGGCGGGGTCAGCGGCGCATCGCCCTGCAGGTTGATCACGAGATCATGCCCGCCGCCGAGCCGGCGGAAGGCCTCGGCGCAGCGCTCGGTTCCGTTGCGGCAGGTGGAGGAAGTCATCACCACCTCGGCACCGAAGGCCAGCCCGGCATCGCGGATGCGGCTGTCGTCGGTGGCGATCACCACGCGGTCGATCCCGGCGATGGCGCGTGCCGCCTCCCAGCTGCGGCGGATCAGGCTCTTGCGCAGGCCGGTCGCGCCCCTGAGCTCGACCAGCGGCTTGCCCGGATAGCGCACCGAGGCATGGCGGGCCGGGATCACGACGAGGGTCTTCATCGCGGCCCCGCCTTCAGGCGCACGCCCGGTGCATGGGCGATGAAGAAGGGGTTCTCGTAGCCCGGCTTGCCATAGCGCAGGGGGCGGAGGTCGTCGAAGCGCACCACCTTCCCACCGGCGCCCTCCAGCACCGCGTGCCCGGCTGCGGTATCCCATTCCATCGTCCGCCCGAGCCGGGGGTAGAGATCGGCTTCGCCGGTGGCCACCAGGCAGAATTTCAGCGACGATCCGGCTGCCGTGGTTCCGGCGGTCCGGTAGCGGGCGATATACTCGTCGGTTGCCTTGTCGCGGTGCGATTTCGAGGCCACGACGATCAGCGCGTCATTGTCCGGTTCCGCAACGCGGATCGGCCGCGTCGTGCCGGGGTGGCGCGGGTCGAACGGCCCCGCCTCCTCGACCGAGCGTCCCCGGGCCGCGGTATAGAACAGCCGCCCTCGGGCCGGGGCGTGAACGACGCCCAGGACCGGCGCGCCGTCTTCCACATAGGCGATGTTCACCGTGAAGTCGCCCCGGCGGCGGATGAATTCCTTCGTTCCGTCCAGCGGATCGACGATCAGGAAGCGTGTCGCCCGCCGCCCGTGCGATTCCGCCTGCTCCTCGGTCACCAGCGCGAGCTCGGGAAAGGCCGCGCGCAGTCCGGCCGAGATCAGCGCGTCGGCGGCCTCGTCGGCTTCCGTTACCGGGCTCCGATCGGATTTCGCACGGACATCGAAATCCCTGGTGCCGTAGATCTCCATGATCCGCGCGCCCGCTTCCAGGGCCAAGCGGCGGAAGAGCGCCATCATCCGTTCATCATCCATGTGTCGCTCCGTGCCGGTTGCGGTGCCGGTTGCGGCCGCGCGATTGCGCGGCGCGTTCCGCCTCCTTATGATGCGCTGTCAAGCGGACGGCAAGAATTCCCTGCGACAAGGCGCAGGCAGGACGGAACTGCGCAACCCAAGGCGGAGCAACCCAGGCGGACCGGAAGCCATGTTCACCCCTCATGCCAGCAAGTCCGGGATCGGCTCGGCCGCGAGCCTGCTCGAACTGATCTACCACGCCACCGTGCGCCAGATCCGCAAGTCGCACGGCAATGCGGTGATCGGCCTGATCGTGAACATGCTGCAGGCGATGCTGTTCGTCGCCGTGTTCTATGTCATGTTCTCGATCCTCGGGCTGCGCTCCAGCGCGGTGCGCGGCGATTTCCTGCTCTACATGATGACCGGGGTCTTCCTGTTCATGACCCATACCAAGGCGATGGGAGCAGTGGTCGGGGCCGAGGGGCCGACCTCGCCGATGATGAAACACGCGCCCATGAACACGGTGGTGGCGATCTCCTCGGCGGCGCTGGCCTCGCTCTACATCCAGTTCCTGTCGATGACGGTCATCCTGGTGCTCTACTATACCGTCTCCACCCCCTTCACGATCGACGATCCGGTCGGCGCCCTGGCGATGTTCCTGCTCGCCTGGTTCTCCGGGGTGGCCGTGGGGATCCTGTTCCTGGCCGCCAAGCCCTGGTTTCCGACCTTCATCGGGATCGCCTCGACGATCTACATGCGGGCCAACATGATCGCCTCGGGCAAGATGGTGCTGGCCAACACCCTGCCGCCGAAGCTGCTGGCGATGTTTTCCTGGAACCCCCTGTTTCACAGCATCGACCAGGCCCGCGGTTTCACCTTCATCAACTACAACCCGCACAACACCTCGCCGGGCTATCCGCTCTACCTGTCGCTGGCGTTGATCATGATCGGCCTGATGGGCGAGTTCTACACCCGCCAGCACGCCTCGGCCAGCTGGTCGGCGGGCCGATAGGGGCGGCCTCCGGGTGGGCGGGATGCGGCGGCGATCGCTGGATTTTTCATGGTCCGGCGGCGGCGGCGGCTTGCAGGGTCCATACCCCCTGACTATATACCCCGGGAAGCCGGAGCAGGCCCTGCCCCGCTCCGGGAAACGGGATTGGAAGCCGGGTGCCTGACGGGGCCCGGTTTCGGGAAATCGCCAAGGAAGAGGATGAAGAGACATGGCCAAAGTCATTGGCATCGACCTGGGAACCACGAACTCCTGCGTCGCCATCATGGATGGTGCGCAACCCAAAGTCATCGAGAACGCCGAAGGCGCGCGCACGACCCCGTCGATCGTTGCCTTCGCCGATGACAACGAGATCCTGGTGGGCCAGCCGGCGAAGCGCCAGGCCGTCACCAACCCGGAGAACACGATCTTCGCCGTCAAGCGCCTGATCGGGCGGCGCATCGACAGTTCCGAAGTGGAAAAGGACAAGAAGCTCGTCCCCTACAAGATCGTGGACGGGGGCAACGGCGATGCCTGGGTGGAGGTGCGCGGCAAGAAGTACTCGCCCAGCCAGATTTCCGCCTACATCCTCCAGAAGATGAAGGAAACTGCCGAAAGCTACCTGGGCGAAGAGGTCAAGCAGGCGGTGATCACCGTGCCCGCCTACTTCAACGACGCCCAGCGCCAGGCCACCAAGGATGCCGGCAAGATCGCCGGGCTGGAGGTGCTGCGGATCATCAACGAGCCCACCGCCGCGGCGCTGGCCTACGGGCTGGACAAGAAGGAAGCCAGGACGATCGCGGTCTATGACCTGGGCGGGGGCACCTTCGACATCACGATTCTGGAAATCGACGACGGGCTGTTCGAGGTGAAGTCCACCAACGGGGATACCTTCCTCGGCGGCGAGGACTTCGACATGCGGGTGGTCAACTACCTGGCCGAGGAGTTCAAGAAGGAAACCGGCGTCGATCTGACCAAGGACAAGATGGCGCTTCAGCGGCTCAAGGAAGCGGCGGAAAAGGCCAAGATCGAGCTGTCCAGCACCAGCCAGACCGAGATCAACCAGCCTTTCATCTCGATGGGTTCCGACGGCCAGCCGCTGCACCTGGTGATGAAGCTGACCCGCGCCAAGCTGGAAAGCCTGGTCAGCGACCTGATCAAGAAGACCATCAAGCCCTGCAAGGAAGCGCTCAAGGATGCGGGCCTGTCGGTCGGCGATGTTGACGAGATCATCCTGGTGGGCGGCATGACCCGGATGCCGAAGGTGGTCGAGGAAGTGACCAGGTTCTTCGGCAAGGAGCCCCACAAGGGCGTCAACCCGGATGAGGTGGTCGCGCTGGGTGCCGCGATCCAGGCCGGCGTGCTGCAGGGCGACGTCAAGGACGTGGTGCTGCTCGACGTGACTCCGCTGAGCCTCGGGATCGAAACGCTCGGTGGCGTGTTCACCCGGCTGATCGACCGCAACACCACCATCCCGACCAAGAAGAGCCAGATCTTCTCCACCGCCGAGGACAACCAGAGCGCGGTGACGATCCGGGTCTTCCAGGGTGAGCGCGAGATGGCCGCCGACAACAAGCTGCTCGGCCAGTTCAACCTGGAAGACATTCCGCCGGCGCCGCGCGGGATGCCCCAGATCGAGGTGACCTTCGACATCGACGCCAACGGCATCGTGTCGGTCAGCGCCAAGGACAAGGGCACCGGCAAGGAGCAGAAGATCACCATCCAGGCCTCGGGCGGGCTTTCCGAGGAAGAGATCGAGCGGATGGTCAAGGATGCCGAGGCCAATGCCGAGGCCGACAAGAAGCGCCGCGAACTGGTGGAGGCCAGGAACCAGGCCGAAAGCCTGATCCACTCCACCGAGAAGTCGATCGAGGAGCACGGCGACAAGGTCGATCAGTCCACCATAGAGGCGATCGAGCTGGCCATCGCCGCGCTCAAGGAAACGCTGGAAGGCGAGGACGCCGGCAAGATCAGGTCGGGCATCCAGAACGTGACCGACGCCGCCATGAAGCTGGGCGAGGCGATCTACAAGGCGCAGCAGTCCGAGGCCGAAGGCGGCGCCGATGCCGCCGAAGCGGAGGAACCGCGCAGCGTGGACGAAGACATCGTCGATGCCGACTTCGAGGATCTCGACGACAACAAGAAGAACGGCTGACGGCGCCGATGATCTCGTGGCCGGCCCCGGGAGCTCCGGGGCTGGTCGCCGTTTCCCGGAAAGGCCGTGATGATGGCAAAGCGCGACTATTACGAAGTTCTGGGCGTCTCCAGGGGGGCGACAGCCGAGGAGCTGAAGAAGGCCTACCGGCGGAAGGCCAGAAAGCTGCACCCGGACAGCAACGGCGGCAACCCGGATGCCGAGGCGCAGTTCAAGGAACTCAACGAAGCCTACGAAACCCTGAAGGACCCGGAAAAGAAGGCCGCCTACGACCGTTTCGGACACGCCGCCTTCGAGGGGGGCGCGGGCGGCGGATTCGGCCGCGGCCATGCCGATTTTTCCACCGCCTTTTCGGACGTGTTCGACGACCTGTTCGGCGACTTCATGGGCCGTGGCGGCGGGCGCCAGCGGGCCGTGCGCGGCTCGGATCTGCGCTACAACCTGCGGATCAGCCTTGAAGAGGCCTTTCAGGGCACCCGGAAGACGATCAGCGTGCCCACGGCGGTTCTGTGCGAAACCTGCAACGGCAGCGGGGCCGAGGGCGGCACGGAACCGCAGACCTGCCCGACCTGCGCCGGCATGGGCAAGGTGCGCGCCCAGCAGGGTTTCTTCACCGTCGAGCGCACCTGCCCCACCTGTTCCGGCCTCGGGCAGATCGTCAAGAACCCCTGCACGTCCTGCGCCGGAACCGGGCGGACCGAAAGAACCAGGTCGCTTTCGATCAACATCCCGGCCGGGGTCGAGACCGGCACCAAGATCCGGCTGGCCGGCGAGGGCGAGGCCGGGGTGCGCGGCGGCCCTCCGGGCGATCTGTACATCTTCGTCGAGGTGGGCGAACATGCGCTGTTCCAGCGCGACGGAACGAACCTGTTCTGCCGGATACCGGTTCCGATGACGACGGCGGCGATCGGCGGCGACATCGAGGTGCCCACCATCGACGGGGGGCGGGCCAGGGTCCGGATCCCGGCCGGCAGCCAGTCGGGGCGGCAGATGCGCCTGCGCGGCAAGGGGATGCCGGCGCTGCGCGGCAGCGGCCGCGGCGACATGTATATCGAACTTGCGGTGGAAACTCCGGTCAACCTGACCCAGCGCCAGAAGGAGCTGCTGAAGGAATTTGAGCGCCAGGCGGAAAACAACAGCCCGCAGAGCAACAACTTCTTCTCCAGGGTCAAGAGCTTCTGGGACAGCATGAAAAGCTGAACCTGATCCGGCGGATTGCCCGATCCGGCAGATTTTACGGAATTTTCACCCTTTGCGCCGAGCGTTCGGGCATGAGCTCCGATCGCCAGCTGCAGTTCGCCGATGTCTCCCCGCCCGTCTTCCGGGAGAAGGGCGCCGTCGCCGGAAGGCACGGCCCCTCCCTGCCTTCCTATATTCGCGACCATCGCAAGCGCCTGCGCGAGAGGTTTCTTGCCGGCGGTGCTGCGGCCATGCCCGATTACGAACTGCTCGAACTTGTCCTGTTCCGCGCCATCCCCCGCCGCGACGTGAAGCCCCTGGCCCGGCGGCTGCTCGAAAGATTCGGCGATTTCAACGCCGTCCTCTCCGCGCCGGTCGGCCGCCTCACCGAGATCGAGGGGGTGGGAGAGGCCGTTGCCCTGGAGCTCAAGATCGTCGAGGCCGTCTCGCACCGCCTGGCGCGTTCCAGGATCCTGCGCCGGCATGTCATCTCGAGCTGGGACGCCCTGCTCGGCTACTGCCACGCCACCATGGCCCACCGGGATACCGAACAGTTCCGGATCTTCTACCTCGACCGCAAGAACGTGCTGATCGCCGATGAGGAACAGGCTCGCGGCACGGTGGATCACGTGCCCGTCTATCCGCGGGAAGTCGTCAAGCGGGCGCTGGAACTGAACGCTTCGGCCCTGATCCTCGTGCACAACCACCCCTCTGGTGATCCGACTCCTTCGGAGGCCGACATCGCGATGACCGCCCGGATCTGCGCTGCCGCCGAGGCACTGGGAATCACCGTGCATGATCACCTGATCATCGGTCGCTCGACCGAGCTCAGTTTCCGCGCCAGCGGCCTTCTTCCGCCGCAGGAAGGGGGCTGAGATCGCCGCATCCGCGCCGAGGAGGGCCGCATAGGCACTCGCCCGGCGCGCCCTTCTTCTGCCGGGGAATGCCGGAGCGGGCGCGTTCCCGGAATCTGCCGCGGGCGGCAAGATCCACGTCGTCCGCGGCCCGCATGGCCGGGCATGGCTGCCTGCCCGGCGGCAGCCCTCCGCCGGGCAGGAGCATTGCCGCCGTTCCCGCGGCTCCTGGCGGCGGCAGGCATCCGCCGCATCGCCGGGGCAAGATCTTCTGGCGGGTGTTCGCCTTTCGTGCTAATCCGGCGGAAAACGTCGGCAAGCGGCGGAGCGCAAGGGAAAAGAGCAAGGGAAACGGGGGCAGGGTGGCCACATGCGCATTCTGGGCATCGATCCGGGCCTTCGCAACCTCGGCTGGGGGGTGATCGAGGCCGAGGGAGGGCGAATCAGCCATGTGGCCAACGGCATCTGCCGCCCCGGCGGGGATGGGCTGGCGCAGCGTCTGCTCGGACTGTTCGAAGCCCTCTCCGGGGTCGTCGAACGCTTTGCCCCGGCGGCGGCGGCGGTGGAGCAGACCTTTGTCAACCGCGACGGGGCCGGCACGCTGAAGCTGGGGCAGGCGCGCGGAATTGCGCTGCTGGTGCCGGCGCGCGCCGGGTTGGCGGTGGGGGAATATGCGCCGAATACGGTCAAGAAGACGGTGGTCGGACTCGGCCATGCCGACAAGCGCCAGGTGGCACACATGGTGCGCCTGCAGCTGCCGGGGGCCGAGATCGCCGGGCCGGATGCGGCCGATGCCCTGGCGGTGGCGATCTGCCATTCCCGCCACCTGGAAGCAGGCGGGCGGTTGCAGGCGGCGCTGCGGAGCGCCGGCGCATGATCGGCATGCTGTCCGGCCGGGTCGTGCATCGGGGAGCCGATCACGTGCTGCTGGAAGTGCATGGCGTGGGCTATGTGGTTCACGTGTCGCGACGCACGCTGGCGGCGCTGCCGGAGCCGGGAGCGGCGGTGGCGCTGCATACCGATCTTCTTGTGCGCGAGGATCTGCTGCAGCTGTTCGGCTTTTCCACGCTTGCGGAAAGGGAGTGGTTCATCCTGTTGAAAAGCGTGCAGGGGGTAGGCGCCAAGGCCGCCCTGGCGATCCTGAGCGCGCTCGGCGCCGAGGGGGTCGGCCGGGCGATTGCGCTGGGCGACTGGAACGCGGTGAAGGCGGCGCAGGGGGTCGGCCCGAAGATCGCACAGCGCGTCGTTAACGAGCTGAAGGACAAGGCGCCTGCGGTCATGGCGCTGGATGGCGGGGCCGCCTTCGCCCCGGCTTCCTCCGCCGTGCCGGCCGGAAGCCCGGCCGCAGACGGCGCCGTACTGCCGCCCGACGGGGCTCCCGACGGGGGCGCGCGCCCGAGCGGGGCCGGCGGCAGCCCCCGGGCCGAGGCGCTTTCGGCGCTGCAGAACCTCGGCTATCAGCCGGCAGAGGCCGCCGCCGCGGTGGCCGGCGCGGCGGAAGAGGCGCCCGGGGCCGACACGGCGGGGCTGATCCGCGCGGCGCTGAAGCTGCTGGCGCCGAAGGGGTCGGGCGAAGGGTCGGGGTGATGATGCAGGGAATGATCCTCGAGGGGATGGCCCCCGGGCGCTCCGCCCCCTCCGCCCTCTCCGCCCCCCGCGCGTGCCTCGCTGCAGGGCCCCGCCGCCGGCTTGCGGCCCTGCGAACGGCTTCCGGGCGCTCCGATGCCTGAGCCCGACCCGATCCTGCGCCCCGAGCCGCGCCCCGGAGACGCCGATCGCGCCCTGCGCCCGCAGCGGCTCGACGAGTTCATCGGCCAGGCCGAGGCCCGCGCCAACCTGCGGGTGTTCATCGAAAGCGCACGGATGCGCGGCGAGGCGATGGATCATGCGCTGTTTCACGGCCCCCCCGGGCTGGGCAAGACGACGCTGGCGCAGATCATCGCCCGCGAACTGGGGGTGAACTTCCGCATGACCTCCGGCCCGGTGCTGGCCAGGGCGGGAGATCTGGCGGCGATCCTGACCAACCTGGAGGCGCGCGACGTTCTGTTCATCGACGAGATCCACCGCCTCAACCCGGCGGTGGAAGAGGTGCTCTACCCGGCGCTGGAGGATTTCGAACTGGATCTGGTGATCGGCGAAGGCCCGGCGGCGCGCACCGTGCGCATCGAGCTGCACCCCTTCACCCTGGTGGGAGCGACCACCCGGCTGGGTCTGCTGACCACGCCGCTGCGCGACCGGTTCGGCATTCCGGTGCGGTTGCAGTTCTACTCGGTGGACGAGTTGCACGAGATCGTGTCGCGCGGGGCCCGGCTGATGGGGGTCGAGGCCGAGCCCGACGGGCTGCGCGAAATCGCCCGCCGCGCCCGCGGCACCCCGCGCATCGCCGGCCGGCTGCTGCGCCGGGTGGTGGATTTCGCCCTGGTGGATGGCGACGGCCGGCTGACCCGCGCGGTGGCCGACAACGCCCTGACCCGGCTCGGGGTGGACGAACTCGGGCTGGACGGGGCCGACCGGCGGTATCTCCGGCTGATCGCCGAGAGCTATGCCGGCGGGCCGGTGGGGATCGAGACACTCTCGGCCGCGCTCTCGGAAAGCCGCGATGCGCTGGAGGAGGTGATCGAGCCCTATCTGCTGCAGCAGGGGCTGATCCAGCGTACCCCGCGCGGGCGCATGCTGGCCGCGAAGGCCTGGGCGCATCTGGAGATGAGGGCGCCGGATGCTTCCGGCCGGGGCGGGCTGTCCGGCGAATAGGCGGCAGCTGGGCGGCCGCCGGGCTGGTGGACGAGGTGGTGCCGGAAGCAGGGGAGGGGTATCGGGAGGGGAGGGGCATCGGGCCTGCCGCGCTGCCGTCTTGTCGTTCGCGCCGCCGTGGTGCATTTTCTGCCCGGTTCTTCCGGAAAGGGTCGGCCCGACGGTCGGGAATTCGCATGCACCGTTTCGATCTGCGCGTCTATTACGAGGATACCGACCTTGCCGGCATCGTCTATTACGCCAACTATCTGAAGTTCATCGAACGCGCCCGCACCGAATTCGTCCGCGAACTCGGGATCGACCAGACCGCCCTGCGCGCCGCCGAAGGGGTGGTGTTCGCGGTGCGCCGGATCGAGGCCGACTACCTGGCGCCGGCGCGCTTCGACGACGAACTGACGGTATTCACCACCCCCGAGTCGGTGAGCGGCGCGCGGATCCTGCTGCGCCAGGTGGTGCGGCGCGACGGCGAAGAGCTGTTCTCGGCGCTGGTGACGCTGGTGGCGCTGGGAGAGGGCGGCCAGCCGCAGCGCCTGCCGGCAAACATCCGCCTGCTTTTGCAGTGAAGGCGCGGCAAAGCGCCTGCCGTCGCGCCGCTGACGCAGTTGTGTTGGCTTTCCCCCTGCAAATCGGCTAACCTGCGTGCCATCACGGGCCGCGCGAAGACGGTCGGACATGCGAGCAGGCAACATGGAAACCGAAACCCTTGCACTGGCGCAGGAGATGGACTTCTCCTTCTTTGCGCTGTTCATGCGCGCCACGCTGACGGTCAAGCTGGTGATGCTGATGCTGATCGCCGCTTCCTTCTGGTCCTGGGCGATCATCATCCAGAAGCTGATCGACTACCGCCGGGCCCGCACCCAGGCGGCGCTGTTCGACCGGGCCTTCTGGTCGGGCGAGCCGCTGGACGAGCTTTACGACCAGATCGCTCCGGCCCCCACGGGGGCGGCGGAAAACGTCTTTGCCGCCGGGATGCTGGAATGGCGGCGCAGCCACCGCGACGACGGCGGCATGATCGCCGGCGCCCAGGCGCGTATCGACCGCTCGATGGATGTGGCCATCGCCAAGGAAAGCGAAGACCTGACGCGCGGCCTGCCGTTCCTGGCGACCGTGGGCTCGGCGGCACCCTTCGTCGGGCTGTTCGGCACCGTCTGGGGTATCATGAATTCCTTCATCGAGATCGCCCAGCAGCAGAGCACCAGCCTGGCGGTGGTGGCACCGGGAATCGCCGAGGCGCTGATGGCCACCGGGCTCGGGCTGTTCGCGGCGGTGCCGGCGGTGGTGTTCTACAACAAGCTGTCGGCCGATGCCGAGCGGCTCATCGCCGGCTATGAGGCCTTCGCCGACGAGTTTTCCACCATTCTCAGCCGCCAGCTGGACAGCTGAGATGGGCGCGGGCGTACTCGGATCCCACGGAGGCAACCGGCGCCGTCGGCGGCGGCGGGGGGGCAATGCGCAGCTGATGGCGGAAATCAACATCACCCCCTTCGTGGATGTGATGCTGGTTCTGCTGATCATCTTCATGGTGGCGGCTCCGCTGATGACGGTCGGCGTGCCGGTGGAGTTGCCGGAAACCGCGGCCACCCCGCTGAGCGCCGAACGGGAAGAGCCGCTGAGCGTCACGCTCACCGCCGACGGGCGGTTGCTGATCCAGACGACCGAGATCGCCCCCGAAGAGCTGATCGGCAAGCTCCGGGCGATTGCCGCCGAACGGGAGGGCAGCAGGATCTTCCTGCGCGCCGATGGCGCCGTTCCCTACGAGCGGGTGATGCAGGTGATGGGAGCGCTGAATGCCGGCGGTTTCCGCAACATCGGACTGGTGACCGAAAGCGGAGGTCCGCGGCTGGACGGGCGCGGCGAATAGGGCGTGGGGCGTGAGCACCGGGGCATATATTTCGGGCCTCGCGCATGTGGCGCTGATCCTCTGGCTGCTGTTCGGCGGCCTCCTGCCGGGGCGCCGGCCGCCGGAGGTGGCGCAGGTTGCGGAGGTGACCCTGCTGAGCAGCGCCGAATTCGCCGCCCTGACGCAGCCGCAGAGCGCTCCCGAAACCGCCCCGCAGAGCTCTCCGCCGCCTGCCCCGCCGGCAGACGAGAGCCCCCCGGAACAGCCCGCGTCGGCGGTCTCTCCGCCCGCCGCTCCTCCGGCGCGCCCGGCACCCGCAGCCCCCGCCCCCGGCACGGCGCCTCCCGAGGACGCGCCGCTGCGGCCCGAAGCCGCTCCGCCGCCGGATTCCGCCCCGCCGGACGTGGCTCCCCCGCCGGCCATGACCCCGGGTGCCGTGCCGGAAGGGCTGCCGGAGATTCCGGCCGCCCCGGGTGCGGAGGCCGTGCCGCTGCCCGCGCCCCGGGTGGCGCCCGAGGCCGCTCCGCCGCCGCCCGAGGCGCTGCGCGCCCCCGAGGCCGCGCCGGCCGTTCGGGCAGACAGTTCCTCGCCGAACGCTCCGGAAGCCGCAGAGCGCCCGGAAACGGCGCCCGAACAGGCCGCCACCGAGATCGTGACCGAGGCGGAACGCCCGGCCAGCGCGGGGTTGCTCCGTTCGCTGCGGCCGCTGCCCCGCCCGCCCCGTCCGGCGCCGGAGGCGCCCGCGGCCGGGTCCGGCCCGGAAGGAGCAGGCGCCGGGGGAGCAGGCGCCGCCGACCCGATTGCCGCGGCCGTGGCCGGGGCTCTGCGCGAGGCGGTTTCGGGCCAACCGCCCGCATCTGCGGCGCCGCGCGCCACGCGCCGCGGCCCGCCGCTCACGGGAGCCGAACGCGAGGGGCTGCGCGTTGCGGTGCAGAAGTGCTGGAACGTCGGCGCCTTGTCCAGCGCGGCGCTGGCCACCACGGTCGTGGTATATGTGCAGCTGGGGCGTGACGGGCGGCCCGATGTCTCCAGCATCCGCATGCTGTCTTCCAGCGGCGGGTCGGAAGCGGCGGCAAGGCAGGCCTATGAGGCGGCACGGCGGGCGATCATCCGCTGCGGCAGCCGGGGCTTTGACCTGCCGGCGGAGAAATACGCGCAGTGGAAGGAGATCGAGATGACCTTCAACCCGGAAAGGATGAGGATCAGATGAGACCGACCCGACAGATCGCAGCCGTCCTTGCGCTGCTCGTTGCGGCTCTTTCGGCCCTTGCGGCGGCTGCCCAGGAGGGCAGGGGGCCGCTGCGCATCGAGATCACCGAAGGCGTGATCGAGCCGCTGCCGGTGGCAGTGCCCGATTTCATCGCCGAAACGCCCGAGGCGGCGGATTACGCACGCGCGGTTTCCCGGGTCATCGCATCCGATCTCGTCGGGACGGGGCTGTTCCGGGAAATCCCGCCCGAGGCCTACATCTCGGGGATCACCAGCTTTTCCGCCCCGGTCCGCTTTTCCGACTGGAAGGCGATCAGCGCCCAGGCGCTGATCGTGGGCGCGGCCCGCCTGGGAGACGACGGGCGGCTGGAGGTGAAGTTCCGCCTGTTCGACGTTTTCGCCGGTGCCCCGCTGGGCGAGGGGCTGCGCTTTTCCGCTGCTCCGGGCAGCTGGCGGCGCATCGCCCACAAGGTGGCCGATGCGGTCTATGCCCGGATCACCGGCGAGAGCGGCTATTTCGACAGCCGGGTGGTCTTCGTTTCCGAAAGCGGCCCGAAGGGGGACCGGCGCAAGCGCCTGGCGATCATGGACTACGACGGGGCCAACCTGGCCTTTCTGACCGACGACAGCACGCTCGTGATGGCGCCGCGCTTCTCGCCCGATGGCGACCGGGTGCTCTATACCAGCTTCGAAACCGGCTTTCCGCAGGTGTTCCTGCTGGATATCGCGACCGGCGCGCGCCGGTCGCTGGAGATTCCGGCCGAAGCGATGAGCTTTGCGCCCCGTTTCGCGCCGGACGGCGAGACGGTGCTCCTGTCGCTGCAGAAGAACGGAAATACCGACATCTACCGGACGACGGTTTCGGGCGGGCGGCTGCAGCGGCTTACCTCGTCCCCCTCGATCGAGACCGCACCCAGCTTTTCCCCGGACGGCAGGCGGATCGTCTTCGAAAGCGACCGCTCGGGCAGCCAGCAGCTCTACGTGATGGATGCCGATGGCGGCGAGGCGGTGCGCATCAGCTTCGGCAAGGGGCGTTACGGCACGCCGGTCTGGTCGCCGCGCGGCGATCTGATCGCCTTCACCAAGCAGGCCAACGGGCGTTTTCACATCGGGGTGATGCGCACCGACGGTTCCGAGGAGCGGCTGCTGACGGCCTCCTTCCTGGACGAAGGCCCCACCTGGTCTCCCAACGGCCGGGTGATCATGTTCACCCGGGAAAGCCGCGGAGTCGACGGGACGCGGGCGCTCTATTCGGTGGACATTACCGGGCGCAACCTGCGGCGGGTGCCCACAGAGCAGGGGGCTTCCGATCCGGCCTGGTCGCCGCTGCAGCAATAGGCGCGAAGCGGGAACAGGAGGCGGGAACGGGCGCGAGGCGGAGCATGACGGCAGGTGAGGCGCATTTCCAATTTCCGGCGGCGGTGCTAGACTGCCCCGGCGGGCAGCGGCCGGCGAAGGCGCCCGCCAGCAGCCGGCCAGCAGAAGGTGCCGGCCCGGCAGGAGCCGGCGAAAGGCGCCGGATGGCGGCACGGGAATGAAGCAGGCAGGAAAGCAGGACAGGAAAACCAGGGCAGAAACGGGAAATTCCACGATGAAACTCCACAGCAAGGCACTACTGATCGCGGCGTCCCTCGTGCTGGGCGCCTGTGCGGATCCGGGCCGGTTCGGCGGCCCGGGCGCGGCGGGCGGCGGCCCGGGCATTGGCGGCACCGCCGCCGATCCGGCATCGGCAGCCTATTTCCGGCAGACGGTCGGAGACCGGGTTCTGTTCGCGGTGGATCAGCACGTTCTGAGCCCCGAGGCGATGGCCGTTCTCGACGCGCAGGCCCGCTGGCTTCTGGACAATCCGGAATATGCCGCGATCATCGAGGGTCATGCCGACGAGCGGGGCACTTCGGCCTACAACCTCGCGCTCAGCGGGCGGCGGGCCAATTCGGTGATCGAATATCTGATCGGCCGCGGCGTTGCCCCGGAGCGGTTGCGGGCGCTGCCGCTGGGCAAGGAGCGCCCGATCGCCCTGTGCAGCGAGGAATCCTGCTATGCGCAGAACCGCCGGGCCGTGACGGTGCTCCGGGCCGGCGGGCTGAGCTAGGCGGCAGGGCGGAACCGGGAGGCCGGGCATGCGGAGCCGGAGCATCGCGGGGTGGCGGCAGAAGGTCGCGGGGGGGCTGCTGACGCTGGCCCTGGCGCTGGCGGGGAGCGGGCCTGCCGCCCAGGATGGCGGGGCGCGCGCGCAGACGCTGGCGGACATCCGCCAGGAGCTGTCGGTGCTGTTTGTCGAGATCCAGCGGCTCAAGCGCGAGCTGTCCACCACCGGCGGGGTCGGCGTCGGCCTGGCCGGGGGCTCGCTGCTGGAGCGGGTCGATCTTCTGGAAGCCGAGCTGCGCCGGCTGACGGCCCGGACCGAGCGGCTGGAAAACCGCATCAACCGCATCGTCGAGGACGGCACCAACCGGATCGGCGACCTGGAATTCCGCCTGGTCGAGCTCGAGGGCGGCGATGTCAGCCAGCTCGGCGAAACCACCACCCTGGGCGGGGTGGACCCGCGCGACGAGCTTACGGCCGCCGCCCCGCCGCCTGACGATGGCGCGCCGCTCCTGGCCGTGGGCGAGCAGCGCGACTTCGATCAGGCCCGTGCGGCGCTGGAGGCGGGCGAGAACTTCCGTGCATCGCAGCTGTTCGCGGAGTTTCTCGAAAACTATCCCGGCAGCCCGCTGGCCGCCGAGGCGCAGTTCCTGCGCGGCGAGGCGCTGAGTGGCCTCGGCGATACAGCCAATGCGGCACGGGCCTTCCTGGAAAGCTTTTCCGGCGATCCGCAGGGGGTGCGTGCACCCGAAGCGCTGCTGCGGCTGGGGGTTTCCCTGGGGCAGCTCGAACAGATCAGCGAAGCCTGCATCACCCTGGGGGAGGTGGCGCAGCGCTACCCCGATTCCGCCGCCGTGGCCGATGCGGTGGCGGCGATGCAGGACCTCGGCTGCCCGTGAGCCGGGCGGAGCGGATCGTCGCGGAGTTTTCCTGCGCGATCGACGAGCTCCTGCCCGGAGGCTGGCCCGGAACCCTCGGGGTGGCAGTTTCCGGCGGCAGCGATTCCACGGCGCTTCTGCTCCTGCTGCACCAGCGTGCCGGGGCGCGCGGCTGTCGGTTGCGCGCGGTGAGCGTGGATCACGGCCTGCGTCCGGAAGCCGCGGCCGAGATCGGCGGCGTGGCCCGGCTGTGCCGCGAGCTCGGGGTCGGGCATGATACCCTGCGCTGGCGGGCGGGGGCGGGCGGCGGCAACCTTCAGGACCGGGCGCGGCGGGCCCGCTACCGGCTGATCGCGGACTGGGCGCGGGAACGGGATGTCGGGGCGGTGGCGCTGGGCCATACGCTGGACGATCAGGCCGAAACGGTGCTGATGCGCCTGGCGCGCGGAGCGGGGGTGGACGGGCTGAGCGCGATGGCCCCGCAGCGTCGGGCGCACGGGGTGCGCTGGCTGCGGCCGCTGCTCGGGTTGCGCCGGGCCGGGTTGCGTGCCTGGTTGGAGTCGCGCGGGGTCGGATGGTCGGAGGATCCGAGCAATGCCGACATGCGCTTTGCCCGGGTCCGGATGCGTCGGGCGCTGGCGGAACTCGCCCCGCTGGGGATTTCACCCGAAGGTCTGGCCGCCACTGCCGCGCGCATGGTGCAGACCCGCGCGGCGCTCGAACGGCAGACCCAGGAGGCCGCCCGCGCCCTGGCGCGGGTCCGCGCCGGAGCGGTCTTTCTGGACAGTGCCGCCCTGGAGGCCCTGCCGGACGAGATCCGCCGCCGGCTGCTGGGCCATGCGCTGCGCTGGGTTTCCGGGGCCGACTATCCGCCCCGGCAGCGGTCGCTGGATGCCCTGGAGGCGGCGCTGCGCGACCGGGTTCGGCACACGCTCCACGGATGTCTCATGCTCCCGGGCCGGGTGCGGCATGTGCTGAGCCGCGAGGCGGCGGCGCTGCGGGCGCTGCGCTCCCGCCCCGGCGAGGTCTGGGATGGGCGCTGGCGGGTGATCGCCCCCCCCGACGCGGCCGGAGATCCGGTGCTGGAGGTGCGCCTTCTGGGCGAAGGGGGGCTTGCCTTCTGCCCGCGCTGGCGCGCGACGGGGCTGCCGCGCCCGGTGCTTGCGGCCAGTCCGGCCGTCTGGCGCGGGGCGGAGCTGGTCGCCGCGCCGCTGGCCGGGGCCGGCAACGGGTTTCGGGCCGAGGCGCTGCGGGACGAAGCTCATTTCGTCGCATCGGTTTTATCGCATTGAACTGGCCGCCATCATCCTTATCTTAAGGACCAGTCCGCAAGAGGCGGAAACGGTCCCCGCGCGCAAGGAGAGTTGCTTTGGGAAACGCGAGAAACATCGCCTTCTGGGTCGTGCTCTTTCTGCTGATCCTGGCGCTCTTCAACCTGTTCAGCGGCGGGCAGTCGGCGGTCAACTCGCGCAGCGTCAGCTATTCCGAGTTCGTCCGGGCCGTGGAGGACGGAGAGGTCAAGGCGGTCACGCTTGACGGCGAGCGGGTCCTGTTCCGCTCGGCCGACGGGCAGGATTACGTCACGATCCGCCCCGAGGGGGCCGAGATCACCGAGCGTCTCATCGCCAATGACGTGGTGGTGAACGCCAAACCGCAGGAGCAGTCCGGGCTGGCCTCCATCATCATTTCCTTCCTGCCGTTCCTGCTGCTGATCGGGGTGTGGATCTACTTCATGAACCGGATGCAGGGCGGGGGGCGCGGCGGGGCGATGGGCTTCGGCAAGAGCCGGGCCAAGCTGCTGACCGAAAAGCAGGGGCGGGTGACGTTCGACGATGTGGCCGGCATCGACGAGGCCAAGGAAGAGCTGGAAGAGATCGTCGAATTCCTGCGCAACCCGCAGAAGTTTTCGCGCCTTGGCGGGCAGATCCCCAAGGGCGCCTTGCTGGTCGGCCCGCCGGGCACCGGCAAGACGCTCTTGGCGCGCGCCATCGCCGGCGAGGCGGGGGTGCCGTTCTTCACCATCTCGGGTTCGGATTTCGTGGAAATGTTCGTGGGCGTGGGCGCCAGCCGGGTGCGCGACATGTTCGAACAGGCCAAGAAGAACGCGCCCTGCATCGTCTTCATCGACGAGATCGACGCCGTGGGGCGCCACCGCGGTGCCGGCTATGGCGGCGGCAACGACGAGCGCGAGCAGACGCTGAACCAGCTGCTGGTGGAGATGGACGGCTTCGAGGCCAACGAGGGCGTGATCATCATCGCCGCCACCAACCGCAAGGACGTGCTGGACCCGGCGCTCTTGCGCCCCGGTCGTTTCGACCGGCAGGTGCAGGTGCCCAACCCCGACATCAAGGGGCGGGCCAAGATCCTGGAAGTGCACGCGCGCAAGGTGCCGCTGGGGCCGGATGTGGACCTGCGCATCATCGCCCGCGGCACCCCGGGGTTTTCCGGTGCCGACCTGGCCAACCTGATCAACGAGGCGGCGCTGATGGCTGCCCGCATCGGGCGGCGCTTCGTCACCATGGAGGATCTGGAGAACGCCAAGGACAAGGTGATGATGGGCTCCGAGCGCCGCTCGATGGTGCTGACGCCCGAGCAGAAGGAAAAGACCGCCTGGCACGAGGCCGGGCATGCCATTGTCGGGCTGAGCCTGCCCAAGTGCGACCCGGTCTACAAGGCCACGATCATCCCGCGCGGCGGCGCGCTGGGCATGGTGGTCAGCCTGCCGGAAATCGACCGGCTGAACTGGGAGAAGGCCGAATGCGAGCAGAAGCTGGCCATGACCATGGGCGGCAAGGCGGCCGAGGTCATCAGATACGGCGAGGAAAACGTTTCCAACGGGCCGGCCGGGGACATCCAGCAGGCGACCGCGCTGGCGCGCGCGATGGTGCTGCGCTGGGGAATGTCGGAAAAGGTCGGCAATGTCGATTACCAGGTTGCGCATGAGGGCTACATGGGCAATGGCGCCGGCGGGCTCTCGGTATCGGCTCACACCAAGGAGCTGATAGAGGAAGAGGTGAAGCGCTTCATCGACGAGGCCTATGCAACCGCCTACAGCATCCTGAAGAAGAAGAAGAAGGAATGGGAGCGCCTGGCCCAGGGGCTGCTGGAATACGAGACCCTGACCGGCGACGACATCAAGAAGGTGATCAGGGGCGAGCCGCTGGACAGCGGCGACGACGAGGGCGACAAGCCGGATGCGGGCAGCGCCGCCCCTTCCCTTGCGGCAATTCCCCGGACCCGGCCCAAATCGCGCCCGCGCGACGGCGGGATGGAGCCCGAGCCCGAGCCGACCGCCTGACCCTCCTGCCCGTTCCGCGGTTCCTTTCCCTGCCGGTGCCGGGCGGGGGAACGCGCCGCCGCGCGCACGGGGGCTGCGGGGCTGCTTTCTCCTTCCTTGGGGCCGGCCCCGCGGGACATGCCGCGCGGGAGCGTGGCGGAGAGGCGGTTCCGGCCCCGATCCGGTCGGAAATGTTTCGTTGTATACGGTTGCATATTGCTAGCCTGTCCGTGCAGGATGCCACCACGGACGGGGGGAATACATGGCTCATCCAACCGATATCGAAATCGCGCGCGCCGCCTCGAAGCTCCCGATCCAGGAAATCGGGGCAAAGCTGGGCATCGGCGCCGAGCATCTTCTGCCCTACGGCCACGACAAGGCCAAGCTCGGGCAGGCGTTCATCGAATCCGTCCAGGGAAACCCCGATGGCAAGCTGATCCTGGTGACGGCGATCAACCCGACGCCGGCGGGCGAGGGCAAGACCACCACCACCGTAGGCCTCGGCGACGGGCTCAACCGGATCGGAAAGAGGGCCGCAATCTGCATCCGCGAGGCCTCGCTCGGCCCCTGCTTCGGCATGAAGGGCGGCGCCGCCGGCGGCGGGCGGGCGCAGGTGGTGCCGATGGAGGACATGAACCTCCACTTCACCGGCGATTTCCACGCCATCACCAGCGCCCACAACCTGCTGGCGGCGATGATCGACAACCACATCTACTGGGGCAACGAACTGGGCATCGACGAACGCCGGGTCACCTGGAAACGGGTGGTGGACATGAACGATCGCGCCCTGCGCGACATCGTGACCAGCCTCGGCGGCGTGGCCAACGGCTTTCCGCGCCAGACCGGGTTCGACATCACCGTGGCGTCCGAGGTCATGGCGATCCTGTGCCTTGCGCGCAACCTCGAGGATTTGCAAAAGCGGCTGGGCGACATCATCGTCGCCTACCGGCGCGATCGCAGCCCGATCACCTGCCGCGACCTCAGGGCCGACGGGGCGATGACGGTGCTCCTGAAGGACGCCATGCAGCCCAACCTGGTGCAGACGCTGGAAAACAACCCGGCTTTCGTGCACGGCGGGCCGTTTGCCAACATCGCGCATGGCTGCAACTCGGTGATCGCCACCACCACGGCGCTGAAGCTGGCCGACTACGTGGTGACCGAGGCCGGTTTCGGCGCCGACCTGGGGGCCGAGAAGTTCATGGACATCAAGTGCCGCAAGGCGGGGCTGGCGCCGGATGTGGTGGTGCTGGTGGCCACGGTGCGGGCGATGAAGATGAACGGCGGGGTGGCGCGTGCCGATCTCGATGCCGAGAACGTGGCGGCGGTGGCCGAGGGCTGCCCGAACCTGACCCGCCACATCGCCAATCTCAAGCAGTTCGGGGTGCCGGTGGTGGTGGCGATCAACCATTTCGTCACCGACACCGAGGCCGAGATCGAGGTGATCCGCCAGAGCGCCGAGTCCCAGGGCGCCGAGGCGATCCTCTGCCGCCACTGGGAACTGGGCAGCGAGGGGGCGGTGGAGCTGGCCGAGCGGGTCGTCGAACTGGCCGACAGCGGGGCCGCGCAGTTCGCGCCGCTCTACCGCGACGACCTGCCGCTGTTCGAAAAGATCGAGACCATCGCAAAACGCATCTACCACGCCGACGAGGTGCTGGCAGACAAGAAGATCCGCGATCAGCTGCGCGCGTGGGAGAACGCCGGCTACGGCCATCTGCCGATCTGCATGGCCAAGACGCAGTATTCCTTTTCCACCGATCCCGACCTGCGCGGCGCGCCGAGCGGGCATTCGGTGCCGGTGCGGGAAGTGCGCCTGAGCGCCGGTGCGGGCTTCGTGATCGTGATCTGCGGCCAGATCATGACGATGCCGGGCCTGCCCGGCCATCCGGCCGCCGAGGGCATTCACCTCAACGAGCTTGGTCAGATCGAGGGCCTGTTCTGATCCGCCGGTATCGGCGAAATCCTGCGCCCTCATGGGGCAGCATGGTTTGCGGCGGCAATCCGGGAATGCCATGGACAAGAACCCATAGACAACCGTGAACCGAGGAAAAGGTATGTCATGAGCGCCGAGATCATCGACGGAAAGGCCTTTGCTGCGGATGTGCGCAGGAAGGTGGCGGCCCAGGTGGCGCGCCTGAAGGCAGAGCACGGCATCACGCCGGGGCTGGCGGTTGTCCTGGTGGGCGACGATCCGGCCAGCCAGGTCTATGTGCGCAACAAGGGGAAGATGACCGTCGAGGCGGGGATGAACTCCTTCGAGCACCGCCTGCCGGCGGAGACGGAAGAGGCCGCCCTTCTGGCGTTGCTCGACGATCTCAACGCCGATCCGACGGTGCACGGGATTCTGGTGCAGCTTCCCCTGCCCGGGCACATGGATGAGGCGAATGTCATAAACCGGATCGCCCCGGAAAAGGACGTGGACGGCTTCCACATATCCAATGTCGGCCGGCTGGCGACCGGGCAGAAGGCGATGGTTCCCTGCACGCCGCTGGGCTGCCTGATGATGCTGCGCGACCTGCACGGATCCTTGTCGGGCATGGATGCGGTGGTGGTGGGGCGCTCGAATATCGTGGGCAAGCCGATGGCGCAGCTTCTGCTGCGCGACAGTTGCACGGTGACGATCGCCCACAGCCGGACCCGCAACATAGAGGAGCTCTGCCGGCGGGCCGATATCCTGGTGGCGGCGGTGGGCCGGGCGGAGATGATCACCGGCGCGTGGATCAAGCCCGGCGCCACGGTGATCGATGTCGGCATCAACCGCATTCCCGCCCCCGAAAGGGGCGAGGGCAGAACCCGGCTGGTGGGGGATGTCCATTTCGACAGCGCCGCCCGGGTGGCCGGCGCCATCACCCCGGTGCCCGGCGGCGTGGGACCGATGACCATCGCCTGCCTGCTGGCAAACACGCTCACCGCCTGCTGCCGTGCCCACGGCCTGCCTGAACCGGAGGGGCTGACCGTCTGACCGCCAGATCGCCAGACCGGCCGTGCCGGCGGGTTTCCGTGCCGCCCGTGCGCGGCGGAGTATCCTCTTGACAGGCGTGGCGCACCTTTCCAGAAAACCCGGAGGCCTGCGCGGTTTCCGGAGTTTCGCCTTGCGTTGGAAGAAGGTGCTGTTCCTGCTGAAGGAGTACATGCTGGTTCCCGTGCGCCTTCTGATCACGGTCTTTGTGGCATCCTTCCTGGCCATTTCCGGCCCGTTCGGCAGCTATGACGCGCTGGGGCCGGTGGAGCGCTTCCTCTACTGGTTCACGATCGTGTTCATGAGCGTTTTCGTGGTGAATCTCGGGCGGGCGGTCGCGGCCGTCTGGCTGCCCCGGGCCGGAGGGGGCGTGGCGACCCTTTTCAGCGCCGTCCTTGCCGCAGTGCTGCTGCCGCCGCTTTCGCTTGTGATATCGGTCCGCGTCTTCGGCGGCGAGCTGTCCCGGCTGCCGGATTATTCGCTGATCGTGCTGCTGGTTCTGGCCATCGTCGTCTTCGTCGGGCTGCTGCGTGACCGTCTTGCCGGGGTTCTGCCGCAGCCGCGCGAGGCGCGGCCGCGGCTGCTTGCGCGGCTTTCCGGGCCGCGGAACGTGAAGATCCTGCGGATCAGCGCCCGCGATCACTATGTGGATGTTCACACCGACCGGGGGCGGGAAACGCTGCTGATGCGGTTTTCCGACGCGCTGGCCGAGCTTGACGGGGTGCCGGGCCAGCGGGTGCACCGCTCGCACTGGGTGGCGACCGGGGCGGTGTCCGGCTATCGCCGGGAGGGCGCGCGGGGGCTTGTCGAGCTGATCGACGGCAGCAAGGTTCCGGTCAGCCGCGCCATGCGGGCCGAGGTCGAGGCCGGCCCGATCGGCGCGAAGCGCGGGGCGAAGAAAAGGACCGGGTCCCGGCCGCGCGAATGCAGGGCCCCGGCCCGGCCGTGAACGGGCGCGCCCCGGCCGGCGGCGCGCTCAGTGCACGATTCTTTCCTCGTGCACGAACATGTTGGCCCAGGCACGGTCGATCAGCTCCGGGCTCATCTGGTAGGGGATGCCCTCGAATTCGCAGATCGCGATCATCTGATCGACCAGGAAGATCGGCTGATAATTTGCATAGACGTTGTCGATCAGCGGGTATTTCTTCTTCATCAGGTAGATCAGCGCCTCTTCGTCCAGCGGCATCTTGCGCTTGCGCGCCACCATCGCGAAGATCTTCAGGAAGTCTTCCTGGCTGGGACCGTCGATCTTGATCTTGAAGAAGATCCGCCGCAGCGCCGCCTGGTCGAAGATCTCGTTCGGGTGGAAGTTGGTGGAGAAGATCACCAGCGTGTCGAAGGGCACCTCGAATTTCTCGCCCGACTGCAGGGCCAGGATGTCCTTGTTTTCCTCCAGCGGTACGATCCAGCGGTTGATCAGGGCCTGCGGAGATTCGGCCTGCCGACCCAGGTCGTCGACGATGAAGATGCCGCCGGTGGCTTTCAGCTGCAGCGGCGCCTGGTAGGTGCGCGAAGTCGGGTTGTAGACCAGGTCGAGCATGCTCAACGTCAGTTCGCCCCCGGTGATCACGGTGGGGCGTTCGCACAGCACGTAGCGCCGGTCGTAGCGGTTCGAGGTGCGGCGCAGGCTGTTGGGGTCGTCCACCGGATCTTCGGCGATGGTATGCACCACCGGGTCGTAGACGGTGATCACCTGGCCGGAATATTCGATGGCGCGCGGCACGAAGATGTTGTCGCCCAGCGCATCACGGATACCGTTCGAGATCGAAGACTTGCCGTTTCCCGGCGGGCCGTACATCAGGATCGAGCGGCCGGCGGAAACGGCCGGCCCGAGGTGGTCCAGCAGTTCGTCAGGCAGGATCAGGTGCTTCATCGCGCCGGTCAGCATGTCGCGCGTCACCTGGATGTTGCGGATCGACTGGCGCTTGACCTGTTCGCCATAGGCGCTCATCGGGATCGGCATGGCGCCGTAGTATTCGGATTGCGACAGCGCATCCAGCGCGCGCGCCTTGCCGCTGTCGGTCAGCTCGTAACCCATTTCGCCGCCGGAATTCGCATGGAGCGTGCCGGTCGCCTGCAGCAGTTTCTGGCCGCGGGCCAGGTCCACCAGCTCCTGGGTGACGTTGATCGGCAGGCACAGGGCACGGGAAAGTGCGCTCACCTGATCCAGGTTCTGGCGGAACATCGTCTTGAGCAGGATGTCCCGCATCATGACAGGGGTGAGGCCGGTATCTTCGAGCGAACGCGGAGCGGGGGGCGCGAGCACCGGAGAAGCCTGCATGTTCATGGGCAATCCTCTGCATTGCACGGCGTTCCCGGCATCCGGCCTGTTGTGTTTCGGGCGCGGGGCCCGGAAAACGGCCGCCGGGAACAGCGATGGCTGTTACAAGCTCCGTCATTCCGCGCTAGTCTGGAGAGGGCGAGCAGCGGAACGCGGTCATGGGCAGGGCAAATCCTACGGTTCTCTTTGGCTTTTTTGTGGCGGTGATCGTCGCAATTTGTGGTGCGGCGCTGCTGAAGGGCGGCTTCTACCTGGGCAAGCACGAAGGCGACACGCTGCACATGATGCAGATCGTGCTGCGCATGGCCGAAGGGCAGCTGCCGCACAGGGATTTCATGACCCCGATCGGCTACATGGCCTTCGCCCCGATCGCCCTGTTCGTCCGGCTCGGCTACGGTATCGGGCATTCGATCCTGATGGCGCAGGCCCTTGTCGCGGTGGCGTTCCTGCCTGCCGTCTGGTGGGTGGCCTTCAGCCGGATGCGGGGGATCCTGCCCTACATGTTCGGGCTGTTCGTCTTCGTGCTCATAGGGGCGCTGGTGCATGGCGAGGCCCAGCGCAGCGTTTCCATCTCCATGAACTACAACCGCTGGGCCTGGGCGGCAAGCTTCGTTGCCATCGCCGCCGCCGTGCTGGTGCCGCTGCATCGGCCGCGGCATCTGATCGACGGGGTGATCATCGGTCTGGCGCTTGCCCTGGTGCTGCTGACGAAGGTCACCTATTTCACGGCCTTTGCGCCGGCCCTGGCCATCGCGCTGCTGCTGCGCGGGGCCCTTCCGGGCCTTCTGCATGCCCTGTGGAGTGGCGCGGCTGCGCTGGGGCTGTTCACGCTCCTGGTCGGGGCGGACTACTGGCCGGCCTATGTGCAGGATCTGCTGGCGGTTGCGCGCTCGGATATCCGCCCCAACCCCGGAGAGCCTTTCGGCGCCGTTGTCGGGGCGCCGGCCTATCTGGGGGCCAGCCTGACCCTGTTTGCGGGGGTGATCTTCCTGCGTCAGTCCAATGCGCGCGCCGGGGGGTTGTCGCTGCTGCTGCTGGCGCCGGGGTTCTTCTATGTCACCTATCAGAACTACGGCAATGATCCCCAGTGGCTGCTGATTCTCGCGGTGGTTCTTCTGGCCTTCGCCCCCCGGCGCGAGCTGCGCAACGCCCTGGGCTGGGACATGCGTGCCGCAGTCAGGATCACCGCCGCGGTCGCCCTGGCGCTGGCGGCGCCTTCCTTCTTCAACCTGGCCTACAGCCCCTTCCGCCACCTGCGGCTGGAGACGGCGGACTACACCCCGCTGCTGCCGCGCGCGCAGCGCCACGGCGACATCTACGGCACCCGGGTCAGGGTGGCACGCACCGATGCCCGGGTGCCGCTGCCGGCCGCGGGCACGCCGCTGGAGGCGGCCGCTGAACTGGCCGAGCGCGACCCGCCGGCGGTTTTCGGGGGCGAGACCCTGCCCGAATGCGAACTGGAGATCGGCCTGCCTGCCTGGTTCGACGCGATTGCCGCCGACCTGGAGCAGGCAGGCCTGGCCGGCGGGCGGCGCCTCTTCGCCGCCGACCTGTTTTCCAGCCACTGGCTGTTCGGCGACCTGCGGCCGCTGATCGGAGGGGCGCCCTGGTATTACGGGGGGCTGCCCGGGATCGAGAGCGCCGATTACCTGCTGGTGCCGCTCTGCCCGGTGATCCCGGAACTGCGGCGGCGAATCCTCGAGCAGATCGAGGAGCGGGGGCTTGCTTTCCGGGAAATCCGTCGCACGCCGCTCTACATCCTGTATGCGCCGCTCTGATCCGCGCCCGGGGCGTGGCGGTCGGCGCAGGCGTTGTCGGGACGCGGGCGTTGCGGGCGCGGGAGCCGTTCAGCGGCCGGCCAGAGCCGCCGCGACCAGGTAGAAGGCAAGCGTTCCGCCCAGCGCCAGCCCCATCGGGAAGTCGCTGCGCGTCCACGACTGCCAGTCCGGTGCCAGGGCGCGCAGGGGTTTCAGCCGGCGGGCAAGCCGGTGGGTGGCTACCGCCGCCAGCAGGACGGCGGCCAGCAGGTAGAACAGAAGCGGCAGATCTCCTGGAGCGATGAAAGGGGCGGCGGCGGCGGCGAATTTCGCATCGCCCGCGCCGAGGCTGCCCAGCATGTTCAGCGCGAACCCGGCCGCGAGCACGACGACAAGCTGCAGCAGGCGTTGCGGGATTTCGGCAAGCGGCAACGCCAGCGGCCCGATCGCCAGAAAGACGGCGAACAGGGCGAGCACCGCCTTGTTCGGAATCTTCATGTATTTCATGTCGTTCCAGGCCACCCATATGCAGATGGGCAGCACCGGGGGCAGGAACAGCAGCGCCGCCCAGGCCGACATTTCCATCGTCAGTTGATCACGTTGTTTTCAAGCGCCCGCAGCGCCCGCACGGCGACCTCGAAATACTGCGGATGGGTATCGATCGCTTCCCGGAGCAGGGTCCGGCCGGTGTTCACGTCTCCCTGCTTGATTGCGGCCAGGGCCATGGTGTGCAGCAGCTGGGCGCGTTCGGTCTGGGTCATGGGGACGATCGGCAGCATGTACTTGCGCTGCGCCGCGCGTGCCAGGACCAGGTTGTTCTTGGCGGTGAACATGTCCGAGCGGTATTTGAGCGCCTCGGTGAAAAGCCGTTCGGCCTCGACGAAATCGCCGCGGGTCAGCTTGGAATAGCCCCAGTTGTTGAGCACGCCCGAGGGGCGCGTCGTCAGGCCGACGGCGATTTCGTAGAAGCTGTCGGCCTTTTCCCATTCCTCGTTGCTGTCGGCGATCATCGCTTCCAGCCGGTAGCGCTTGAATGTCTCGTGAGTGGGGGGGACGGAATCCAGCATCCGTTCGGCCTCGTCCCACTTGCCGACCCGGATCAGCACATCGGCGTAATCGACCCGGTCCGGATCGGTGGCTTCCGGATGGGCGATGACCTTTTCCCATGCCGGCAGCGCCTCACGCGCCCTGCCGGCGCGCAGCAGGGCCTTTGCCAGGCCGCGCTGCAGGTCGATCCGCTCCGGATCTTCGGCCAGGGTGCGGCGGAAATAGGTTACCGCCTCGGCCGGATCGGCGGCCGAGAGCATGATGTCGTTCAGGTTGCTTTCGTCGATCACGTTGACCCCGCGCAGGGCGCGTTCGACCTCGTTGCTGGTGCTGGCCTTCTCGCATGCCGACAGGGCCAGGCTGCCGGCCAGGCACAGGGTGAAGATTCTCGGTTGGCGCATCTGCCTGCGTCCCCTTGCTGCTCTGCCTCCGTTGTCAGCCTTCGCTTGTTATCGTTTCGACAGGAGCAGATACGACCCGGGCCCCCGCCGAACCAGCGCGAATGTGCTGTCATCGCTCTCAGGATACGCCGGTTTTTCGAGTTTTTCGAGTGCCAGGCGCAAATTCTCCCGGATTTCGGCACTTTGGCCACTGTCGAGCGCGAAGGCGGTGTGAAACACGCGGGCCGCCTCGCCGACATTGCCCTGTTCCATCAGCACGACGCCCAGGTTGTTCCAGGCGGGCACGAAGCCTTCGTCGACCGCGATGGCCTGGCGCAGCAGCCGTTCGGCCTGCCCCAGCCGCCCCAGCGCCAGATTGGCCGAGCCCAGCGCCGAGAGCACATCCGCGTTCATTCCGTGTTCGGCGGCACCGCGCAGATAGGCCTTGAGCGCCAGCTCGTATTCGCCGGCGGCCATCAGCCGGTGGCCGACGATCAGCCCGTCCACCGACTGTTCTCCGGGCGCGACTCCGGCCGGGGCGTAGGGGCCGGGTTCTCCGATGCGAAGGCCGCCCGCAGGCGCGCAGGCGGCCAAAAGCCCCGCCGCCATGATCAGACCCACCCGGATTTTTCGCATCAGATCAGAAGTTGGCCCCTTTCAGGATGACCGCGATATTGTAGACCGACGGGCCGATCAGGATGATCAGCAGCGGCGGCACGGTCAGCATCATAGTGGCAAGAGTCATCTTGGTGGGCAAGGTGTTTGCCTTTTCCTCGGCGCGCATCACGCGCTTGTCGCGCATTTCCGCCGCGTAGACGCGCAGCGCCTCGGCGATCGAGGTGCCGAAGGTGGCCGACTGGATCAGCACGGTAACGAAGCTCGACACATCCGGCACGCCGGCGCGTTCGGACATGTCGCGCAGAACCTGCACCCGGTCCTTGCCGGCCTTCATCTCGTGGGCGACCATCTCGTATTCCTCGGCCAGGGCGGGGTAGCCGGCACGGATTTCCTTGGCCACGCGGTTGATCGACTGGTCGAGCGACTGGCCGGCCTCGACGCAGACCAGCATCATGTCGAGCGAATCCGGAAAGCCGTTGACGATTTCCTCCTGCCGTTTCTGCTGGCGCTTGGTCACCCAGTATTTCGGCAGCATGTAGCCGACGACGCCGGGGCCCAGGATGGTGAAGATCATCTGCTGGGTGGAGGGATCTCCGGTCGTCTTCAGGACGATCGCCACCAGCGCGCCGATGATCAGCAGGGTGATGCCGAGCGAGAACTGCAGGAAGTGATAGGTCCGCACCGCATTCTTCGAGCGGTAGCCGGCCTGCAGGAGCTTGAGCCGGATGGCGGAATATTCCTCCTCGTTCTTGGGTTCGAGGAATTCGGAATATTTCTCGAGCTTGTCCTTGCCCGAACCGTGGCGCAGCTTCTGGGCCGTTTCGCGACCGCTCTCGCGCGGCCGGTTCGCCTCGCGCAGCTTGTCCAGCGGATCGGCCTGCTTCTTCAGCAGGACCGGCAGGGTCAGCAGCACCAGGAACATGCCGAGGATGCCCACCGCCAGCAGCGGGCCGAACGGGCCCAGCTGATCGGTCAGCATGGTTTCGATGTCTTGCAGCATTTCCATGGCGGATCCTCAGACCTTGATGTTCACGAGCGCGCGCATGACGAAGACATTGGCCACCAGGAAGCCGGCCACGACCAGGGCGGCGGGGATGAAGGCGGCGGTTTCCTTCACGTCGTCGTAATAGTCGGGCTGGATCACGTTGATCATCACCAGCGCGCCGATCGGGAAGATCGACAGGAACATGCCGGACCATTTCGCCTCGGCGGTGATGGCCTTGACCCGACGGAACAGCTTGAAGCGGGCCCGGATCACCTTGGCCAGCCCGTCGAGGATCTCGGCCAGGTTGCCGCCCGAAACCTGCTGGATGGTCACCGCCACCGCCAGAAAGCGCAGATCCTGCATGTCCAGCCGTTCGGCCATGTCCTTGAGCGCCTCGCCCACGTCGCGCCCGTAGGCGGCCTCGTCCGAGATCACGCCCATCTCGGAGGCCAGCGGGTCGGGGACCTCCTTGGCGACGATCGCCAGTGCCGAGGAAAACGGGTGCCCCACGCGCAGGCTGCGCACCATCAGCTCCACCGCATCAGGCAGCTGTTCCTCGATCAGGGCCAGGCGCTTCCTGGCCTTGTTGTTGACCCAGACATAGACCCCGCCGACCCCCATCACCACCGCCAGTATGGCCCGCACCGGCAGGCTGGCGGCGGTGCCGATGGTCAGCCCGATGAAGGAGATCACGGCGAGCACCGCCATGATCAGCATCAGCTGCTGCGGGGTGAAGGCGATGTTCGCCTTCTGAGCCTTTTCGGCCAGGATCGAATAGATCGGGATCGAGCGCGCCTTCATGTGCTGGCTCATCTCCTTGCGGAGCTGCTCCAGCACCTGTTCGCGCCCGACCCCCTTTTCCAGCATCTCGAGGCGGCGGTTCACCCGGCTGTTGAGGCTGATCGACTTGCCGAAGACCGTCAGGTAGATGCCTTCGACCAGGACGATGACCGAAATGAAGATCAGCCCGTAGATGAGCGGTTCTGCGCTGATGACCATGATGTTCAGTTTCCCTGGAAGGGTTCGAAGATTTCCGGCGGCAGGTCGTAGCCCCAGAGCTTGAATCGCTCGGAGTAGTGCGAGCGCACCCCGGTGGCGGTGAAATGGCCGATGATCTTGTTGTCCGGCGTCAGCCCCACGCGCTGGTAGCGGAAGATCTCCTGCATCGAGATCACCTCGCCTTCCATGCCCGTCACCTCGGTGATCGAGACCATCCGGCGCGAACCGTCCTGCAGGCGGGAAGCCTGCACGATCACGTTCACGGCGCTGGCGATCTGGCTGCGCACCGCCTTGATCGGCATCTCGATGCCGGCCATGGCAATCATGTTCTCCAGCCGGCTCACCGCATCGCGCGCGCTGTTGGCGTGGATCGTGGTCATCGAGCCGTCATGGCCGGTGTTCATGGCCTGCAGCATGTCGATCACCTCTTCGCCGCGGGTCTCGCCGACGATGATCCGGTCGGGGCGCATGCGCAGCGCGTTGCGCAGGCAGTCGCGCTGGGTGACCGCGCCCTTGCCTTCCACGTTGGGCGGGCGGCTTTCCATCCGGCCCACGTGGGTCTGCTGCAGCTGAAGTTCGGCGGTGTCCTCGATGGTGAGGATGCGCTCCGAATCGTCGATGAAGGAGGAGAGCGCATTGAGCGTGGTCGTCTTGCCCGAGCCGGTGCCGCCCGAGACGATGATATTCAGCCGTGTCGAAACGGCTGCCTGCAGATAGGCGGCCATTTCCTCGGTGAAGGCGCCGAAGCGCACCAGGTCATCGACCGAGAGCTTTTCCTTCTTGAACTTGCGGATCGAGACCAGCGAACCGTCCACCGCGATCGGCGGCACCATCGCGTTGAAGCGCGAACCGTCCGCCAGGCGGGCGTCCACATAGGGGTTGGATTCGTCCACCCGGCGCCCGACCGCGGAGACGATCTTGTCGATGATCCGCAGCAGGTGCTTTTCGTCCTTGAAGGTGGTGGAGGTCAGCTCCAGCTTGCCGTTGCGCTCCACGAAAACCTGATGCGGCCCGTTGACCAGGATGTCGTTCACGCTGTCGTCCTTGAGCAGCGGCTCCAGCGGGCCGAGGCCCACCACCTCGTCATAGAGCTCCTGGTTGAGGGTCGCGCGTTCCTCGCGGTTGAGCACGATCGCCATCTCGTCCAGCGCCTCGGCGGCGATGGCCGAGATCTCGGCCCGCAGGTCGGCTTCCGAGGCGGTTTCCAGCGCGGCCAGGTTCAGGTTGTCCAGCAGGCGCTTGTGCAGTTCGGACTTGACCTCGCTCAGCCGTTCCTTGCGCTTCTTTTCCTTGTCCATCGGCACGACCTGCGCCGGGTTCTGCCTGGTGGCGGGCTTGCGCTTGATGCCGGTCGCCGGCGCAACGGGCGCGGCACCGGGAGGGGCCTGCGGCTCCTCCTTCGGCATCTCGACCAGCTTGGGCTTGCCCGATCCCGGTTTCTTGTAACGTGAAAACATGGAAACTCTTCCCCCGGATGCTGCCGTCTAGCCGGCTTCGGCGACCGACAGGTTCAGTTCGTGCACCGACATGGCCAGCTTGCGCAGCTCCTTGCGATAAGGGCTCTTGGCCGCCGATCTGGCCAGCGGCAGCCCCTGATCATTGGCTTCGGTCACCTGCCTGCCGCCGTCGGGAAGAAGCACCTCGATCTTGATGTCGAGGCTTTCGGCCATTCTCCTGACCCGGCTCTTCCCCGATAGGTCGGTGAACCTGGGCGCGCGGTTGAGCACGTAGCGAAGCTTTTCGAAGGGCAGATCCTCGGCCTTCAGCGCCCGGATCATCCGCAGCGTGTTCTGCGCCGAGCGCATGTCCAGCTCCAGCGGCGCGAAATAGACATGGGCCGAGTGCAGCAACACCTCGGTCCACTGCACGACGGTCGATGGGAGATCCACGACCACATAGTCGAAATTGGTCCGGGCGGCATCGAGCAGCCGCTGCACGTCTTCGGGGCCGATCAGATCCAGCGGCAGCATGTCCGCCGGCGCGGTCAGCGCGAACAGCGTGTCATCGACCGACTGCAACGCCTGCAGGAAGGCCTCGTTGTCCATGTTCTCGGTGTCGCTCAGCAGCTCGAAGACCGCATCGCGCCGGGGCAGGTCCAGGAAGGTGGCGACCGAACCGTATTGCAGATCGAGGTCGAGGATGCAGACCCTGGGCGGGTTCTTCTTGTCGATTGTGGCCAGCTCCCAGGCCATGTTCACGGCAAAGGTCGTGGCGCCGACGCCGCCTGCCAGCCCGTGCACGGCCAGCACCACGCCATCGTGCCCGCCGCCCGACTTGTGCTGCGGCGCGGTGGGCGCGGGCTCGGCCGGAGCCGGGGCGCGCAGGCGCTCGATGGCGTCGTGCAGGGCGCCGTCGGGCAGCGGGTAGGGGACGAATTCCTCGGCGCCCTGCTTCAGGAGCTGGTGCAGGGCAACGGGGCTGACATCCTCGGCGATCACGATCACCTTGATTCCCTGCGCCCCGGCGGTGCGGATCAGTTCCGAAATCAGCGCCAGATCCTTTTCGTCTTCCGAATCGATGGCGATGGCAACGAATTCGAGCGTTGCCGAATCCGGCTGCGTCATGAAGACCTTGGCATCCTCGAACGACAGATCGCCCCAGCTTTCGCCCAGTTCGGTCTCCATGTCCTCGATCAGCAGGTCGAAGTTCTGGACATCGCGACTGATCGTGCAGGCGACGATCGGTGCCGGCTCGGGTTGCAATGCTGCGCTGCTCGTCATTGCTTCAGTCCTTCCACTTTCCGGCACCGCAGGCAGGAAGGAGTGCCGCACTCAATTCGGATCCCACCGCCAGGTGCCGCGTGCGACTCGAAACGACGCACGGCTCCTGGGGGCGAAGCTGTCGAATAATCTGGGCAATATTGGGGCCAAAAGCCGTATTAATTCGGTTTTTTGAACGATGCTCCCCCGGGTCGGGGCGCGCAGGCGCGCTCCCGGGGGCAGGCCCGTCACTCCAGATCGCCGGTATCGGTGGTCGGCCGCTCGGTGGCGCTGGCCACGTATTCGCGGAAGAGAAGCTCGCCATACTTGCCGTTCAGCAGGGCCGGGTGCTTGCGCACCAGCCCGGAGACCTCGGTCACTGTGCGCCGGTTCCGCCGCTCGCGGTTCTGGGTGACGATGAGCGGCTGCGTTTCGCCCAGGGAAACAACCGCTTCGAGACGGGAGCGGTCGATCCCCTGGCCGACCAGGTAGTTTACCACCGCTCGGGCCCGGCGCATGCCGAGGCGCCTGTTGTAGGCTTCGGTCCCGACGAGATCGGTATGCCCGTAGACACGGAAGCGCACTTCGGGGAACTGCCTGATCCAGTCGGCCTGCCGGCGCAGGATCGCCCGGGCCTCGCCATCGAGCAGGGCGCTGTCGAAGGCGAAGTTGACCGTGGTGGGCACTTCGGCGGCGAATCTGTTGTTGAGGTTGATGATGAAGCTCTTCTTGCCGGTCTGCACCAGCGTGTTGTTCATGGTCGGATTGCCGAACTGCCCCTCGTCGATGAAGGCCCCGGCCTCCTGCGTCCAGCTGTCGAACGGGGTGCCGTCGCCGAAGGGGCCGCTGCCCGTGCAGGCGCTCAGCGCCACGAATCCTGCCGCCGCAAGAGCCGCTTTCGTTTGCCCAGCCATGTTCATCACTCCATCACGTAGCCGTAGGAGCCGCCGAAGTCCTGCTTGGCGACTTCGGAGGCGGCGCCGCTTTTCGGGCGGTTCGCACTGGCGGTCTTGCCGAACAGGAACAGCTCGGCTTCCGTCGGCGGCCTGACCCGGTCGGTGGGCAGGGCAAGGGCTTCGCCGCGGGTCGGGGTGACCAGATGCGGGGTGACGATGATCACCAGCTCCGACTGGTTGCGCTCGTAGTCGGCGCTGCGGAACAGCGCGCCCAGAACCGGGATGTCGCCCAGCCAGGGCACCTGGCCGTTCAGGTCCTTGAAGTCGTCCTCCAGGAGGCCGGCGATCACGAAGCTTTCGCCATCGCGCATCTCGACCACGGTCGAGGCCTCGCGCCGGCGGAAGGCGTTGATGGAAAAACCGTTCGCCTGGAAGGTGTTGGTGGGATCTACGCCGGAAACGGCGGCGGTGATCTGCAGGTTGATGACATCGCCGTCAACGACCCGCGGCGTGAACAGAAGCTCGACGCCGAACGGCTTGTAGTCCACATTCACGCGGCCCTGATCATCGACGATCGGCACCGGGTATTCGCCGCCGGCCAGGAAGGTCGCCGCCTGGCCCGAGAGCGCGGTCAGGTTCGGTTCTGCGAGGGTGCGCACGAGCCCCTTGCTTTCGAGGGCTTCGAGGCCGATGGCCAGCTGCAGGCCGCCGGCGGTGAAGCCGAACAGGTAGCGCCCGGTGGATTCGACGGTGCCCGCCGGGTTGGTTGTCGGGTCGCCGTCGAAGAGCGAGGCGACCGGGCCGCCCACCAGGGAGCCGCTGCCGGCGGCGGTGTTCCCGTTGCCGAGGGCCAGGCTGGCGGACAGGTTCTTGCGCACCGAGCGCTGCATCTCTGCGAAGCGGACCTTCAGCATCACCTGCTGGGTGCCGCCCACCATCAGCAGGTTCGAGACCCGCTCGGGGGCGTAGCGGTTGGCCAGGTCGAGCGCCCGGTCCAGCTTGGCGATGCTGGAAACGACGCCGGACAGCACGATGCCGTCATTGGCGGTGCGCACCTCGATCTGCTCGCCCGGCAGGATCTGGCGCAGCCGTTCCTTGAACTCGTCCACATCCGGGGTCACGCGGACTTCCACATTGGTGATCAGCCGCGCGTCGGGGCCCAGCAGGGTCAGCGTGGTGCGCCCGGGCGTCTTGCCGAGAACATAGAGCGTGCGCTCCGACAGGGTGGAGATGTCGGCGATCTCGGGGTTGGCGATCGAGACCTCCGCGAAGGGCTGCTCGGATTCGACCACGACCGCGCGGTTCATGATCACGTTGAGCGCGCTTGCCGCCGTGCCCTGCATGACCTTGAGCGGTTCTGCCGTTGCCGCGCCCGTCATGGTGGCAACGGAAAGGGAAAAGCCGACCAGCGCGGCCTTCAGGAAACTTCCGATTTTCATGGTGACCTGCCTCTCCGATCACGCCTCGTTACGGGTCTTCGAAATCGCCCATTTTCCGGCCACCATGCGGCAAAGCCCGTTTTATTGCAAGAATCAATTGTCTGAGCAGCGGCGCTTATGTGGACAAGTCGCAACACCCGGGCCGCGGCGGTGGCGGATTCATGCCGAAGGACGGCCTTTCGGGAAGGGCGATCGGGCGAATCCGCGGAAGGGTGCCGGCCTGCCGGCGTGTTCCCTCACCCGCCGCATGCAGCTGCCGCATGTGCGGGGGGAGGGGAGAGGGGCGTGGCGGGTGTCCGCCCGGCGCCCCTCTCCTTTTCGGCGTTCCCGCATCCTGGCGCGCCTGGCTGGGCTCCTAGCGGGCGGCGTCGGCGCAGGGAATCGGGGTTTCGATGATCTCGGCTCCGCGTCTGGTACGGATCGTGCAGACCCGCTCCGGCTCGACCTGGACGACCTGCCGTTCCTCGATCCCGAGCAGGTCGCGGCCGTCGTATTCGACCGAGTCCGTCTGTCCCGGATCCTCGGCGCCCAGCAGCGCCAGCGACAGCCGGCCGGTGGCCTGCGCCTGGGCCAGCGCGGCGACCTGGAGCGGGGTGGCCTCGACGGTCACGGTGCGTGCGATTATCGCGGTGTTGCGGTCCTCGTCGGCGATCTGGTCGATGGCCAGCAGCTTGATGCCGCTCTCGATCAGCTTGGTGATTTCGGCGCCGCGCCGGTTGGAATCGTCGGCGAAGTTGCGCCCGGTCCAGTAGACATCGACCCGGTCTCCGGGGCGCAGGAAGCCGGACACGCCGGAAGCCACGTCAACCCTGATGGCAAAGGCGCGCATCCCCTTGCCGAGCCGGGACGAAACGCCCGCATCCTCGCCCGGGCCGGTCACCTTGACCGCCAGTATGGCTTCGTCCTTTTCCATGGCGCGGATCACGGTGCGCAGCTCGTCCGGCCCTTTCGGGAACAGGGCCTCCTGGCTGTTGAATACGCCCTGGGGAATGGCGTCCACCGGCCAGCGGACCATCCGCACGTCCTCGGGTTTCAGCCTTTCGCCGTAGCGCAGCTGCCGGTTCGCGACGAAGACCTCGGCGGTCTGAACCATGCGCGAATTCGCTTCGCGCTCGCGGGCCAGGGCGGCCTGGTATTCGCTGATATAGTCCCGGGCCATGTAGACGGCGAAACCAGCCAGCCCCATGCCGATCAGCAAGACAAGTCCGAATACAATACGCATTGCTCTGTCCTCTCTGCCGTCACACCGTTCAGCCCCCCCGTGGCGCCAGATCCGGAACGGCATTTCACCGGGAAGACGTTATCGGGGAAATGCGGCAGAACATTGGATAAAGCGTGTCCGGCCGGTGGATTTTGACGCGAATGGAAACGATGGGCGATAGCGGATCCGGAAACATGCGGGCAGGCGGCGCATCGCGGGGAGCGGCCGCCCCGCCGCGGCCCGGGCGTGCGGTATCAGTCGGTTTCCGGTATCAGCAGGTATCAGTAGGTGTTCACCGTCTGGGCGCTCAGATGGGCGCCAAGCCCGCTTGCGTGATCCAGCGCGCCGTTGCTGATCGCGGCGATGACGGCGATCGAGAGGCCGACGATCGCGGCCGTCAGCACCACCCAGTCAACCGTTACGGCACCGTCTTCTTCCCGGGTGAAGTGCCTGCAGATGTCACGCATACCATTTATCTCCGTTACTCGGTTGTCCCGCCGGGTGGGATTTGTTCCGTGTTAGCGGAAGGATGCGGCAGGAAAATGGCGAGATAAGGGCGAAGTGACTGGAAAACATGGCATTTCATGTTGCCCTGTGCCGCCCCTGTTTCCGGTGCGCACGGCCGGGGCGCAAGACGGAAACGGCCGCGCCCCGGGGGGCGCGGCCATTCCGTGAATGTCGCCTGCGGAGCGGCGCTCAGTAGGTCACGATGGTCTGGGCGGCCAGGTTCGAGCTGATCTTGTCGGCCAGGCCGGTGGTGCCGCCGGACACCGAGGCCAGCACGGCGATGCCGAGGCCGACGATGGCGGCGGTGAGCACCACCCAGTCCACGGTCACGGCGCCGTCTTCGTCGCGCTTGAACGTCTTGATGAGGTTGATGAGTTTCATGTGTCTTCTCCGGTAGTTTTGCCTGACGGCGGGGCCGTTGAGGCGGGGGGTGTCAGTAGGTCACGATGGTCTGGGCGGCCAGGTTCGAGCTGATCTTGTCGGCCAGGCCGGTGGTGCCGCCGGACACCGAGGCCAGCACGGCGATGCCGAGGCCGACGATGGCGGCGGTGAGCACCACCCAGTCCACGGTCACGGCGCCGTCTTCGTCGCGCCTGAAGTCTTTCGCGAGCTTGAACAGTTTCATTTGGTCCCTCCGAACGTTCATTGCGGTGCGGTTTCCCGCAGTCTCTCACAGAACCTTGGCGGCTGCTCCTGAACGCCAGAGGGTTCAGTTGCCGTCTTGGTATGGCCCCATAAGGCCGGCTGATTGGGGCAAGAGTTGGGCGCGAGTCGTACAATTTTGCAGAACCCGGCGGGGATCGGCGAAGATGCAGTCATCTTTCTGTAAAGAAAGGGAAAAATATCTTCCTGGCAGAGTGTTGAAGGTGCCGGATCCGTAACTGTCCGCGGGCGGATGGCGCGATTTTCCCGAAATTGTCGACAGACCGCTGGCCAGCCGGCGGGATATTTGCGAAAACACGCCCCACGCGCGGGCGGAACGCGCAGACGGAAACGCGGCAGACGGAATGGAGCGCAGGCCGACGGCATCCCTTCCGGGTCTCCCGGTGGGTGTGGCGGCCCCGGCAGTGCCGGCGCGCGGGCCTGCGCCCGCACTTTCCGGCGCCTTCCTTCTGCTGGAGGGGCGCAGGGGGCGGCGCGCCGGCATCCGCTGGAAGCCGCGCCTGCGTGCCCGGAAGTCTGCGTGCCCGGGGAGGCGGCCGCCCGGCAGGTGGCGCGCGGGCTGTCTGTGATCTCGCCGGCGCCGGTGCCGGCAGGTGCGTATGTGTCGTTCGGGAGGCGTGCGATGGCAACTGACGGAAAGCCCCTGGTGCTCGACGTGGACGGGACCTTCCTGAACACGGACCTCCTCTACGAGTGCTTCTGGGCTGCCCTGGGAAAGGCGCCGCGGCGCACGATTGCGCTCTGCCTGCGGCATCTGCGCGCGCCGGCCCGGCTGAAGCGGGAGCTGGCCGGGCTGGCGGAGCTGCGGACCGATCTGCTGCCGGTGGCGCCGCCTCTGCGCGATCTGGCCGCGACCGCGCGGGCGGAGGGGCGCGAGGTGATCCTGGCTTCGGCTGCGGAGCGGGATCTGGTAGCGCGCCTGGCCGCCGGGCACGGGCTTTCGGAGCGCGTCTTCGCCTCCGACGGCACGCGGAACCTGAAGGGGGAGGAAAAGGCCCGCGCGCTGGTGGAGGCCTTCGGCGAGAAGGGGTTCGACTATGCGGGCAACGAGCGGGCCGATCTCGCCGTCTGGCGCCATGCGGATCGGGCCATCGTTGCGGGGGGCGGTGCGGCGCTCCGGCGTGCGCTGGCCGGGCATGAAGGAGAGGTCGTCGAGATCCCCGGCGGCTGGGCCTGGCGCGACCTGCTGCGCGCCCTGCGCCCGCACCAGTGGGTGAAGAATGTCCTGCTGCTGCTGCCGATGCTGGCGGCGCATGATTTCCGGCTGGAAACGCTGTGGCTCGTACTGCTGGGCGTGGTGGCCTTTTCCGCCGCCGCCTCGGCCATCTACATCGTGAACGACCTGCTCGACCTGGAGGCCGACCGGCTGCATGCGAAGAAGCATCGGCGCCCCTTCGCCAGCGGAGCGGTGCCGATCCGGGTGGGGATGGCGGCCTTCGCGGTGCTGGCGCTGGCGGCGCTGGGGATCGCCCTGCTCCTGGGGCCGGCCTTTCTGGTGGTGATCCTGGGCTATGTGCTGCTGTCGCTGGCCTATTCGCTGCGGCTCAAGCGGATGCGCTGGATCGACATCGCGACTCTGGCCACGCTTTATACGCTGCGCGTGGTCGCCGGGGCGGCAGCGGGGCGGGTGGAGGTGTCCATCTACATGCTGATCTTCGTCTTTCCGGTCTTCATCACGCTGGGCTGCGTGAAACGGCTGACCGAGCTTACCCTGGCGTCATCGCAGGAGCGCCTTCCGGGGCGCGGCTATGCCCGTTCCGACCGCGCCGACCTGCGCAATGTGGCGGCGCTGGGGATGGCCGGGGCGCTGGTGATCTTCTTCCTCTATACGTTCTCGCCCCAGGCCGAGATGCTCTACCCGACGCGCTGGATCCTGTGGGTGGCGATGATCCCTCTGGCGATGTGGCTGTTGCGGATGCTGCGGCTGGGCTATTTCGGCCGGCAGGATTACGACCCGATCGTGTTCGCGATGCGCGACAAGCGCGGGATCGGGCTGCTGCTCCTGACGCTTTCGATGATGTTCTATGCCGCCGGGCTGTGGCAGGAGTGGTTTGCCGGGCTGGCGGGGCAGGCCGGCGGCCCCTGAGGCGTTTCTCTTGAGGTGTTTCTCTCAAGAGTGGACGCTCTCGAGAGTGGAACCGGCCCTGCGCTTCCCGGACATGCGAAAACAGGGCATCGGCGCGTTTCGCGTGAACGGGAATGAACGGGCACGCTCTGGCTGTCCGTTTCCCTGGCCGTCTGTTCCCGTGATGTTTCCTTCTGATGAGCCCCGATCAACACAGGCCATGCCCCCGGGGCTGGACTCCTGGCGGGGGTGTCCGACTTCCGGAAATTGGAGTGCTCCCGGAAAACCGGACGGCGCGCCAAGGTGTATCCCGCAGCATCGAGAGGGATACGAGATGACGAAACGCCGACGGAAGTTCACGGATCGGTTCAAGGCGAAGGTTGCGCTTGAGGCGCTGC
>Ga0256839_1000189_pt1 | contig 80986 bp, 70 predicted proteins | sample 354166metaG_FD_185968 | JGI IMG/M metagenome (GOLD analysis project Ga0256839, IMG submission 185968) | Hydrothermal vent microbial communities from Mid Atlantic Ridge, Atlantic Ocean - 354-166 | ecosystem: Environmental > Aquatic > Marine > Hydrothermal vents | place: Atlantic Ocean: Mid... | reverse complement strand
TTGATTGCTGTGGGGAGTGCGTTGGGCGTACCCTATCTGGTTGGCGGCGGCGGTCTGGTCGTCCTGCTGATTATTGCCAGGGCTGTGGCAGGCTTTGTGCGCAACCCGAGCGTGAAGGGGCAGAAATTCATTGAAAAACTGTCCGGTGTCTGGGTGTTGATCTGCTATGGGCTGGCCGGGCTTGCGCCCTTAATCGTTGCGGGGGCGGGTTCGTGAGTTCGCTGATAATAGCCATGAGCGAAGCGGGCAGTGCCGAGCGCGTTGGCGGCAAGGCCGCTTCGCTGGCGTTTCTTGTGCAAAAGGGATTTGACGTGCCGCCCTTTTTTGTGGTCGAGCCGTCAATTTTCACTCCCAACGGCCTGCCTGCCATTGTGAGCAAAGAGTTGCTCGCGCAATTATCGGACCTGGGCCCCGGGCCTTATGCGGTGCGCTCATCCGCGCGGGAGGAGGATGGGGTCAGCCAGTCCCACGCCGGTCAGTTTCTCTCCCTGCTTTCCCTTTCCGCGCAAGAGGTGCCCGCTTCGTGTTTCAAGGTGTGGAACAGCGGCAATGCGCTCAGCGTTGCTGAATACCGCGCTTCGCACGGCCTCGAGGGGGAGGGAAGTGCCCCGGCAGTTATCGTGCAGCAAATGGTCGATGCACGTTGCGCCGGGGTTGCTTTTAGCGCTGACCCGGTGAGCGGGAGGCGCGACCGTTTCGTGATATCCGCCATCAAGGGCCTGGGCGAGACACTGGTGGGGGGAGAAGAGGACGGCGAGACCTATGTGCTTGACGCCGGGAACGGGGCGCTTGTCGAAGGACCAACCGATGGCGTTCTGAGCCCCGACGACCTCTTACAACTCCACCACCTCATCAAACGGGTGCAGGACGTGAGTGGCTTCCCTCAGGATATCGAATGGGCATTTGAGGGGGAGCGTTTGCGTCTGTTGCAGGCCCGTCCCATCACCACAGGATTGCGCCCGGCACCGACTGATGACAATCATCTGATGCTGTTCGACAATTCCAATATCGTTGAAAGCTATCCGGGGCAGGTGTCGCCACTTACCTACAGCTTTGCCCAATATGCCTATTCCCGCGTTTATCGGGCCTTTGTCGCCCTGCTCGGGGTGCATCCCAAGCGCATTCAGACCAATGCCGCGGTGTTTGACAATATGCTGACCCGCATTGACACAAGGGTCTATTATAATCTGGTCAACTGGTACCGGGCGCTGGCGATGCTGCCCGGTTTTGCCCTCAATAGCTCCTACATGGAAACCATGATGGGGGTGAGCCAGCCCCTGCCCGAGGAGTTCCTCAACACTATCGAGAAGCCAAAACTTACAGGTGCCTCTCTGGTCAGGGAGTGGCTGCGTGTTGGCAAGGTGGGGTTTCGACTGTGCTTTGAAGCCATTCGTCTCAAGAGCACCATCCGGGGCTTTTACGGGCGGCTGAATGTGGCGCTGGAGAAGCCCGCCAGCATGCTGGATGAAATGTCCCTTACAGAACTGGCCGCTGAATACAGGCGCATTGAATCGGACCTGCTGGACCATTGGGACGCGCCGCTGGTCAATGATTTCCTGTGCATGATGGCATTTGGTGCATCGCGCAAGCTGCTCGAGAAATGGGGCGGAGCGGCGGGTCTGGAGACCCATAACGACATTATGATCGGGCAGGGCGACATAATTTCCGCCGAACCGGCCCGACGCATTTCCATGATGGCTGAAACACTGCGCGGCCATGAGGAGTTGCGCATTGAACTGGCGCGGGGGGACGGGAGCAGGCTTAACCAGCTTCCGGTGCTCGAGATGGCGGTTGCCAACTATCTGGAAAAGTTTTCCGACCGCTGCACCGAGGAGCTCAAGCTGGAAAGCGTCCCCCTCAACCGCGACCCGGCTCCGCTTTACATGGCTATTGCGGCAGCGGCGCTTGGCCCGCAGGCAAAAGCGCATTCGGCGCAAGAAGGCCCGGGTGCAAGCGGTCAAAAAACCGGGCTGGACAGGTTGTTCTCCGGGCGGCCCTTCAAGCGTTTTATTGCCGGGCTGATTGTCGACTGGGCCAAGAACCTGGTCAAGAACCGGGAAAATCTGCGTTTTGAGCGCACCCGCATATTTGGTCGGGCCCGGCACCTGTTCCGGGCCGTGGGCCGCCAGTTTTATGCCCACGGGCTGCTTGAGCGGGTCGATGATATTTACTTCCTCAGCGTGCCCGAGGTACTGGGTGTAATCGAAGGATTTGCCGTTTCTGCCGACATTGCTCCGCTGGCCGCCCTGCGCAGAAGAGAAATGGAAGAGGCCGCAGAGCGCCCCGACCCGGAAGAGCGCATCGAGGTGCGGGGGGCGGCGTTCACTGCCCACCGAGCGCAGAGCAAGGGCACAAAACCTGCCATGTCAGACGAAACTACAAGTCAAACCGGCACCGGATGCAGCGCCGGCAAAGTGACGGCGGTTGCCCGCATCGTGCGTGACCCGCGCAAACAAAGCATCAATCGCGGCGAAATTCTTGTGGCCCGGCACACCGACCCGGGCTGGATTGCGGTGTTCTGCAATGCCTCGGCGATAGTTGTGGAGCGGGGAAGCCTGCTTTCCCACTCTGCCATTGTTGCCCGCGAGTTGGGCATTCCGTGCGTTGTCGGCCTCACAGGGGCCATGGAATGGATTAAAGACGGGGAGAGTATCGAAGTCGATGGAGCCACAGGCATCGTGCGGAGGCTGGTGTGAGCAATAGACTGTCCGGCAGCGAAGCGCAGATTTCAGGCCGCGCGAGTTTTGATAAAATCCGCTACGCGCAATTATGGGAGGATGCAGACGTTTTGCTTTTGGGGCTTGGCGAGCAGAAAGGGGCAACGCTGGTATCCATCTGCTCGGCCGGGGACAATGCGCTGGCCATGCTGACGCTCGACCCGGAGCGGGTGGTGGTAATCGATCTTTCACAGGCCCAGATTTCCTGCCTCAACATCCGCATTGCCGCCTACAAGGTTTTGAACCATGCCGAATTGCTTGAACTTCTGGGTGCGCGTCCCTCTGCTCAAAGGGGTGAATTGCTTGAGCGTGCGGCACGCAATCTTGAGGGGCAGGACCAGAGTTTCTGGGGGGAGCGCAGGGCCGAGGTTGAAAAATACGGCCTTGGCGGGGTGGGCAGGTTCGAGAACTATTTCCGCATTTTTCGCCGCTACCTGCTGCCTGTAGCCCAAAACCGTGCCACCATCAATGAGGTTTTTGTCTCAAAGGAGCAAGCGACCCGGCGGGTGTTCTTCAAAAAAGAATGGAACAACTGGCGCTGGCGTTTATTGCTGAAGTTCTTCTTTTCCAATTTTGTCATGGGGCGGCTGGGGCGCGATCCGGCGTTTTTTGCCCACGTTGAGGGCAGTCTGGCCGAGCATGTGGCCCGGCGTGTCAAACACGCTGCAGTTGACCTGGACCCTGCTGAAAATTCCTATCTGCACTGGATACTCAAAGGCACCAACGGGGACGCCCTGCCCTTGGCCTGGCGCGAGGAACATTTTGACGCCATCCGCGCCCGCCTTGACAGGCTGGATATACGCCACGGTTCGCTGGAGGCTTTTGTCACCACCGGGGAGAAGGCGGACGGGTTCAATCTCTCCGATATCTTTGAATATATGGACGAGAAGGTTTTCAGAGCGGTTTATGGCTCCGTACTGGACGCCGCCAACCCGGATGCCCGGCTGGTCTACTGGAACATGATGGTGCCCCGGCGCGCGCCTGAAGTTTTCGCCTCGCGCATCCGCACACTGCATGAAATCGAGCAGGCAGGCAAAGCCATGGACAAGGCCTTTTTCTATTCGGACTTTGTGGTGGAGGAAGTGAGTTGAGTCTCACAATGCTTGACGGCTTCATCATGCTTGGGGTGTTGACAGGGATTCTAGGCCTGATGGCCGGTGTTCGCCTTTTGCGCAAGCGTTTGGGGCTGAGCGCCGAAGTGCAGCGCAAAATGGTACATGTGGCCACCGGCAGTGCCGCATTGACTTTTCCATGGGTATTTTCGAGCGCAACCCCGGTTTTGATATTGCTTGGCGTTGCCGCCGCCATCATGCTGCTGATGCGCCAAAGCAAAGTTGCCATGCGCCATATGGGGGCAGTTCTGCACGATGTGCAGCGCAACTCTTATGGAGAAATCTATCTGGTACTTTCGGTGGGGCTGTTGTTTATCCGCTCAACCGACATGCCCATCCTTTATGTGCTGCCGCTGCTGGTGGTCACCCTGTCAGACACTGCTTCGGCGCTGGTGGGCACCAGATATGGACAGGCCCGGTTCGCAGTTGAAGAGGGCACCAAAAGCCTTGAAGGGGTGGTGGCCTTTTTTGTCGTCACCTGGCTGAGCGCCATGATTGCACTGTTGCTGATGACAGATGCCGCGCGCATCAATGTCATTGTGCTTTCACTGCTTATTGCCGCTTTTTGCGCACTGGTGGAAGCGGATTCATGGAAAGGGCTGGATAATCTTTTCATTCCAGTTGGCGCGCACCTGTTGCTGGCGCGGCATCTGGAAACACCGCCACTGGAAATGATGCTGGTGGGCGCTGTGTTTGTGGCTGCCATTTTTGGCATGCGGGCCATTGCCCCTGTGCTGAACATATCCACCCATGCCGCCCGCGCCTATACGATACTGATATTTCTCGTGCTTTCGGTGGCTGGCGTCCACAATGCCGCCCTTCCGGTTCTGGCTATCGCCGCCCATATGTTTGCCCGTTCCGTACACCCATGCAAAGCCAGGTACCCCGATCTCAATCTGCTTGCGGCAGCCACCGGCGTGGCGCTGACATGGATGGTTGCCGGACAGACTCTGGGGCAAAACGTCATCAATCTCTATAACTATACTTTTGGTGTTGTTGCTCTCATATTTTTTGGCCTCGCCCTGAAGGGGTATTGGCGTTTTGCACTGTTGCCGCTTATGGGCGCGACCGGGGCGCTCTGGCTCTGGAGCATATCCATGAACCCGGAGGCAGATGTGTGGAACAACCCCAGTCTGCCCCTCATGCTGGCCGGGGTCGTCCTGCCCATGACGCTTGTGTCGGTGGTACCGGACTGGTTTGACACCTACCGCCATGCCAAGGCCTTTGCGCTGGCCGCTCTCATACCCATTGCCCTCTATCTGAATGCCGGAGCTCTGCCATGAGTAATGAACCTGAACTGATTGAAACCGCAGGGGCCAGGGCGCTTCTGTTTCGTGACGCGCCCTCCTGGGAGGGCAGAAAATGCGCCTCAGTGGGGGGGATTGAGTTTTCGTCATGCCAGGCGGGGGCCAGCCTGCTGAATTCCATTTCTGAGAATCTCAGAGCCGAAGGGTTTTTCGGACTTCTTGGTCCCATGGATGGGGATACCTGGCACAATTACCGGCTGGTTACCTTTTCTGATGGATCTGAACCATTTCAACTTGAACCGGTCAGCCGTCCGCATGATATCGAGGCATTTGGAATTGCCGGGTTTATTCCGGTCTCGAACTATGTATCAGCCAGAGCCCGGCTGACCGATACGCTGGGCCCGGCGCCGGTTGTGTGCCCCGGAGTTTCGGTTTTCCCGTGGGACGGGAACGAAGCTGAGCAACTTATCATGAAACTTTATGAAATGTCCGTGTCAGCCTTTGCTAAAAACAGGTTTTTCAAGCCTATCAGTCTGGAAACATTTTTTGAGATTTACCGCCCCCTGTTTGGTATGGTTGATCCCGCCCATATTCTGTTTGCACATAGTGGAGAAGGGCAGCTTGTCGGTTTCCTGTTTGGCATGCCGGATCAGAAAAGAGCGGAAAAGCCGCCCACCGCAATCCTGAAAACCTATGCCAGCGCCATACACGGGGTTGGGCACTTGCTGGCCGACACTTATCACCGCCGGGCCATCGAGATGGGCTTTGAGGAGGTTATTCACGCCCTGATGCATGAAAACAATATCTCCCTGAAGCGCAGCGAAAAGCACAAGGCAACAATTTTCCGTCGCTATGCGCTTCTGGGCAAGATGCTCTGACATGACGAATCTCATCGGTGCATTTCTGGATACAGCTGCCGGGGCGGGTGAAAAAACCGCTCTTATTACGGGGAAGGGCGAGGCTGTGAGTTTTTCCGGGCTGGCCAGTCGCTCCGCAGACTTTGCCTATCACTGGCAGGGGGCGGGGTTGAAAAAAGGTGACCGGGTTCTGGTGGCCATGCCGGTGGGGATTGAGCTTTATGCGGCCATTGCCGGGCTCTGGCGTCTTGGGGCAACCATCGTGTTTCCTGAACCGGCGCTTGGTCTTGCGGGTCTGCGCCATGCGGCTAGAATGACCAGCCCGCGCGCATTTCTCGGCACAGGGGCTTATCGTCATCTGCGGCTGATTGTGCCTGAACTCCGGGATATATCGCTTGGGCTGGAGTTGGGCGAGGGGCGCACGAGAGGCGATTTTGTTGTTGATGTGGATGCAGAACATCCGGCACTGATTTCGTTTACCAGCGGCTCCACAGGCCTACCCAAGGGGATTGTGCGCTCCCATGGCTTTCTGGCCGCCCAGAATGCATGTGTGGCCGCTCTTTTGGACCCACAGCGCGAAGATGAAACCGACCTTGTGGGTTTTCCGGTGTTTGTTATTGCCAATCTGGGGCAGGGTATTACCTCGGTGCTGCCCGGCTGGAAGTTCTCCCGTCCCCAGAAGGCCAGCGCGGCAAAAATTGTTCGGCATATCAGGGAGCACAATGTCACGCGGGCGCTGGTGCCCCCTTCAATCTGCGAGGTCCTGGTTGAGAATGGGGTGGACGCGGGTCTTGACGCTATCTTTACCGGCGGTGGGCCGGTGTTCCCGGACCTGATGAAAGCTATGATAGGGCTTTCGCCGAAAACGCAACTGACGATGGTTTACGGTTCCACCGAGGCCGAACCCATTGCCCAGCAACGTTTGGCGGACATATCGCCGAGACAGTGGCAGGGCATGGAGCGTGGAGAGGGTTTGCTGGCCGGGCCGCCTGTCCCGGAGACAAGGGTCAAAATTCTTGATGGGGAAATTATTGTCACGGGGGCCCATGTGAACAAATTCTATCTGAACGGAGAAGGGGACGAAGAAAATAAACTGGAGATTGGGGGCGATGTCTGGCACCGTACCGGGGATGCGGGGTGGCTGGACAAGGGGAGGGATTTATGGCTGCTTGGCCGTCATTCGGCAAAAGCGGGGTCTCTCTATCCGTTTCAGGCGGAAATCGCCGCCCGCGGATGGGCGGGGGTGCGCCGGGCGGCTTTGGTGCCCGGCACGAATCCGCCGATTCTGGCTGTTGAGGGGGAGGAGCCCGGAGCGGGGGTCTGGCAGAAACGTGCCGATGGACTGGGTGACTTGCGGGTGAAAGAAATCAAACGAATTCCACTGGATAGGCGTCACTACTCTAAAGTTGACTACAAGGCCTTGCGCAAAAATACGCGTTAGAGTGTTTTCAGGATAAGTGTGTGCGGTTATCCGGTTCGAAAACGCGACAAAACAAAGATTTAGAGCTTTTGTTTTGATTCTATCAAAACATGAAAGGCTCTAGGCACGTTCAAGGGGAGCGCGTACACGACTGGCGGCCAGCGGCAGGCGCACCTGAAAGCGGGCGCCACGCCCGCCGGTGGACAGGAGCTTTAGCGAACCGCCCATCTTGATCAGAATTTCCAGACTGATGGCCAGCCCCAGCCCGGAGCCGGAATGGGAGCTTTCGGGGTCGCGTTTCCCCCGCGAGAACTTATCGAAGATTATCTCACGATCGCCCCGGGCGATGCCCGGTCCATTATCGGAAAAATCCACCAGCAGTTCTTCGCCTTCAGTCCGGGTATCAATCTCAACAAAGGGTTGGGCAGCATCATTGTATTTTGCGGCGTTGGAAATCAGATTGATGAATACTTGGCAAATCCGGTCGGTGTTGGCCACAACCCATACATCCTCTGTCAGGTTTTTGGGGCGGACCTCAAGATTGTGCTGATTGGTCAGTGGCGTGCACACATCAATGGCGCGCCGAAGGGCCGCTCCGATCTCCACCGGCTCATTGTGCCACAGGGTTTCTCCGCGCTCCAGCGCGCTGAGGTCAAGAATTTCATCGAGCAAACTGGTCAGGCGCATGCTTTCGTCGTGAATGGTGTTGAGAAAACGCTGGCGTTGCCCACTTTCAAGGTCATCGTGCTTGAGCAATATTTCGGCAAAGGAGCGGATGGCTGTCATGGGTGTGCGCACCTCATGGCTGACCTGAGACAGGAACTCGTCCTTTTGCTGATCCAGCTCGCGCAATTGCTGGTTGGCCGCCCGCAGCTTTGAGGTGGTGGACTGCAACTCCTCGGTCGTATGCTCAAGCCGCTGGGAGTATTCGAGGATTTTCTGGGTTTCATCGGCCATTTGCAGCACTTCTTCAAAAGTGATGCTTTCGCCCGAAATCACCTGGCCCAGCACCACATGGGCTGAGGCCGCTCCGATGGAACCTGCCAGCTCTTTTTCCAGTTTTGAAATAAACTCCGGTGTTGGTGGAGTGGCTTCAAGTTCCTTGTTGTGGGGAGCCAGTTTTGCAAACAGGGCTTTGGCCGGTTCCGCCCCCAATACCCTTTGCGTCATATAGAGCAGGTCGTTGAGGGTGGCCGAAGAGTCGAGATAGCGCGCGTGCCCGCCTGTGGACTGTTTGAAGACATCAACAAACAGGTGTGCTTGCAGGCGGCCCATGGCGTTGTTTTCGCTGAGCAGAGAAACGCCAATCAATGCAATTGTATTACCCAACAGGCTCCAGAACACTGAGTGCACCAGCGGGTCGAGCCCATCAAGGCCAAGCAAGGCCTGGGGCCGCAAAAAGCCGATGCCCCAGGGCCCCGCCTGCAACAGCGCCGCAATCTGTTCGCTTGAAGTGGCGAAACTGGGCAGAAAACTCGACCAGCCCCAGATGGCGAAACCAACAAGAAGTCCCGCGAGAGCGCCCCTGGCCGTGGCATCGCGCCAATAAAGCGCCGCGATGATGGCGGGCAGAAACTGGGCGACACCGGCAAAGGAAATAAGCCCGATGGGAGCCAAGGCGCCCGAGCCGGCGGTCAGCCAGAAATAGATAAACCCCAGTAACAGCACCACGGCGATGGAAATACGGCGGCTGGTCAACACCAGCCGGGTCATGCCGCTGCCTGACTCGTGGTCCGGCACCTTGGTTGACCTCAGGGCAATGGGCACCACAATGTGGTTGGAAATCATGATGGAAAGAGCGATGGAAGCAATGATTATCATCGAGGTGGCGCTGGAAAATCCACCGATGAATGCAAATAGCGCCAGCCCCTGCTGATCATAGGCCAGCGGCAGGGTCAGAACAAACATGTCGGGGTCAGATCCGGCCGGCAGCACGCTTTGCCCGATAATGGCGATGGGCAGGGTGAAGATGCTTATACCCAACAGATAAAGGGGGAATGCCCACGAAGCGGTACGCAAGTGACGCTCATCAGCGTTCTCAACAACAGTAATCTGGAACTGCCGGGGCAGGCAGATGATGGCGGCAGCGGACAGTATGGTAATGGTCAGCCAGCGCGGACCGAAGGCATCTGTTGCATTGAGTACTATGCCGGCGTCTCCGGCTCTGGCGTAAGTGGCTTCAAAGCCTCCGCCAATGGAGAACACCACAAAAAGCCCAACTGCAATCAATGCTATGAGTTTGACGATGGCTTCAAAGGCGATGGCGGCCACAACGCCATGGTGCTGCTCGTTGGCATTGACGTTGCGGGTGCCAAACAGGATGGAGAACAGCGCCATGGCTGCGGCAATGGCAAAGGCGAGGCCAATATCATCCAGAGACTGGGGCAGGGGCCCGGCCTGAGCAAGTTCATCCCCGTCAAACCCGCTTCCAAGAATCACCCGAAGTGAAGTGGCAATCGCCTTGAGTTGCAGGGCAATATAGGGGGTGATTCCCACAACTGCCATCAGAGTGACCAGCACTGCCAGCCGTCCGGACTTGCCAAAACGCGAGGAAATCAGATCAGCAACGGAAGTGATGCGCTGATTGTGTCCGATGCGCACCAGTTTTCTGAGGCCGAACCACCAACCGGTAAAAACCAGTGTTGGCCCCAGATAGATGGCGAGGAATTCAAGCCCGTTTCTGGCCGCCGAACCAACCGCCCCATAAAAGGTCCAGCTGGTGCAATAGACGGATATGGCCAACGTAAAGACAAGGGGAGAGCGCAACAGTTTGTCCTGTCCGCGCCTTGCCATCAGGTCGGACCAGTAGGCCAGCGCAAACAGCAGGATGACATAGACAACCGCTGTTGCGATGACCAGACTGCCGCTAATCATTTAAGTGTTCCGGAATCGGGCGGTGCAGGCTGCGTTTCGGGTTCGGTGTCAATATCCTGCAGGCTGCCAAGCTTGTGCTGGAGCAGGTAGGTGGCAATGATCAGTGCCAGCCAGACGGCAAAAAGATAGGCGACAATTGCGGGGAAACCAAAAATACTGGTGTTTGCGTTAGCGATAAGGACCAATGGTGGTAAAATGAGAATGGCACCGCCAACGGGCAACAGGAATGCCAAAAACTCAAGTTTGCGCCGACGTCTCACCGGTCTGGCTCCCCGCCGGTGTCGCTGGCAGGCCCGTTTTGCGGGGGCACCTCGCCGAGCAGATGGCGCACCGCTTCCACCACCTCTGCATTGGCGTAGGGTTTGGTTACAAAATCGGTGGCGCCCAGACCCTCAGCAGTGCGTTTGTCCTGCTGCTGGCCTTTTGCTGTCAGTATGAGAATAGGCAGGTCGCGGGTTCTGCGGTCCTGGCGTAGTTTCTTGAGCACTTCAAAGCCGCTTTGCCTGGGCAGCATCACATCCAGAATAACTGCCCGCGGGGCCATGGTGTTTACTGCGAGCAGCGCCGCCTCGCCACTGGTGACAGATTTTGTTGTCCAGCCCGCATGACGAAGGATGAACTCAAGAGAGCTTAATATTGAGGGCTCATCCTCCACGATCAATATATCCGGCTTCACATTCGCTCCCCCGAATTGCCAAACAGGAGACCGCTGCTCCCCCCTCCCAGGAGCAGCAACGATCGACACCCTTGGTGTTGGCATAATCAGGCGCCTTGCGTCAATTCAGATATTGAAGGGCTGTCAATTGGTGCGAACGCCATATCATCCCTTGTCGCTTGTTATCTGTTCCTGCCTGTGGGCACAGTTTTGACGCACGCAAAGGCGACATGAGGGCCCGACGGACACGTCAAAGCCGGTGTCGCCAAGCCTGAGGTTTCTGGCGTAAACGGTTTTATCGGCGTGGATGAGATCGCAGGCCAGCATCACCGCGGACAAAACGGGCTGGTCGCCAAAGGCAGCCACGCGCTTGGCGCTGACCTTGGCCACAAACAAGAAACGCGCACCATCGGCAAAGCTGGCAATCTGGTGGGTCACTACCCCCGGATTGCGAAACGAAGCGTAGATTGCCCACAAGGGGCAGGCATGGCCGGCATTGGGCATCAACAGGCCGGGCAAGGGAAACTGCTTGGTCAGATAACCTGCAGGGTCGGCGCGCAAAAACCCGAAAGGGATGCCCTCAGCGCCGGGCTTGCGCAAAGTCACCAGCCGGTGGGCGACCTGTTCAAAGCTGGCTGAATATCTGTGAGCAAGCAAATCAAGATCATAGGCGGATTTCTCCGCATCCGCCAGAAATTCGTCATAGGGAAAAATCAACGCACCGGCCACATAGGAAGCCATGGCCCCGTGAGCTATTTCGCGTGCGCTGGCGGAACTCAGGCGACTGTCCCTGGCAATCCCGGATATAGCTTTACCGGAGTGAAGTCCGGCCAGTTTTTTTGCCAGTTGGAAGCGGCGGGTTGCCTGCGAGGCGTAGGATTTGAACCACAGCAAGCGGGCCTGTTCGTCATAGCCAAACAGACCCTCTCTTTTAGGGTGTTCCGCCTCTGTTTCGTTAAGGGTGCGTGTGCTTACGCCGAATTGGGTATCGAGCAACTGGCTGGCCTGTTCCTCTGACAGGGGGCTTGAGAAATCAAGCTCAAAGCGCAAGCGCTCCGCGGCAGCTTCAAGGGCCGGGAAAAAATTATTCTCACCGATAATCAGGTCATTCACTTCGCGTGCCGGAGTGATGGTGCTGCGTTGTTCCGCTTCACGGTCGAACTCACCAATCAACGCGCGCGTTGCGTCTGACAATGCAATGCTCTCGGCAAAAATCGAGTTGCAAAACTCCTGACGCTCTTCTTCGGGGATGTCGGGAACATTCTTGAGGATTTCCGCTGCGGAGCGTACGGCGGTAATCTGAGAAAGCATCTGGTGGAGCAGTTCTGAGAACAGTGGGTCTGACTTCAGGCGGTTGGAGACCAGGTGCAGCGCAGAGCGGGCATCCAGATAACCACGGAAACACACATGCAGTGCTTTTGCTCCCTCAGGGAACAGAGCCACCAGCCGGTCAGCATCCTCCAGCCCCAGCTTGAGCGGTGCCAGCAGCGGATCGACAAAAGCTTCAAGCAGCTCATTGATGAGCCGCTGCTCGCTTTCTCCGGTCAGTTCGAACAGATCAACATCCAGCTGCGCGGCGATCCTTTGCAGCAGCAAACCGCCCACGTGGCGTTTATTAGCTTCAATAAGGTTGAGATAAGAGGGAGAAATTTCAACTGATTGTGCCAGAGCCGCCTGGGTCAGCCCTTTTGATTTCCGTTGATTTCTTATTCGTAAACCGATGGGTGCGCGCATGAGTTTTTTTTGCAGATTTGACTGGAGTTGTAAATAAGTTTACAAAACCAAGCTGCAAAAATAGCAACAATTTACAAAATTATTCAGGAAAAACAGATAAGTATTGCCCGATGTTTCATGTGCCCTCTACAAGTTTTGCATGTGGTCGGCTGGGGGAGATGCCAGTAGCGAGCCGCATTTTTCAATGAGGAGGACGCATATGAGCGATCAGAAAAAAGGCGTAAGCCGCCGCAGGGTCCTAAAGACCGGCGCCGCCGGTTTGCTTGCCACCGGTGCCGCACCCATGATTTTTACCCGGGGTGCCTGGGCGCAGGAATTCCGCAACAATCCAACCGGCTCCGAAGTCGTACTGGGCTTTAACGTGCCCCAGACGGGCGCCTATGCCGACGAGGGCGCCGATGAACTGCGCGCCTACATGCTTGCCGTCAAACATCTGAATGGCGAGGGCGACGGAGGGATGCTCAGTACCATGCAGCCAAGTTCGCTTGGCGGAAACGGTATCCTAGGCAAAAAAGTGACGTTTGTAACGGGCGACACTCAGACCAAATCTGATGCCGCTCGTGATAGCGCCAGACGTATGATTGAACGGGACGGCGCGTTGATCATTACCGGGGGTTCATCGTCGGGTGTGGCTGTTGCAGTGCAAGCGCTATGTCAGGAAATGGGTATCATTTTCATGGCTGGCCTTACCCACTCCAATGATACGACCGGCAAAGACAAAAAACGCTATGGTTTCCGCCATTTCTTCAACGCCTACATGTCCGGTGCCGCTCTTGCTCCGGTTCTGGAGGCCGAATATGGCTCTGACCGTCAGGCCTATCACCTGACAGCCGACTATAACTGGGGTTGGACGCAGGAAGAATCGCTGATCAACTCAACCGAGGCGATTGGCTGGCAGACCACAAAGGCTGTGCGTACGCCTTTGGGTGCCGGTGACTTTTCCCAATACATCACACCGGTTCTGAACTCCGGTGCCGACGTGCTGATTCTCAATCACTACGGCAAGGACATGGTCAACTCACTGACCCAGGCCATTCAGTTCGGCCTTAGAGACCGTCAGGCCAACGGCAAGAATATCGAAATCGTTGTGCCGCTGTTCTCGCGTCTTATGGCGCAGGGTGCCGGTGAAAATATCAAGGGTATTCTTGGCTCGACCAACTGGAACTGGTCCCTGCAGGACGAAGGTTCCCAGAACTTCGTCAAGTCGTTTGGCGCGGAATACGGATTCCCGCCATCTCAGGCAGCGCATACCTGTTATGTGCAGACCCTGCTTTATGCAGACGCCTGTGAGCGTGCGGGCACTTTCTATCCGCCCGAAGTCATCAGGGCGCTGGAGGGGCACATCTTTGACGGCATGGGCAATGGTCCAACCGAATACCGGGCCGAAGATCACCAGTGCTTCAAGGATGTCCTTGTGGTGCGGGGTAATCAGAACCCCTCATCCCAGTTCGATCTGCTTGAAGTGGTTCAGGAAGTGCCGCGGGCTCAGGTTGAGTATGACGCCTCCATATTCGGTGGCGAACTTGGTCCTTACGAAGTTTCGTAAAAACGGCTACAAAAGCATCTGCCGGGGCGACATGTTTGCCCCGGTCGGCCTGAGCGCCAAATGAATTCATGACCTGAGCGGGGGAGGGGGCGATGGACGCCATTCTAGTACAATTCCTGAACGGCCTGGACAAGGGTGGTGCCTATGCGCTGATTGCGCTCGGGCTCACGCTGGTTTTCGGCACTCTGGGAGTGGTGAATTTTGCTCATGGTGCGATCTTCATGATCGGCTCTTTTGTTGCTGTCGCCTTCCGCCAGATCCTGACGTGGGAAAGTGTCGTTCTCAGTGAAACCGAGCTTTCCCCCTGGGGCACTGCCCTTGAAATCCGGACACCTTATGCCCTTGAGTGGTTTGGAGACTTCGGAAATATTCTGATTGATTTTTCGGTGCCCATTGCAGTCTTGCTGGCCATACCAGTGATGTACCTAGTGGGCATATCCATGGAGCGGGGGCTGATCAAGCATTTTTACAAGCGTCCCCATGCCGAGCAGATTCTGGTGACTTTTGGTCTGGCTATTGTGCTTGGCGAGGTAGCCCGGACCTTTTTTGGCGCCAATCCCATTCCCCAGCCGATGCCTGAAGCCGTGCGCGGTGCTGCCGATATCGGGGTTCTGTTCGGGATGGCTGAAAACGCCATCACCTACCCGTGGTGGCGTCTGATATATTTTATCTTTTCACTGGTGGTGATCGGTGCGGTCTTTGCGTTTCTCAGATTCACGACTTTTGGCCTTGTGGTGCGTGCGGGCATGTCAGATCGGGAGACGGTGGAATTGCTGGGTATCAATATCGACCGGCGTTTCACGATCATGTTTGGCCTTGCTGCGGTCGTTGCCGGTGTGGCGGGTGTTATGTACACGCCGCTCCTGCCGCCCACCTATTCGCTGGGTATGGACTTTCTGGTCTTGAGCTTTGTTGTTGTGGTTGTGGGGGGCATGGGCTCGCTGCCCGGAGCGGTGGCAGCCGGATTTTTGCTGGGGATATTGCAGTCCTTTGCCGCCATGACAGAGGTTAAGGAAATTTTTCCAGGCATTGACCAGGTCATAATCTATCTGGTGGCGGTCGTTATTCTGTTGGTGCGTCCTCGCGGCCTGTTTGGCCGTAAAGGTGTGATGGAGACATAAAATGCTGGCACTTCCCAAAAAAGAACTCATCACATTTCTGATTTTTGCAGTTGTGGTTTTGACCATGCCGATCTGGCTCACGCCGTTTGGTGCCTCCTATCCCGGCCTGTTGCAAAAGTTTGCCATTTACGGGCTGCTGGCGGTTGGTTTCAACATTTTGTTCGGCCTGACGGGCTATCTCAGCTTTGGCCATGCCGCATTTCTTGGAGTGGGCTCCTACGCCGCTGTATGGTCTTTCAAACTGTTGAGTATGAATGCAATCCCCGCAATAGTTTTCGCCGTCATCCTTTCGGGGCTGTTTGCGCTGGTCATCGGGTATTTGTCTCTCAAGCGTTCGGGTATATATTTCTCCATCCTGACGCTGGCCTTTGCCCAGATGAGTTACAATCTGGCCTATTCGGTTCTGACGCCCATAACCAATGGTGAGACCGGGCTGCAACTGACGTTGCAGGATCCCCGTGTGCTCGACCTGGCCTTTTCCGAGCGCGGCGCCGGTCTGCCCCTTGTTGAATTGTTCGGGGTGGATATGGCGGGATATGGGGGGTTCTATCTCAGTGCCATTTTGCTGATCATAGGCTTTTTTGTCGCCCAGAAAATTACGCTTTCTCCGTTCGGCCTGATGCTCAAGGGTATAAAATCGAACCAGAACCGCATGAAATATACCGGTTTCAACATCCGGCCCTACACGCTGGCCGCTTTTGTCATATCGGGCATGTATGCAGGGCTGGCCGGGGGACTGCTCGCGGTGACCGATCCGCTGGCGGGGGCTGAACGCATGCAATGGACCGCCTCGGGCGAACTGGTTCTGATGACTATTCTTGGCGGTGTGGGCACCATGTTTGGTCCCGTTCTTGGGGCCTGGATAATGAAATATCTGGAAAATATTTTTTCAGCTTTCAACGAAAACGTTCTGCACAATCTGTTCAGCTTTCTGCCTGAAGGCGTTCAGGAAGTGGCTGTGCGCTTTGTGGCCCTGTTCGTGGGAGAAGGCTGGCACCTCACGCTTGGCCTGATGTTCGTTCTTGTGGTTGTGTTCCTGCCCGGCGGGCTGATGGAGGGATACAGAAGATTTGTCAACAGGTTTTTCAATGGCAAAAAGCCAAAGCCCCGCGTGCCGGACAAACAAACCCAGCCAGCTGAATAGGGGAGCGGGACACAAGATGAGTACTTCTGACCATAATATTGTGCTTCATGTTGCTGATGTGCATATGCGCTTTGGTGGCCTTCATGCCCTGGCTGACATTGATCTGGAGGTCGAGGAGGGCAAAACGCATGCCATAATAGGCCCCAACGGGGCGGGAAAATCCACTCTTCTCAATGTGTGTGTAGGGCGGCTTGCTCCAACCAGCGGGGCAGTGGTGTTTGACGGGCAGATCATTACGGGCATGAAGCCCCATGAAATCAACCAGGCCGGGGTGGCGCGCGTGTTCCAGACGCCGGAAATTTTCCCCGACCTTTCAGTTCTTGACAATGTGATGGCCCCTGCTTTTGCCAGGCGGGATGGCGCATTCAAGCTCAATTTTCTTGGCAATATGCACCGGGAGGCTGAAATCCGTGAAGAAGCCGAACATTTCATCAATGATGTGGGTATGACGGCTGAGCTTGATACTCACGCCGGTGCGCTTTCGCGTGGTGACAAGCGCAGGCTTGAGTTGGCGATGTGCCTGATACAGCATCCCAGACTTTTGTTGCTTGATGAGCCGACAGCGGGAATGTCGCGCCACGACACCAACACCACGATAGAGTTGCTCAGGAAAATCAAAGAGCGCGGCATGACCAAGGTTATCATCGAACACGATATGCATGTGGTGTTTTCGCTGGCTGACAAGATTTCAGTTCTGGCGCAGGGTCGCATTATTGCCGAGGGGACGCCGGACGAGGTTCGTGCCAACCCCAAGGTGAAAGAAGCCTATCTGGGGAGTACACAGGAATGAGTGGGGCGGAGCAGAAAGTTGATGAACATGTCCCGAGCGAAAACACGTTTTTTCGACTCGAGGAAATTCACGCCTATTATGGGGAAAGCTACATTGTTCAAGGCCTGTCTCTCGCACTGAAGAAGGGAGAAATTCTTGCACTGCTGGGCCGCAATGGTGCGGGGAAAACCACGACTCTCAGAGCCATAGCCCGCACCGACAACCCCGTGGTGCAAAAAGGAGAAATCTGGCTGGATGGTGTGCCCCTGCATGAGGGGAAGGCCTATCAGGCGGCTTTGGCCGGTGTGCAGCTGGTGCCCGAGGACCGGCGCATCATTGAGGGCTTGACCGTTGAGGAGAACATATTTCTTGCCCGGGTTGCAGAGGGGCGTGGCTGGGAGCTGGACCGGATATACGGGCACTTCCCCCGGCTGGCCGAGCGGCGCAAGCAGGACGGGGTGACCCTTTCAGGCGGCGAACAGCAGATGCTGGCCATTGCCCGGGCCTTGTCGCGGGATGTGAAACTGCTTCTGCTTGATGAACCCTATGAAGGTCTGGCTCCGGTCATTGTGCAGGAAATCGAGAAAATATTGCTCGAAATCAAGGAAGTGGGCATTACAACCATCATTGTGGAGCAGAATGCCATTGCTGCGCTGAAGCTGGCGGACAGTGCGGTTATTCTTGATACTGGACTGCTGGCGTTCAGCGGAGACGCACAGGAGGTTCTGAACAATGAGGACCTGTTGCAGGAATATCTGGCGATTTAAGTTTCGGGCGAAATCAGGATCCCTTAAATTTCGTCCAGTTCTGTTTGAAAAAGAGTGTTCAGATGAAGCAAATCTGCCGCAAAACAATGTCTTTCAGCTTTTTGAGTGGCAACTTGTTTCCTCTGGATACTATGGGTCAACCCCTTCGGGCACCACGGATTTTGCCCCTGAATGTGTTGAAAGAGCTTGAAAATCACGCGGTTTCCTGCATTCTTTTACCTATTCAGGACCAAAGTCCGCTGGCACAGAATGGATGAATTTAATGGCTCCTGCCCCTAAAGCTTTGTGCTGGAATCCGTGTTCAGTTTTGGTACAACGGGTTAGCGTGAGTTGGAGCGCAAGGACGGCAGCAATCACAATCAGGAACGGACAGAACATTGGCACCCAAACTTTTTAATCCGCCAGCCAGCATCCTTAAAAATACACTGGTAAGCGCAGAGCAGTATGAAAAAATGTACGCGCGCTCGATTGCGGACCCGAACGGTTTCTGGGCTGAACAGGCCAAGCGCCTTGACTGGATCACTCCGTTCACCAAGGTGAAAAATACCAGTTTTGAATATCCCAATGTTTTCGTGAAATGGTTCGAGGATGGTGAACTCAATGTTGCTGCCAACTGTATCGACCGCCATCTGGAAACCCTTGGTGACAAGACCGCCATCATCTGGGAGCCCGATGAGCCGGGCGAAGCCAGCAAACACATTACTTTCAGTGAACTGCATGACGCCGTTTGCCGTTTTGCCAACGTTCTGAAAAACCTTGGGGTCAAAAAGGGCGACCGGGTAACCATTTATCTGCCCATGATCCCGGAAGCTGCTTACGCCATGCTCGCGTGCGCCCGTATCGGGGCCGTTCACTCTGTGGTTTTTGCCGGGTTTTCTCCCGATGCGTTGGCCGGGCGCATTGTTAATTGTGATTCAGCATTTGTTATAACTGCGGATGAGGGGCGACGTGCCGGAAAACGTGTTCCCTTGAAGGCAAATGTGGACAAAGCGCTGGCCAGTGCTTCGAATGTAGCGCATGTGCTGGTCGTGAAAAACACCGGGGGTAAGGTGCATATGGAAGGGGGCCGCGATGTCTGGCTCCATGAGGTCTCAAGCGGGGTTTCTGACGTTTGTGAACCTGAGGTTATGAACGCAGAGGATCCGTTGTTCATTCTTTATACCTCCGGCTCTACGGGAAAACCCAAGGGTGTTCTGCATACCAGCGGGGGCTATCTCACCTATGCCTCGATGGCCCAGCAGTTGAACTTTGATTATCATCAGGGTGAAATTTATTGGTGTACCGCCGATATTGGCTGGGTCACCGGCCACTCCTATGTGGTTTACGGTCCGCTGGCCAATGGGGCGACCACCGTGATGTTTGAAGGCGTGCCCAACTACCCGGATGCCTCGCGCTTCTGGCAAATCGTGGACAAGCACAAAATAAACATCTTCCATTCGGCACCCACTGCCATCCGGGCGCTGATGGGAGCGGGAGACGAATTTGTCGACAGGGCGGATCTCTCTTCGCTCAAGGTCATCGGCACTGTGGGCGAGCCCATCAATCCCCAGGCATGGATGTGGTATTATGAGAAGGTGGGCCGCTCGAAATGCGTGGTTGTAGACAGCTGGTGGCAGACTGAAACCGGTGCTTCGATGATCACGGCGTTACCCGGGGCCATGGCCACCAAGCCCGGCTCAGCCAGCAAACCGTTTTTTGGCATTCAGCCGGTTATTCTTGACCCCAAAACCGGGGAGGAAATCACCACGGTTGAGGCTGAGGGGGTTCTTGCCATCCGCGACAGCTGGCCAGGGCAGATGCGCAGTGTTTACGGGGATCATGACCGGTTCGTTTCCACCTATTTTGAGGAGTACAAGGGGTATTATTTCAGTGGCGATGGCTGCCGTCGGGACGCAGACGGCTATTACTGGATTACCGGCCGGGTCGATGACGTGCTCAATGTTTCGGGGCACCGCATGGGCACCGCCGAGATTGAAAGCGCACTGGTTTCCCATCCCAAGGTCTCTGAAGCTGCGGTGGTGGGCTACCCCCACAACATCAAGGGGCAGGGCATCTATTGCTATGTCACACTGATGGCGGGCGAGGAAAGCAGCGAGGAGCTGGAGAAAGAGCTCAAGGGCTGGGTGCGCAAGGAAATCGGGCCTATCTGTACGCCTGACCTGTTACAGTTTGCTCCCGGACTGCCCAAAACCCGGTCCGGCAAAATCATGCGCCGCATCCTGCGCAAGGTGGCTGAGGATGATTTTTCCAATCTTGGAGACACCTCGACCCTGGCTGACCCCAGCGTGGTGGACGACCTCATCGCCAACCGCAAGAACCGCTGACTGTCAGGTGCGGTGTTTTCTCTCTGAGACTCTCCCTTGGGCCCGGTCAATTTAACCGGGCCTTTATTTATCCGACAGGTTGTTTGTTTGGCAATGCACTCTTAAATCTTGCGGCCTATACTTGGGCTCATGAGCACCCATCCAGACATGATAGATCAGCAGAGCCGCCGCCCCCGCCATTCTGAGTGGCGCACCGAAGAAGGTTTCCTGGATCCGGACTGGATGGCACATCTTCAGGCGCTGATTGAGGCTGGCGCCCGTGAGGATTTACGCGATCTCATGGAACCCTTGCATGAAGCTGATATGGGGGATGTGCTCGAAGCGCTCAGTGCTGAGGAGCGTCTTGATCTGGTCACTCTGCTTGGAGAAAACTTTGATTATTCCTCGCTTACCGAGGTTGACGAGGCGGTGCGGGTCGAACTGATCGATCAGTTGCCCACTACCGATGTTGCGCGCGGGGTTGCCTCCATAGAGAGCGATGATGCGGTCTTCATCCTTGAGGATATCGAGGAGCCCGACCGGGATGCCATTCTGGCACTGGTGCCTGAGTTTGAGCGCCTTACGCTGCGCCGCTCCCTTGACTATCCCGAGGATACTGCCGGTCGGCGCATGCAGACCGAGTTTATCGCCTTACCTCCATTCTGGACGGTTGGCCAGGCCATTGACTATATGCGTACCGCCGAGGACCTGCCTGAGGAATTCTATCAGCTCTATGTGGTCGATCCGTCTTTCACCCTGCTTGGCACCATTCCGCTGGATAAAATCCTGCGCGCGGATCGCCCGACGGTCATTTCCGACATTATGGACGATGATGTTATCGAAATTGTTGCGGATGAGGACCAGGAGGAGGCGGCCCGCGTTTTCGAGCGTTTCGATCTGGTTGAGGTCGCGGTGGTCGATGACAGCGATCGTCTTGTCGGCGTGTTGACCGTTGATGACATGGTCGACGTTATCCATCAGGAAGCCGATGAGGATTTCCGCCGTCTGGCCGGCATCGGCGACGAAGAGGTTTCTGATGGTGTCCTGGATGCTGTTCGCTCGCGCTTTACATGGCTTCTGGTCAATCTGGCCACGGCAATTTTGGCTTCTGTGGTCATTGGTCTGTTTGATGCCAGCCTGGAACAGATGGTGGCGCTCGCCGTGCTGATGCCCATTGTCGCCTCCATGGGCGGAAATGCCGGCACACAGGCAATGACGGTTACCGTGCGGGCAATTTCTGTGCACGATCTTGACCGTTACAATATCCGGCGCCTTATTTTGCGCGAGAGCCTTGTGGGGCTTAGCAACGGGCTTCTTTTTGCCATCATTATTGGCGTTGTAACTGCCGTGTGGTTTGCCAATCCAGCACTTGGCATCATCATTGGTCTGGCAATGATCGTGAACATGTTTGCGGCCGGTATTTCAGGCATCCTCATTCCCCTCGGGTTGAACCACCTCGGCGCAGATCCGGCAGTGGCCTCCAGTGCCTTTGTGACCACGGTTACCGATGTTGTGGGCTTTTTTGTCTTTCTGGGGCTGGCTGCGAAATGGTTTGGCCTTGTTTAGGGGCAGGACCCCAAGGCGTCGTTTCCCGCCCGCAGGACCCTAGAAAAACGAATCAAAACACAGCTGCAAGCCTTTGTTTGAGCACACTTTGCGAGCCGGGGCAGGAATCCATTTGCCCTGGAAGTGTTTTGACAAGCCTTGAATTCTCCACAGATGCGACAAAATTGATGTTGCAGAAACGGTCAGCGCGCGTTAACTAGCCGTTAACGACCATCAAGGGGCCGTTGCCCCGGTCGGGCACAAAACTGTTCAAGGAACGCGTATGAAAACTCCAACAAAAACAGTATGTTGGCGAACCGCCACATGGACGTTTGTTTGCCTGATGGGACTGGGGCTTTTGTTGTCGGTATTCTCCGGGGGGTAATTCAGACCCATATTCTCACTCCTCAATTCCTGAGATAGACCGAACGCCCTTGCGGGCGTTTTTTTGTGGAGAAAACCTAAGTGAAACTGTTGATAGGCAATAAAAATTACTCTTCCTGGTCCCTGCGTCCATGGCTGGTACTGAAGCATTTCGACATTGCTTTTGAAGAGGAAATGCTGCTGCTTAACGGAGAAAACTGGAAACAAAAGCTGCTTGAAGCAACACCAACAGGTTGTGTTCCCGTTCTTGCTGATGGTGAATTGGTGATTGCTGAAACCATTGCCATTATCGAATATCTGGCCGAGCGTTTTCCGGGAAAAGCCATCTGGCCTGTGGATATCTCAGAACGTGCACAGGCAAGATCCGCCGCAGCGGAAATGCACGCAGGATTCAATGCCTTGCGTAACGCTGCACCGATGAACTTGCGCGCCTCCCATCCGGGCCGGGTGCCCATGGATACAATTGGAGCCGATATTGCCAGGCTGGAGACACTGCTGGGCGGATTGCTGGAACAGTCGGGAGGGCCATTTTTGTTTGGCGCGTTCACTGCCGCGGATGCTATGTTTGCGCCGATTGCGGCGCGGGTGAAAACCTACCAGATACCGGTTTCTTCCTGCCTTGGGGACTATTTTGATGCCATATTCGCCCTTAAGGCATTCAAGGCCTGGCTTGGGGATGCGCTCGAGGAAACATGGATTGTTGAACAGGATGAGATTGATTTCATAGAGAGCGAAACCGAATAGGGCAGTTCATGTCTTTGCACCTCATAAAATTGTGCGTTGGTATTTCTTCGGTTGAAGAACTGGAGGCCTGTCGGACTTCACGGGGGAGGCATTCTGCCGGGTTCGATCATGAAATTCATGTGCACCGCACCCGCATGATGCCCAGAAGGGGAGGCGAAATTATTGGTGAGGGCTCCCTTTACTGGGTTATTCGGGGAAAAATTCAGTGCCGCCAAACCATCGTCGGTCTGGAGGCAAGCACGGATGCGGACGGGAAATCGTGTTGCGATATCCAGATGTTGACGCAGATTGTGCGCACTGTGCCTCAGCCCAAACGTCCCTTTCAGGGGTGGCGCTATCTGCCCGGGAAAGATGCACCCGCCGACCTGGATCTTGGGGTGAACACTGAAAATGACCTGCAAATCGCCGACGAGTTGGCCCGTCTTGGCCTGATATGATGTCAAGTTAAGCAATTAACCCGATGCTCAATTTAGCCTCTTGTGCTTTCTTATCTTGAAGCGATAACTTTGTTCCCGGGGTGGAAAGCGGGGAGAGCTATGGACACAAGTGGTGCGCACGTCATTGTATTGGGTAATGAAAAGGGTGGTTCCGGCAAATCAACTACAGCGTTTCATTTAGCTATTTATCTTCTTTACGAGGGCTTTAGTGTTGCCACCATCGACGTGGATTCACGCCAGCAAACCCTGACCCAATATGTCAGGAACCGAAGAAACTGGGCGCAAAATCACGATCTGAAAGTGCCCCAGACCACCCATTATCACCTGCCATTGTCTCGCGGGGATTCTGTTTCCCAAAACCATCGCCTTGAGTTTGATGTGTTTCGCCATGCGGTAGGCGAGGTGGAAGGCAATGTAGACTTTCTGATTGTTGACACCCCCGGATTTGATACAAATCTCACCCGGCTTTCTCATTCTCTGGCCGACACGCTGGTTACGCCGCTTAATGACAGCCTGATTGATCTGGATGTTCTGGCCCGTATCGACCCTGTCACCGGGGAGCCGCGCGAGTTGTCCCACTATGCGCGTCTGGTACAGCGGGCGCGCAAGGAACGTCTGGCGATTGATGGGCGCACTATCGACTGGGTTCTGGCCCGCAACCGCATTTCGATGCTTTCCTCACGCAATATGAGACTGGTGCAGAGTGGAATTGACCAATTGGCGACCCGCCTTGGGGCGCGTGTTGCCGAGGGAATTGGAGAGAGGGTAATCTTCCGCTCGCTGTTCCCCATAGGCATGACGGTGTTTGACCCCATTCAAAACCATTCGGTAGCTGGTTCGCCCACTTTGGCGAGTTCTTCGGCCACGCAGGAATACAAGAGCCTTGTCGGGGCGCTGAACCTTCCCATCAGTCAGCGCGCCAAAAGCCGCAACGAGGCCCGGCAGGCCTGGTCGCGCTCCCAGAGTTCCGGCCCCCTGACATTTGAGCACATGAGCCCGTTGACCAGTTAGGGGCAGGATGAAGGGCCGGGTTCTTATTCTTCGCCCATAATCAAATGCACGGCTCTATTGCCGTTTGGCGAAAACACATCGAGCTCGGTGATGGTAACAGGGGCCGCGATGCGACGGGTTCGGGCCGAAAGGGTGGTTACCATTCCAAGCAGGTCGGTTACCTTGGCAGCAACAGGGCGGCGCATGGTGCGCTCGGCTGCAAGGCCATAGGCTTGCCAGAAATGCTCTTGTTGCTCACTGGACACCTGGGACCTGCCAACAAAATTGGCCAGATCCGTGAGGGGGGTCGTTTTGTTCATTTGGGCTACTCCAATACCAACTTTGCACCAAAATCGCTTCCCGGGGTTGGCTGCCTTTAGCTTTGTACTGCCAGACAGCTCATTTCTTTTTCTCGAATTTGTTCACACATGGCGAGGGCTTCTTCCCGATTTGAAAATCCGGCAAAACGGGCCCGGAAAAAAGTCTGTCCGGTTTTTTCGAACCGCTCGATATAGGAGCGGAAATCTGCAAGTTTTGAGATACGCTGGGTAGCGTTATCAAGCATCAGCTCGGCTCCGTCTGCGCTGGGCGGCGCTCCGATCTGGACGACCCAGGCGGGCCCTGAAAGGCTGTTTGTGGCGGGAGATGAGGGTGCAGGTGTTGCACTTGGCACTTCTTCGATGGAGCCTGAGGTCATCAGGTCAATGGCCTGATTTTCAACATTTCCAATGGGAGCTGGTGGTATCAGCATCGCGGGAGCATTGGGCAGAACCTCATCAGATGAGCGGGGGCCCAGACGGAAATTATTGCTGAGCCACGCTCCGATTACGTCAACGGATGCAGGTGCACTGGGGTTAATCGCGCCTGCGGCAATTGCTGTTGCCTGTACGGCCGGAGTGGGGATGAGCTCAGTGGGGGGGGCGATGGCGGCCACCTCAAGCTGGGCAATAGCATCATCACGCAGGGCGGAAGGTGGGGCCGGGCGCACCAGCGGAATGGGCAACTCGTCCGGGTTTATGCCCGCAACCTGAATATCGGCTTGAGCCGGATTATCCATTTGGGCGGGCTGAACCACATCACGCCAGGGCGGGCGGGGCATGGGGGTTACAGGCTGGCTCGAGGCAACAGCAAACACGTTGGTTGATCCGGTGATGCCCACTTCGGGAATTGATGCCTGGGCCCAGTAGCTGCCGCGTCTGGCCCTTCCCATATATTTGTTGAGCAGTTCGGCAACCTTGGCGTTGCGTGCATTGCCAGAAGAAAAACCAAAGCCCACAACAACAACGTGGCGGTTGTTCTTGCGCGCTGCGGTCAGCAGGTTGAAACCCGAAGCCCGTGTGTAGCCGGTTTTGATGCCATCCACACCGTTGCGGCCCAGAAGCCGGTTGTGGCTGCCATAGGTTTTGCCCGCATAGGTGAAGCTGCGCAGCTGGAAATAATGATAATATTGCGGAAAATGCTGAAAAATCGCCATGCCAAGGCGTGCCTGATCGCGCACCGTTGTGACCTGTCGTGTGCTGGGCAGACCCGAAGCATTGGTATAGGTGGTGCGCGACATGCCAAGCGCTCGTGCGGTGGCGGTCATGCGTTCGGCGAACTTGCGCTCGGAGCCGGAGATGTTTTCTGCAATCACCCGGGCAACATCGTTGGCTGAAAGAGTAACCAGGGATTTGATTGCATCTTCAACCTTGATAGTCGAGCCTGCACGCACATAGAGCTTGGTTGGAATGGCAGAGGCCGCATACGAGGAAACGTTCAGGCGACTGGAAAGGGTCAGGCGGCCCGCTTCAAGTTCCTGAAACAGGATATAAAGCGTCATCACCTTGGTAACTGAGGCCGGATAGCGCAGGGAATCCGCAGCATAGGAATAAAGCGTGTTGCCAGTTTTGGCATCGACCACGATGCCGGCATAGGAGCGGGGAACCTGGGCGCTAACCGAAGAGCCCAAAAAGCCCCACAACAGGATGAATGCAACAATGCCAATAAAGGCGGGGCGCAAAAAACCGCCATCTTGGCTTGTCAAAACTCGCTGGGACAAATGCCCTTACTCCAACTCAACTGCTCGGGCAAAATGACGCCGCCCGTACTCTTGTTTTTCGGTTCGGCGCTTTTGCTAAAACGCACTGCCGAATTTGCTGAGCGGCACAATAAGTCGGGGGCGTTACATTTTGGTAAAATGCCATTTAAATTTTAGTCAGGAGTTGAGTGATGCGTTAACGGGCATATAATGGACACATGTACCCCTTAACACCGACAAATTATCGCCTACATACAATGGCCAGTTTCAGACATTCCCGCACTGACCATAATCTCTTGGCAAATTGAAAATCATGCACGAGCAAAACATTTCAAAATGTCGGCAAAGCCGCGCCAATATCAGTCTCATCAAACCAGAAGCCCTCAATGCCGGGCACCCGCTTATGGAGGGAGAGCATGATGGAGAAGGGCAGGGCGGACTGGAAACAGGCACTGCAACAAAGGTACGCCCAAAGACCAAGCGCCCCAGTCTGTACAGGGTTTTGCTGCTCAATGATGATTACACGCCGATGGAATTTGTTATCGCTGTTTTGCAGGAAGTGTTTGCCAAGTCGCCTGAGGATGCTTTCAAGATTATGATGCATGTGCATAAAAGCGGGGTAGGGGAATGCGGCGTCTACCCGTTTGAGGTTGCTGAAACAAAAGTCATGCGTGTGATGGACGCTGCACAAAAAAACCAACATCCACTGCAATGTGTGATGGAAAAACAGTAGGATATTATTATGCCCTCTTTCTCGCGCGGATTAGAAAAAGCTCTGCATCAGGCTATGAATCTGGCCCGGGAACGCAATCATGAGTTCGCTACACTTGAGCACCTGCTGCTCGCAATAAGCGAGGACACCGAAGCGCTGACGGTGCTGAACGGCTGTGATGTTGATATCAATGGCCTGCGCGCCGACCTCAAGACCTTTATTGATGAGGAACTCGAAAACCTGACCGTGCCCAGCGCTCAGGAAGCGCGGCCCACGGCTGCATTTCAACGGGTTATTCAGCGGGCGGTTATTCATGTACAATCTTCGGGGCGGGATGAGGTGACCAGCGCCAATGTGCTGGTGGCTATTTTTCATGAACGCGAAAGTCACGCCGCCTATTTTCTTGAGCAGCAGGATATGACCCGACTCGATGCGGTGAATTTCATTGCCCATGGCATTACCAAGTCCGGGCCCAATGAAGGGCGACAGGTTTCCGGTGCCGATGACATTTCCATCGGAGAAGACGAGGATGGGGCGAAAAAAAGCTCAGCCCTTGAAGATTATTGCATCAATCTGAATGAGAAGGCCAAGGAGGGGAAAATAGACCCCCTTATCGGTCGCGCGTCCGAGCTTTCGCGCACCATTCAGGTATTGTGCCGCCGTTCGAAAAACAATCCGCTTTATGTGGGCGACGCAGGGGTTGGTAAGACCGCGATTGCCGAAGGTCTGGCGCGCAAAATTATTGAAAAAGAAGTGCCCGAAGTGCTTTTGGAGGTTGAAATCCACTCCCTTGACATGGGAACTCTTCTGGCCGGAACCCGTTATCGGGGCGACTTTGAGGAACGTCTCAAGGCAGTAATGAAAGAGCTGGAAGAGCGCGACAATATTGTCCTGTTCATCGACGAAATTCATACCGTGATTGGGGCCGGGGCCACTTCTGGCGGGGCGCTTGATGCCTCAAACCTGCTGAAACCAGCTCTGGCTTCAGGGGCTATTCGTTGCATAGGGTCAACGACTTATAAAGAATATCGCCAGTTCTTCGAGAAAGACAGGGCGCTGGTCCGCCGTTTTCAGAAAATTGATGTTCTTGAGCCCAGCGTGCCTGATGCTGTTGATATCATGAAAGGGCTGAAGCCCTATTTTGAGGAATTTCACAAGGTCAAATATACCGATGACGCCATCAAGGCATCGGTGGAACTTTCAGCGCGCTACATCACCGATCGCAAGCTGCCGGACAAGGCCATAGACGTGATTGATGAAACCGGTGCGGCGCAAATGCTGGTGAGTGAGGACAAGCGCAAAAAAGTCATCACCATTGGTGATATTGAGGCGACCATTGCCACCATTGCCCGCATTCCTCCCAAGTCTGTTTCACGTTCAGATGTGGAATTGCTGACCAATCTGGAGACCAACCTCAAGCGGGTGGTTTTTGGACAGGATCCGGCAATCGAGGCTTTGTCTACAGCTATAAAATTGGCGCGTGCGGGTCTTCGCGAACCGGAAAAGCCCATCGGATCCTATCTGTTTACCGGACCCACCGGGGTTGGAAAAACCGAAGCGGCCAAGCAGCTTTCGGATACGCTTGGGGTTGAACTGCTGCGCTTTGATATGTCGGAATATATGGAACGCCATACGGTTTCCAAGCTGATTGGTGCACCTCCGGGCTATGTGGGGTTCGATCAGGGGGGGCTGCTAACCGATGGGGTCGATCAGCAACCACATTGTGTTGTTCTGCTGGATGAAATTGAAAAGGCGCACCCCGATATATTCAATGTGCTGTTACAGGTGATGGACCATGGCAAACTGACCGATCACAATGGCAAGACCGTTGATTTCCGCAATGTCATTCTGATTATGACTTCAAACGCGGGCGCAGCGGAGCTGGCCAAATCGCCCATTGGATTTGGACGCAAACGCGAGGTTGGCGATGATGAGGAAGCCATTAATCGCATGTTTTCGCCCGAGTTTCGCAATCGGCTGGATGCAATCATTTCCTTTGCGCCCCTGCCTTCGGATGTCGTGCACCGCATCGTTGAAAAATTTGTTTTGCAACTGGAGTCCCAGCTTGCAGAACGCAATGTGACTATTTCCCTGACGCCTGAAGCCACGGAATGGCTTTCCATGCGGGGCTATGATGAGGCTATGGGCGCGCGGCCATTATCCCGCGTCATTCAGGAGCACATCAAAAAACCGTTGGCGGACGAATTGCTCTTTGGTCCGCTCACCGGTGGCGGCACCGTCAAGGTGGCGGTGGTGGGCGAGGGCGCCGAGGCTCGACTGGAACTGGTGACTTCTCCCTTGACACCGGCCCGGCCCAAATCACTGACAGGGCCAAAAACCGGGCGAAAGCGCAAACCCAGAGCCAAGGCAAAAGAATAGGGATTCTGGACTTATTACAGTTTGGCGGCGATTTTTTCCGCCAGTGTTGCGAGTTCCCCTGTATCGGCCATTTCCGCTGCGTGGGTGCCCATCTCGGTGCCCTCATAGACAGGGATAACGTGCCAGTGCAGATGAAAAACGGTCTGTCCGGCGGAGGGCTCGTTGAACTGGGCAATACGGATGCCATCGGCCATCAGAGCGGTTCGGACGGCCTTTGCCAACTGCTGTACGTAAGGGATGACCTTAGAGAGCTGAGCGGGGTCTGCGTCAAAAATATTGCGGGACGGGGCTTTGGGTACAATCAGGCAATGCCCCTTTGACTGGGGGAAGGCATCCATGATGGCCAGGCAATGCTCATTTTCAAATATATTGACGGAGGGAATTTCTCCGCGCAGAATTTTAGCAAAAATGTTGTTCTCGTCGTAGGTGCTCATTGTTGTTTTTTCCCTCGTGATGGTATGAAAACCCGTTATTTATTTTCCTCTTTATATGGTGCAGACCCAGCTAAGAACTCCTGATCTCGGGCGACAGTTGCACGCTCCTGCTGCAGATAGCCGGCTATCGCCCGGCGCAGGGATGGATTTTGAATCCAGTGAACGGAGCGCGTGATGACGGGGACATACCCCCGCGCCAGCTTGTGCTGCCCCTGCGCTCCAGCCTCCACAATGCTCAGTTTGTGGGCAATGGCATAGTCGATGGCCTGATAATAGCACATCTCAAAGTGCAGGAAAGGAATGTCGCGCGAACGGCCCCAATAGCGCCCATAGATGGTGTTCTTGCCCAGCAGATTGAGGGCGCCGGCCACATAATCCTGTTCATCGCGGGCCAGCATCAGGACAATGCGCTCAGCCATGGTCTGAGAGATCAGAGAAAAAAACTCCCGCCTCAGATAGGGTTGTCCCCATTTGCGGGCCCCGGTGTTCTGGTAGAACTCAAAGAAATGATCCCAGTGGGTTTCTGTGAGGTCGCTGCCGCTTAACCATTCAATACGCAAACCGCTGGCAAGTGCCTGATGCCGTTCCTTTTTCAGGGCCTTGCGCTTTCGCGAGGACAGGGTGGCAAGAAAGGCGTCAAAGTCCGGATAATTCCTGTTGTGCCAATGAAACTGGGTATCATGACGCACCAGCCACTGGTTGCGTTGCGCCAGTTCCGCTTCTTCTTCTTCAACAAAAGTGGCATGAACCGAGGAAGCGCCGAGGCGCTCGCACAATTGTTCGGCGGTATCAAGAAGCGCTGTTTCCAGTGCCGGGTCATTAGAGGGCACCAGCAGTTTTGGTGCCAATACCGGTGTGAAAGGCACAGCGCACTGCAGCTTTGGATAGTAATGGCCCCCGGCGCGTTCGATGGCGTCGGCCCAGGCGTGGTCAAAAACATATTCCCCTTGGGAGTGGGATTTCAGGAAAAGCGGCATCAGCCCCACGGGGGTGTCGTCCAGGGACAGGACGATGTGCTGGGGTTGCCAGCCGGTTTCAGGTATGGCGCTGCCCGAGGCTTCAAGGGCAAGAAAAAAGGCGTGATCCAGAAAAGGATTGTCAGGAATGCCTTCGGCAGCGGGCACCAGCGCATTCCAGATATCCGCATCGACAGATGCTGTGGTGGGGTGAATGGTTGCGCTCAACATTAGCGACGGACCAGCGCATAAATTCTTTCACGGACGCCCGCAGGTGCCAGACGCATAAACAGCCTGGGCGGCATGCTCAGCCGCACCGTCCAGGGATTGGTCTTGTTGATCCTGTTTGCGGTCCTTAGCGCAAAACACTCGGATTTTGCGTAAGTCCAGCCGCCGCGGCGCTGATGAAACCCATTGCCGATACGCGCCAGGACCAGCGACTCGGGCAGATTTGCCATTTGCGCGCCATCGACCAGCATGCGCGTCCACAGGTCAAAATCCTCATAACCCCGGATCATGCGATAGCCGCCAACTTTTTGAACCGCGGACTTTTTGTAAACGACGCTCATGTGATTAAACGGGGTGCGCAAAAAAGCGCTTCTGGCAATTTCGCTGTGGGTCAGGGGCACGTTTCTTTTGTGAACAGGTGAGGCGGGATCGGCCTCAAACTCTTCTACTGCAGAGCCAAGGACAGAAATACCCTGGTTCTCCCGGATAAACCTGAACTGTTTTTCAAACCTGTCGGGACGGCAAATATCATCGGCGTCCATGCGTGCGATCCATTCATGGGAAGCCTTGCGCAACCCGATATTGAGCGAAAAACCAAGGGGCCGGTTGCGATGCAGGTCCATGCGTTTGATATGGAGTGCGTCTGAATAGTCGGAAATGGCGGAATTATGAGCGTCTGAAAGCGGCCCGGCGCAGACCAGTATCGTTTCAGCCGGACGCAGTGTCTGCTCGTCCAGACTTTGCAGCGCGCCACGCAGATGGTCGGGCTGGTCTCCGGCATGGGTGACCATGAGAACACTGAAAAGTGGTGCGCAGGCTGCATCTTTCATCTGTCTGTGTTGAACCACCTGTTTTTTAAGCGTATCAGCGTATTCCCTGCCGGATGCGTCTGACAAGGGCCACAAGGGCAAAGAGCAGGGCCAGATTAGTCAGGCCTGCGGGGTTCCGGGCCTGCCCCAATGACCAGAGAAGATAGTTTCTGGCGCCTGCAGGAAAGCGAGCAAAGGGTAATGTGCCGAGCGGTGGCGACAGTTGCACACCAAGTTCATTTCCCCATTGCCAAAGGCCAAGGGATGAGGCGGCAACCAGCTTGCGCATTTTTTTGTCATGGGTGAGGCGCAACCAGGCGGAGCCTCCGACAATTGAATAAAAACGCGCTACACTTTGCCAGAAGTGTTGCGCTTCATATGCGGATATTGATCGGCTCCAGTAGCGGCGCAAGAGTTTTCGGACACCTTTGATATGGCGCGCCATGTAGAGCGCGTCCATGGGGTGCAGTCCGCTCCTGGTAATCGAGCCTGACTTTTTACTCTTTGCCGGCACAAAATAGGCGCGTGCCAATAGCGGCACCAGCAAAATGCCCTTCGCCTGCAATTGGGAAGCGACCAGAAAGGGGCGATCCTCCCAGCGACGAAGCACCGGGTCGAATTTAAGGCTGGTGCGGCGGAGAAAATCGACGCTGTAAACCTGGGCCCAGGAGGAGAGGGCAAGCGACAATTCAGGAAGTGTGGCGGGGGACACCATTTCGGGGGCACTGGGGGACGCCAGAGCAATGGCCGTGTCGGCAGCACAGACCCCATACTTCTGCTTGGTTTCAGAGGTGGAAACGAGTGCGGTCTGGAGCAGGGCCAGTTCTGGCTCATGTGATTTCAGGTATGCTGTCAGTTTTTCAAGCACGCCGGGCAGAAACCAGTCGTCGCTATCCAGAAACAGCAGATACTGCCCTTTTGCGGCATCAATGCCGGTATTGCGTGCTGCGGCCAGACCCTGGTTATGGGTGTGTGTGATGGCTTCAAGATCGATATGGGGGCGGCTCTGATAGCTCTTGAACAGTTCAGCGGCAATTCGGGCGGAATTCGTTTCGCTTCCATCATCGATGCAGACGATCTGAATTTGCAACCCGGATCCGGCTTGTGAAACCACCGAGTGAAGGGCGCGTGTCAACTCTTTTGCGTTCGCGTTAAAATGAGGGATGACAACAGTAAAAAATACAGGGGAAACGTTCATCGGCCCCAACGCGAGTAGAATGAGCGGGCCAGTTGTTTCCCCCGGTCCGGGAGCGCGCCATAAACCCTTAGCAAAGGATCGCGTATGCCGGGCTTCAGAATAACTCGCCTGACCGCCTGGGCCAAACCTTTTGATTTGCGCAGGTCGTGCGCTGTTTGGCCAAAGGAAGCGTAGGTTTCAACCAGCTTTGTGTTGATATTGTCCATGGGTGACCAGGTGGATTTTTCAGCGTCGATTTGCGCGCGCATGGCGTTGAAGTCCCAGTTCAACCCGAATTGGGCAAGAAACCCCTGTGAAGAGGCCTGAACGATATCAAGCAGGCTTTCGCGAAACAGGGGGGACAGAACAGAGAGGTTCGGTGTTGTATTCTCATAATGGGCCGCCGCCTGCAAAAAGGGAGAAAGGGTCGCCCTGTGCAGGGCGTCGCTGCCACCCAGAGCATTGGCCAGCCGTACAAGTTCAATAGACTGGCGCCCCGGGGATGAATATATTTTTTTATGAGACTCTTGGGAGGTGTTCAGCACAATCCCCAGCTCGCCCGCAAAGGCTGAGAGATAATCCGACTGGTCTCGTAAGGCCTCGTAGGAGAATAGTCTGAGGCTGTTGCTGGATAATTCCCGCCAGGGGTCCAGCATCTCGGAAAAGTTCAGCACGCAGCTGCTCACCGATTCTGCAAAATGCATGGCGGTGCGGCTTTCGCGTGTTTCAAGACTTACGACCCGTTCTCTGTACAGAGATTCAAGATAGCTGTCCGGGCGGCGCAGGACAGCGATGATTTCAATGTTTTTGAAGTTTGAAAAAAAGGATCTGATTTTTTCCATCCGCATTGCGCGCTGCTCCGGGAGCAAGAACGGGAAGCTCAAATTTTCGCAGCTGATCAGGACGTTTTCGCACCTGGCGCTTTCAATTTCCTGGAGCAGCTTTTTACGCAGCCGAGCATTGCCGGCCAGAGCCGCGTTTACGATGCCCTGATGGCCGGGTGTGGCTTCAGACTTGGCGGCTTGGCTGGAATGGTCGGTGAATCCGGTCTGTGGAAACAGCCAGCCCTGTTGAGCCAGTTGTTCCGACTGCCGGATAAACTGGCGCTGCAAAAAAGTCGTGCCGGTTTTGTGCAGGCCGATGTGTAGTGTGAGCTTCATATGACTTCACTGGACATAAGTGCCTCTCCAGTCAAGGACACAGACAACACAAACCAGGTCCTAGTGCCGTATATCGGCCTTTTGTGCTGCGATGAGGTTGGAGATCATCGCTGAGCCTTTGAGCTTGCTCCAGCGCTGCTCGGCCATATCCTCCCATAATTGAAAGAATGCAGCTTCAGTGAAGCCAATATGGATAAAGCGGCGGCGCAAATATGTCAGTGTATGTCGGGCGACAGTGTCCCGCGCGAAAGCCGGGTTGGGGAGCTGTCTTTTGGCACAGGCGCTGAGAGTTTTACGCACGACTTCGCTGCTGTTGCGTTCGCTTGCAGCAATGCCGAGCAACTCGGTTCCCCCGATGGCCCGGCTCAGAGTATGCATGATTTCGCGCATTTCTATAAGGTTCATCTCCGGGATGTTGGCAGTGTGAAAGAAACCGGCAGGTTTGGTGTCGAGCGTTTTGAAGCAGCGGCTGATACTGATGCACATGTCTTCAAAATCTGCGTCAGTTTTTCTTGTGGAGGAGATCGACCCGGTTCGTTTTCGCCAAACGCGGGTCGGTTTTGAATAAAACGCGATGCGGCTCCTGGTCAGAAGATTTGCAAGTACAAAGGGCCTGTCCTCGAATTTTCGAAGCTCGGAGTCAAAGAGCAGGCCATTCTCAATCATAAACTCGCGTCTGTGCAGAAATTTCCACGGCGCAACAATCAGTTGCAGCTCGGGGACCTGGGAAAAACTTTTCTCGGGCGCATCAAAGGCAAAACAGGTCTCGTCAATAATATTTGAGGTCAGGTCCGAATGGGCCTGATTGACGCGTTCATTCCCAGCAAGAAAAGGAGCATGGATCAGTTCTGCCTGAGATTGCAAAGCCAGATCAAGCTGGGCCTTAAGGCCCCCTGGCAAAAAATAGTCATCAGCATCCAAAAAGGCGAGATAGGTTCCCGTTGCGGCTTTTATTCCGGCGTTTCGCGCGGCAGAAAGGCCGCCATTTGTATGCTGATGAATAAAGCGGACGCAATCCAAGGCCACATTTTTTTCCAGAAACTCCTTGGCTTCATAGTCAGGGTTGTCATTGACAATAATTATTTCAAAATCAGCAAGCCCCTGGCCGAGTATGGAATTAAGGGCTGCCTGGACAAAGGCCAGCTCCCGATAGAATGGAATAATTATGGAGATATCTGGCACACTCTAGCTCCGCTTCTGCAATGTGCGCCAACCTTGTTCCAATTTGGTGCAGTGTCCTTGAGCTTGTTCTCGACACCTCGTGCAGCCGGTATGTCTGCAGAAGCCTTTGTCACGAATTCAGTCGGCGTCGACGCAAGCAAGACCAATGCACGCCCCATCAATGGACTGGCGGAGAACTCACAGGTTTCGATATTCTCTTGCAGAGTTTTTGTGGTAGAATTTTGTCAGATAACAAAGCCTGATCCCTACTTTTTGGCAACAAAGGGCAGGTAGTTCTCAAACACGATCTGGTCGGCAAAACCTCTTGTGGTGCGCTCGATCTCGTAGGAGCTGATTGTCCAGGTCATCACCGGAAACCCCAGCTTCCGGAACAGGCGGATTGCAGGTTGCCTCAATGCCTTGTGATGGGCCGAAATAAAATCGAATTTAGATTTGGGGTAATGCAGCAAGTGGCGCAGGCTGAAACGTTGCAGAGCGGTGAGTGAAGCGTAATGCTTCTCTTCTGCTGGCACCAGATCCACAATTATTCCGAGAGGCCCAGTGAAGCCCGCAGCACGCACATGCCCGAGAAGTTTTGGATTGAACGACTTGAACACCAGTGGGCCGGCATAGTCTTTGAGGGCGCTAACAGCCACGCGGGCCAGTTCAGAATTGCGTCCGTCCCTCTGGTGTTTAAGCTCAACGACCAGCGGCACTTTTTCGTCAACAAGCTTTAGAAGCTCGACAAAGCGCAAGGGCGTATCGCCTTTCCTGCTGGCCGTGAGGCGAATTCGGGTCAACTGACCTGCGCTGAGTTTTGAAAACAATCCGACCTGACGGGTGAGGCGCCCCAACTCATAATCGTGGAAAACCATCGCTTCGCTGTCACCGCTCAACTGCAGATCGCACTCAATGGCATAACCGGCTTTAAGCGCGCGGGCGAACGCCGTTCGCGAGTTTTCAATCACCCCTTTGGAGCGGTCGTGCAGGCCCCGGTGCGCGATGGGGTTCGCAAAAATTCTTTCCAGTTCAGTCACTTTCTCAGTCACTCATCACTTCAACTACGGCTTCAACCTCAATAGCTGCGCCCATGGGAAGAGCGGCAACACCAAAAGCGGCGCGGGCGTGTTTCCCCCTGTCTCCAAGCACATTTGCGAGCAGTTCAGAAGCCCCATTGGCAACCAGATGATGTTCAAAAAAATCCGGGGCGGAGGCCACAAAAATCGAGAGTTTGACCACTCGTGAGATTTCTGAAAGGGGAACATTGGCGGTGTGCACAATTTGCGCAAGCACACCAAGAGCGGCGCTGCGGGCGGCGATTTGCGCCTGTTCCACGTCCATATCAAGCCCCAGGGTGCCTTTGATTATTCCTTGCGCATCCATCGACAACTGGCCGGACACAAATATCAGCTTTCCGGTTCTGGATACTGGCACATAGGCAGCCAGAGGCGCTGCCGGAACGGGCAATTCAAGGCCAAGGGCAGCAAGGTTTTCGTTTGGGTTGTTCATTTTTGTTTTTCCCTGGCATCTGGACTGAGGGGGTGCGCGCCGGGCGCAGGCGTCCGGCGTGGGGCGGTCGCGTCTTTTTGTCTTTTTTGCCGGTAAAGTTGCCCCCTGACAACCGCATTACGGCCAAATCTTGTGCGCACCTTGTCCATGGCACGTTCTGCGGCTGCTTTGCGGGCAATCCGGGGCTCCAGCAAGTCGGCTGGATCGTCAGCACTTGCCTTTTCAAGCCCGCTCATTGCAATCCCGATCAGACGAAAGGGGGTTCCGTCCGCTTCCCGTTCCAGAAGGGATCTGCCTGATTCATAAATGACGTGGGCCAGCTGGGTGGGGGGGGAAAGGTGCCGGGCACGGGTGCGGGAGCGAAAACCGGCGGTCTTTAGTTTCAGTGTGACGGTATTGCCCGCAAGCCCCTTTTTTTTCATGCGTTCAGACACCTTCTCGCTTAGCGCAAGCAAATGGTTGGTGAGCAGGTCGGCACGTGAAATATCACGATTGAATGTTGTTTCTGTGCTGATGGATTTGGTGCTGGTGCCAACGCTCAAACGTCTCTTGTCGATGCCTCTGGAAAGGCGCGCCAGGCGTGCACCCATTTCACCATAACGCCGGGCAAGATCGTCGGGGTCATGGTCCTGCAACTGGCCGATGGTGACAAATCCGTCCTGCCGCAGTTTTTGTGCGAACACTTTGCCAACGCCGTAAATTATCGAAATGGGTTTGGGGGCCAGCAGGGTCATGGTTTCCTTTTTGCCAATGAGAGCCATGCCGCGTGGCTTGTCCAGGTCCGAGGCGATTTTTGCGAGGAACTTGTTATGGGAAAGACCAATGGATACCGAAACGCCGATTTCATTTTCAACTGTTTTGGCAAAGCGGGCCAGAACTCTGGCTGGAGAAGCCTTGTGCAGCGCCTGGGTGCCGGCCAGATCAACAAAGGCCTCGTCTATGGAAAGGGGCTCCACCAGGGGGGAAAGAGCTTCCATCAGCTTGCGAATTTCTTTACTGACTCGCACATATTTTTCCATTTGCGGCTTTATGATTACAGCTTCAGGGCATTTTTTGCGTGCCTTGAACATGGGCATTGCGGAATGCACGCCCGACATGCGGGCGATATAGCAACAGGTGGCCACGACACCCCGCTGCCCGCCGCCGATGATGAGAGGCTTGTCTATCAATTCGGGATTGTCGCGTTTTTCGACCGAGGCAAAAAAGGCGTCGCAATCAATATGGGCCATGCTCAGCCTGTCAAGTTCGGCGTGGGCCAGAACTCGCGATGAGCCGCAACCGGGGCAGTGATTTTGTTCCCCCGGAGCGGAAAACTCCTCAAAACAATCCCGGCACAGGTGAGGGAAAGTTTTCACGGGGGATCACATGGTGCGGTTCTGGGCGTGCCAGCACCGCATAAAACGTTCAACACTTATACCCCTGTTGGCGCACATGGCCAAAAGTGAGGGCTCGTTGGAAGCAAAATAGTCAAGGATGGCGCTTGCCATTTCCCTGCTGCCCAACGCATCGCGAAACCCCTGCACATCAAAGCCCGTTATTCCCAGAAATCGCCCCAGTTCTTCGGGGTCCGAAGCCAGATAATCTATGCCGGCCCCAGCCAATTCCATGGTTTCCTTTTCTTCAGACATGCTCACCTTTTGCCGTATCCACCACTCAATTCAGTGATGATTATCAGTTGCATTGCGCAAGTTTGTCCAGTGCAATCTTACCGAAGCATCGATTTTTGTACACTTTTTGTTCCGTTCATATTATCAACATGATGCTTTGTTCTTTCGTAAGATATTGGTGTTAGCCCTCAGGCTGAGGGGCGACGTGGGTTTTATGGCGCCAGAACGCAAGGGTTCCGGGGGAGATGCATGTCAAAAACGGTCATGATTGTGGAAGACAATGAGCTCAATATGAAGCTTTTCCACGACCTTCTGGATAGTCAGGGCTATGACATCATCCAGACCCAAAACGGTATGGAAGCTCTGGATCTGGCGCGCGCACACATGCCGGACCTTATTCTGATGGATATTCAACTGCCCGAGGTCTCGGGGCTTGAGGTGACAAAATGGCTCAAGGAGGACGAGGCGCTGCGTCACATTCCGGTTGTTGCTGTTACAGCTTTTGCCATGAAGGGTGATGAGGAACGCATTCTGGCGGGGGGGTGTGAGGGCTATATCTCCAAGCCCATTTCAATACCTCACTTTTTGGAAACCATTGCCAGCTATATTGGTCCCGGAAAATAGATTTCCAGATAGAGTCTGGACCCTAAATTTGTATTGCGTCGGGGGAACAACATGACGGCCCGTGTGCTTGTCGTTGACGATATTCCAGTCAACATAAAATTGCTTGAAGCCCGGCTCACTGCCGAGTACTTCGATGTGCTGAGTGCGAGTTCGGGCCCCGAGGCGCTGGAAATTTGCGCCAATCAGTCTGTTGATATCGTTCTGCTTGATGTGATGATGCCGGGCATGGATGGCTTTGAAGTCTGCCGGGCGCTGAAAAGCAATTCGGCCACCAGTCATATTCCGGTGGTGATGGTGACTGCTCTTGATCAGCCCTCTGACCGTATAAAGGGCCTGGAAGCAGGGGCTGATGATTTTCTGACCAAACCCCCGGATGACATGCAGTTGCTGGCGCGGGTGAGAAGCCTGGTTCGTCTCAAAGTGTTGACGGATGAGCTGCGCGAAAGAACAAAAACCGGCCAACAAATAGCTGATGAAGATGCCCGGCTGGCGCTTGCTGAAATTTCGGACGAGAACGCCCGGGTGCTGCTGATTGACGACGATGACACCAGCGCCGCCAGAATCCAGAATTGCCTGGAGTCAGCTCATGATGTTGATGTGCTCAGGGACCCAAGCTCGGTGGCAATGAAGGTTGCGGACAAGGGTTATGAGGTTGCGCTGGTTTCCATGCGCCTGAATGATTTTGACCCGCTTCGGGTGTGTTCTCAATTACGCACCCTGGAGCAAACCAGAAATCTGCCCATTATTCTCATTGCCGATGAAGGCGACAGGGCGCGGGTAGTTCGCGGTCTTGACCTCGGGGTCAATGATTTTATCAATTCCCCGATTGAAAAACATGAACTGGCAGCCAGGGTTCGCACTCAGGTTCGCCGACACCGCTATGCGCTAAAGTTGCGCGAAAGCGTAAACCATACGCTGGCCATGGCGATAATTGACGGGCTGACTGGCCTCTATAACCGGCGCTATTTCGATCGCCATCTATTTCTGATGATGGAAAGGGCGCAGGAACAGCAACGTGATCTGGCTCTGCTCATTTTGGATATTGATCTTTTCAAATCGGTCAATGACAAATTCGGGCATGGCGCGGGAGATAAAGTGCTCAAGGAGTTTTCCTCACGCCTGTTGCGTTCTGTGCGCGGTGTGGACCTTGCTTGCCGCTATGGGGGGGAAGAGTTTGCTGTGTTGATGCCGGACACCAACCAACAACGCGCAAACGTGGTGGCTGAACGTGTCCGCTCTGCCATTGCCGATGTGGAGTTTGCCATCGAACCCGGTCTGGCTGTGAATATCACCGTCAGCGTCGGGGTTGCGTTAAACGATCCCGCAGGGGACACGCCAGAAAACCTGCTCAAGCGCGCTGACCACGCTTTATACCGGGCCAAGGATTTGGGCCGGAACAGGGTTGTGTTCGACGCGGCCTGAAATGTCTCGCCCAAATAAATTTCCAATAAACACAATGTGCTAACAGGTAAGGTTAACGCTTTACTAACGTTCGTGAAATAGCGGGCATCAAGGCGTGTTGCTATTGCTTCTGGGGCGGGGTTGCCTATTTTGCAATGACATCGCCCTGCTCTTTTTGGGCAGAGCGATCGGTCCCTACGGAATATCTCAGGTCCGCCGCAATTCCTGAGTCCGTAGGACTGCTGGCCCGAATGCGGGTGGAGTGGCCTCTTCAATAGCCCGCTTCGGGCCAGCGCCTCAAATTTTAGCCAGCCCCTGATTTTTCGGGAGCTGGCTTTTTTTTGGCAAAGAAAAACCGCACTTCCGGGAAGGAAGTGCGGAGCCGAAAGCGCATCATTGAAGCTTGACGGCGCTATTTAATTTTTGCTTCCTTGAAATCCACGTGCTTGCGCACCTTGGGATCATATTTACGCTGGACCATTTTTTCGGTCATGGTGCGCGCATTCTTCTTGGTTACATAGAAGAAGCCGGTGTCTGCGGTGGAAACCATCTTGACTTTGATGGTGTTTGCCTTGGCCATATTCTTTATCCTGAAAAGATGGGTGCCACAAAAGTGGTCTGAAACTTTGGCGCGAAAATAGTGGACTGGCCCGAAAAGTCAAGCGCAGGAGATGCCCCCTACCAGCGCGGTTGCCACCCTGTCAATCGTCCTTGTTGTCAGGGTCAAAACCGTGCATGTAATTGGCCCATTGCAGGCCAACGATTGCGCCCTTGATCGGGGGCAGAAGCAACAGGGGCAGCACCACCGCCAGCGGCACCAGCGTGAGCAGATAGACCATCGGGGGGATGGACCAGACCATCTCCAGATGCAGCATCAACCCGACCAGCAGATGCCCCACCAGAAGAATGGTGATATAGGGGGGAGCATCGTCGGCGCGGTGGTGGAACAGTTCCTCGCCACAGGCGGGGCAGGTGTCGTTGACCTTGAGATAGGCGCTGAACAGCCTGCCTTCACCACAGGCGGGGCACTTGCCGCGCCAGCCGCGGGTGAGAGCCTTAAAAAGCGGGCGCCTGGGCAGGGCAGCGATAGTTCTGCCGGTTCTGATGGTTACACTCATCGTCTTTTTCTCGTGTTGGATTTCTTCTTTGATCGGGAGCGGGAAAAGTTTCTTTTGTCCTTTGCGTTTCCTCGACCCGGCGGCTTGACAATTTCTCCCTCCGTTAACAGTTCAAAGCGCAATGCGCCAGCCATGGGGGCCGCTTCACACAGTTTCACCTGCACCCTGTCGCCCAGGCGAAAGCGTTCGCCGGTCCGCTCTCCTATCATGGCCTGCTGGGCCTCCATATAGCGGAAATAGTCGCGGCCCAGTGTTGGAGCGGGCACAAAGCCGTCGGCCCCGGTCTCGTCCAGTTTGATGAACAATCCGGCACGGGTGACCCCGGAGATTTTCCCCCAAAACTTTGCGCCCATGCGCGAGGAAAGATAGTGGGCGATGAGACGATCTTGCGTTTCGCGTTCGGCGGCCATGGCGCGGCGTTCGGTGGCCGAGATCTCTTGGGCTATTTCTGCCAGTTTTTGCCGGTCTTCTTCACTTTTGGCGTTTTTGGCGAGCTTGAGAGCTGCAATGATTGCCCGGTGCACCATCAGATCGGCATAGCGCCGGATGGGCGAAGTGAAGTGGGCATAGCGGGTGAGATTGAGACCGAAGTGGCCGAAGTTTTCAGGGCTGTACTCGGCCCGGGCCTGGGAGCGCAGGATCATTTCACTGACCTGCAAAATCTGATCGGACTGGCGGGCCTTGTTCAGCACCTGATTGAAATGGAGCGGGCGCACCGCGCGGTCTTTGGTGAAACTCAGGTCAAGCGACTTCAGAAACTCCCGCAGGGCGCTGACTTTTTCAAGCCCAGGCTGATCGTGCACCCGATAGATGAAGGGCATCCGGTTTTTTTCGAGCGTCTCGGCAGCGCAGACATTGGCGGCAATCATCATCTCTTCAATCAGACGATGAGCCTCCAGCCGGTCAGGAACAATGATGCGCTCCACATGGCCGCTTTTGTTAAGCAGAATGCGGCGCTCGGGCAGGTCCAGGTCAAGGGGACCGCGTTTGTCGCGGGCTCTGGCCATGGCCTTATAGGCCTGCCACAGGTGGGCCAGCATGGGTTCGTCATTCTTGCTTTTGTCGTCCCCAAAACTGTCAAAGGCCTTTTGCGCCTCGGTATAGGAGAGCTTTTGCGCAACTTTTATCGTCACCAGATGGAAGCTGTGAGATATTCTTTGCCCATGTTTGTCGATGGTAAAACGCACCGCAAGGGCAGGGCGGTCCTCACCTGTACGCAGTGAACACAGATCGTTGGAGATGTTTTCGGGCAGCATGGGTACCACCCGGTCGGGGAAATAAACCGAGTTGCCGCGTAAAAGGGCTTCTTCGTCGAGCGCGGTGCCGGGGCGCACATAAGCCGCCACATCGGCAATGGCAACGCTGACAATATAGCCACCGGGATTTTTCGGGTCGGGCTCGGCAAACACCGCATCGTCATGGTCTTTGGCCGTGGCCGGGTCGATGGTCACAAAAGCGATATGACGCCAATCCTCGCGGCCTTTGAGCGAAAGAGGTCTTGCCTCCTTTGCTTCGCTGAGCACCTCAGGAGGGAACCGGTAGGGGATTTCCAGATTATGCAGGGCAATCAGCGAGACCGCGCCTTCGGAAGCCGGATTGCCGATAATGGCGGTGACGCGGGCCTGATCCATCATCAACCGACCGGTGGGGCGCACCTCCACTTCGACCAGATCGCCGTCTTTGGCCTTGCCCAGATCACCGGGGCGGATGCGCATTTCCCTGAGCTTGCGCTCAACGGGCAACAGGCGGGCGCCATCCTCGTCCATACGGATAATGCCGATGCGTGCCCGTTGCAGCTGGGGCAGGATTTTCATGGTTCTGGCGGAATATGACTTGTCCGGGTTTTCTCTAATCCGGGCCAGAATGCGGTTTCCCGGAGCAGGGACTGCCCGGTCGTGGCGCGATGTCAGAATGTCCACGCTCGGGCGGGGTCCGTGATCATCGTTCCAGCTTGTGGGCTGCGCTTTGAGGTCGTCGGGGTCGCAATCGGGCAGAATGTCAAGCACCGTGACGGGGGGAAGTCTGCCGGTTCGATCTCGCGGTGGACGTGGGGCCATACACTGAGCCTAAGCCTTTTTCCTGGTCACTGGTTTCTTTTTCGCCGCCGGTTTCTTTTTGGCGGTGGATTTTTTCTTCTTGCCCCCGGCGGCGGCCTTGGCCGCAATCATTTCCAGCGCCTTTTCAAGTGTGACATCCTCGGGTTTGAGGCCCTTGGGCAGGGTGGCGTTGATTTTAGCGTGATTGACGTAAGGGCCATAGCGGCCATCCTTTACCGTCACCGCGCCACCGTCGGGGTGATCGCCCAACGTCTTGAGCACGGTTGCAGCACCACGCCGCCCGCCCCCAGCGGCCTTGGCGGCCAGGAGGTCAACGGCCCGATTGAGGCCGATGGTGAACAGTTCTTCGACATCAGGTATATTGGCATACTTGCCCTCGTGCAGCACAAAGGGGCCATAACGCCCCAGCCCGGCTGTAATCATGGCGCCGCCATCGGGATGGGGCCCAACCTCGCGGGGCAGGGAGAGCAGTTGCAGCGCTTTTTCAAGGCTCATGCCTTCCGCTGTCCAGCCCTTGGGCAGGCCGGTGCGTTTGGCTTCCTTGCCATCTCCCATCTGAACATAGGGGCCAAAGCGCCCCGATTTCAGAACAACATCAAGCCCGGTTTCCGGGTGGGTGCCCAGCACTCTATCGGCGTCCGGTGTGTCGGTGTTGCCGTTGGCGGCTTGAGCCAGCTGGTGGGTGTGGCGGCACTCGGGATAGTCCGAACAGCCGATAAAGGCACCATATCTGCCCATCTTGAGGGAAAGCCGTCCCTTTTTGCAAGTGGGACAGAGGCGTGGGTCCGAGCCATCTTCTTTTGGGGGGAATATATGGTCGGCGAGCAATTCGTTGAGGGCGTCCAGCACTTCGGAAACCCGCAAGTCCTTGATTTCGGAGATGTGGGCAGAAAAATCCGTCCAGAACTCGCGCAGCACGTCCTTATACTGGATTTCACCGGCGGATATCTGGTCGAGTTGGGCTTCCAGCCCGGCAGTAAAATCAAATTCCACATATTTGGTGAAAAATGAAGTGAGGAAGGCGGTGACCACGCGGCCCCGGTCTTCGGGGACAAGCGTGCGCTTTTCCAGTCGCATATAGTTGCGGTCCTGAAGCACCGAGAGGGTCGAAGCATAGGTCGAGGGGCGACCGATGCCCAGCTCTTCCATCTTTTTGATGAGACTGGCTTCGGTGAAGCGGGCCGGGGGCTGGGTGAAATGCTGTTCGGTTTTGCACTCTTTCAAGGTCGGCCTGTCGCCTTCGGCAAGGGGGGGCAGTTCCCTGTCGTTCTCGTCGTCTTTTCTGGAGCCCCCCTGAACCCCGTAGGCGGAAAGAAAGCCGGGGAAGGTAATGACCGAGCCCACCGCGCGCAGTATGATGGCTGGGTCTGCGCCCTCAACTGCGATATCAGCGGTGGTGCGGGCAATTTCGGCCGAACGCATCTGGCTGGCCATGGTCCGGCGCCAGATAAGTTCGTAGAGCTTGTGCTGGTCGGGGTCGATATGCCTGAGGGTATCGGGGTGGCGGAACAGGTCGGTAGGGCGGATGGCCTCGTGCGCTTCCTGGGTGTTCTTGGCCTTGCTCTGATAAAAACGCGGTTTTTCGGGCAAAAATTCCTCACCGAAATTTTTGGAGATGGAGCGGCGCACCTGTCCGACAGCCTCGGGGGCGATTTGCACGGCGTCGGTACGCATATAGGTGATGACACCGACGGATTCGCCTCCCACATCAACACCCTCATAAAGGCGCTGGGCAATGCGCATGGTGCGGGCCGGTGCGAAGCCCAGCCGTCCCGAAGCGTCCTGCTGCAAGGTTGAGGTAGTGAAGGGGGCGTAGGGGTTGCGCTTTGTTGGTTTCTTTTCAACGCTTTGAACGACATGGCTTCCGGCGAGGATGGCGGCGCGAATTGCCTCTGCCTGCTCACCGGTCCTGATGTCGTGTTTGTCAGACTTTTTACTGTTCAGGGAATAAAGCCGTGCCTCAAAACCTTTTCCGGCCTGTTCAAAACTGGAGTTGACGCTCCAATATTCAACGGGCTTGAACTTTTCAATTTCCGTTTCCCGATCGCACACAAGGCGCAGGGAAACCGACTGCACCCGCCCCGCCGAGCGCGAACCGGGCAGTTTGCGCCACAGTACGGGAGAAAGGTTGAACCCCACCAGATAATCAAGCGCCCGCCGGGCCAGGTAGGCGTTGACCAGCGGCATGTCGATGTCGCGGGGGTTGGCCATGGCCTCGGTGACTGCCGACTTGGTGATGGCATTGAAAACTACCCGCCTGACCGGCTGTTCCTTGAGCGCTTTTTTCTCTTTAAGCACCTCAAGCATATGCCAGGAAATGGCTTCGCCCTCGCGGTCCGGGTCGGTGGCCAATATCAGTTCGTCGGAGGATTTTACGGCGCGGGTGATTTCGCTCAGGCGCTTTTTTGAAGCGGCGTCCATGGTCCAGGACATGGCAAAATCCTCGTCCGGACGAACCGAGCCATCCTTGGAGGGCAGGTCGCGGATATGGCCGAAACTGGCGATTACCTTATAGTCACCGCCCAGATATTTGTTGATGGTTTTAGCCTTGGCCGGGCTTTCAACAATTACCACTTTCATGCCGCGCATACTCCGAAAATTATTGATTTTGCACAAAAAACTCATGTGCGTGACCTAGACTGCCTGATGTTTTGAAATGAACCAAAACAACAGTCCAGCTTAATGTTCAAGCATGCCAATTGTCCGATAACCGGTATCCACTTATCGGTGACACACACTGGCCGAGCCGTTTTTTGTCAGGCAAAAGCAACGAAAGAAAATCAAGGCCGAATGGTTGCGCAACATGGTGAAAGGCTTGCACAGTGTCAATCGGGTATGGGCAATATTTGCTGTTAATGTGTCATATCAATGCGACAAGTTGACCTGAGGAACGTTCGATTCTGCCCGCCAGATCGAGTTCGAGCAATACGCTCTGCACGTATGAAATAGGCAGGCCCGAGCGTGCAATCAAATCATCAACCGGGGTTGGGGTGACACTCAGGGTGTCGATAATTTTCTGCCGATCCTCGTCTGAAACCTCGATTTGAACCACCGTTTCATCTTCCTCCTCCAGGTAGGGCAATGTCTGGTCTGAAGCAAACAGGTTGGACTGGCGCGGCTCAACTGCCGCCAGTTCCTCGATAATATCGGCGGCGGTGGTTGCCAGTCTGGCCCCGTCCTGAATGAGCCTGTTCGTACCTCCGGCGCGTGGGTCCATGGGTGAGCCGGGCACTGCAAACACCTCGCGGTCCTGCTCCAGCGCCAGTCGTGCGGTTATCAGCGAGCCGGAACGCAGGGCGGCCTCAATAACCAACACGCCCCGGCTGAGGCCGGATACCAGCCGGTTGCGGCGGGGAAAATCCTTGGCGCGCGGTTCAGAACCAAGGGGCATTTCGGAGATGAGCATGCCGCCACTATCAACAATTTCCTGCGCCAGCCCAATGTTCTCGCGCGGATAGATGTGATCAATCCCGCCGGCAAACACGGCGATGGTTCCGGTGCCAAGGGCTGCTTTATGCGCGGCCGTGTCAATACCACGGGCGAGCCCGGAGACGATGATATAACCTTGCCTGCCCAGATCACCGGCGAAACGCCCCGCCAGATTCTGGCCGGAGGCCGAGGCGTTGCGTGCGCCGACAATGGCGAGGTTTTTCCCCTTATTATGTGGCGGTGCGCCCATAACTGCCAAAAGCGGAGGCGGAGCGTGGATGAATTGCAACAGGTATGGATAATCGTCTTCGCCAAGTCCAACCAGCCGCGCGCCCAACTCATCGAGCTGTTCCATTTCAGCTTCGGCTTGCTCGCAAGAAATAATGCGGGGTGTGGATCTGGCCCCGCCGCGCAAGGTGAGGTCTGGCAGGGCATCAAGGGCTGTTTCGGCGTCGCCAAAGCGGTTGATAAGCTGACGGAAGGTTGCGGGTCCGACATTATCGGAGCGGATGAGGCGCAGCCATGAACGGCGCTGGGCAAAGGAGAGGGTTGTCCGGTTTTGGTCGTTCATGCTGTACATTTGCAGTGCATAGCCCCCGATACTGCTTTATTTACCGGCACCGATTTTGGGTTCTTCTCCCTTGAGCAGGCGCGAAATATTTTCACGGTGGCGATAAAACAGCAGCAAGGCAAGGGCGGCGGTGGTGGCGGCCAGGTTCATGCCTGAAATCTGGAAGGCAAAAATGGGAGAAGTCGCAGCGGCGGTCAGGGCGGCGAGGGAAGAATAGCGCCGGGTATAAGCAACAAAGGCCCAGACAGCGCAGAATATCAGGCCTACCAGCCATGACAAAGCCAGAAGCGCGCCAATCATGGTAGCGACCCCCTTGCCGCCCTTGAAGCGCAGCCAGATGGGGTAAAGGTGCCCGATAAAGGCGGCAAAACCAGCGATTAGCGCTGCGCTTTCCCCCCAAAGGTAGCGGGCAATGAGAACTGCAACCGCCGCCTTGCCTGCATCGGCCACAAGGGTTGCGGCAGCTACTCCCTTGTTGCCGGTGCGCAGCACGTTGGTGGCCCCGATATTGCCCGAGCCCACCTTGCGGATATCGCCCAGACCTGCCATGCGCGTGAGCAAAAGGCCAAAAGGAATGGAGCCAAGGGCGTAACCAAGAATTGCTGCAAACAGCAGACCTGTGTCCATCAGTCGGTGGCCTCCCGATTATGCTCAAACACACAGTTTCCTGCCACATAGGTGGCCATGACTTTGCCGGTGAAGCGCGCGCCCTCAAAGCTGGTGTTCTGGGAGCGCGAGAGAATTGAGTTTTCGGTTACAACCCAGGGATAGTCAATATCGGCCAGAATAAAGTCGGCCGGAGCGCCTTTTTGCAGGCGGCCGGAATTAAGGCCAAGTATTTGAGCCGGGCGCGAGGTCATGGCCCCCAATATGGTCATCAGCGGCACCTCGCCCGAATGAACCAGCCTGAGGGCGGCGGCGAACAGGGTTTCAAGGCCGATGGCTCCTTCGGCGGCTTCGGCAAAGGGGCGACGCTTGACCTCGGCATCCTGGGGGTCGTGGCCGGAGTGAATGGTGTCGATAGTGCCGGCGCGCAGGCCCCCAATTGTGGCCAGCCGGTCGTCCTCAGCGCGAAGGGGCGGGGAGAGTTTGAAGAATGTGCGGTACTGGCCCACGTCCAACTCGTTCAGGGTCAGGTTGTTGATGGAGACCCCGGCGGAAATTTTTGAGTTGCTTTGTTTTTCCGCCGCCAGAATTTCCACTGAACGGGAACAGGAAATCTGGGCTGCGTGATATTTGACCCCGCTCATGCGCGCCAGTTGTAAATCGCGGGAAAGGGGAATGGTTTCGGCTTCAACGGGAATGCCCTTGAGGCCCAGGGTTGTGGCAAACAGCCCGGCATTCATAACACCGCCGCCTGCAAGGCTGTTGTCTGCCACATGGTGGGCGATTGTCATGTCAAAATTGGCGGCATAGGTGAAAGCGGCGCGCAACAGGGCGGCCGACTGGATGGAATGGCGGCCATCGCTCAGACAGACGGCTCCCGCCTTTTTCAGCAGCCCGAATTCGGTGATTTCCTTGCCCGCAAGCCCTTTGGTGATGGCGGCGGCGGGCAGTACGTTGACAATGGCTTCGGCCTGAGCGCGCCGGATGATGAAATCAACCACTGCGCCATCGTCGATGGCAGGAAGCGTGTCGGGCATGCACATGAAGCTGGTCACTCCGCCCGAAGCGGCGGCTTTTGCGGCGCTGGAGAGGGTTTCGCGGTATTCGTGGCCCGGCTCGCCGGTGAATACCCGCATGTCGACAAGGCCGGGGCTGAGCAGCATGCCCTTGGCGTCGCGAATGGTTGCGCCTTCGGGCGCGCCGGGATGCTCGCCTGTCACGCGCTCAATAATGGTTCCATCTTCAACCAGCAGCGCGCCGATGGCGTCAAAGTCGGTTGCCGGGTCGACGATGCGGGCATTTTTAATAAGCAGGGGCTTAGCCATCGTTTTGCTCCGCCTTGTTGAGGAGCGCGTCGAGCACCGCCATCCTGACGGCCACCCCCATTTCCACCTGGTCGGTGATGACGGAACGGGGTCCGTCGGCAATGGCGGGGTCAATCTCAACGCCCCGGTTCATGGGGCCGGGGTGCATGATGATGGCGTCGGGTTTTGCCTGGGCCAGCTTTGCCGCGTCCAGCCCGTAAAAATGATAATATTCGCGCACCGAAGGGGTCATGTTTCCGGAAACTCTCTCGCGCTGCAGGCGCAACATCATCACCACGTCAACGTCTTTCAAACCCTCTTCCATGTCGGTAAAAACTTCGGTGCACAGGCTTTTTATACCGCGCGGAAGCAGGGTCTTGGGAGCAATGGCCCGCGTTCTGACATTCATGGCTCCGAGCAAAAGAAGATTTGAACGGGCAACGCGGGAATTGGTAATATCCCCGCAAATGGCAACGGTAAGGCCAGAGAGCATTCCCTTGTGTCGCCTGATGGTCAGCGCGTCTAGCAGGGCCTGGGTGGGGTGTTCGTGGGGGCCGTCCCCGGCATTGATGACCGAGCAGCCCACTTTCTGGGAGAGCAGTTCGACGGCTCCGGCCGAGCCATGGCGCACAACGATAACATCGGGCTGCATGGCATTCAGAGTGGCTGCGGTATCAATCAGGGTTTCGCCCTTGTTTATCGAGGAGGATTTGACCGACATGTTGACGACCAGCGCACCCAATCGCTTGCCGGCTATTTCAAAGCTGGCTTGTGTGCGGGTGGAACTCTCAAAAAACAAGTTTATCTGGGTCTTGCCGGTCAGGGTGGGCAAAATCTTTTTTGGCTGACGCGAAATGGGCACCATGGCTTCGGCCCGGTCGAGAAGGTTGAGAATATCGAACTGGTTGAGCTCGGATATGCCCAAAAGATGGCGATGGGGGAACGGGAGAGGGGCGCCGACAGCTTCGGCAGGTATCGTGGCAGGGTTCTGGCTCTGCTTATCGGGCATTTCGCTCCAGAGGCACTATTTTTGAGCGGTCTATATTATGCGATGGTTCTGAGCAAGGGTGCCTGGCGAACTTCCCCCAAAGGAATGGGGCTGTCCCTACAAGGTATAGGCCATGGCCAGCCAGATGATAAGCGGCAGGGTGACAAAAGAGGCAATGACCTGGGCAGTGGAGGTGGCGGCATAGAGCTCGGCGTCCCCGCCCATGGTGCGGGCCAGCACATAGCCGTTGACGGCGGTAGGCACAGATGCCGCGATAAGCATAATCACCAGTTGCATGCCGGTAACATTGAAAACAAATGACAGGCCAAGGGCCAACACCGGGGTCACCAACAGGCGCAGAAAACTGGCCAGCACCACTTCGCGACCGGAGTGACGCATGGCCTTCCAGCTCAGGCCTGCGCCCATAGCCAAAAGGGATATGCCAAGGGCGCCGCGCCCGAGCAGGTCAAGGGTTGTGAAAAGCGGGTCGGGCATTTCAAACCCGATAAGTTTCACAATAATGCCTATGGTGATGCCCCAGATAAGGGGGTTGCGCAGCAAGGCTCCGGCGATGACCCTGCCGGTCGTCCTGCCGGTTCCGGCATAGGCGGTGAGCACAAGAATATTTATGACGTTGAGCCAGGGCACCATGGCCACAAAAGCGATGGCCAGAATGGCAACACCGGTGGCGCCAAACAGCTTGTCGACGATGGCCAGGGCGATAAATCCGTGCCAGCGGGTTGAAGTCTGAAAAATAGTGGTAAAGGCGGGTCCGTTTACGTTCAACGCTCTTTTCAGCGGTCGTCGCATCAGCCAGACAACAAGGCTCATAGCGACAACCATCACAAAAAGTGCCAGTGCGAAGGCGGATAATTCGCCAAAGGAAAAGTCGGCCGTGGCCAGTGTTGTAATCAACAGGGCCGGGAATAACAGCCAGAAGGTCACCAGTTCGATGCCCCGCCATTGCTCGGATGGCACAATGCCCGATTTGCGCAAAACAAAGCCCAGTGCAATGAGGGAGAATATGGGCAGCAATGAAGTGAACGCTGTGAGCATCGTTTAGGGGCTTGTTCGCAAGGGGTTGAAAAGAACTCTCAGGTGCCGAGCCGGTCGAGCGCGCCCTGAAGAATGAAACTGGCGGCGAGCTTGTCCACCACCTCGGCCCGCTTTGCGCGTGAAATATCGGCTTCGAGCAATGTACGGGTTACGGCGCTGGTTGACAATCTTTCGTCCCATAGAGCTATGGGAAGTGAGGTCTTGCCGGAGAGATTCCGGGCAAAGGCGCGCGCCGACTGGGCGCGGGGGCCCTCGGTTGCGTCCATGTTAAGGGGCAGGCCCAGCACGATGCCCTCAATATTATGCTTGGTTATAATTTCCAGCAGTCGGGAGGCGTCGTGGGCGAATTTTTTGCGCTTTATGGTCTCAAGCGGAGTTGCAGTCAGGCGCAAGCCGTCGGAAATGGCAACACCAATGGTTTTTGTGCCCAGGTCCAGCCCCATAAGGCGCCCGGAGGCGGGCAGGCCGGCCAGCGGGTTGTGGACGTTTTCAGATTGTGAGGTCATGGTCTGCCCCATATCAGGGAATATCCGGGCGGTCACGGGTAAAATCATGGGCTGAGCTTGCAGCACGGTGGCAGAATCAGTTGCGCGGGGACAATTGGGGCTGTAACAAACAAATCAAGGTCATCAAACGCCCTCGGGCGCAAAGCATCCGGGGCTTCCCCAAATGATATTGCAAGGAGCGCACCATGTCGGTTGACACCGATACAGTAAAACGCATCGGGCATCTGGCCCGCATCAAAGTTGATGAACAGGACCTTGCGTCCCTCGCCGACGAACTCAACACCATTCTGGGCTTTGTCGAACAGCTCAATGAGGTCGATGTTGAGGGGGTGGTGCCCATGACCTCGGTCATCCCCATGACTCAGCCCCTGCGCCCCGATGTGGTGAACGATGGCGGATATGCGTCAAAAATCGTGACCAACGCGCCCCTGAGCGAGGACAATTTTTTCATGGTGCCCAAGGTGGTGGAATAGGCCTTCATGACAGGTTTCCTGTTTTCCCGATGCGAAAATGTGAAAGAACTTAAACTTGACTGACTTGACCCGACTGAGCCTTGCCGCGACCCGGCAGGGACTGAAAAACAAGGATTTCACCTCGGTTGAGGTGACGGATGCCTATCTTGGTGCCATCGAGGAGGCCAACTCCGAATTGAACGCCTTTATCAGCGTTGAAGCTGAACAGGCGCGCAAGATGGCCTCTGCCAGCGATGCCAGACTGGCCAGGGGCGAGGGCGGTTCTCTTGAAGGGGTGCCGCTGGGCATCAAGGACCTGTTTGCCACCATTGGCACCCACACTCAGGCCGGGAGCCATATTCTTGATGGCTTTCTGCCCGAATATGAAAGCACGGTCACGGCCAACCTTTGGGCCGATGGCGCGGTAATGCTGGGCAAGCTCAACATGGATGAATTTGCCATGGGCTCGTCCAACGAAACATCGTATTTTGGCCCGGTCGTCAATCCGTGGCGGGGCAGGGACAGTTCCACTAATCTTGTGCCCGGTGGTTCCTCGGGCGGTTCGGCCAGCGCCGTTTCGGCCTGGCTTTGTGCCGGGGCAACGGCAACCGACACCGGCGGCTCCATCCGCCAGCCCGCAGCCTTTACCGGTACGGTCGGCATCAAGCCCACCTATGGCCGCTGCTCGCGCTGGGGCATTGTGGCGTTTGCCTCCTCGCTCGATCAGGCCGGCCCGATTACCCGCACGGTTGAGGACAGTGCTATTATGCTGACTTCAATGGCGGGGTTCGACAAAAAAGACAGCACCAGCGTTGACATGGCCGTGCCCGATTTTGCCGCTGCCGTGGCGCGCGGTGTCAAGGGCCTGAATATCGGCATCCCGCGCGAATATCGCCTTGAGGGCATGCCCGAAGAAATCGAAACCCTGTGGCAACAGGGCATTGAGTGGATGCGGGAGGAAGGCGCCATAATCACGGACATTTCCCTGCCGCACACAAAATATGCGCTGCCCGCCTATTATATCGTGGCGCCGGCCGAGGCTTCGTCCAACCTTGCTCGCTATGACGGGGTGAAGTACGGGCTTCGGGTGCCCGGGGAGACCATTGATGAAATGTATGAACTGACCCGGGCCGCCGGGTTTGGTGATGAGGTCAAGCGCCGGGTGATGATTGGCACCTATGTGCTCTCGGCCGGTTATTATGACGCCTATTATGTCCGGGCACAAAAGGTGCGCACCCTCATCAAGCAGGATTTTGAAAAAGTATTTGCTGACGGAGTGGATGCCATTCTGACCCCGGCAACACCTTCGGCGGCGTTCAGGATTGGCGACAGGGAAATGGCGGCAGACCCGGTGAAGATGTATCTCAATGACATTTTCACGGTCACGGTGAACATGGCCGGATTGCCCGGCATTGCGGTTCCGGCGGGCAAGGACAGTGCCGGGCTGCCGCTTGCTTTGCAACTGATCGGCAAGCCGTTTGATGAAGAAACCCTGTTTGCCGCCGGGCGGATCATTGAGAAGGCGGCGGGAGATGAGTTCTCGCCGGAAAAATGGTGGTGAAATGAGTGCGGACCTTGTTTTCAGCCTTGATCAGAGCCAGCCGCCCCCAGATATGAGTAAAGCCATGCAGGCCCTGTGGTGGGCCAAAAAGGGAGATTTTGCGGTCGGTCCGGAGTGGGAGCGGGCCCATCTTCTGTGTCAACACGGGGAGGGGAAACCCGAGTTCGATTTGATCCACGCGCTATTACACTGGATGGAGGGTGATATGGGCAATGCTGACTTCTGGTATCACCGGGCCGGGCAAAAACGCACAAAACCCAGCGTTGCCGAGGAATGGGAGCATTTGGCGAAGCGCTTTGACGGGGGGAAGGCATGAGCGACAAAAAACGCCCCACCGATTGCCAGAGCAAAGAGGATGTGCGCGCCGAAATCGACCGCATTGACCTCAAACTTATCGAGGCTCTGGCCGAGCGGCACACTTATGTCACCCGCATGGCGGAAATAAAGACCGATCCCCACGAGGCTCACGACCCTGCCCGTATCGAGGCGGTCATTGCCCGGGTCAGGGGCCGCGCCAAAGAGCATGAACTGGATGAGGACCAGGCTGAACTCATCTGGCGCACGCTGATTGACTGGAACATCAATTATGAAAAGGGCATTATCGTTGCCCGCAACAAATCCTGAATTCTGAAGCAAATGCAGTTAGGTTCAAGACCAATATGACACTTGTTGATACACGCACCCCCAACCCGGACTATTTCATTGCCGGGGCCACCGGGGATTGGGAAATGGTTGTCGGGCTGGAAGTTCATGCCCAGGTGACCAGCCAAAGCAAACTGTTTTCGGGTTCTTCGACCCGCTTTGGTGAGCCGCCCAACAACAATGTTTCTTTTGTTGATGCAGCCATGCCGGGCATGCTGCCGGTCATTAATGAGGAATGCGTGCGCCAGGCCGTGCGCACCGGGCTGGGTCTGAAGGCAAAAATCAACAAACGCTCATTGTTCGACCGCAAGAACTATTTTTACCCCGACTTGCCCCAGGGCTATCAGATTTCCCAGTTCAAGGACCCCATCGTGGGGGAGGGGGAAGTGCATCTGGATATGGGTGACAAGGTGGGCGAGGTCACAATCGGCATCGAGCGCCTGCATCTGGAGCAGGACGCGGGCAAATCCATCCACGACCAGCATCCGAATATGAGTTTTGTCGATCTGAACCGCTCCGGGGTGGCGCTGATGGAGATTGTCTCCAAGCCCGACATTCGCTCCGCAGCCGAGGCGCGCGCCTATATCACCAAGCTGCGCACAATCCTGCGCTATCTTGGCACCTGTGACGGCAATATGGAGCAGGGTTCGCTCCGGGCCGACATAAATGTTTCGGTGCGCAAACCGGGCGGCGAGTTCGGCACAAGGTGCGAAATCAAAAATGTCAATTCGGTTCGGTTTGCCGGGCAGGCCATCGAATATGAAGCGCGCCGCCAGATTGATATTCTGGAGGACGGGGGCAAGGTCATTCAGCAGACCCGCCTGTTCGACCCCAAAACCGGAGAAACCCGTTCCATGCGCTCCAAGGAAGAAGCGCATGATTATCGCTATTTCCCTGATCCCGATCTGTTGCCGCTTGAATTCGATGATGCGTTTATTGCCGAACTGGCCAAGGATTTGCCCGAATTGCCGGACGAAAAACAGGCGCGTCTGGTGGCGGAATACGGCATCACCAAATATGACGCCTCGGTGCTGGTCGCCTCTCGTGTTTCAGCAGATTTTTATGAAAGCGTGGCCAGAGGCCGCGACGGCAAGCTGTCAGCCAACTGGGTCATCAACGACCTGTTCGGGCGGCTGGCCAAGGAGGGGCTGGATGTAAGAAGCAGTCCGGTGGATGCGGACCAGCTTGGGGGCATTATTGACCTGATTTTGAACGGTGAAATCTCGGGGAAAATTGCCAAGGAACTGTTTGAAATCGTCTGGAGTGAGGGTGGCGATCCGGCCCAAATCGTTGAAAAGCGGGGCATGAAGCAGGTTAGTGACACTGGCGCCATTGAAAAAATCGTTGATGAAATCATCGCCGCCAACCCCGAACAGGTGGGCAAGGTCAAAGACAAACCCTCCATGGTGGGCTGGTTTGTCGGGCAGGTGATGAAGGCAAGTCAGGGCAAGGCCAACCCGCAGGCGGTGAACAAGATCCTCAAGGAAAAGCTGGGGCTTTAGCTCTGGAACTCAGTCCGCCAACGGGGCAGGATTAACTTTGGGGTTTCCGGCAACAACATCTTCGAGCAGGGCATAATCATCTTCCCGGTAGTCATTGATAATGCTGGATATATCATCGGCGCTGACATCAAGGGACGCCAGAACGATTGAGCCGAGCTGCAAACTTGCTTCCGCGGCTTCAAAAACCATTGCCGTTGCGCCGGCCTGCTCAAGCCTGTGCGAATGTTTCCGGTCGCGGGCCCGCACATAAATGGGCAGGTCGGGATAGTCGTTTCGCAGCGCGCCAACTACCCGGGATGCTGTTTCCTCGTCGTCCAGAGTTATGACGGCGCTTCTTGCGCGTCCTGCACCCGCAGCCTGCAGCACTTTTGTCTGATCGGCATCTCCGTAAAAAACACTCATGCCTTTCTTGCGGCATTTGTTAAGCCGTGCGTGATCCAGATCAATGGCGATATAGGGAACTCCGGCATCGGAAACGACCCTGGCAACGGTTTGCCCGACTCGCCCGAAGCCGGCGATAAGGACATGATCGTTTGCCTCTTTGATATTATCCTCGATGGACTTGTGCGGCTCCGCAAATGATGCTGGTTTTAATCGGGCTGAAATTACACGCCCCAGAAAAAACATTGCCGGAGTGGCAATCATGCTCAGGGCGATGGTTGCGAGCAATATGTTGGCGATCTGGGCATCCATCAGATTAAGAGCAAGGGCTGCGCCAAACATCACAAAGCCGAACTCGCCCCCTTGGGAGAGCGCAAGCCCGACCCGGATTGAGCGCCCGGCGGGGTTGCCCATCATTTTGCTGAGCGCCGCAGTAATCAGCGTTTTCCCCAGCATCAGAATCAAAAGAAGCGATAAGACTATGGGCCATTGCTCAAGGATAAGAGAAATATCCATGGACATGCCGATGATCATGAAGAACAGGCCAAGCAATATGCCACGGAAGGGGCGGATATCCGCTTCAATCTGGTGGCGGTACTGGGTGCCGCTGAGCAGAAGTCCGGCAAGAAATGCGCCAAGGGTCATGGAAAGGCCGGCCAGCGACATTATCCAACCTGTGCCCAGAACAACCAGCAGGGTTGTGGAAACAAACAACTCGGAACTGCGGGCACTGGCGATCATTTTATAAAGCGGTTGCAGCAGGAAGCGGCCAAGAATGATAACAATCATCAGGGCAACGGCGCCCCTGAGAGCCGCCGTGCCGAAGACTTTAATGAAAGAGGCCTCCTCTGCCCCCAGCAGGGGAACCAGAATGAGAAAAGGCACCACTGCAAGATCCTGAACAAGCAATATGGCAAAGACCACAAGGCCAAAACGGGTGGCGCGCTCTCCCGTCTCTGCCAGATATTTCATGACAAAAGCAGTGGAGGAAAGCGCCAGGCCACCGCCTATAATGGCAGAGGCGGCAGGGGATAGACCAAGTGCCAGCGCCACAAGGCCGATAACAATTGATGTGACGATGACCTGGAGGAGCCCAAGCAGAAATATCCGGGTGCCGATGGCGCGCAGGCGCTCAACCGAAAGTTCAAGCCCTATCATGAACAAGAGAAACACGACGCCCAATTCGGCCAGCAGGTGGGCATTGTCGCTGTCGGTGACAAGCGCAAAGGCTGACGGCCCGATAAGTATTCCCGCTGCCATATAACCAAGGATGGGGCTGACCCTGAAGCGATGAAACAACGGCACAACAATGATTGCTGCGGCGAGAAATATCAGAGTGTCATTGAGGACCTGAGACTGTTCCAATTAAAGCGCTTTCATTTGCAGGGAAAACCAGAGGCGGTTCAACGCCGTCTGAATAGCATGCTGAAATTGCGATTTTGTGAAAGTTTGAAATCAGGGTTTGTAATCCCAGCTGGATGGGTTTTTTACAGTTTTCCAGCGCCTCCAAAGGCGCCCATCGATAAGCAGCAGGCCGACAAAGATGCCACCCATCCCCATATAGTGGGCAGGCAACAGTTTTTCGTTGAGAATGATGGTCCCCAGAATTATGGCAGAGACCGGGGCAATGAAGGTGGTGACAGAAAAATTTGTTGCCCCGATGCGTGGCAGCATTCGGTACATGATCTGAAAGGCAAGGGCTGTGGCAAACAGGCCAATGGCAATTATTGAGGCCCAGCCTTCAATGCTCACCAGTTGCGGGATGCCATGCACCAGAAATGCCATCGGAATGGCAGAAAGCGAGGCGCCGGTCAGCGCCAGTGCCGCAAGCACCGTTGGCTCCACATGATTGAAGGAACGCGTCCAGTTTAGCGCCACCGCATAACACACGGTTGCCAGCAGACAGGCTGCAATGGCCCAGAGTTCAGAGGTGCCGCCGCTGGCAAGGATCGGGCTGGCCAGGATCAGCACGCCTGCGAACCCGGCGGCAACGCCAAGGGACTTGTTCCAGCTGGTTTTTTCGCCCCCCAGCCAGAAATGGGAAACAATGACCGTTGTAATGGGCAACATGGCGTTGATGATGGCGGCAACCCCGCTGGCCAGATAGTTCTGGCTTAGGGGAAACAGCGCAAAGGGCACCGCATAGGAAAGCGTGCCCAGAAAGAAAACCTGCACATAAAGGCGCATATTGAACGGCACCTGTTTTTTCAAGGCAAACACAAATACCCACGAACCAAGCGCACCTATGCCCACCCGACCGGCTGAAACCCAGAGGGGGCCGATTTCACGGATGAGGATGGCGTTGAATAGAAACGAGCTGCCCCAGATGGCACCCAGCAGGGTGATGATCAGCCAGCTGCGCAGTGTCATGTCTACCTCCCAAAGCAGGGTTCAAGCAGCGAACCCTAGGAGGGTACCACCCCGTTGTCGAACCGTTTTTGACTATGGCATCCATCACCCGGAATGATGCGTGGGCAGGGGGAAGGCTTCATGCAGCCGGTTGCTGCGCGCTTTCGGGCAGGCGCTGGAGGGCTTTTTTCAGGGCCCGGGGGTAGAGTCTGTGCTCAGCCAAGAGCACCCGATCGGCCAGCGTTTCGGGAGTGTCTCCGGGCAGAACGGGTACGCTGGAGCGGGCGATAACGGGGCCTGCATCGAGTTCAGGCACAACAAAATGCACTGAACAGCCATGTTTTTTTTCTCCGGCATCGATGGCCCGGCGGTGGGTGTCCACACCCTTGAATTTTGGCAGGAGGGAGGGGTGGATGTTTATCAGTCTGTCCTGCCAGCGCTGTGTGAACTGAGCGCTCAGAATACGCATGAAACCGGCAAGGCAGACCATGTCCACACCCCAGCTTTCAAGGGTTTGGCTGATTGCACGGTCGGTTGCGATTTCGTCAGGATAGTTTTTCAGGCTGTGCACCGCCACGGGCAGGCTTTCGCGCCGGGCAATTTCAAGTCCTTCCGCCGCGGCACGGTTTGAAATTATTCCGACAATTTCAGCTGGGTAATCGGGCGCGCGGGCGGCCTCAATGAGGGCACTCATATTGGAACCGCGCCCGGATATCAGAATAGCAACGCGTTTGCGCAAAAGCATGTCAGATGCACTCAAAGGGCCAGCTCTCCGGTATAGACAACGGGTTGGCGTGTACGGCTCTCAAGGCTTCCTGTGATATATGCCGATTCGCCCTGGCTTTGCAGATGGGCGACAAGCTCGTGTGCCCTGTTTGCAGCGACGATTACAATCATGCCTACTCCGCAATTGAATGTGCGCAGCATTTCCTCTTGCGGCAGGGTGCCCAGCTCTGCCAGCCATGCAAAAACGGGGGGAACTGCTATAGTTTTCAGATCAATATGTGCGCTGAGATGCTCAGGCAGGATGCGCGGAATGTTATCAGTAAAACCGCCTCCTGTGATATGTACCAGTCCTTTTACGGGCAGGCGAGCCTTGAGTGCTGCCAGCATCGGTTTGACGTAAATGCGGGTGGGGGTGAGCAGGGCTTGCCCGAGAGTTTTTGAATTGTCAAAGGGTGCCGGGTCAGCCCAGGCGACGCCACTTAGTCCGGCTATTTTGCGTACAAGTGAAAATCCGTTGGAGTGCAGGCCTGAGGAGGCAATGGCGACCAGTGCATCGCCTGTGCCAATATCGTGGCGCGGCAACAGAGCATCCCGCTCAACCGCACCGACGGCAAAGCCGGCCAGATCATAATCGCTGCCATGATACATGCCCGGCATTTCAGCGGTTTCCCCGCCAATGAGAGCGCAGCCCGCGAGGCGGCATCCGTGGGCAATGCTTTCAACAATCCGGGTTCCCTGGGGCACATCCAGCGAACCGGTAGCCAGATAGTCGAGAAAAAATAAAGGCTCGGCACCCTGTACGATCAAATCGTTGACGCACATGGCGACCAGATCAATGCCGATACCGGAATGGTTTCCTGCCTCAATGGCAATTTTGAGTTTAGTGCCCACTCCATCATTGGCTGCGACCAGAACCGGGTCCTCAAAACCTGCTGCCTTCAGGTCGAACAGACCGCCAAAGCCCCCGATTTCACCGTCGGCACCGCTTCGTCTGGTGGAACGCACTGCCGGTTTTATCGCCTCGACCAACGCGTTGCCAGCCTCGATGTCAACTCCGGCCTGCTTGTAGGAATGAACAGTAGTTTGTGGATTGTCTTTAGCCATCGGGTTTTGTTTCCGGCATAAGAGGCGATACACAGAGGTGATTTTTTATCCCACCGGTGTTAACAGGGCTGATAAACGCTGGGGAATGGTTGCGCAAGGGCAAGATAGAGTATGACGATGCAAAGGCCGGTCTGGATTTGGGTTGCATTATTCTCTGCCACCCTGTTTGCGCTCTGGGTGTTCAGGGGCATTTTACTGCCCTTTCTTGTGGGCATGGCGCTTGCTTATCTGCTGGATCCGGTTGCAGACCTGCTTGAGCGCTGGAAATTCAGCCGGTTCTGGGCCACCCTGGTGGTTATTTCCTTCATGTTGCTGTTGTTCATTGCCGCTTTTTTGCTGCTGGTACCGCTGATTATCGAACAGGGGCTGGGGCTGGCGCTGCGCCTGCCGGGCTATGTCAATCAGCTGCAGGAGTTCGCAAACGAAAAAGTGCCTGACATTTACGCCATGCTCGGCGCAGAACGTATCGCCCAGTTCGAAAACGGTCTGGCCGAGGTGCTTAGCGGAGGCATCACCATGCTGGGCAACCTTACGGGGCAGGTGATGCAAAGTGGTCTGACGCTTATTAATGTTCTGGCCCTGCTAGTCATTTCACCGGTTGTTGCCTTCTACCTGTTGCTCGACTGGGATAAAATGGTCAAAAGAATCGATGATCTGCTGCCCCGCGACCACCGGGAGGAAATCCGACAGGTTTTCAAGGACATGGACCGGGCCATGGCCGGGGTCATACGCGGGCAGGGTACGGTGGTTATTCTTCTTGCTCTCTTTTACGGGGTTTCACTGAGCCTTGCCGGTTTGAATTTCGGGCTGGCGATCGGGGTCACTGCAGGGCTGCTCAGTTTCATTCCCTATGTCGGGTTTCTGGTGGGATTTGTGCTCTCGGTGGCGGTAGCCATCGTTCAGTATTGGCCCGAGGGATTGCCGATTGGCATTGTTGTTGCGATTTTTCTTTTTGGTCAGTTTCTTGAGGGAAATGTGCTTTATCCCAAACTGGTGGGATCAAGCATCGGTGTGCATCCGGTCTGGCTGATGTTTTCGTTGTTTGCGGTGGGCATATTGTTTGGCTTTATCGGCCTGTTGCTGGCAGTGCCTCTGGTCGCAATCATTGGGGTGCTGGTGCGTTTTGCCATCAAAAAATATACAAGCGGGGTGCTTTATCTGGGCAAGGACCCGTCGGCAGTTGCACCGTCATCGGCCAAAATGCCTGCCAAAGACCAGAAGTCGGATGATGAGGTATTGTGACGCGCAGACCGGAACATAAACAACTGGCGCTTGATCTGGGGCACGCAACTTCTTTTGCAGAGGCCGATTTTGTCGTCACGGAAGCCAACCAACTGGCCTTTAATCATGTAATTTCATTTCCGAACTGGCCGGCTCCGCTTTCTCTGATCACCGGACCGGCCAAGTCGGGAAAGTCGCATCTGGCCGCTATCTGGAGGCGGCGGGCACAGGCAGTTTCTCCGGGTGTTGGTGACATTGAAAATGTGGCCCGGGACGGCGGGAAGATCCCCGTTGTGCTTGATGATATAGACCGTACGGGCCTTGAGGAACAGGCTCTGTTTCACCTGCTTAATCAGAGTATACGCGATCGCCGCCCGTTGTTGATGACGGCACGGGACCCCATATATTCCTGGCCCTTTTTAACGGATGATGTAAAATCCCGCGCCCGCCTGGCTGCCCATTTTACGGTGGAAGGTGCGAGCGACACACAACTGGCGCAGATGTTCGTCAAAATATTCAGCGATCGGCAGATCAGCGTGGATCCCAAGATTATTTCATTTCTGGTGGCACGCATGGAGCGTTCACCTGAAGAAGTTGTTATACTGGCAAAGTTAATGGATGATCTGGCGCTTTCGCGGGGCAAGCCGATCACGCGTATCATTGCCGCCGAAGCTCTTGAAGAGCGTGCCCGCCAGGCTTCTTGACAGGGTTCAGTTGCGGGCAAAAACAGATGAGGAACGTTTCTGATGAAAGACATGGTGGAAAACCAACTGCCGGGCCCTGATATCGAAGCGTTGCGCGCCAGTCCGGCCCGCTTTGTCAACCGCGAGGTTTCCTGGCTGCAATTCAACATGCGAGTATTGGAGGAGGCGGGAAACGAAGCACATCCCTTACTCGAACGGTTACGGTTTGTTTCCATCTCCGCCAGCAATCTGGATGAGTTTTTTATGGTTCGCGTTGCCGGATTGATGAGTCAGCAACGCACCGGCTCGACCCGGCTGAGTGCTGACGGGCTGAACGCAGGGGAACAGCTCGAAGAGATTATGAACCTGGCCCAGCACCTGCATCTGGAGCAGCAGGACCATTGGCAGACATTGCGGGGAGAACTGGTCAAGAGCGGTGTGGTTATCCACGAGGCGGATGAGCTTTCTGATGACCAGGTTGCCTATCTCAGGAAACTATATCGGCAGGAAATTTTTCCGGTTCTGACACCTATTGCCGTTGATCCGGCGCATCCTTTTCCCTTTATTCCCAATCTGGGGTTTGCGCTTGCCATTCACATCCAGCCGGATGACGGTCGCAAACGTACCATGGCCCTTGTGCGTATTCCGGCCAATCTTGGCCGGTTTGTTACTTTTCCCGCGGGACTGTCTGAGGGAGACAGAACCGAACTGGTAACAATTGAAACCATCGTCACCCTTTCTTTTGAGAGCATGTTTCCAGGGCAGCGGATTGTCGGATCGGGAGCATTCCGGGTTATCAGGGACAGCGAACTGGAGATTGATGATGAGGCGGCTGATTTGGTGGAGGAATTCGAAACCGCCCTGCGCCAGCGGCGGCGGGGCACAGCTATTCGCCTTGAAGTCGAAAAATCCATGCCCAAGTCCCTACGGCGCCAGATTGCTGATAAGCTGGGTATCAATCGGGCGGATATTTTTGAAGGCAGCGGGTTTCTGGCGCTTGAGGATGCCGCCGATATCTGCAAAATCAACCGCCCGGACCTGCTTTTCAAACCTTATCGCGCCCGCTTTCCAGAACGCATTCGTGACCACAAGGGAGATTGCCTGTCAGCAATAAAGCAGAAGGATATTCTGGTTCATCACCCTTTTGAGAGCTTTGATGTGGTGGCGCTGTTTCTTTCTCAGGCTGCACAGGACCCCGAGGTGGTCGCCATCAAGCAGACCCTTTATCGCACTTCAACGGATTCGCCGGTGGTCAAGGCACTCATCAGCGCTGCCGAGGCAGGCAAGTCAGTCACCGCACTGATTGAACTCAAAGCGCGCTTTGATGAACAGGCAAATATTCGCTGGGCACGGGATCTGGAGCGGGCAGGGGTTCAGGTTGTGTTCGGCTTTGTGGAATTGAAAACTCACGCCAAGTTATCCCAAGTGGTGCGCCGGGAAAAAGGCAGGCTTGTTTCCTACTGCCACATCGGCACGGGTAATTATCATCCTATTACAGCAAAAATTTATACGGACCTGAGTTATTTCACCTGCAATCAGGCCATCGCGCGCGATGTGGCCCGCGTGTTCAATTTCATCACCGGATACGCCCAGCCCACCGAGCTTGAGGTGATGTCAGTATCTCCGCTCAATCTGCGCAAGCGCCTGCTCGACGATATTGCAACAGAGGTCAAGAATGCCAGAAATGGCAAGCCCGCAGCTATCTGGTGCAAGATGAATTCTCTGGTTGACCCCCAAATCATCGATGCGTTTTACGACGCCAGCGCAGCCGGCGTCGAAATTGACCTGATTGTGCGCGGGATATGTTGTCTCAGACCCGGCATTCCAGGTTTTTCAGACAGAATTCGCGTGAAATCAGTGGTTGGACGTTTTCTTGAACATTCGCGGATATTCTGTTTTGCCAATGGTCATGAGATGCCTTCAAACAAAGCCAAGGTTTATATTTCATCCGCTGATATGATGCAGAGAAACCTTGATGGGCGTGTTGAGTCACTGGTGCCAATTTCAAATAAAACTGTGCATAAACAAATACTTGATCGGATAATGGTGGCGTATTTACGGGATAATCAGCAAAGCTGGGAAGTGTTGCCTGATGGCAGCTCCCAGCGGATGAGCGCCCGCCCCGGTGAGGAAAAGTTCAACGTCCATCAGTATTTCATGACCAATCCATCCCTTTCGGGGCGTGGCAGCGCCATTCCCGACTATGATGATGAAACCGCCGATTGATGTCGCCTGGACTGCCGGGGGAAAGGCGCGCTGTGCCTTCAGGGATCATTGACAGTTCAAAAGCGGTTGCAGTGCTGGACATTGGCTCCAATTCCGTGCGGCTGGTGGTTTATGAACATCACCTGCGGGCGCTCACTCCGGTTTTTAACGAAAAGGCTGCCTGTTCGTTGGGCCGCGGGGTCGCGCAAACCGGCGATATCGCCCAGGAAAACCTCGCAATGGCGCTGAGTGCCATCAAAAGATTTGCTCTGGTGGTACGGCTACTCAATGTTGAGCATATCCATATCCTGGCCACTTCCGCCGTGCGAGAGGCGGGGAATGGCGCCCGCTTCATGGAGGCGGTGGAGCACTATATGGGGGTGTCCGGCCATGTGCTCACGGGCGAAGAAGAAGCTCATTTCGCTGCTCTGGGTGTTTTGTCGGGCATGCCTGACTTTTCCGGGGTGGTTGGTGATCTGGGCGGAGGAAGCCTTGAATTGTCCCGGCTCCGTTCAGGCACAGACACGCTTGGTGAAACGCTTGAACTGGGGGTGATCCGGCTTCAGGACGACAGCGCCCTGTCAGCGGTAAAATCGTATGACATTGCCAAAAAAAGGCTGAAAAAATCAAAAGTTCTCAAGGACAGTTCAACGGATACATTTTGTGCAATCGGGGGAACCTGGCGGGCACTTGCCAAGCTGATGCAGATGCAAACGGACTACCCGATGCATATTATTCAGGATTACCAGGTCAGGGCTGACGAATTGACTGAACTCTGCAAGCGTTTGGTCACGGGCAATACTGATGAGCCCTTTCTTGACCAGATCAACCGTTCACGCGCCGGTCTGCTGCCTTATGGGGCTGCCGTGTTGTCAGGAATAATTGAGCGGGGAGGGTTCAAAAAAATCCTGTTCTCTTCACTTGGCGTACGAGAGGGCTACCTTTATGCTCGTCTGAGCAAAAAACAGGCTGATGCCAACCCGCTTCTTCAGTCGGCTGCGGAAATGTGCCGCCTGCGTTCGCGTTCTCCTCGCCACGCTCGTGACCTCATTGGATTTACCGGGGAATTTTTGTCAGCCCTTGGTGAAAAGGAAAGCAAAGGGCAACGAATTTTACGCGAAGCTGCGTGTCTGCTGTCGGATATTGGCTGGCGTGGGCACAAGGATTATCGGGGTGAGCAGAGCGTTGATCTGGTGGCTTATAGCGCGCTTATCGGGCTTGATCATGCGGGGCGCGGCTTTCTGGCGGAAACGCTGGCGGTGCGTTATCTGGGTTTGAAGCATCAGAGTTCCAGCCAGTCTTTGAGTAGTCTGGTGAGTGCAAAACACCTGTTTCGCGCTCGCATGCTCGGTACCATGTTGCGCGTGGCCTATGCCCTTTCAGGAGCCATGCCGCAATTGCTGCCGCGTTTGAAATTCAAGGGGAAAGAGAAAAAGGTTCAGATGGTTCTGCCGGCAGATTTGTCTTTTCTTCAAAGCGCCCGCCTGCGTTCCCGGCTCAGCCAGTTGGCCCGTCATGCAGAAATTGAACTCAGCGTGATTGTTTCGGACTGACCTCAATTTCAGATATACCCTTAGGGGTCGCAAGCAGCGCAATTTTTCCGTGCTTGATGGCCAGAGCCTTGTTGCCGAAAAGTTCGCGCCGCCAGCCGCTCAGGGCGGGTATATCGGCGTTGTCATCGAGCACCAGCGCGTCAATGTCGTCGGAGGTGGCGATAATTCTTGCGGCAACGCCCTCTCGTTCGGCGATAGCCTTCAAGAGTACGCGCAAGAGATCGCCTACTGGGCCTTTGGGAGAGGGGCCGCGCCGCCGGTCGGGGAGCCGGGGAAGTGTTTTTTCATCCAGCGCTTCAATAGCTTTGGAGATTTCCATAACCTTCTGCGCGGACTGGGAGCGGCCGTAACCTTTGGGGACCGCCCGGAACCTTTCGAACTGGGCCGCATTCGTTGGCCGCTGGATGGCCAGTTCGTATATTGCATCGTCCTTGAGGATGCGCCCACGGGGCTTGTCCAGCTTCTGGGCCTCGGCTTCGCGCCATTCGGCCAGCGCCTTGAGAGCTGCCAGGTCACGGGGCCGGTTGACTTTGAGCTTGAGACGCTTCCAGGCATTTTGGGGCTGTATGATGTAGGTATCAAGCCGTTCGATGATTTTTGACTCATCCTGCATCCATGACAGGCGGTTAAGTTCGGCCAGCCTGTCAACGAGAGCCAGATAGATGTCACGCAAATGGGTGACATCAGCCAGGGCGTATGCTTTTTGCTTGTCGGTAAGGGGCCGGGCTGCCCAATCCGTAAAGCGCGAACTTTTGTCCAACCTTGCCCCAACGATGGACTGCACCAGATTATCATAGGACACCTGATCGCCATAACCGCAAACGCTGGCTGCTATCTGGCTGTCAAAAATCGGGTGGGGCACATTACCCGTCATGCGCACAAAAATTTCGATGTCCTGGCGCGCCGCGTGAAAAACTTTGACTGTTTCAGGATTGGCCAGAAGCGCAAAAAACGGAGCAAGGTCAAGTCCCCTGGCCAGCGGGTCAATCAACACTGCCCTTTTTGGGGTCGCGGCCTGAATAAGGCACAGGATTGGCCAATAGGTGGTTTCGCGGTGAAACTCGGTGTCGACGGTGACAAAATCAAATTCGGCAGCCTCTGCGCAAAACTGCTCAAGGTCCGAAGTCTCAGAAATTACATACATTAACGGGCTGTGCCTTAGGGACGAGAAAGGGCGAAATACCCCCCTCCTAGCAGGTGTTGGGTGCGCACTCCATGTTTTTCATGCCGCCAGGGGTGCCCAAGCCTGAAACAGACCGGCATTTGCTTGACAAAACCGGTTGCACATGCGTTTTGTCGCGGCTCAATATGGCATGATTTTTTTCGAGCAAGAGCAAACTCAGATGCACCCCTATAGAACCCATACCTGCGCGCAACTGACCCTGAAAGATAAAGAACAGAAAGTCCGGCTTAGTGGCTGGGTGCACCGTATCAGGGACCATGGGGGGCTGTTGTTTGTTGATCTGCGCGATCATTACGGCCTGACCCAGTGCGTTGCCGATCCTGATTCGCCGGTTTTTGCCCAGATTGAAGCTTTGAAGGCGGAATATGTCGTGCGCATTGACGGGGTGGTCAAAGCGCGGGACGCAGATGCCATCAATTCCAAACTTTCCACCGGCGAGGTGGAGATTTTTATTCAGGACATGGAAGTTCTGGGAAAAGCCAAGGAACTGCCGCTGCCTGTGTTTGGTGAGCAGGAATATCCCGAGGACATAAGGTTGACCAACCGCTTTCTGGATTTACGCCGTGAACGTATTCATAATAACATCGTCCTGCGCTCAAAGATAATCACCTCCCTGCGCAATCGCATGATCGAAGGGGGTTTTACCGAATACCAGACACCGATCCTGACAGCTTCCAGTCCCGAAGGAGCCAGGGACTTTCTGGTGCCCTCGCGCCTGCATCCGGGAAAATTCTATGCGTTGCCTCAGGCTCCCCAGCAATTCAAGCAATTGCTGATGATTGCCGGGTTCGACCGCTATTTTCAGATCGCGCCATGCTTTCGCGACGAGGATGCGCGCGCCGATCGCTCCCCAGGCGAATTCTATCAGCTTGATATGGAAATGAGCTTTGTCGAGCAGGAGGATGTCTTTCAGGCCATCGAGCCGGTTCTGAGGGGCGTTTTTGAGGAGTTTGGCGAAGGCAAGCGGGTGACAAGGACGTTTCCGCGTATTCCTTACGCCGAATCCATGCGCAAGTATGGCTCGGACAAGCCTGATCTGCGCAATCCCATCGAGATGGAAGATGTAACAGAGCATTTTGCCGGGTCCGGCTTCAAGATTTTTGCTGGCCAGATTGCCGCTGATCCTAAGGTCAGGGTCTGGGCGGTACCTGCGCCTACCGGAGGGTCGCGGGCCTTTTGCGACCGGATGAATTCCTGGGCTCAGAAAGAGGGACAGCCGGGCCTTGGTTATATTTTTTACCGGGACGAAAACGAAGGGGCGGGGCCCATCGCCAAGAATATCGGTGTGGAACGCACTGAAGCTATCCGCGCGCAACTTGACCTGAAGGCGGGGGATGCGGTGTTTTTTGTCTGCGGGCTGCCACAGAAATTTTCTTCTTTTGCAGGGGCGGCGCGCACAAAAATCGGGGTTGACTTGAAACTGCTTGATGAAGACCAGTTCGCCCTGTGCTGGATTGTTGATTTTCCTATGTTCGAGTGGGACGAAGAAAACAAAAAAGTCGATTTCTCCCACAACCCGTTCTCTATGCCGCAAGGGGGACTGGAGGCACTGGAAAACGAGGATCCTTTAACCATCAACGCCTACCAGTACGATATTGTGTGCAACGGGTTTGAGTTGAGTTCGGGGGCTATCAGAAACCATCGTCCTGAAATTATGCGCAAGGCTTTTGAGATTGCCGGTTATGACATGGCGGTGCTCGAGGAAAAATTCGGTGGCATGTTGCGCGCAATGGAGTATGGCGCGCCGCCCCATGGTGGTATTGCGCCGGGTATCGACCGTATTGTCATGCTGCTCTGCGGCGAGGAAAATCTGCGCGAGGTCACAGCGTTCCCCATGAACCAGCAGGCCGAAGACTTGCTGATGGGCGCGCCTTCGGCAGTCTCCGCCCAGCAGATGCGCGAACTTCACATCAGGGCCAATCTGCCCAAGGCCTGAGCTATGCGGGCTTTGACGTGCTGATGCCGCTTTTTGAGCCAGGCGCTGGTTAAGCGTATGTTAGCCGCTGTTTTGCTACTCTAGAGCTCAATTTGGTGTTTTGAGTTCTGGTGAGGCGATTGCGTTCGTATTCAAACATTCTGATGCTGATCATGGCTATCCTTGTCTTTGTGCCAGTGCTGGCCGTGGGTTTTTTGCTGGATAACTTTGTGCGCGAGCGCGAGGCGGCCCTCATTCAGCGTTCGATCAACGGGCTGGCTGAGGATGCGCAGGCTTCGATCTATGAGGCCATTGATGTTATGAGTGCGGCGGTCTCAGAGAGTAATTCGGTATGCACACCCAATTTTCTCAACACATTGCGCCACAAAATGCAGATGGGTCTTTATGTGCGCCAGGTTGCTGTTGAGAGTGTGCAGGGGGTTCCCTATTGCGATGCTGTTGGCGGCATGGTGGAATATGAAGTGATCTCGCAAGAGCTTTCGATCCCAGGCAGACCGGAGACCCTTGCGGCGGTTCTGATGCCGGGCGCGCAGGTGCCCATGTTTCGGGTTACCCAACTGATTGACCGCAATCGGCGCATCTTTGCTTTTGTCAATTTTTCCCAGATTATTACCACAGGGCGCATGCCATCGGAAATTCGCGCAGCCAGCATGTTGCGCATCAGCTTTACTGACGATACCGAACTTGTTCTGGTCGGCGACCCCGCCACATTCGATGTGCATGCAAATCAGGGCAGGTACCTGATTGCCAGTACTTTTGCCGGGGAGGTTCCGGTACGTATTGAAGTGACTTTGCCCTTTGATGTCGCACGCGCCGGTTATGCGGATATCTATCTGGCTCTGACGCTTGTTGCCTGTGCATTCAGCGGTGCAATTCTGCTCTTCGTCCTGCAAATGGTGCGCAAGGCACGCCTGCCGAATTTTGATCTGGAGCATGCCATCATAACCGGTGCAATCCGGCCGTATTACCAGCCCGTTATTGACCTCTCAACGGGCCGGATATCAGGGTGCGAGGTACTCGCCCGTTGGCAGAAACATAATGGCAAGGCCATTTCACCGGGAGCTTTTATCGAATATGCGGAAGTTACGGGACTTGCCATTCCCATGACCATAAAACTCATGGAGTCGGTCTGCTCGGACCTGGGAGAGCTGTGTGCTTCTCATCCCGAGTTGAAAATCAGTATTAATCTTTTTGAGGGGCATTTTCGGGACGGCGCGATAATAGAGGATGTTCAGGCCATATTCAGTGGCTCGGGTATTTCCTATCGTCAGCTGGTGTTTGAAATTACTGAACGTTTTCCCCTCGAAAATAATGCGCAAACCACCAGTGTCATAAACGGCCTGCACGCGCTGGGCTGCAGGCTGGCGCTTGACGATGTGGGCACCGGACATTCCAACCTGTCCTTTGTACAGACTCTTGGGGTCGACATTATAAAAATTGACGGGATATTTGTGAGCGCGGTCAAAGAGGGGACAAGTGCTGCGCCGGTGCTCGACGGTCTTATCGACATGGCGCAGAATCTGGGCACAGAAATTGTCGCGGAGGGGGTCGAAACCCAGGAACAGGCCCTTTATCTGCGCAAAAAGGGCGTGAATAATGTACAGGGGTTTCTTTTTGCGCAGGCGCTTCCGGTGGAAAAATACCTAAGAATGGTAGCCGCGCTAAACCATGTTACCGAAAACTCTGATAAGAATGAGCGCGAAGCTGCATAAGGCCTTGGGCATAAGATGCCTGCGGGGACTTTTTGCGCATAGAAAAATGCCCCGATTTCGTGGTACCCATATTGAACAACAAAAAGGGGACAGGCCTTGTCTCACGATGATCTGGATAAAATAAATGCCCTGCGTGAAGCGGCTCTGCATTTTCATGAATGGCCCAAACCCGGCAAGCTGGAAATTTCTCCGACCAAACCGCTGGCAAACCAGCGCGATCTGGCGTTGGCATATTCTCCGGGGGTTGCTGCTCCCTGTGAGGACATAGCAGAAAACCCCGAGCTTGCGGACAAATACACTGCCCGGGCAAATCTGGTTGGCGTGATAACAAACGGCACTGCGGTACTCGGGCTGGGGGCCATAGGTGCGCTGGCCTCCAAGCCGGTGATGGAGGGCAAGGCTGTTCTGTTCAAGAAATTCGCCGGTATCGATGCCATGGATATCGAAATCGATGAGCTAGACCCCAAAAAATTCATTGAGGTGGTTGCGCCGCTCGAGCCGACATTTGGCGGCATAAATCTTGAGGATATCAAAGCGCCCGACTGTTTTGAAATTGAAGAAACATTGCGCGAGCGCATGAAAATACCTGTTTTTCACGATGACCAGCATGGAACTGCCATTATCGTTGCCGCCGCCGTTCTCAATGGTTTGAAACTTGCAGGCAAAAACATTGAAAATGTCAAAATTTGCACCTCCGGTGCTGGCGCTGCGGCCATTGCCTGTCTCAACCTGCTGATTTCTCTGGGCGCCAAACGCGAGAACATATTTGTTGGTGACAGGGATGGTTTGGTTACGAAACGGCGCTCGGACAATATGGACCGCTGGCGCATGGCTTTTGCTCAGGATACCGAAGCGGAAACGCTGGCCGAAGTTCTTGCGGGCGCGGATATTTTCCTTGGTCTTTCCGCTGCCGGAGCGCTTAAGGCAGAAATGATTGAAGGTATGGCAAAGGACCCGCTGATTCTGGCGCTGGCCAATCCGGTTCCTGAGATTATGCCCGAACTGGCGCTTAAGGTCAGACCCGATGCCATGGTTTGCACCGGGCGATCGGATTATCCCAATCAGGTCAACAATGTTCTGTGCTTTCCGTTCATTTTTCGCGGCGCGCTTGATGTGGGGGCGACCACCATCAACGAGGAAATGAAAATGGCAGCAGTGCGCGCCATAGCACAGCTTGCCCACGACCCCGCCCTTGAGGCCACTCCTGGCGGCGCGGCGATCTTTGGACCCTCTTACCTTATCCCCAATCCCTTTGATCAGCGGCTTATTCTCAGGATTGCTCCGGCCGTTGCCAGAGCCGCTATGGATTCGGGCGTTGCAAGGCGGCCGATCACCGATTTTGATGCCTATCAGGACCAGCTCAACCGCTTTGTCTTCAAGTCCGGTATGGTGATGAAGCCGGTATTTGCCAGAGCGGAAGGAGCGGGCAAGCGCATTGTTTTTGCCGACGGGGAGGACGAGCGTGTGTTGCGTGCCACACAGGTGCTGCTGGAGGATGGTATTGCGGTTCCGGTTTTGATCGGTCGCCCAACGGTTATCGCATCCCGGCTGGAACGGTTCGGGCTGACACTGGTCGCAGGACAGGATTTTGAAGTGATCAACCCCGAGGATGATCCGCGTTACCGCGACTATGTGGACCTGTTTCACTCTCTAGTGGGGCGCAAGGGGGTTACACCGGACAGTGCACGCACAATCGTGCGCACCAATGCAACTGTCATCGGAGCGCTGGCTGTGCAGCGTGGAGATGCCGATGCGCTGATTTGCGGGTTACAGGGGCGTTTTATCAAGCATGTTCGTGATATTCAGTCAATTATCGGCTTGCGCGATGATACGACTGACCTTTCAACGCTTTCAATGCTGATCATGCAAAAGGGTGCGTTTTTCTTTGCTGATACCTATGTGAGCATTGATCCGAGTGTTGAGGAGCTTGTGGAGATCGCCCTGCAGGGGCGCGAGCATCTCAAGATGTTCAATATTGAAGCCAAGGTTGCTTTGCTTTCCTATTCCAATTTCGGGTCACGAACCGGAGATACGGCGCTGAAAATGCGTGAAGTTTATCAAAAACTGAAAGCCGTTGCGCCCAATCTGATCGTTGAGGGGGAGATGCAGGGGGATCTGGCGCTGAATGGAAACCTGCGCGAGCGTTATCTGTACAACTCCGTGCTGAAGGGGGAGGCAAATCTTTTGATTTTTCCCAATCTGGAGTCCGCAAATCTCTCGATGACGCTCATCAAGGAAATGACCGGCGCGCTTTCAGTGGGACCCATATTGATGGGTACCCGCAAACCTGCCCATATTCTTGCACCGTCCGTCACCAGCCGGGGGGTGGTCAATATGGCCTCTATTGCGGCAGCGGAAGCAGTTGAACTGGAAGCGAGCAGAGGGGAATAACCAGGTCGGACGGGTTATTCATTTGGGTTTTCAGAGTTCCTTCCATCAAGGACACCCAGAGCCCGGCGCTGCTCCAACAGGCGCTCCTGATAATTTTCCCCGTCGCCATATTCTTCGAACTGGCGGTAATAGCTGTGCGTGCCTTTCAGATGGGATGCATGTTTGATGGGGCACCAGAACCTTTCAGTGCGCGCAGAAACTTCGCGGACAAAAGCAATGACACCGTTTGCATAACTGCAATAAGTGCAGTTGATCTGTTCGATTTTGTTGAGATAGGCGAGCCTGCCCCGGTCAAAAACCATATAGTCGGCACGCCGGACCATGGGGATTTTGTAAATGCGAAAACATATGGCCTGATAGATTGAAACAAGCAGGTCGAGCAGTGCAAAAGGGATGATGAGAATATAAATAAACGGAGAGGAGAGGATATAGAGAAAGTTTGCGTCAATCAGATAACGCAGCGTACCAATGCGGACGCGGCGGTGCGTGCGCAGATCTTCATCATCCGCGTGGGGAGCTCTGGCCGACCTGGCGGAATCGGCTTTTTGCAGTTCGGCCTCTAACTCTGCCTCGAGCTTGTGAATGCTTTCGACAAGATCGCTGATTTTTTCACTCACTGTTCCACCTCAAATTCTGGTGTTACTGAAACGCTGTCTCCGCAAACGAGCGCAGTTTACGAGAATGGATGCGTTCAGAAGGTTGCTCCCGCAATATTTCCATGGCTTTGAGGCCAATTTGCAGGTGCTGATTGACCTGGGTCCGGTAAAATTCCGAAGCCATGCCGGGCAGTTTGAGTTCACCGTGCAGTGGCTTGTCTGAAACGCAGAGTAGCGTGCCATAGGGCACCCGGAAACGAAATCCGTTGGCAGCAATGGTGGCGCTTTCCATATCCAGAGCAATGGCGCGTGATTGGGAAAGGCGGCGTACAATCTCCTTCTGGTTCCACAATTCCCAGTTGCGGTTGTCGATGGTGGCTACGGTGCCCGTGCGCATCACCCGCTTCATCTCAAATCCCTTGAGCCGGGTTATTTCGGCAACCGCCTGCTCAAGTGCCACCTGGACCTCAGCCAGTGCGGGGATGGGCACAGATAAAGGCAGGTCGGCATCAAGCACATGGTCTTCGCGCATATAGGCGTGACCCAGCACATAATCACCCAGGGCCTGGGAGTTGCGCAAACCTGCGCAATGGCCCAGCATCAGCCATGCGTGGGGTCTGAGCACAGCGACGTGATCGGTGGCTGTTTTGGCATTGGAAGGACCAACCCCGATATTGATCATGGTGACGCCCCGGTTTCCCTTTGAGGCCAGATGATAGGCGGGCATTTGCGGGGAACGTTTTGCGGGAGTTCCCTCGCTTTTTCCGCCCAGGCGCTTGTTATAGGTTATGGCGTTGCCCGGCTCGGTGAAACTGTCATAAACGGGGTGTCCATCAGCCATATATTGTTTGGCCAGCCGGCAGAATTCGTCGATATAGAACTGGTAATTGGTAAAGATCACAAAGTTCTGAAAATGCTCCGGGTCGGTTGCTGTATAGTGATTGAGACGGTGCAGTGAATAATCCATGCGCGGGGCTGTAAATGCCGCCAGCGGATAGGGGCCACCTTCCGGGGGGATGAGCGTTCCGTTGGAAATTTCGTCATCCATATGCCCAAGGTCGGGGGAATCAAACAGGTCGCGCAAGGGTAGGTCTGCTGTTCCCGCCGCAATATGGTCGAGTTCGTCCGAGCCATTGGCAGCAAAATGCAGGGGGATGGGGGTTGTGGATTCACCAATTTCAATAGCGCAGTTATGGTTCTTGATGACCAGAGAGAGCTGAGTGACAAGATAGTTGCGATATAGCTCAGTTGCCGTGATTGTGGTGCGATAAACTCCGGGGCTGTGCAAAAAACCAAAGGGCATGGAGGAAGTCGCCGAATGGTAGCTGATCGCGCTTACCTGTATCTGCGGATAAAAGGCGCGCACCTTGCCCATGGGCGCGGTTCCCTGGACCAGCGCTTTGAAATGCTCGCGTATGAATGCTGTGTTGCGGCGATAGATTTCGTCGAGATATTCCCAGGCTTTCGTGGGGTCGGTGAAGGACTTCTGGGGCAGTGGTGCAGGGCTGATCAGCTTCATTCAGTATTCCATTTTCAGTGTCTTTGTCGCAGGTTTGATGTGGGTATCAGAAAAGCTTGTTTGAATTACAATTTATCACACTTTGGTGAAAACGTCTTTTAATGTCACAATTTCATCCTATCTGTAAGTCGGTTCATATGCAGCAAACGTCCCGTGCATGCGATGGACCGCGAAAATGCACCGGCTGTGGTCCCCCTATGCCTCAACAGCGCAGCCGGGCACTTTCAAGAGCCGCAGTGCCGGTTATGTCGGCATTGCGGCTCCCCTGTTTTTGGTAAAATTTCGTCAAGTTGACTGGTTGGCGGGATATTCTGCCAGCGTTCCGGCGATGGATTTTTGCATCAGCTTTTTTAGAACGCCCAGATCAATCTCCTCGAGCCGCTTGATGTAGAGGCAGGCCTTGCCCATCTTGTGGGGGCCAAGCTTTTCAAGCAATTCCGCCTGATCGGGAATATTGCCACCGAGATAGACGACGAGCGCGGCTTTTCTGGGTGAAAACCCGGCCAGAAACATATCCCCCTCCCGCCCACTCTCATACTTGTAGTGATAGCTTCCGCAGCCAATCATGCTTGGACCCCACATTCTGGCAGGCTCGCCCGTCAAACGCTGGCAGAAGTCCTTTAGCCACAGAGCATCCTTACGCTTTTGCGGGTTGGAGGTGGCGGCAATGAATTCATCCGGGGAGGCGTCGTTTGCGGTGGTTTTATTGGCCATTGGGGTTCTTTCCTTTTCTGAGGGAGTTGCCTGAACACTGGCTCCGGGGAGCAGAATCTGTTTCAGTCAGACCGAACACAATACCGACGAGGCGCATGTTTTTGCGAGCTACCCCGAGCCAGCATTCTGACCCGAATTTCATCCTGTACTGGAATCAGTGCACAAAACGGGGAAACTGTCATCCTTTTTGCCCGCCATCTGGATGGGACCGGCCTGAGAAGAAAGAAATGTAAATGGTAGAATGGACCGGACAGCAGGACAGCGCCATGAGTGCAGTTTCGGAATGGTTGGGGGAGAAGGGATCGCCACAGGTTTTCCGGCTGTTCGGCTGGGCAGGAACGGGCAAGTCAACTTTGGCCCGCCATCTGGCCGGTGACTTGAAGTCGGTCCGCTATGCAGCCTTCACCGGCAAGGCAGCTTCGGTCATGCGCAAGCGGGGCTGCAAGGGAGCCGGGACCATTCACTCCCTTATTTATACGCTGGTCAGTGACAAGGAGGGAGAACCCCGCTTTGCGCTTGATCCTGAATCTGATGCGGCAGATGCCGACCTCATCGTTATCGACGAGGTTTCCATGGTGGATGAGGCGTTGGGCCAGGATCTGCTCTCTTTCGGCACCAAGGTGCTTGTGCTGGGGGATCCGTTTCAGCTTCCGCCCGTGCAGGGGGCAGGCTTTTTCACCCAGCAAGAGCCTGACATCATGCTGACTGAAATCCACCGACAGGCCCGTGATAACCCCATTGTGCGCATGTCCATGGATGTGCGCGAGGGCGAATATCTGGAGCCGGGGCGCTATGGGGAATCAAAGGTTATCGCCAAAGCCGATGTGGATCAGTCCGAAGTGCAGGAGGCTGACCAGGTTCTGGTGGGGCGCAACAAAACCCGCCTGAAATACAATAACCGGCTGCGCGAACTCAAGGGACTGCCCCACCAGATACCCGTTGTTGGGGAAAAACTGGTCTGTCTGCGCAACAATCCGGCCAAAAAACTGCTCAACGGCCAGATGTGGCTGGTCAGCGAGGTCAAACGCAAAAACAAGGGCAAAATTGCGCTGGAACTGTTGGCAGAGGACGGGGGCAAACGAAAAACCCGGGTGATTACCCACAAGGCGTTTTTTTCTGGCGAAGAGGAGAGTTTAAGCTGGCCTGAGCGCAAAGGGCTGGATGAATTCACCTTCGGCTATTGCCTGACCGTGCATAAGGCGCAGGGCAGCCAGTGGGACAATGTTTATCTTTTTGACGAAAGTTATGTGTTTCGGGAGGACAGGGCACGCTGGCTCTATACGGGTCTGACGCGGGCAGCTGAGCAGATTACAATTGTGAGGTAGTGCGAAAAAAAGCGTTAGCCCTTGATGTAAAAAGCATTTCCACCGGCTTCGAGCACATAATTCATGTTGTTATAGGGAAAGGTCAGCCCGGCTTGATGGAAAAATTTGGCCGAGCGTACGCCGGGGTGGCGCTCGCCGCTCAATATGCGGTCCGCAACCGAACTGGCAAGGGCAACAGGCCGGGTTTCGACCATTTCCCGGCTCAGAACACCGGGGGCGAATTGGCGCGGCGCGCCAACTACCGAGCAGATGGAATTGGGAAAACGCGATGAATCCACCCGGTTCATCACCACGGTGCCCACCGCCAGCATTCCACTTTCGCTGGAGCGGTTGGATTCAAAATACATGGCCCGGACCAGGCATTCTTTCTGGGTGCCATTAAAACGGGCGACCGCGGGGGGTGTTGAGGATATGGTTGTGGGGGAAGCGCGCACGGACGGGTTGAAGCTGGGCAGCGATATTCCGGTGGGCAACACGCTTGAGCAGCCACTCAAGACCAGCAAGGCCAGCACTGTAATACCAAGGGAAGAGAGTGGGCGAGCCATCAAGGGGTCCTTTGTTCGCGCATCAGAGCCAAGTATGGCGGGAGTTTGCTGTCCAGTGACCAATGTTGGTGGCCAAAATGCGGCGAAATGGTGCCGGGCGGGGGTGAAAAACCCCGCAATGCACAGTCACTTGGGCCCAAGTCTATTGCAAAATCTCTGAACACTTCCCACCTGAGTTAAAGATGCGCACAGCCTGGAGCCGGGCAGGGCGCTTTATGCCAACTGGTGCGCGAGAATTCAGGCGCAATAGTGAAGAGGTACACTGAAATGACCGAAGAAAAAGAGAAGAACCGCTGGAAAACCTTCACCGAAGAGGTCGAAGTTGCCGGCCATCAACTGATGGATGAGGTCTCGCGGCTGATTTCCGAGGGTAATGTGCGCAAGTTACGGGTGCGCTCAAAAAATGATGATGTGGTATTTGAAGTGCCCTTGACTGCCGGTGCGGTCGTTGGCGGGGTTGTTGTGCTCGCCGCGCCCGCTCTTGCGGTGCTCGGAGCGCTGGCCGGACTGTTGGCCAGGGTGAAAATCGAGGTTGTGCGCACTGTGAAGACGGATGAATCCGAGCCCGACCCGGAGCCCGAAGAAGGCAAGTCCGACGCGGCATAGGTTTCGCACCCGCGCCGGGCCATAAAATTCCTATTCAAAGACCTGGGGGCCATCAGGGCGATTATCGACAATCTTTTCGATGGCCTCAATCACGTCTGGTGTCAGTTTTTTGCGGTTGTCGAGAGCTTTGAGGTTGTCCTGCAACTGGCTGAGACGGGATGCGCCCAGAATGACCGTGGAAACATGGGGGTTTTCCAGGCACCACAGCAGCGCCATGTGATGAATGGGCAGGCCTGCTTCATCAGCGACCCTGGCCAGTTTTTTCACCTTTTCCAGCCGGTCCCTGCCGCGCTCACTCTCAAACATTTCCCTGAGCCACTCATAGCCGGGCAGGTTGACGCGGCTGTCATCGGGGAAGCCCTCATTATATTTGCCCGTGAGCATGCCCGAGGCCAGCGGCGACCAGATTGTGGTGCCCAGGCCCATCAGGTCGTAAAGGGGCAGATAGTCGGCCTCAACCTTTTCGCGCACAAACAGATTATATTGCGGCTGTTCCATGGTGGGCGGGGTCAGGTTATACTGGCGCGCCACCCCATAGGCTTCTGTCAGTTGTTGGGCGTCCCATTCCGAGGTTCCCCAATACATCACCTTGCCTTGAGCAATCAGGTCATGCATGGCGCGCACGGTTTCTTCGATGGGGGTGTTGAGGTCGGGACGGTGGCAGAAATAAAGGTCCAGATAATCCACCTGCAGGCGTTTCAGGCCCGCATGGCAGGCGTCGAACACATGCTTGCGACTGAGGCCCTTCTGATTGGGCTTCTCGCCGCCCCAGAAAACCTTTGTTGAAACCACATAGGAATCGCGGGACCAGCCCAGCTTTTTGATGGCGTCCCCCATCACCTGCTCGGCATTGCCCTGCTCGTATCCTTCGGCATTGTCGAAAAAGTTGACCCCGGAATCATAAGCTGCGGCCAGCAACTCGGCGGCACCGTCAACCCCGTACTGCTTGCCAAACGTAACCCATGCCCCAAATGAAAACTCACTGACCTGCAGGCCGGATTTGCCCAAGCGCCGATATTTCATCGCCGTGTCCTCCAATAAAGATAAAAATGCGGGATTCTTTGTTCCTGGTTGTGAGTGTAGCGTCAGGGGGAGGGGGCGGCAAATATTATTTGGCAGGGGAGGCAGGGCGGGCACCTTTGCATAGGTGCCCGCTCGTAGCACAAGGAGTATTGCCTCTTTACAGAGAGGAGGTCTTTGACATGTTGGACTGCCACAGGGCCAGCCCGAGCCAGGTGACCGAGATGATGATGGAAACAGCACCCACAAGCACCAGATAGGGCGGGGCGCCCAACACCAGTTCGGCCAGAATGCCGATGGGCATCAACAGGCCGGCAAGCCCGGTGATGGAGACCCATTTGGCCGAGTTTTCGCTGATGGGCAGGCGCAGCAACAGGTAGCCAATCATGATGTTGAGAAAGGCAAACAGGTTGCCGTGCACATGGGCAAGCCGCGCTTCGAAATGGTCGCCATTGAGGGAGTTTGCAATCCATTCTTCCTTGCCCGGCGCAAAATCGCGCAGGTAAATCAGCACAAATCCGTAGAGCATGAACCCGGCCATCACCAGCAGGCCGGTCACGATATTGGCTTTTCCGTAGGTTTGCATTTTTGTCTCCCGGGTTTTGGGTTCACGTTGAAATGGATATATTAGCACTTACTAATTAGTGCCTTGGGAGCCGGTTTCAAGATGGGAAAATGCTGCAGTTTTGTTCAGCAGGGGCGGTGCCAGCTGTCGTCATGCTCGGGCCAGCCCGTTGGCGCGAGACAAGTTGGCCTGAGCATCCGCCTTTTCAACTGAGCTGCGAGTGCCATTCTCCCCGGAGGGGAGAGGGGGCTTTCAGGTGTCATTGCGAGAAGCGCTAGCGACGGAACAGTCCAGAAACCAAGAAACTGGATTGCCGCGCG
>Ga0256839_1000188_pt1 | contig 81075 bp, 75 predicted proteins | sample 354166metaG_FD_185968 | JGI IMG/M metagenome (GOLD analysis project Ga0256839, IMG submission 185968) | Hydrothermal vent microbial communities from Mid Atlantic Ridge, Atlantic Ocean - 354-166 | ecosystem: Environmental > Aquatic > Marine > Hydrothermal vents | place: Atlantic Ocean: Mid... | reverse complement strand
ACCGTTCATCATGCCTGTCTTCTATTTTTGAAGACCGGCCTATGAAGACCGGCCCTATGAAGACCGGCCCTATGAAGACCGGCCCTATGAAGACCGGCCCTATGAAGACCGGCCCTATGAAGACCGGCCCTATGAAGACCGATCAGTACGAAATCAAAATATCGCATGTCCATAACTCTGTCAAGCTCGTTTCTCGTTTTTCACGCATGAACATCTACACCATGTAAAAAATCAGCCCGGAGAAATCCGGGCTAGGTGAGCAAGCTGGGTAAAAAAGATGGACAGAGGTATACACCCTGCTGTGTTTTTTAACGCTTCGAGAATTGGAAGCGGGCGCGAGCGCCGGGCTGGCCATACTTTTTGCGTTCGACCTTGCGGGCGTCGCGGGTCAGGAACCCGGCTTCGCGCAAAGCGGGTTCAAAGTTTGGATCGTATCCAACAAGTGCTCGTGAAATGCCCAAGCGGATCGCCTGTGCTTGTCCCATGTACCCGCCACCATGGGCGCGAACGAAGATGTCGAGCTTCCCTTGGGTGTCGGTGAGTTTGAGCGGTGCAACCGCATCGGCACGATCCTGCATCTCGGAGAAATACTCTTCGATGGTCTTGAATTTTTTGCGATTGATTTGAATTTTGAGCTCGCCTTTGCCTTCGTCTTTGGCTGGGCGGAATCGCACGCGGGCGACTGCTGCTTTACGTCGGCCGGTGCCCCACCACCACCCGTGTTTGTCGGCGGGCTTGGGATCAGGCAACACACGGACTGCCTGTTGGGTTCCTGCGGGGCCGGCGACATTTTCGCCAGCGAGTTCTGGATTGGTGATGGTGGTTTCGTAACCGGCCATAGATTTTTACCTTTCGTTCGCTGCCCGCATCCATGCTGCTGATCACATGTCAGAGCACTTTGGGCAGTTGGTTGTTTTTCGTGTTGCGTTTTTTCTTTGTGTTGTCAGAGTGCGATGGCGTTGACGCCGGCGTGCGGGTGATCCTCACCTGCGTAGACCTTGAGCTTCTTGAGCATCTGGCGCCCAAGTCGATTCTTGGGAAGCATGCGCCGGACCGCTTCTTTGATCAGCAACTCAGGCTTGCGATCGCGGAGGTGGCCATAAGACTCGGCCCGTTGTCCACCGGGATAGCCCGAGTAGGTCAGGCGGAGCTTCTGCTCGGCCTTGCGCCCCGAGAGCGCGATCTTCGAGGCGTTGGTGACAATCACAAAGTCGCCACAATCGACATGGGGGGTGTACTCGGGGCGATGCTTGCCCATAAGCACGGTTGCTATTTCAGTCGCCATGCGACCAAGACGCTGGTCGGTGGCATCAACAATGCGCCATTGCTTGGTGATTTCGCCCTTCTTGGCGACAAAGGTCTGTCGACGGAGGTGTGTATGCTTCTTGGTGGTTCCCATCGGTCCATCTCCTTTTCGTATCAGATCATGCAGGCTTTGGACAGCTCCTGAATCTGCATATGTGGTCTGACGAGGTGTCATGAGGCGACATGAAGATCAGCAGCGACCGCGGTCGTGCTCGAAACGCTGCCTACCGGGCAGGGCGGACAGTTTGAACCATTTGCCGAGACTTTGTCAAAGGAGCGGGTCCAAGCTGCATGTTTGTCAGATCAACCCCAACACAAATCGCGTAGGGAGGGTAAATTAGGCTCATCAATCCCTTTGGTCAATCATCGAACCCAAATCGCAACAAACAAGATCGGGCGAACCGACAAAACTGGCCGATGATGGGGGTGGAATCCGCCGAAAGATGCCTGAATCCTGACCAAAACCGCCGTGGACCGCTGTATGAACATTGACCCAAACGAACACCAACCCGGCAAACGCAGGGCACACCTTGACACCGCCTGGTCACCCGTCGCCGATGCAATGAGACACGATCTTCATCAACTCACGACCAAACAGGGCAACCCAATCGACCCAGCCGATCCCGGTACGCCAACCTCACGGGCTTTGGCCTTGCTTTCATGTGTGGTGGTCGTCGCGATGGTGCTCCTCTGGACCAATACCAGCGACGCTTTCAAAGACAAAATCTTCAACACCCAGCCCGCACCTGCGGTTGCCCAATCATCCGATCGCCCAGCACCTGGAAACTTTGGCGAGATCGACATCCCCGCCCGGATCGCCTTGCGTGGGCTCACTGTGTTCAAACCCCACCTTTCCATGTCCATGCTCGTCAAGGATGAAACACGCCTGATCGACGAAGATAAGGTTCGGCTCATCATGCTCGCAGGCGAGCTTGAAGGCACCGAATCGGCCCTCGAACGAATCGAAGCACTCAAGGTCGATCGCTTCGAGCGTGCAGACCCACGAGCAGCCCCGAATGGGGCCAATGACCTCATCACAAGTGATCTCAATATCCTCGAAGCAATGTACATCTTCGGGATCAACGCGCTCGAAGACAACGAACGCGATCAGATTGCTGCTCGATACGGGCTTGTCGGACAAGTGGCCCTTACCCATGGACTCGATGATGCTGACCTGCGCCGGGCACCGCTGATTGATGGTGCGTGGGCAATCATTCTTTTCGTGTCGATCGCGGGCCTTGTCCTTTTGATTGTGCCTCTAACAGGACTCTGCCTGCTGGTGTTCGGGGTCGTTTGGATATCATCGGGGAAGATCAGGTTGCGCAACCATATCCCGGCCAAGGGCGGCAGCATCTTCCTCGAAACCTATGTCGTCTTTGTCGGCTCGTTCTTGGCCATGCTCGTCGCTGCCCATATCTTCCCACAGATCGCCCCTTATACACTAATCCTTCAGTGGCTGATATTGGCGACGATCTTCTGGGGCATCTTCCGAGGCATGAAACGCAAAGATTGGAAACAAGCTATCGGATGGCACAAGGGTGAAGGGATATTCAAAGAAATCGGATGTGGGATACTTGCCTATATCGCATCGGTGCCTTTGTTTCTTGCAGGCACACTAATCACCATGGTTCTGCTCATTCTCAAAAGCATCGTCCAAACTCTACTCAACAATGGCGTTGCTCCCAAACCTGAACCGATGACCAATCCGATCGTCGAAATTATCGCTTCGGGTGATGTGTTTACGGTGATCCTGCTGTTTTTGCTTGCTGTCACTTGGGCGCCGATTGTCGAAGAAACCATCTTCCGCGGCGCACTTTTTCGGCACCTGCGCAGCTCGATGCACTGGGTCTTTGCTGCCCTGCTCAGTGCAGCGCTCTTTGCGTTTATGCACAGCTACGGGCCTTTGATGGTTTCGCCTTTGATCGCACTTGGGTTTATGTTTGCCTTTATGCGTGAATGGCGCGGATCATTGATTGCAGCAATGACCGCTCATTTCCTACACAACTTCTCGATCATCGGTGCCACGGTACTTTTCGTGTTTCTGCTCAATGGACCGACATAGACCAAAAACCCACTCAGTGGGCAAACACCGGCGAGGTATCCTCGATCTGGGCAACACGGGCCAAGGCATTCGCAGCTGCCCGCGAGATCAGCACCACCAGAATGACCAAAGCGATGATTCCGGTGATGAATGCCCACACTGGCTTGTCATACTCGCCGGTCCATGCCGTGATCTGATGACCGATGAGCACCGCAGCGAGCGTACGCGGGAACATCCCGATGATCGTGCCAAAGAAAAACACGCTCCGAGCAATACCAATCGAGCCCAACAGCAGATTGGTCAACGCAAAGGGTGTGCTCGGCGATGCGCGCAAAAGTGCCACCATCAGTACCGCTTTGGTTGGCTTGGCCCGCAAGAGTGCATCGCGCATGAAAATCACCTTGGGACACCGCTCGAGCTCGTGCTCGACACGCACATGAACGACCCGCCTGACAAGGGCATACCCGACAAGCGAAGCTCCGCCGAATCCGATCAGGGCAAGCCCAAGCCCCATCGACAATCCAAAGGCATATCCGGCCAAGATCGCCTGCGAAACCGTCGGCAGGCATCCAAAACCAGCCAAGACAATAAACCCAACCAAATAAATGAGCATTCCCATCATCATGTGCATGCTGCTCGATGCGTCGCCGACGAGTGCCAGGCGGATGGGTTCCATATTGAGAATCAGCATCACCCCTGCAAACGAGGGAACGATTGACCATATCACCCCGAGGACGGTCGCTGGACCAAGCCTTCGCAACATCGCACAGCTGCTCTGCACCCGCTCGCGACCAACCCGGTGTACAAACCCAATCGAAAACACACCAGAAGCCAACAGACTCAACACAATACTCTTCCAGTTGCCCGGCGAATCGAGTACATGAAGAGCAATCCATTCACGCATCGGCTCAGAAAGTGTCGGCAGTACAATCGGCAACGAGAGCAACAACGCAACAAACAACACACCCCAGTGCAACGCTTGCGAACCAAACCGACGCCGATGATTTTTGGCGTTGGCATGAACCCGCGTGCCGATCATCACACATGCTGCCTCTTCGAGCACCGAGCTTGATTCGCCAGCGCCAAGTTCATCAACCCCGGCTGCGGAATGATCAACATACGGACACACCCCAACTTTGGGCTCAGGATGAGGCAAAGAAACCGAGGAAGAAGATGGATCTGTTTGGGTGGGCATCAATGAAATACTAGACCATAAAAACAAAAACCCTCAAAGAAATACAGTTCATCCATACGACATCGGCCGATTCACCCATTGGCTTCATCACTTACGCACGAGGCTCCAACCTTACAGCAACCGCCTTATTCTTTATCTTTCTGTCCGCTATTTTTCGTTGCCGACTCCACTGCCTTATTGGCCAGTTTGCCCAACCCCATCAAAATCGCAATCGCCAGCACAATCCCGCCAATCGCCATCCATTTAGGCATCTTGGCTTCATCCCAGTTGCTCACCTGCGATCCGATCCACACCGCAGCGAAGGTCCGCGGCGCCATCCCTACGATTGTTGCAACCATAAACGGCACTAATTTCACCCCCGAAACACTCATCGCGTAGTTCGTCAATGCAAACGGCGAGTTGGGAGGCACACGGATCAGCGTCAGAATCACCAACGCCCGCACCTTGCCGTGCCGAATAAACGCATCGCGGATAATCGAGGCTTTGGGATGGGCTTTGATCTCGTCTTCAACCTTCTTGCGAGCAACGACATTGGCAATGGTGTACCCGATGATTGACGCCCCTGCGAACCCAACCAAGGCTGCGGGGAACCCCCACGCAACTCCAAAGGCGAACCCGGCAAGGATCGCCTGCGAAACCGTAGGCAGCACCCCAATCCCCGCCGTGATGACAAAGATCGTAATATACACCACCAACCCAATTGCCAAAGGCAGCCCCGGGTTTTCATCCGTCCCAACCAATAGCCGCGTCGCGGTGCCCATATTGGCCAAGAGCGTAATCCCCGCAATCCCCGGCAACACCGCCCACGCAATCCCAAGCCATGCTGCCGGACCCAGGCGTTTGAGGACTTCGCCGACGGATTCTTGGTGCTGGGCGGGCAAGGCGAGCTGATCGGTCGAGTCTGTTTTTTGGGGTGTATCGGGTGTATTTTCTGGTATTGGCATAAGGTCGATGATATGCGCCACAGAGAGGGTGAGGCTTGATTGAACTGATATCATCGGGAAACTTAATTTGCCATTCTTTCAATGTGGATCATCAACTTTGTCTTTGCGCTCACCTTGCTCGGTGCTCTTCGGATTTCCCACATGGCATGCCTCATTCATTGGCTCTTCCTCAAACTACAGAGCAATAACCATCACAACTCGACGGGAAAATCAAATATGCATCCACTGCGCCTACGACTACACCGATCTCCCCTCCCCAATCTGCCCAGAATACAGCCAAAACCACACGGTGATTCTTGCAACGAACGAGCCGCGACCGTGAGGGAGCGGTCTTTGGGATTGGGACAAGCAGAAGAAAAGACCACTCCCTCACGGTCTCGGCTCGTTGAGAAACCCCGCCTAGACTCACCCATGCTCGTAACGACGGGCCAATCACCACTTTTTTCAGCGATAACACGCTGTCAGCGGAGTTCGCATCGCCATGATCCCCAAACCACCACCACGCGACGGCTCGCTCGGGTTCCTCTACCTCCCGCCCTTCCGCATCCAAGGCTACTCCGTCGCAGGCGAAGCCACCACGATCAATATCCCCGAGATGGATGTCTGCTTCGATATGGGCATGGCCCCGCGCTCAGCGCTCGCTGCCAAGTTCTGTGCCCTCTCCCACGGGCACATGGATCATGTCGGAGGCTTGGCCTACTGGTGCTCGCAACGCAACTTCCAAGGCATGGGCCCGGGAACGATTGTGTGCGATGCGCGCATCGAATCCGATGTTCGAGGCATGATGGACGGGTTCCAAAGCCTCGAACGCCAAAAAACCCCTTACGAACTGATCCCGCTCGAACACGAGCAAGAAATCCAGATCAAGAACAACATCATGCTCCGCGCCTTCCACACCGAACACACCGCGCCTTCGATGGGGTATGTCATCATCGAAAAGCGCACCAAGCTCAAAGAACACCTGGTCGGGCTGCCTCAGGAGAAGCTACGGGATATGAAGCACAAGGGTGAGGAGATCGTAAATCATCTCGAAGTTCCGTTGTTAGCCTACACTGGCGACACCCTCCCGGGGGTGCACCTGCTCCGCGACGATGTCCGCAAAGCCCAAATCATCATCTCTGAGTGTACTTTCTTCGAGCCTAGTCACAAAGATCGGGCCAAGATCGGGATGCACATGCATGTCGATGATCTGGTCGAATGGCTTAAGGTTATCAAGTGCGAACACATGGTGGTGGTGCATCTCTCACGCCGAACACACTTGGGCCAAGCCCGCAAGCAGCTCGTCGAGCAAGCGGGTAAAGAACTCACCAGCAAGGTACATTTCCTGATGGATCACCGCAACAACCGCATCCGGTATGAAGAGCAGGCAGAGGAAGCGCGCAAGCTCGAAGAATCTCTCAACAACGAGAGCTAGGAATCGTCACTGGGATTATTCATCTTCTACGCCGAGATCGCTTTTGGTAAAGAGTGCAACAAACTTCACACCTGCCCCTTCGATATTTTCTCGCGCCCCTTCTTCTCGGTCGATCACTGTAATCATCGCAGGCACCTTGGCACCCAGTGATTTGAGTACCTCGATTGCTTCGAGGGCTTGGCCGCCGGTTGTTGCGACATCTTCGATAAAGATCACCGTGTCACCTTTGTTGATGATCCCTTCGACTTGCTTGGCAGTGCCATAGTCTTTTTTGGCATTGCGGACAAAGATCGTAGTCAGCCCGGTGCTCAGCCCAGCAGCGGTCACGAGTGGAATCCCCCCGAGCTCGGCTCCGGCGAGCTGATGAATCGTGCCCACTTCTTTCTCAATCTGTCCGATTTGTACTTTGAAGAGCTCACCGAGCTGCTTGAGGATGGCAGGCTTGGTCGAGAATCGGTATTTGTCGAGGTAGTAGGTGCTTGTCCGCCCAGACCGAAGGGTGAAGGTCCCCCGCAGGAGCGATGCTTGGGCGATGGCTTGGACAAGTGTATTTGGGTCAAGATTGGTGTCTGCAGGTGTCTTTGGGGGAGGCATGGCGGTTTATAGTCCGAAAAATCTGATTTGTGCGTTCAAAAAAAGAAGAATTGAGAACTCAATCAGGAATTGAGCGTCATAATTGGTGCCTCGAGGCGTTTGAGTGGTGTCGGCATTGTGTCGATCAAGGCATATCCTTGCAGAATCACTGGTATGCAGTTGTATGCACTCATCGAAACAGGCCGAATCAGACCCAGTAGAATAACCCAAATCAGCATAACCCAAATCAGCCGATTCAATTCAATAGACAAGCCGGACAATCGAAGCCGGATCGGGAGGAATACAAGACATGAACCGAAAAATGAATACCACGCTCATCGTCAGTGGGCTTGCAATCGGGCTTACAACCCTGCCTTCGTTTGCTCAGGTGGCCCCCCCACCAACCAAACCCGCCAAAGAGCAACCAACCTACACACCCCCACCAACCCAAGCCCCTCAAGCCACTCCCAAACCAACAGCTCCCAAACCCAAACCCGCTGTCAATGTCACCAGAAGCAGCAGTAGCAGTAAAAAGAGTGATATTTCAGAACTCCCCATCAATGTTCCATACCCCAAACTCGCCAAGATTGGACCCGATGGTCGGATTCTTAGACTCCGTCAGCTGCCTGATATCCTCGCGCTGCGCTCAAACCCAAATGTAGGCCCCAAGTCTGTCGAGCGAATCATGCCAGTGATTTATTCCCGCCGATACCGACTCGAACTTATGGTCATTGACAACCTTGATCTTTACTGGGAACTGACTGGTGGGCTCATTAAAAACTTCGACATCTCCAACATCGACGAGATGGGGCGCATCGCTGAGATGCTCAAGCCGCTCGTTCCTTCGACCACACTCTCGCAACAACTGCTCAACCTCAATATCCTTACCCGCGTGCAAGGCGGCATGAACCAGTACATTGTTCGTGAATACAAAAAAGCAATCACCGATGAAATTCAGGTGCTTGATGCAGAGAACGGGCTCGAAGAAGTCATGCGCTTTGTCCTTGAAGATTCGATCCTTGAAGCAGAAATTACCTACAATGCGATGCTCGCTGAAGCAATCAGTCAAATCGGAAGCTTGATCGACGAAGCCGGTTTTACTTCACCTGAAACCCAAGCCCTGCGCGCCTTTGAGAAAGAGCTCAGCACAGATCCTGGACAACAATTCGAAGACATCCGAGAGTTTGATCAGGCATTTCGCAAACTTTCGTTTGATGAAGCAACGACCATCTTCAAGCTCATGCGCGAACGCCGAGAGTTTCCTGAGATTTCACCAACGATCAAAACGATTAATGTGCTCCACGAGCGTAAGCGTGTTGCCGAGGGTGGGTTCGATATGCTCATCACTGATCCAAAGACCGGTGAAGTAATCGACACACGCGCACGAGATGAACAAGGTCGTCCTGTTCGAAAGAACAAGCCTGAAACTGAATCCGCTGAGGATTAATCCTTGCAAGACTTCACTACAGATCAAAGCACCTCGCGAATGCGAGGTGTTTTTTTGGGCAGGCTTCAGACAGGCTTCATCATGGGAAATGGCAGCACATCACGGATCGAACGCCGATTTGCCAGCAACATCACGATCCGATCCATCCCGAGCCCTAATCCACCCGCCGGCGGCATCCCGACTTTGAGCGCATTGACAAAGTCCTCGTCGAAAGTACGAAAGGTCGATTCTTCGTCATCCACACCCGCCAACTGCTCACGGAACTTGGCTTCTTGAATATCAGGATCATTGAGCTCAGTATATGCCGGACCGATCTCCATGCCTCCGATGAACAAATCCCATCGGTCCGCCAAAGGCACCACATCATCGAGTGTTCCGGGCTTGGGTCGAGTGAGCGGTGAGAGCGACGCCGGATAGTCCAGCACAAAGGTCGGCCTTGAGGGATCAATCATCGGCTCGGCCACCTCTTCAAAGAGCTCGTTGATGATGAAAATATCATCAATCGGCGTGCCATCCTTGGATTTGGTCTTGAATCCGCGCTTCTTACATTCGCTTTGCGCCTTGTCAATCTCGTCGATTGTGAACCCGAGCGCCTTCTCAAAAAGCTGGGCATAGGTAATCTTCTCGAACGCAGATTGATAATCAATCATGAGCTCACCAAAGGGCATCGCCGACGAATCACCTGCTTGTTCAGCAGCAGCCAGTACTGCCAACTCGCGAATCAACCCCTCAGTCAGTTCCATCATCGTTTCGTAGTTCCCAAACGCCTGATAGACTTCAAGACTTGTAAACTCGGGGTTGTGACTCTTGTCAAGTCCTTCATTTCTGAAATTTCGGCTCACCTCAAAAACTCGAGGCATCCCGCCAACCAATAGCCTCTTGAGATACAACTCGGGCGCAATCCGCAACGACAAATCCAAATTCAACGCATTCATATGCGTCAAGAACGGCCTCGCTGCCGCCCCGCCGGCCTGCGTCTGCAACACTGGCGTCTCGACTTCGATGAAATCTTGCTCCTCAAGGTATCGACGCATCGCGCTCATCAGCTTTGATCGCAAGATCAGCGTTCGCGTCGTCTCTGGATTGGCCCACATATCCATATACCGCTGACGATACCTCCGCTCCGTATCTTGCAACCCCGCATGTTTCTCAGGCGGAGGCACCAGACACTTACTTGCCGGGACCAGTGAATCGACCCAGCAGGTGATTTCGCCGGTATTGGTCATCGTGAGGGGCCCCTGGGCGATCACAAGATCGCCGCCATCGAGCACCTTGGCGAACTTGAACCCGTTCTCTTCGCAATCGCGTTTGGATACCGCGATTTGGAAAGTATCTCGGGTGTGATCGCGGAGATTGAGCCAGATGAGCTTGCCGTTGTCTCGGTGAAGCATCACTCGACCCGCGACCTTGACGCGCGGGCGATTGTCCACAATTGCGGGCAGATCGGCTTCGCTGATCTCCGGATTATCGCGTTTGGCCTGTTTACGCGCCTGATTCGAGGCTTTGTAGGCCTGGTCGGCTTGGGCATCATACCGGGCATGGGCATCGGCAAGGGAAATCAACTCGTCAGTCCGCACGCCATAGGGTAACATCCCCAACGCAATCACTGCCTCACGGTTTTCCCGGCGTTGTTGTTCAAGATGATGGACATCAGCTTCCATGTGAGGAGGCTCGTCGATGGCTTGATCGGAGTTCTGATCCATGATTGATTGTATGCTCGGTTTGTTCGCGGTGTTTACTCACGCACCGATCGTACCCCTCCGGGCTGGTGCGGTCAGATCGAACATCCAAGGACTTATCAGCTTTGCCCTTAGCCCGACTCACCCATGGTCAGATCGACTCGCTTGAGCATTTCGGTATTGCACAACGGCCGAACGGTGGGGTCCTCGGCGAGCATGTCATGCAATGAAATACCACCAAACTGTTCGATAATAGTCTTGGCTGCTGCATCAAGTCGCCCGTGCAGTGGGCAGAGCTTGCCCGAGTGGTTGTCAAGGTGAAGCGGGCATGTGGTGATTCGTTCGATCGGATCAATGGCATTGATGACATCAAGAATGGAGATTTCACGAGCTGAGCGTTTGAGTCGATATCCCCCACCAACCCCTCGGCGTCCGGTAATCAAATCGGCCTTGGCCAGCAATTGGAGAACCTTGGCGAGGTAATTCATCGGCACAAGCGTAACCTCGGCAAGCTGGGCAGTTGAGACCAACTCGTCGGGCATATAAGCAAGACAACTCATCGAACGGAGGGCGTATTCGGTGGTCTGTGAGAGCAAAGCAAAATCCTTCTCAATCGTATGGTCTATACACAAGGCATATTTTAGACGGATAAAAGCCTCAATATCGTATCAAGATATACTGATCTCGGTATCAAATTATTCAAATTCATCCCATTATCAACCAACCATTGCCTATCTTCCGCCTTAACGGTACTTGATCTGATCCTGTTATTCTACTTCCAAACACCTTGCCGAGCAACTCATCCACAATCATGTCTCGCACTCTTGGACTCATGGATACAAAAATCCTCAGCACGCTGCACACTCACAGACTGATGAACGCCCACCCGTACAAAATCATCCTTACCCCTTCACCCCACTAATTACATCACCAAACGATTTCATTGTCTGTCAATTAAAATGAAAAACGGCAGCTGCATGGGGTCTCGTCGCGCAGCTGCCGGTGTCGATCCTGTGGAACCAGGATCGGCGTCGTGGTCAGATTTTGAGCTCATCAGAACAGGTTCATTCGAGAAGAGCTGATCGGTAATTGGGATTGGAACGCTTCTGATTTCAAAGGTTTCACAAACCAACTTCAACAAGGGTGCATTTTTTTAGTTGTTCATCAAGTTTAATGATCTTCGAGGGCATCCATCAGCCGCTCAAACATCTTGGCCAGTCGATCCATCTGTTCGTCGAGCTCGTCGATCTGACGATCAAGCTGATCTTCGATCGCTTCAAGGCGTTCTTCCATTGAACTCATACGAGCATCGATCACCCTTCCAGCAATTTCGCGGGTGCGATCACGAGTATCGTTGTGAAATTTACGCAAAGAGCCCTCCACCCCTTCCTCTAGACGCACGACGAGTTTTCCATCGCGGAACTCAACCATCTGCCGCTGAGCATCACGCATTGCATCTATCGCCTTGGCCCGCATGCTCGCAGCCATATCGCGGCGCTCAACTGATTCGATGAGCCGTTGGCGCAACATTTTCCCAATTTCTCTCCCTTTGGACTCCTCTTGTTTATCGAGCTGGCTTTCAAGCTCTTCAAGCTCAGCAAGAATATCCAGCATATCATCGCCTGTTACGCTAAAGAAAGTCGTGTCGTCACCTTCGTTGACAACCATATTACTAGACAACACCGTAACTGCACCGAGGGCCTGGGCATCGTACTTGGCAAGTTTAACTTTGATTTTGAGTTTTTCGCCACCACGAAGTACAGCGAGTTTTATCGTATCACCAGGTTCTTTTTCCGAGAGTATCTTTGTGAGCGTTTCGCCGTCGGCCTGCTCGCTGCCATCGATTGAAACAATGACATCGTACTCTTCAATCCCAGCAAGAGCTGCCGGGAGTCCTTCGATTACCTTCTCCACAAGAATCGCATGGACATCACCGTTAAGCTTGAGATGCTTGCGAAGAACCTTTGAAGGCTCGCCAAAAGTGATCCCGAGCATAACTCTGGGCGGATTCTCCCGCTCCTTGGCGATAGATTGGCCATCTTTTGCGTCTTTTGGAGTTGAAGGCAGATTAATCACAAAGTCATTTTCGCTTGTACCAACAAGACCATCATCTTGTACTGTGCTCCAAACATGTGTGCCATGCAATCGGTCATTGGACTTTCGAAATTTAGGAAATTTGATTTCATGAAGTATCTTCCCGTTTTCGCTCATGAAAACCAACACATCATCTTTGATTTTGATTCGGTCTTTGCTGAAATCTTCGCCGTTGAGTGATGCAAGCACAATGTCATCATTGATAATCTTTACCTTATACCGGATTCCGTCTTTATCGTCGTCCTGATACACAGTGACTGTTCCCTGAATTTCCTTTGACAACTGCGTTTCATTTTTTGCTGAATGCTCGATTTGAAACTGGGCGCGGGCCAACGACACGGCAATTCCGGTCGACATAACCATCATCGCGATGATTGCCTTTTTATTGAGTGTGTTAAGAGTGTTCATGGTCGATTCTCCTGTATACCGATTTGGTTATTGGTACGGTCTATCTCTCTATCATCGGATGCGCCTGGTCCGAGGCACTGTCGGCAAGTGTCAACTTCTTCTTCAAAACAATTTTTCAATGTTTGGCGAGAGTTTCACAGGCACCGAAAACACATTGCCCATTTCATCACGCACCTCGCGATATGCATGATCGATCACCTGGCGTTCGATGATCTGACGCAAATACAATACTTCGATCGTGCCATCGGGCATCGGACGGGTTTCAATAACAACCCGATCAGGCATCTCTCCGACAACCTGCCCCAAGATTTGCCCAGACGAAAGATACTGATCAAACGCTTGGTCTGGCTTGGCTTGGTCGAGCAAAATACTCGAACCGAGTATTCCTGCGGTAGCCGAATCATGATCATTCAAAATTGTTGGCGCATCTGATTGGCCAAAGAACCATACCAGCACAATTGCTGCTGCTACCCATCCACCCCAGCGTGAAGCAACCTCCATCCGAACACGCATCGGGCGATCATCAATCAATCCTCCGGGTAACTCGACACGATCGGTAGCTGCAAGTTCATTTTGCACACATTGAAATACCAAATCATGAAGTCGTTGCACATCTGCTAACTCATACCAAATCGTCGGATCGTTATCTGCTAGTACACGAAAACTCATCCAATCTGCATTGGTTGCAACTCCATCGACAATGCGAGAAATCAATATATCTCGTTCATCATTTGACGAACTGGCAATTGATTGCTCATTTGATTCATAGGTACTCATTATCTATTTCCTACATTTTGCTACAAAGCAAGTTTTTGTGTTCAGAATCTTGATGTGCCAATATTTCTTTGAGCATTTTTCTTCCTCTGGCTAGTCGTGTCTCGATTGTTGTGACTGGCAAATCAAGCACTTCGCCAATTTGCTGATAACTCATTGATCGCATACAGCGCAGGAGTACCGGCTCACGATACCCTAAAGGAAGTGACATTACTGCTTGAAAAACGCATTGTGATTCATCCCAATCTGTCATGATTGCGTCACCCGATTCCAGATCCTTCTGGTTCTGGCGAATACGCACCATGCCTGTCAACCCGATCATGGATCGTTTGCACCGATTCACTTTTCGTCCTTCTTCGCGTGCAACATTGATTGCAACGGTCCGTAACCAGGACTTGAATGCTTTGGGTTCATGAACCATTGAAATTTTTCGACAGACCTGCATCGCCACTACTTGCAAAAGATCTTCAATATCTGCCTCGCGAGGTTTGTGTGCCAAGAGAATCGCACCGACCCAACGCCGAGATTGTCTCCATAGCTGATCGAGCGCACCACGATCCCCTGCGATGGCTGCCTGGATCACCGACTCGCTCAAACTCTGCTCATCCACGCGTCGTTGCCCTTTGTTGTTTCCAATCGTTATGCTCTACCGTGCCCCGTCGCGATGCTAATAAACGAATCGTGCTCTTTCGTCCTTGCTAAGATGCTCGGTTGGTTTATTTCTGTCTATTTTGTCGGATTTTTGAATCAATTTATTCCTGCACAACACTTTGAAACCACCCTAGCTTCTTTGTATACGATACTGGCCCTGTCCAATGTTCAGCACACGATCACCAAGTCAGCTCCCAGGCCGCGACGAACCTGATTCGTTTGGGTTATCCGATGCAGCAGTCATGTCCTTTGGCGACCATCTTGACGATCTGAGAAAACGGGTTTTTTTGGCACTCGTTGGTGTCATCCCGATTTTTGTTGTTGCCTTTGCCTTTGGGCGTCCCCTGCTTCAAATGCTTCTCGAGCCGGCCCGCAACCAACTCACCAAAGCTGGCCAAGGGTCCCAATTGCTTGCCACAGGGATGTTTGAGACCTTCGGCGCTGTTATGCAGATTGCGTTGATTGTAACCATTCTGTTTGGGTCACCGTGGTTACTCTACCAGCTCTGGCTCTTCATCTCGCCGGGACTCTACAGGCACGAACGCAAAATCGTCCATCTCCTGATCCCGTTTTCTGCCCTACTCACAGTACTGAGCATGCTCTTTCTTTACTTCATCATCTTACCAGTGATTTTGGCGTTCTTTATCGGATTTGGCGCCAATGTCAGTGGTGAACTGCGCGTTCCGACCGCACCTGTGCCCAATGAGATCGTCTTCCCAATGATCCCTGTCCTTCAAGCCGATCCACCCGATCCGACTCCGGGCATGATGTGGATCAACCAGGCCCTGCTTCAACACCGAGTTTGTGTAGGTGTCGAAGATGGCGAACCAATTATCCGTGTCATCAACCTCACCTCGGATATCGGAATTGCCCAGCAATACCGAATATCCGAATACATCAAGACAATTCTCAATATGGGAATTGCTTTCGGAATTGCCTTCCAAACCCCTGTCGTTGTCGTAATGCTGGGCTGGATCGGCATACTCAATCCGGTACTTATGACCAAGTATCGCAAACATGCCATCACAGCCAGCCTGATTCTCGGCGCCCTGATGACCCCTGCCGACCCATTGTCGATGATGCTCTTGGCCACCCCTTTGTATTTGCTCTACGAGCTTGGGTTGTTCATTCTCAAAGTGCTTCCAATTGAAAAAGTCGTTCACTCGACCCACATGAACGATTCTCAAGATCCCGATGCCACCACTGATGAAGATGCAGGCGAAGGAAAATGAACCCGAATGACCCACTCAAAATCCAATCCGTCAACACCCGCTGAATCCCTTCCTACCAAACTTGACCGCTTGATGATGCGCCGGGCTCTTGAGCTCGCTGAAGAGGCTTCAGCACTCGGCGAGGTGCCTGTGGGTGCGATCGTCTATGACACCGCAACGGGCGATATCCTCGCATCGGCCCACAACACCCGTGAGATGCATCAGAACCCCGCCGGGCACGCCGAGTTCACCGCCATTACACAAGCTTGTCAATCCATTGCCGATTGGCGTCTCAACCACTGCACCCTCGTCGTTACCCTCGAACCCTGCCCGATGTGTGCTGGACTGATCGTTAATTCCAGAATCGGTCGATTGGTTTACGGAGCCTCTGATCCCAAAGCCGGTGCGGTCAGAACACTCTACCAACTTTGCGATGATCCTAGGCTCAACCATCGGTGCCAGATTATTCCCCGCCTCGAAGAGACACAATGCAGTCAGCAACTCAAAGATTTCTTCCGTTCGTTGCGAGATCGTTCCAAGTCCAATCCGTGATTCATTCCATAATCTCATACAAATCGATCAGATGGCTTTCTCTTTAGAAATCAGCTCATAAAGAAATTGGGTGATGGTGGTTAGAAGAGCGCCCTGTTGTGGGACAACCACACGCAATCGTCGATAAATCCCTGTCAAACATGCGGTTCAAGAGCAAGAGTGTTCGGGATATCTTGCCAATTGTTTGTCGATAGCGCTCGGGCATCTGGAGTTCAGTATTGGGTCCAGGGCGTTTTGTCCAAAATATGGGCGCGATGTCCGAGCGCATTGGGGCGCAATACCCAAGATACCCACCGTATATCCACCGATTTGTTGTCAGCCAGGGGTGCGCGTTTAGAGTTGTTTCAGGCGTGATTCAAGCATGCGGACTTGGCCGAGGAGTTCGGGATCGTCTTTACATTTTTTGGAGATTGATCGCACAGCATGCATTACCGTGGTGTGATCCCGCCCGCCGAAATGAGCGCCGATTTCTTCGAGCGAGTGTTTGGTGAGTTGGCGGGTTAGGTACATTCCGATTTGGCGTGGATGGGCGACGGATTTGTGCCGACGCTTGCCCAGCAGGTCGGAGCGCTTGATATGAAAGAAAGTGGAGACTTCAGAGATAATGTGTTCGATTGTCGGGCCTTGTCCGGCAGTGATGGAGGCTGGGGAGGCAAATTCGGTGCCCAGTGCTTTATGGGTAAGTTCAAGGTCAATCGATTTTTTTGCGATGCTCGCGACGATTTGGAGCTTGGTAATCGCCCCTTCAAGCTCACGGATATTGGTGTCGATATGTTGGGCAATCTCACTGGCGATATTGTCAGGGAGCTCAAGCCCGCGGTCATGGGCTTTGCGTTTGAGGATTTCAACCCGGGTCTCGAATCCAGGTTTTTCAATCTGAACGACCAATCCCCACAGGAACCGTGAAGTCAGTCGATCTTCGAGATTGGGGATATCTTCGGGAGGTGAGTCTGAGCTGATGATGATTTGTTTGTTGGTTTGGTAGAGGTCGTTGAAGGTGTGGAAGAATTCTTCTTGTGTTCGGTCTCGCTTGGCAAGAAAATGGATGTCATCGATGACCAAGAGGTCAATATCGCGAAAGGCGTGTCGGAACTCGACCATCCGGGCGGATTGAACCGCGTTGATGTATTGGGTCATGAACCCATCGCATGAGAGGTATCGCATTGTGATTCCGGGATGCTGTTGTTTGATTCTCAGGCAGATGGCTTGGAGCAGGTGGGTCTTTCCGAGTCCGACCCCCCCATGGATAAAGAGTGGGTTGTAGGCATGTCCGGGATTTTCGGAGACGGCGATGGCTGCTGCGTGAGGAATTTGGTTGTTTTCGCCGATGACAAATTGCTCGAATCCATAGTCAGGATTGATCGGTAACGCATCATTGTGGTCGAGCCAGGCGCGTTCGGAGGAAATATGGGTTCGTTTTGATTTTGGTCTCTGTATGGGATTGTATGCTGACACGGCCGACGCGAAGGCCGAAGTATCGGTCAGCACCTCAATATTGGTATGAGGCTCAGAAGCGGGGGCATCTGGAGAATCATTCACAGAAATGAGGTGCGATTTGGCAGATTTGCTGACCGATTGGGAGGTTGATTGGGCATTGGAGGGTGCTGAGATCCACTCATCATCGGGGCCGAGCATTCGAACGGCAATGAGCTGACCGGTGACTGAACGCACCGCGTCATTAAAAGCATCAAGTCCGTTTCGACGGAGATAATCGCGATGAAGATCCGAATGGGCACGGACACCAAAGGCCCCTGAAACAATACCCAAAGGTTCAAGTTCGTCAAACCACCTGCGGGCAACCGCAGGGTGTTCGGCACGGATGTGCGCAAGGACATCGTCCAAGACCTGATAATCATGGTCTGGCATAGTTGAACTGCTTTCAATCAACTAAGCAGCCCAGTGGAGAGGCTGCGGTGAGCGTTTACAAAACCAGGTCGGTGATCCACAGCATGAATGTGACCCAGTTTTTTCCTTCGTCCTATACCCTAATCACTCGTGGCTATCGTTGTCAACCTTTCTCTTGCAAGTTATCCACATTGTTCACCTAAAAATACTCATCGGTTGGTTTCGAGTTATCCATAATTTGTAAAATTGCATCATGTGTCGATTTGCGTTACCCTTTGCCTGTTCAAACGAATTGATTGAAAACAGGATTTTACGGGGGAAGGGTGATTCGCCGGGGGAAAAAAATTCCTGGAAAAAGTTTTCCGAAAATAAGGGCGAGAAGGGTGCCGGTGGATCGCGGAATCGGAATGTGAAGAAAGGCGTAACGAAGTTGATGTTCAACACCTGTGTCTTATTTGTTTGTACTGGAAACACCTGCCGATCGCCAATGGCTCAGGCAATCGCTCAGGCAATTATTGATGGGTCTGAACCCTCAGAAAGGACCATTACGGTGGATTCGGCGGGGGTGGCTGCCGAGGATGGGCATGGGGCATCGCTTCAGGCAATTGAGGTGCTTGGTGATCGAGGAATTGATTTGAACGGGCACCGATCGAAGCAGCTCACCGCCCAGCTTATTGACCGGGCCGGGGTCATTTTTACCATGACTCCTGCCCACGCCCATGCGGTGATCGCGATGGTGCCCGAATCAGCAGATAAAGTTTTTCCGCTCGATGCGATTCATCCCATTGCCGATCCAATCGGGCAACCTGTCGAGGTCTATCGTGAGGTGGCTGACGAGCTCGAACGATTGATCCGGACCAGATTCAAGGAGATGCTCACATGACGGATTCGCCTTCATCCTCTGCTTTAGACTCTGTTTCAGATTCTTCAGTGTTGCGCGTGGCCATTGGGGCGGATCATCGTGGGATGCACACCGCCGAGCTTGTCCGCGACACCCTGATTGGCCTTGGATACCAGGCCAACATTGTTGGAACATGCGAAAAGGGGAAATGTGACTATCCCGAACAGGCGTATCTTGTCGGGCAAGAAATCAATGCTGGGCATGCCGATCGAGGGGTGCTGATTTGTGGTACTGGGATCGGGATGTCGATCGCAGCCAACAAGGTCAAAGGACTTCGAGCAGCACTGGTCCATGATGAGCTCACTGCCCAGCTTTCTCGCTCGCACAACGATGCCAATGTGCTGTGCCTTTCGGCAGATTTGCTCGGTGAACGGCTGATTGACAAGATCGTCGAGGTATGGATGGGCACGGAATTCGAAGGCGGCCGACACGAACGACGAGTTCATAAAATCACCGCGATCGAAAACGGGCTCGATCCACGCACCGTTGTCGATGCACAAGCCGATGCACAAAATGCTTAGCGCCGTCCATGCATATCGAGTTTATGCTCGAGTTCATGTCCATGTGTGCAGATTGGGCGCAGGTGTGCTACGCTCGTGGGTGATGAATGTACCAAAGAATGACCGATCAGATGCTGTGTTTCGACCTGCCTTGTTCATGAAAATCATGATGGGCGTATTGATTGCCGGATCGGGCTTGGTGTTGAGCGGGTGCAACAAGGCATTGGCACCAACATTTCAGGCGGTTGGTGTGCGCGAGATCGAGCAGGGTCATGAACGATCGGTGATCGAATTTTCCATCGAGGCGACCAACCCCAACAAAGAGCCGATCCCGCTTCGGCAGGTGCATTATGCGGTCGAGCTCGATGGGATTGAAGTGTTCTTAGGGGTGCGTAGTCCTGAGATCACGCTGCATATGTATTCGTCGCATACCTTCACCCTCCCGGCGGTGCTTCCGATCGAATCGATCAATCGCTCGGGCGAGGTGAGCTATTCGCTTGTGGGCACTGTGCAATACATCCCGCCCGGGCGGTTGTCCGAAGTGCTCTTTGATGCCGAGCTCAAGGTGCCCAAGGCGGTTCTTGAACTCTCAGGCACGATCAATATGGGGTCGGGCGGTGCATCTTCGGATGAATAACGAAGGCCTGAAGCTTTCAACCAGCATTTTCAACCAATTTTGATCTCGTCGCGATCAACTTTGCTCAGCATAATTTGGGCATCGGGGAGTTGGTCGAGGAGTTTGGAGCGAAGCCTTTTGAGGTAGCCTCGTTCAGTGTTGGTGTGTCCAGCCAAGAGGATGCTGAGTCCTGATTGGCTTGCAGCGAGGATTTCGTGGTGAGTCATCTCGCCGGTGATGAGCAGTTCGCATCCTTCGCGTTTGGCAAGTTGGGCCAATGAGCCGCCTGAGCCTGGCACCACGCCGATGGTTTTGAACTTGTGATCTTCATCGGTGGCCAAAGCATAGCGAATTCGGGAACGATCGAGATGGGCTCGGAGCCGATCGACGAGTTGGGTCACAGCAACGGGCTGATCGAGCACGAGTCGGCGTCCTGCGCCGATTTTGCGGATGGGCTCAGGGATCAGCTCAACAATGTCATAGGCAGGGGTTTCGTAGGGGTGAAACTCTTTGAGGGTTTCGATCACCAGCGCCAGGGCATGGCGCGAGCAAACCATCTCGATCCGAGTTTCATCGACTCGTTCAAGTGAGCCAACTTGTCCGATGGTGGGTTTGGCACCGGCTTGGGGAAGGAAGGTGCCTTGTCCGGGGGTGTTGAATGACACCAAGTGGTAGTTCCCCATGCCGCCTGCCCCAGCGGTGCCCAGTGCATTGCGGAGTGCATCAACTTCGTCGTTGGGGACAAAGGTGATGACTTTGACTTCTCGGCTGGTGTCGCCTCCAATTGCAGGCTCGAGGGCTCGGCAGTCGCCATGGATTTCATCGGGTGCTGCGTGGCCCGGAGGTGCGCTAATTCCTTCGCAGAGCCAGTCGGTGATGCCTCCTGCTGCTGCATCGAGGGCGGTGTGAGGCGAGTAGATCATCATCCCCGCTTCGATCGCTCCGCGGACAATGCGCTGGGTGTGGGTTGCGTCAACCAAAGCATCCAAGGGCGTCCAGATCGGTGGGTGATAGGCGATGATTGCGCTGGCGTTGATATCAAGGGCTTCAGCCAAAACGCGTTCGGTCAGGTCGATGGTCAGCAGGATCGGGCCGGTAATTTCACGCGAGACTACGCCGAGTTGGAGCCCGACCTTATCCCAGTCTTCTGCATGCTTGAGCGGGGCGATGCGTTCCATCGTGTTGATGAGGTCTTGCACAATCATCGTTTGGCTCCATTTTTCATGAAAGGCCGGTCTCGGCTGCCCGATTGTAGGTGCGCTAGAGTCTGGGGATGCACCAACCCCACTTGAGGCAAACCAGATTGATCCTCCGGGCTCATGCCAAAGTCAACCTGGCACTGGCGATCGGCAAGTCGAGTGTGCCTGGGGGGCTTCATCCGATCTGCTCGTGGATGCACGCGATTGAGTTGTTCGATCGCATCGAGATTTGTCCGTTGAGCCAAGATCAGGAATCGATGTATTCGATCGGATGGGCAAAGAAAGAAAACAAGGACGAACCTGTTGATTGGGAGATGGAGCAGGACCTCGCGGTGCGTGCGCACAAGCTGTTCGAAGCCCATGTCGGACATCAGCTTCCAGTTTTGATTCGGATATCGAAATCCATTCCTGCTGGTGGTGGGCTCGGCGGCGGGTCGAGCGACGCAGCAAGTGTGCTCATGGGGATCAACAGGCTTTTTGATTTGCAACTCAACCAGACGACACTCGTTAAGTTGGCGATGAAACTCGGATCGGATGTGCCTTTCTTTCTTGATTCGGGGAAACAGGTTCCTCGACCTGCGATTATTGAAGGTGTTGGCGAGAAGATCACCAGGCTTGATTCAAGGTGTGCAGGCGAACCAATCACACTGATTTTTCCTGGGTTCGAATGTTCGACCGGGCGGGTGTATCGGGCTTTTGATGAACAGATCGGGCCCGGGCATACACTTGCTCGTGATACGATTTATAAGCTGACCCGCAGGTCTGTGGTGGATACTGATGGACTTTTTAATGACCTGCAAATTCCAGCCTGTGGGCTTGGAAATGGGCTTGGAGCGATCAAATCGGCGATCGAAGACAAGATCGGCAAGCCTGCGCATGTCTCGGGGAGTGGATCGACACTCTTTGTGATTGGTCAGGTTGATTCAGGGTTGGTCGGCCAAGCTGCGCCAGCATGCCGAATACTACAAACTTGGCTGTGCTGATTGGTCTGTGCCCATTGGCATATATTCCAGGCATGATTCTGAATACTTTGCTCTATCATCCCGATGGATTTGGGTGTATGGTTTGACCAGGAGATTCACCGATGGCTGACGAATCAACACACACTCGGCAAGGTTTTCCCCTCGATGGGATTGATGCTGATGGGGATCGTCCCAAACTCGCCCTTGGGATCGATCTTGGCGGTACCAATATCCAGGCAGGGGTCATCAATGAACATGGGGTGGTGCTCGGGCGCGCGAAGGTCAAAACCGAGGTTGATTCAGGTTTTGAAGCCATCATGGACCGAATGGCAGCTGCCGCCCGGCAGGCGTGCGAAGAAGCAAAGATTCCGATGTCAGCAATTCACACTGCAGGGCTTGGGGTGCCTGGACCGATTGATCCTGAAAAAGGTATCGTAATTGAAGCGGTAAATTTACGGTGGAACAATGCGCCAGTGGTGATGGGGTTGTCGGACCGACTTTCGGTGCCGGTGTATGCGGATAATGATGTCAATGTTGCGGTCTATGGCGAGTGGCGTGCGGGCATCGGCAATGAAACGGCCAATATGCTTGGTGTTTGGGTCGGCACTGGGGTTGGAGGTGGGTTGATCATTAACTCCCAGCTCCATCGTGGCGCTCATTATTCCGCAGGCGAGATTGGACACATGATTTTATTGCCTGGAGCACATTTGGGATCGCGATCAGTTGAACACAATTGCTCACGCACCGCCATCGCCCACGAGCTCGTCAAGCTCATCCGGTCAAATCATCCTTCGTTGGTGACGAGCCTGACCGATGGAAAACTTCACAAGATCAAATCCAAAGTGCTCGCAATGGCCTACGAACAAGGCGATGATCTCGTGCGGACGGTGGTCGATGATTCGGCGGATCGACTCGGGATGGCGATTGCCTCAGCGGTGACGCTTTTGAGTCTTGATCGGGTGGTGCTCGGGGGCGGTTTGGTTCACGCTATTGGTGAGCCTTATGTTGACATTGTGCGTGATTCGGTTCGGCGTGAGGTTTTTCCCGAGTCATTGCGCAATGTAAGTGTTGAAGCGGGTATTCTTGGGGACGATGCGGGAATGGTTGGCGCGGGGCTGATCGCTTTGGAAGAGCTCTGGAAGTAACTGGTCTGAGAAGTGCGACCTAAAGGGAGTTTGAAAGGCAATATACACAAAAAACACTGCACCCATTGTTGAGGTGCAGCGATGAGGTAAGCGACAGAAGAACATATAAACGGGTGTACGACCTTGTGCTGAGTGTATCAGGGTATATCAAGATCAGAGACTGATATCATCGAGAAGTTCGTCGATTGCAACTGAGAGCTTGTCCTCGGTCAGGTAAGTGCCCGCCTTGATCTGCGATCGAACCCGGCCGACAAGATCGCTGCTCGATGTCGGTTCGGCTTGGAGTTGACTCAAGTAGTGTGCCACTCGGGAGAACTCAACGCGATCGTCTGTCCGGGCTCCACCACGGCCTCGGATTGGGTCGGCGCTGGCGTCGGCGATTCTTGGGGCTACCAAAGAGTCAGCCGAAATCCGTCCTGCCTGACGCGGCGCCGAAGTGTTGATCGGAGAAATATCACTCATAGAGAAAGCCTCTTTTCTGGTCTGCCTTTGGGTCTGTCTCAACCCATTATTTGTACCACCAATATGTGCCCACCACGAGGCACCCACTATATCTAGTTGTTGGAACGACTCTTCCAACCACTCCTAGAGTTGTGTATCGACGGAACTTCTGGTCGTACTCAAAAAACAAACGAATTTCGATCAAGCCGGGTAACCCATGACAAATGAACCACTTAGGAAGTATAACATACAACAGGACCTGCGAAAAGATTTCAGCAATTTTGGTTTCAAGGCATAAAAATTGTCAACACAAGGAGGTATTGAGTTTGTTCGTATATCCAAACTTACAGCGTATTCCGGTTTGCAAACTGACTTTGGTCGGGATTCTGGGCGTTTTGCTCGTCGGGTGCGGAGGCGATCAGGCGCGAAGTGATCAAGATGCGGCATTTTATGCCGACCAATCAGGCGCGGTTTTTGCGCCAGAACCCAAAGATACTCCATCACCCGGGCTCGGGCTCGATGATGAAGAGTTGCTTTTGGCGCGCGAGAATATCGGCGGATGGTCGATCGTGCTCTCAAAGGTTGGGCGTGGAGGCAACGAGGGGATGCGCCGGGCCAAGGAAATGCTCGCGATTGTTCAGGGTCAGGCCGGACTCAAAGAGGCCAAAATTGAGCAGCGATCGACTGGATTGGTCATTGCCTATGGCGACTATCTGGGCAAGGAAGACCCACAGGCGGTTCGTGATCTCAAAAGGATTCAGCAGATCGAGATCAATGGTGTAAAAATTTTCGAGCAGGCGCTCATAACGCCTCCGACAAGTGAGGCACTTCGAGGGTCGAACCCGTCATACGATTTACGGACCGTCAAGCAGCGGTTTGGGGATCGGGCCATTTATACGCTTCAGATCGGGATCTATGGGCGGGCGGATTATCAAATGCCCAGTGCTCAGGATTTGGCAGCTTTTCGCAAAGCGGCTGAGGATGCGGTGCGTGTGTTGCGTGCTCAGGGGGAGATGGCATTTTATTATCATGCACCGGCCCGAAGCATGGTGACGGTCGGGGTCTTTGGTGAACGAGATTTTGACGCAACGACCAAGCCTCCGACCCAATCGCGTGAGCTTCGAGCGTTGCGCAAGCGATTTCCGAACAACTTGCTCAATGGGCAGGGGATTAACGAGAAAATCCGTTCAGAAAGTGGTCATATCACCCGGCTTCAATCGAGTCAGTTGGTGGGTATTCCGGAGAAATAAACCGGAACTTTCGTTTAGGAAAAAACTGTGGAATTCTTGGAGGAGTCTATTTGGAGCCTGCCGGGTTGGTGATCCCTTGGATCCAAAGTGGCTCGATGTGGGTAACGACCCAGTTATCTGATGTTGGTGATAGGCGAGTCCAATCGAGCATCCACCAGCTCAGTGGGGGGATCATGTCGCCTTTGGTTTTGATTTTGATGTAGGTGCGTGCGATTTGCGGGCCATAGAGTCCGGTGCGGACTTCTTTGATCACAGCGGATTCGATGATTGGGGCAACTTGTGCCTGGGCCAAATCAAGGATGCGCACCCGGCCGGATCGAGATGTAAACCGCGTTTGCACACGAACTTGTTCATCAAGCAATGATTCGAGCGATAATCGGTCAGTTTCCGTGATTGCGTTGACGAGTGCGTGTGATTTTGTTTTGAGGTTTTCGGCATCCGTGGTGATGAAGAAGCCGACCAGAAATAGTGTTCCTGCGAATATCAACCCAGCTGCCAATACAGGGATACCGATCTTCTTGGCGTATTGGGTGGTGCGGAGGGTACCAAAGAGAATTGTTACGATTGCCAAAGAAGCCAAAGCCAGAGGAGTTGGTGATTCGAGTACCCACTGATTGATGAACCCGGGTTGAGGCAGTTCGGGCAGGTTGGTAGGTTCAAAGATGGTGCTTTGCATGTTTGATTGCCCTTATTTTTGGGTTTTCATGAAGGGGTATACAGGTAGTATTGGGTGCTCGGTTGCATGGAAAATGGAGTCGGCAGAGGAGAAGGGCCGATAATCCGGGACAAAGAGAACCCGCGGAGATGGTGCGCCCATGAAGTATTGGGCGATTGTGCCTGTTTGTTGAATGGGTCACGCTGGAGAATCGGATGGATTATGCTCAGCTCAATGCGCTGTGTTCGAACGGAAATACCCCTGATGATGGTGATCAGGGAGCGGCTTCCAACGCAGTACTTATGAAAAATCTTGCAGCACTTGGGCGGCACAATCCGAGAGCGGCCAAAGTAATCGAGACAGCGCAATCTCATCCTGGTGCTCGGTTTGTAGAAACGGACGAAGGTGTGTTGAGTATTGAGCTCGATGGGGTAGCACTGGCATCGAAGCGCAAGCCGATGCACGAAGCGCGCCGATTTGCCCAACAACTTGACCCATCCAAAGTGGCGTGTTGTGCGGTGGTCGGATTTGGGGTGGGGTATCACTGTGGTGTACTGCTCGAACGGTTGGGTTCGTGTGGAGTGGTGATTTGCTTCGAGTCTGATCTTGGACTACTTCGTGCGGTACTTGAGCGAGTTGACTATACAGAAATGTTTGATTCTAAGCGATTTTTCCTGGTGACCAATCCAGATGACCCCTCAGCATTGAGTCAGATATTTGAAGGGATCGAAGCAGTGATTGGGCTTGGTGTGGAGATACTCAATCATCCGCCGAGCATTCGGCGACTCGGTGATGAAGGAACTCGGTTTGGGAATATTTTCCACGATGTGCTCAAAGCCACGCGAACTCATGTGATTACGACTTTGGCCAACTCGCAGACGAGTTTTCGCAATGCGTTGATGAATCTGGACTATTACACCACCAGCGCAGGGATAGAGGTGCTCAAGGATGTATGTAAGGGCAAATCTGCGGTGGTGGTTTCAGCGGGACCAAGTTTGAAACGCAATATTGATCTACTCAAAGATCCGAAGGTGCGAAGCTCGGTCGTGGTCATCGCGGTGCAGACTGTGCTCAAGCAGATGCTCAAGCGCGGAATCAAACCCGACTTTGTGGCAGCACTGGATTATCACGAGATCAGCAAACGGTTCTACGAGGGGCTTACCCCGGCTGATGTCGAGGGAGTTCGACTGGTGGTTGAGGCGAAGGCCAATCCTGCCATTCTTGATGCGTTTCCTGGCGAAGTGCTCTGTGTAAGCGACAAAATGCTCGATAATCTACTCGGCGAAGCGTTGGCTCGCGAGATGGGCACGCTACCGATGGGGGCGACGGTGGCACATCTGTGTTACTACTTCGCCCGGCATCTCGGGTGTGATCCGGTGATCTTCATCGGGCAAGATCTTGGGTTTACCGATGGGCAGTACTATTCGGCTGGAGCAGCGATTCATCAGGTCTGGGCGGGTGAGCTCAATGCACACAACACGCTCGAGATGATGGAATGGCAACGGATTGTTCGGATGAAAGGGTTATTGCGCAAGAAGATGGATGTCTATGGGCGCTCGATTTATGCTGACGAGCAGATGTCAACCTACTTGGCACAGTTTGAAGCGAGTTTCCAGAAGGACGCGCTCGAGGGGTTGACGGTGATTGACGCAACCCAAGGGGGCGTGCGCAAACAACATACAAAGATTATGACATTCAAAGAGGCGGTTGCACACTATGGCTCGCCCGATCCGATCATCATCCCTGCAACAACCGACCGCACTTTGGGCAATGAACAGCGGAAGAATAAGATATACAACCGACTCGATTCGACCATCGAAGATTGCGAGCGGATCATCTATCTCTGTGAGCAATCGATTGGGTTGCTCAATGCAATGATCGCTCATCGCGGGGATCAACGCAAGATCAACAAGCTGATCGTTGAGGTGCAGTCCATTGGGGAACGAGTGATGGAATTGTCTGTTGCCTTTGGTTTGGTTCAGACAGTGAATCAAGTTGGGGTGCTGAATCGAATGAAGAAAGATCGTGTGATTGAGATGAGCACTGATACGAGCGTGCTCGATCGTCAGGAGCTTCAAATTCAGCGTGACATTACCAATGTCGAGTGGACTCGCGACGCAGCCAAATCGGTTGCCGATCAACTCCGTAGCGCCAAGTCCACTTTGCTTGGTAAAGCGCCGAAGCAAACCAATAGCCTTCATGAAACAAAAATACATTTTCCTGATTTCAAGAGAGATTCAAATTCAGTTGTGGGTTTACAGGATGATGTCGCCTCACGATCGCGGGTGCATGCGGTGGTGTTTGCCGATCCTGAGTTTGGTGGCTTGGGTACACGCCGAGGACTCGATGTTCCGATTGTCGGCGGACTCAATATTTTTGAGTTGACACTCGCCCGACTCGATCAGACCAAGGAACTTGATGGGATTACGATCGTAACGCCAGAACCAGAAACGATTCGTGGGTTTATTGGATCGCTGACATTGCGTTTGCCGGTGCAGATTGCGGGGGTTGATCCAACTCGATTCCGTCGGCGAACTTGCCGTGTCGGGGGTGCCCGGGTGCAATCGAGCGAATGCTGGCGTGGGTCGATCGGGATGCTCAGCGTGTATGATGAGCAAGTTGAGTTTGGTTTGCTTTCCTCAGTGATGCACGCTTATGAGATTGACAGCTGCGCGATTGTTGGGGGCGACTGGGCGATGATTGATCCTCGGCTTGTGGATCAAACTGTGGATCGGTATCGGCGCCAAGACACGCAAAAGCGGATTGCTTTTTCACAGGCGGTCCCTGGGCTCGGGACGATGGTGGTTGATCGGGTGACGATTGATTCACTGGCCCAGTCATGTGGCGAAGGTGGAAATCATTTTGCGACTTTTGGTTCGTTGGTGGGGTATATTCCGATTACGCCTCAGTTTGATCCGATTGCCAAAGGTGTGTGTGTGGAGATTGCTCCAGCAATGCGCGATGCCGGTGTGCGGATGATCGCTGATTCGTCGGAACGGATCCAAGCAATGCGCCAGGCATATCAGCAAGTCTCGGTGCGTGACGAAGGGGTTGCGTGTGTAGAAGCCTATGTGCAGGCTCATCACCGTGTTGCCCGATCGTGTCCGCGGACGATTGTGCTTGAAACATGTACCGGGCGATTGGTCAACGGGAGTTGGGGATTGTGGAAACGCCAATCCATTGAGCCTGTGGAGCGTCCGGTACTGACCCTTGCGCAGGCACACAGGATTTTTACTCAAGCAAGCAAGTTGCGCGAAGATATTGCGGTTGCCTTCGATGGTGTGGGCGATCCATTGATGCACCCTGATGCAATTGGGTTTATTCATTTGGCCAAAGAAGATGGGGTTGCCAGTGTTGAGTTTCGGACAGACTTGCTCCGTGAAGGAGTCGACGCTGATGAATTGCTTGAGTCAGGGATTGATATTTTGTCGGTTGATGTGCTTGCCGAGTCCCGACGAACTTATGCAGCGTTGACAGGAATGGACCGGTTTGAAGAGATGTATGTCCGGATTCAGATGATTTTTGATGAGCTTCAAAGAATGCGTGCACAGGGGGGAATGAGTTATCCATGGTTTGTGCCGCGGATTACGCGTTGTGATGCTGTGTATGAAGAGATTGAACAATTTTACGACAAGTGGATGATGCTTTGTGGGTCGGCGGTGATTGACCCATTGCCTGGGCATGCAGTTGATCAGCGAATTTATCCGCTTCCAATTCCAAGCGCAAGACAGAAACAGCTCGATCGTTCAACGATGTATATTCAATGTGATGGTATGGTGGTCGATTGTCGTGGTCGGCCCATTGGACAGATCAATGTCTTTGATGAGGGAGTTGAACAAGCGTATCAAAAGATGCTCGGTACGATGCGATCGGTGCGGACGGAGCCCAAGCCTTTGGGGTTGGTTGATGCCGGTGAGAGTGCAGCGTGAATGATGATTGATTCTGGTGCATTGGCAATTATTTTGGCAAGGGCGGGGTCGAAGGGGTTGCCGGGCAAAAACTCGGCGATGCTCGCGGGCAAACCTTGTGTGCAATGGACGATCGAGGCAGCGATGGGTGCACGATCAGTCGGGACGATTGTGGTGTCATCGGATGATGCTGATGTTAACGAATGTGCACACAGAATTGGGTGTAGGGTTGTCAATCGCCCTGCCCGGCTTGCTCATGACACTGCGATAATCGATGATGCTGCAAGGCATGCGTATGAAGCAGTTGGATCGCCCGATGTGCCGATTGTGATTTTGTATGCCAATGTACCGGTTCGCCCTGAGTCGCTGATTGATGATGCAGTGAAGTTGTTGGTTGAATCTCGGTGCGATAGTGTGCAGAGTTTTGCAGCGGTGGGTAAGCATCACCCATGGTGGATGGTGAAAGTTGCCAATGATGGGTCAGTGTTGCCTTGGGAAGGTGAAGTGTTGTATCACAATTGTTTCCGTCGACAAGACTTGCCTGACGCACAGATTCCCGATGGCGGCGTGATTGCGTTGACGCCTGAAGCATTGATGAAAAGATTGAACGCGGCGGATGGCCCCCACTGTTTTTTGGGGAATGATCGGCGAGGGATTATCACAGGTGAAGGTGATGTGATTGATATCGATTCGCGGATTGATCAGGTCGTCGCGGATGCGATATTAAAGGAGAGAGTGGTTCATGCAGATCGGTGATCGGAAGATTGGACTCAACCATGGGCCATACATCATCGCTGAGATCGGGGTGAATCATGATGGTGAGGTTTCGCGCGCGTTGGAGTTGACCGATGCGGCGGCGGATTCCGGGGCCGATGCAGTGAAGCTGCAGTTCTTTGAGACAGATCGGCTGATGAGCAAGGCGGCCAAACTCGCAGCGTATCAGAGGAATGCGGGCGAGACAGACTCGATCGAGATGTTGCGAAGGTTGGAGTTGACGATTGATGAGATGGCGCAAGTCGTTGATCGTGCGCACGAACGCGGTATTCATGCGATTGTGACGGTGTTTAGCACGGAGTTGGTCAAGGTGGCCGAGACTTTGGCGTGGGATGCGTATAAATCGGCGAGCCCGGACATTGTGAACCGCCCTTTGCTCGAGGCGTTGATGGCAACGGGCAAGCCGATGATTGTGAGCACGGGAGCGAGCACGCTTGATGAGGTGGTACGGGCGGCTGGGTGGCTTGAGGGTGCGAAGGATCGGTTGGCGGTGTTGCAGTGCGTGAGTTGTTATCCGGCTGCGCTTGAAGATGCAGCTTTGGGTGGGTGTGACGCATTGATGGCTGTGTTGGATTGTCCAATTGGATACAGCGACCATACCGTTTCGCACCATCCCGTCCGGTTGCTTACTCCACTCAATGTGTGCATTTTTGAGAAACATTTTACTTATGACACGAGCGCTGCCGGCCCAGATCATGCCGCTTCGTTGAATCCAGAGGATTTCGCGGCATATGTGCGATATGGGCAGAATGCTTATTTCAATGATGACAGTGTTGAAGTGCTCAAAGGGGTTCGGTCGAAGGAGCTATTTTTGACTTATTTTGGACCAACCGAAAAACGAGTTCTTGATTGCGAGCGCGATGTGCGGGAAGTCTCGCGGCAATCAATCATCAGTGCGCGTGCCATTGCGCCAGGTACCATCATCACGCGAGAGATGCTGACGATCAAACGCCCGGGTACGGGGATGTTGGCATACGAGTTGGATACCGTTGTTGGCCGCACGGTTTGCCGGGAAATCGAGGCGGATGTGCCGATGGTGGAAGAAGATTTTGAATGACTGACGAGTTGAAGAAGATCATGATTGTTACCGGGACGCGGGCGGAGTTTGGGTTGCTTCGGCCTGTGATGTATGCAGTCCATGCACAAACAAGCTGTGAGCTACGGGTGGTGGTTGCTGGGTCACATTTGGTGCAGCCTGCAGTTACTTTTCGGGAGGTGAAGGCGGAGTTTGGGATTGCGGACACGATCCCGATGCAGACAGTGGGCAAGGTCGGGCGGTTGGCGGATGTCGAGGCGTTGGGTAAAGGGATTGCTCGTTTTGGGCGATCATTTGAAATGAATGAGCCGGATTGTGTCGTCGTGCTTGGGGATCGGATCGAGGCGTTCGCTGCGGCGAGTGCAGCGAGCATTGGCGGGTATCCATTGGCGCATATTCATGGTGGCGATCGGGCGGAAGGGGTAGCGGACGAGGCGATGCGCCATGCGATTACGAAGCTTGCTCATATCCATTTTCCTGTGACGCAAACGAGCGCGGAGCGGATTATCAAGATGGGCGAGGATTCGAACAGTGTGCATGTGGTCGGTTCGCCTGCGATTGATGGACTCGATGAAATTCCGGCGATGGGTGACGGGGCGTTTGCGGAGTTGGGGTCGCCTGAGGTGGTGATTTTGATGCACCCGATCGGGCGTGAGGATGAAGCAGAACAGGCAGTGATGGGGCTTATTTTTCACGCTTTTTCGGACAAACGGGTGTTGGTTTTACATCCAAATCTTGATCCTGGGCGACGCGGGATTATGGATGCAATTGAATCGGCGCCGATTGATGTGCAGGTCTTGCCTCAACTTGTGCGGACACAATTTGTTGGGCTGCTCAAACGAGTTGGCAATGTGGGTGGGGCGTTGGTGGGCAACTCGTCAGCGGGGTTGATCGAGTGCAGCGCAATTGGGTGTCCGAGTGTGGATATTGGAAACCGGCAATCTGGACGCGAGCGATGTGATGGGTGGACGATGCACGCAAAGGAGGATGTGGATTCGATTCGGCAGGCGTTTGATGCAATAACAAATCCGGACTATGCACGATCAATACATCCATTTGGCGATGGACACGCTGGCGAGCGCATCGCAGCAATTCTTGGCGCGACTGACTTGGCTTGTCCAGATCTTATTCGCAAGCGCTGTGTGTATTGATTCATCTTTGCCAAAGGTCCATGCCGATTATTTGGGCATCTTGGCAAAACTCCTGAGTAACGGTGACGATTTTTGTGTGATTGTCGGACGAAGGCCAAAGTGGTGTTCGTTGTGGGTCGATGTGGACAATACCAAAACCACCTATTTCTATACGGGGAGCGAAGAATGACGACGACTCAGGAACAACGCGAATCATCTGTTGCCGGTGCACTGAAAGAGATTTCGCATATTGCAACACTACCAGAGGTGACGCTCAAGATTATCGATCTTGTGGAAGATCCTTCGAGCTCGGCCCAAGATTTGCATGAGGTTATCAGTAATGATCCGGCGTTGTGCTCACGAATTCTCAAAGTCGTCAACTCATCGTTTTACGGCTTGCCTGGGCAGATTGCTTCGATTAACCGAGCGATTGTGATGCTCGGACTCAACGCGGTCAAGAACATCGCGATTGCAGCATCATTAGCCAAGTTGTTCCGCGGAGGCGAGCTTACGCCGTTTTGTAGTGCCAAGGACTTATGGGATCATTCCAATGCGGTAGCGATTGCAAGCAAGATACTTTCGGATCGGCTGGGGATGGGGCTTGGCGATGAGGCGTACCTTGCAGGATTGATCCATGACATCGGGGTGATGGTTGAAATGCAGTACGATCGCTCAAAACTTATTGATGCGATTGATCGGTGCAATATTGACGAAAATGGAAACCCGAGCGTTTCGTTGATTGACAACGAAGAAGAAATCTTTGGCGCCAATCATCAGGACTTTGGCAAGGGACTCTGCGAGAAGTGGAAATTCCCCGCACCGTTTATCGCCTCTGCCGGTTTTCACCATAACCCGACACAGGCACCATCGGAGTGTAAGAAGATTGTTTATGTTGTGCATGCAGCCGATGTGATCGCCTCGATGGTCAAAGGCGGGATGAAGCTCGATAATCCGAACCCAAAGATTCAAACAGAAGTCCTCGAAGATCTCAAATTGACCGAAGAAATGATCAGTGATCTTATTGAAAAACTGACTGAAATACTTAACGACCCGGATCAGGCTTGTTGATTTGAGCAAATCGTATGTGAGAAATGGTCGGTCGATTGTTCATTTGAATGGTCGGCTGATTTTTTATGAACTACTCAACCCGATCGGACCAAAAGCTCATCCGGGCGCGATCGGTTAGGTCGTAGCTCAAAGGCGTGACGGTGATGATGCCATCGAGGAGCTCGGGAACATCGGTACCCGCATCGGCGCCGTGAAAATCAAGCCCCGAGCCCGAGGCCCAAAAATAGCGTTCCCCTGAAGGCGAGGTGCGTTCGTCGAAGCAATCGATCATGGCGTGGGTATTCATCGGGCAGACCTTGATCGGAGCATCTTCTGTGAGTCGGCCCGTCGCGGGGATATTGATTGAGAGGATTTCGTGAGGATTGGGCAATCCGCCAGCGAGGAGTTGATCGAGCACACGCCGAGCGGTGCGGGCTGCGAAATCGAAATCCGGGTTGGGTCGATCGGTTTTGAGTTCTCGATCGAGGTGCAGAGAGACGGCAATGGCGGGGACTCCGAGGAACGCAGCTTCGATGGCTGCTGCAACCGTACCAGAATAAAGAACATTAATTCCACAGTTGGCCCCAGCGTTCATACCTGAAACCACCAGGTCTGGGCGGGCGCCTTGTCCGTATTTTTCAGGCCAAAGATTGGTCAGCGCGAGCTTGGTGCAATCGGCAGGTCTGCCATCGACTGCCACGGCGGGGCAATTATTGATAGTGGTTTCTTTGGTCATGAGGGGTGAGTGAAAAGTGATGCCGTGGGAGGTGGCAGATTGAACAGTGAGCGGGGCGACAGTAAAGACCTCGCCAAGTGGATTGGGATGATGGTGTGAGCCGACGAGGTGCGTATGAAGTGCTTTGATTCCTAGAGCGTGGAGTCCGTCGTCGTTGGTGAGGAGGATGTGCATGGAAGAGGATAGGTCGAGTGTGTCAGGTTCTGCATTTATTTGATGCCCAGTCCGCATTTGAGTTGGTCGAGGTGGTGTTCGTAGTTTTTGTATTTTTGGACGGAGCTGGTGTAGACGGGCTTGCGGACCTGGTCGCGCGAAGCAGTGGAGACGGTGCGGGGGGATTTGTGGAAGTCGAGGATGTTTTGATTCCATTCGAGCCCGAGAAACTCCATCACGCGTTTGGACTGGGTTTCTGGGTCGGTGACGAGTTCTTCGTAGTGGAGGTTGATCATGTCTACTTCGGGGAGTGTATGCCAAGCTTGCATGAGCCGTTCGTAGTCGCGGTAATATCGTCCAATCCAGTAGAGATCGTGGGTTTGCGGGTGTGGGCGCGAGAAGGCTTGGGTGTAGTTTGAGAGGCAGCAATCCATCGGATTGCGTACGCAGTGGATGATCTTGCAGCCTGGAAACATATGGGCAATCAAAGGTACATAAGCGTAGTTGAATGGTTGCTTATCGGTGATGCGCCCATCGCGTGCAACCTGGTTGTACATTTGCATCGCAGTCTGGGCCATTTTTTCGATTATGGGCTTGGTATAGAGCCGTTTGGTGTAGGGCAATGGGCGGGTGTAGGGGACAAACTCTTTGGTGTTGGGTTCGATCGGCGCGATTTGGCGCGAGATGGCATTCATCTCGCCGCCGGGTGTAACGCCTTGAGTTTGGGCGATCATTTGTTCGGTGAGTGAGGTTCCAGAGCGCATCATGCCGACGATGAAGATCAGCCGTGAGCCGTCGGTGCTTGAGAATGGAATATTGGCATTGCTTGTCCAGCAGGTGATCAGTTGATCGATTCGTTTGGAGTGGTCCTGGGGCACCCATTGTTTTTTGTTGAGTTCTTTGCTTTTCTTCCAATAGGCAAAGGCATCGTCATGTGCTTTGAGGTGATCACAGAGTCGGCCGAGTTGCCAGTATCCGGCGATGCGCATGCTTTTTTCGCATGATTCGTTTTCGACATATCGCTGCAAGTTGGCAATGGATTCTTTGGGGTCAATGACCTTGGGAGCGAGTCTTGCCCCCGAGATGGCGATTGCGAGTTGTATGGATGGATCAGTGCTTTGGCCTTGGCTTGATTTACACAGGGTCTTCCATGTTTTGAGTGCTTCTTCGTTGCGGTCAAGGTCGGTGAGCACCGAACATTTGTGGCGCAGGGCGAGGAAGTGGTTTGGGTTGTAGTAGAGTGCCCGTTCATATTCGACGAGTGCTTCGTCGTATCGGCCGCCTTTTTGGAGTGCGAGGGCGAGCTGGAACCGGGTGTCGGCGTTTTTGGCATCGGCTTTGACCGCTTTTTCGAAGCTTTCGATGGCTTCGGCGTGTCGTCCCATTTTGGAATTGACCTTGCCCAAGAGAGTGAGGATCATGGGTTCGTTGGGATATTTGGTGTTGAGTTCCTCAAGTTTTTTCAGCGCCGAGGTGGTTTGCTCTGCTTCGATCGCTGTGTTGATCTTGGTAAGCACGGCGTAGAGCTGTTTGGCGCGTTGTGGATTGAGTGCCATGGGTATTTATTATCGTCTTATCGTTGCCGCTCTGGGCTGGGTTGTGCGGGGTATTCAAATGCGTTTAGATTCCGCTTTTGGTGGGGTTGATGATGATGTTATCACGCCCGAGGATGAGCGCATCGGCGATTTCGATGGCCTCTTTGAAACTTTCTTGGGCGAGTTTGCGATTGGCACAGGTGGGGAGGACTTTGCCTTGATCGAGGTGTTCGGCGGTTGGGATGGCATCGCCGCAGATCAGGGTGGTGCGTGAGAGTTCGGCGAGGAGCAGCCCGCAGAGTCCGGGGCTGAATCCCGGCAGCGGAAAGAGATCGACATTGTCGATGATTGAATCGGGGGCGGGTTGACAACGGGCGAGTTCGGCGACATCCTGTTGGAGGATTTTGAGCATGGATTGCTGGGATTCATCGAACTTTTCGTCTGCGTGTTCGGCGAGCTCTTTGTTTTGAGCCAGGCGTGCGAGGGATTGGGCAATGGGTACGCCGACGGCTTCGCGTTCTTGTTCGCCGATGAGCCAGTCTGCTTTGTCAAAGATTCCGATTCCGCGTCGGCATTCGGGATTGAAGCTGGTGAGGAAGACATGGGTGATTACTTCGGGGGTCAAGCCGGCGCGTTCGCCGAGTCGGGCTTTGAGGGCGGGAGCGGGGAGACCAGGATCGACGATGATTTTGGCGTCTCCTGTTTGGATCAAGGTGGTGGTGGAATGTCCAGTGCGGACGGGATGGCGCTCATTCCAAAGCGGATGAGCAGCGAGGGTGCCGATCGAGAGAATGCGGATGTCCATATTCTTTGACATGGGTCAAGGATAGGCGGTGAAGCGCACGAACTGGGTATGTTTATCTGTTAGCTTGTTTCGCCGATGATCATCGCGGCGCCGACGGTGTTGTTGGTCTGTTCATCAACGATGATGAAACTGCCCGTCACGCGGCATTGTCGGTAGGGATCATAAAACAGTGGCTTGGTCGTGCGGATGGCGATCCGTCCGATTTCGTTGAGTTTGAGATCTTCTGCCTCTTCGACCCGGTGGAGGGTTTTGATGTCGAGCCGATAGTTGAGGTTTTTGATGATGCATCTGGCCTCGTTAGAGGTGTGCCGGACGGTGTATTTTTTACCGACCTTCATTGGGGTTTCCGCCATCCAGACGACCATCGCGTCGATATCTTGGCCTGAGGTTGGTTGGTTGTTGGGTCGGCAGAGCATGTCTCCACGGGAGATGTCGATGTCGTCTTCGAGTTGGATCGAGACGCTCATCGGGGGGGTGGCCAATGGTTGAGGTACGCCTCCGATGTCGATGGATTTGATTTTTGATTCCATCCCCGATGGGAGCGCGATGATTTCGTCGCCGACTTGGAAGACGCCTGAAGCGATTTGGCCGCCGTAGCCTCGGTAGTCATGGTGTTCGTCGCCTTGGGGGCGGATGACCCATTGGACGGGGAAGCGTGGGTCGATCATGTCCCGATCGCCTGCGATGTGCACATTTTCAAGATGGTGCAACAATGATGGGCCTTGGTACCAATCCATATTTTGGGATCGGTTGACGACATTGTCGCCGGTGAGGGCGGACATGGGGACAAAGGTGATGTCGGTGATTTCGAAGCGGGCAGCGAATTCTTCGAATTCTTCGCGGATTTTGTCGTAGGTTTCCTGTGACCAGTCCACAAGGTCCATTTTGTTCACACAGACGACCAAGTGCGGAATCCGCAAGAGGCTGGTGATGAACGAGTGTCGGCGGGTTTGTTCGATCACGCCATGACGGGCGTCGATGAGGATCAACGCGAGATTCGCGGTCGATGCGCCGGTCACCATGTTGCGGGTGTATTGCACATGTCCGGGACAGTCGGCGATGATGAACTTACGCTTTGGGGTGGCGAAGTAGCGATAGGCAACATCAATGGTGATGCCTTGCTCGCGCTCGGCGCGAAGCCCGTCGGTAAGCAGGGCGAGGTCCATGCGTTGATCGCCACGCGAGAGCGAGGCAGACTCGGCGGCTTCGAGTTGGTCTTCAAAGATCGACTTTGAATCGTAGAGGAGCCGACCGATGAGTGTGGATTTACCGTCGTCGACGCTGCCGCAGGTGAGGAAGCGGAGCAGATCCATATCGAGGTAGGCGTCGGTAGAGAAATCCATGCCTTTGTTGGCATTGGGATCGGTTGAGAAGTCGGTTTTGGATTGGGTTTGGGCAGACATGTCCTAGAAGTATCCTTCTTTTTTGCGATCTTCCATCGCGGCTTCGTTGGTTTTGTCGTCCATGCGTGCGCCGCGTTCGGATGCTCGGGCGGCGGCGACTTCGGCGACGATTTCTTCGAGATTTGATGCGGGCGAATCAGTGGCGGCGGTGCAACTCATGTCGCCGACGGTACGGAAGCGAACGGTGCAGTTGATGATAGTTTCGCCGTCACGGGGTCCGAAGGGGTCATCGCCGATGGGTACGAGTTGGCCTCGGCGTTTAACCACATCGCGTTTGTGTGAGAAGTAGAGTCCGGGGATTTCGATATTTTCGAGCATGATGTATTGCCAGACATCCATCTCGGTCCAGTTCGAAATCGGGAAAACGCGGATGTTCTCGCCCATGCGGTGTCGGCCGTTGTAGAGGTTCCAGAGTTCGGGGCGTTGGTTTTTGGGGTCCCACTGTCCAAAGTCGTCTCGAAAGGAGAAGATGCGTTCTTTGGCGCGTGCTTTTTCTTCGTCGCGCCGGGCACCGCCGAAGAGTGCATCGAACTGATATTTGTCGATCGCATCGAGGAGTGTCGGGATTTGGGCACGGTTGCGCGAGGGGAATGGCCCTGGGTCCTCAGCCGCGTCGCCGCGGTCGATGAGGTCTTGGACCTTGTGGACGATCAGTCGTTCGCCGATGTCTTCGACAAGTTTATCGCGGAAGGCGAGGGCTTCGGGGAAATTATGCCCGGTGTCAATGTGGAGGAGGGGGAAGGGGAACTTGGCGGGGCGGAAGGCTTTTTCAGCCAATCGGACCATGACGATGGAGTCTTTTCCGCCTGAGAACATCAGGGCGGGTTTTTCGAATTGGGCGGCCACCTCGCGCATGATGTGGATGGCTTCGGCTTCGAGGGCCTTGAGGTGGGTGAGTTTGTAGTGTGAAGACGCACCGGTTGGTTCTGTCGCCGAGGTCATGAGGGAAAGTCTCCGCTTGGGTATTTTCTCAAATAGGCAATAGCGTGATTGCGCCTGTCTTCTCGTGTCTGTCTTTCTCACCCATCGACCGATCTTTCACCCTTCAAGAGCGAGAAACCGGGATTCGTGGGACTATTGAGCCGAAGTATAGACCGGGATTTCGCATATTCACGATCGATTGAGGCCCGATAATCGTGCCTGTCCCGGCATTGAACGATATTGTCTATTTCGAGCATACACTGGCACCCGCTGGAGATTGAGCCTTGAGCGATTCGCACCCCCCCAATCAGCAATCTGTAAATCAGTCTACCAATGTCGTTTGGCATGACGGTAAGGTAAATCGAGAGGATCGAGCACGGGTTCTGGGACACCAAGGGTGCACGCTTTGGCTCACTGGGCTTTCAGGATCAGGCAAATCGACTGTGGGTGTGGCCCTTGAGCATGTCCTCAATGCTCGCGGGGTTTTGGCGTATCGGCTCGATGGGGACAATGTTCGGCATGGGCTCAATGCCAATTTGGGATTCGGAGCTGACGATCGCAAAGAGAATATTCGTCGTATCGGTGAGGTGGCCAAACTTTTTGCTGATGCGGGGGTGGTGACGATTTCGAGTTTTATCTCGCCGTACCAGAAAGACCGGGATCAGGTCCGCCAGATTCATGAGGATGCCGGGCTGATTTTTCTTGAAGTCTTTATCAACACCCCGATCGAAATCTGCGAACAGCGCGATCCTAAAGGGCTTTATAAGAAGGCGCGGGCGGGTGAGATCAAGGGGTTTACGGGGATTGATGATCCGTATGAGGTGCCTGTGAATCCTGAGATTGAGGTGAAGACGGGGGAGTTGGATGTTGAAAAAGCGGCTGACGAGCTTGTTGCAGCGTTGGTGAGGCACGATATCATTCCCCAGAACGCATCACACATACGAAAGTGAATTGTCATGATTGATCATGCCCAATACGCTGCTGCCGGACGCCAAGCGGTCGCAGTTGCATCTATTGTTTGCCAGGAGGTTCAAAATAATCTCGATGCCGTTCGCTCGATCACCAAGGACGACAAGAGTCCGGTGACGGTTGCCGATTATGCAGCCCAGGCGGTTGTGGCGATGGTGCTCAAGCAGCATATTGGCGAGTTTGTGATGGTCGCAGAAGAAACTTCGACCTTCTTGCGCGATGAGGATAATGCGTTGATTCTTGACGCAGTGGTGGCAGCGGCCAAAGAGGTCTGGGACGAAGCAACACCCGATTTGGTGCTCACGGCGGTTGATATGGGGGCGGGAGATACGACCCACCGCAAGTTCTGGACGCTTGATCCGATTGATGGGACGAAGGGATTTTTGCGAAATCAGCAATATGCGGTGGCTTTGGGGTTTATCGAGGACGGTACGCCGACGATTGGAGTCATGGGGTGTCCGAACTTGGCGATTGATATGTCGATGCCCTTCGATGAGCGCGATAAGCATGGGTCGTTGTATTATGCGATCAAAGGCGAGGGGGTTTGGGAGTCGCGGTGTGATGACGGCAATGCCGAATCGATCCGCATCACTCGGCTCGATCATGACGAATCCGAGCTGATCTCAGTCTGTGGGTCGGTTGAGAAGGCACACAGCAATGTATCGGATACGGACCGGATTCTGGACTGGATCGAAGCCAACGGGCTTGGCACAGTTGGTGAGCCTGCGCGATTGGATTCGCAGTGCAAATATGCTGTTGTTGCGCGTGGTCAGGCCGATGCATATTTGAGGCTACCGACGCGTAAGGGGTATGTCGAGCGGATCTGGGATCATGCTGCGGGATGCTGCATTGCGTGCGAGTCGGGTGCTTTTGTGACTGATATCTTTGGGCACAACCTCGATTTTTCGCATGGGCGAGGTCTTGAGAAGAACGAGGGCATTGTCTGTGCTCCGCCGAGGATTCATGGGGTATTGCTCCGGGCAATCAGGGAGCTTGGGATCGGGCAAGAGGCAGAGTAACCCTCCCCTGATCGCACGATCAGGTGTGCAGCGCAAGGATTCACACGCATTGGGCAACTGGGAACCCATTTTGACCGGCATCATGCTTGTGCTTATGGTGGGCACAATGGCGATGGGTCGTTTTGCACCTGACATCATCATGATGGGTGTGCTTTTGGTGCTTTTGATCTTTGGGGTACTCGAGCCTCAAGAGGCGGTGCAGGGGTTTGCCAATCAAGGGGTGATTACGGTCGCGATGTTGTATATCGTGGCTGCCGCGATGAAAGAGACGGGGGCAATGAGTCGTATCACCACGGTTTTGATCGGCCGTCCCAAAGATGAACGCAGTGCGCAGATTCGGTTGACGCTTCCGGTTGCTGCGATGAGTGCATTTATAAACAATACGCCGATCGTAGCGATGTTCTTGCCGACGCTTGCGGGCGTAGCCAGACGATGTCGGATTGCGCCAAGCAGGCTTTTTATGCCTTTGTCGTTTGCGTCGATTCTGGGTGGGGTGTGTACACTCATTGGGACTTCGACCAATGTGATTACCTCGAAGCTGCTCGCTGATGAGCAGGTCACGAGCAATGGGTTGCCGGTGAGTGAGGATAACCCCGCGCTCAAGTTTGGGATGTTCACCCTGGCCAAGGTCGGGCTACCGATCGCGATTCTCGGGGTGGCGTACATCTTGATCTTTGGGCGCAAGTTATTGCCCGAGCGGACGGACCCGATTGCTGATGCCGAGGTGCGTGGGCAGGGGTATCACGCAGCGCTCAAGGTCAATCCCGAGAGCCCAATTGTGGGGAAGACGGTCGAGGAGGCGAACCTGCGGAACTTACCGGGGCTGTTTTTATCGCGGATCGAACGGGATGACGATTCGATTGTGGCGGTTTCGCCGACGGAAGTCATTCAAGAGGGCGATGTGCTGGTCTTTGTCGGTCAGCTCGAATCGGTGGTCGAGCTTCAGCAGATCAAGGGGTTGGTGCCTTCGACGACCGAAACCCATGGGCGTCGCGAGGGTGGTGATGCTCAGCCCGACAAGCACTATCGTCCCAACCTGCGGATCGTTGAAGCGGTGGTTTCGAACAACTCATCGCTGGTGGGGTTGACAATTCGTCAATCGGGGATTCGTACGCGCTACGGTGCGGTGGTCGTTGCGGTGCGTCGTCAGGGACAACAGATCCCTGGCAAACTTGGTGAGATTCGATTGCGCCCCGGCGATACCCTCTTGCTCGAAGCGCCGCAGGGTTTCTCAGATCGGTTTGGATCGATTGGTGATTTTTATCTGGTCAATGAGCGCATAACACCCGCTGCTTTGCGTCATGATCGTGCTTGGATTGCGGTGGCGATTTTGGCTTTGTTGGTGATTTTACTCTCGTTGAGTGTGTTCGAGCCGATGACGGCTGCGATGCTCGCAGCGGGGTTGATGGTGGTGACGCGATGTTGCACTGGACCCCAAGCGAGGCGTGGGGTGGATTTTCAGATTTTGACGGTCATCGGCGCATCGTTTGGAATCGGGCAGGCGATGATCAACACCGGGTTGGCAGCCGATATTTCGCACGCGATTGTGGCGGTGTGTGCTTCGCTTGGTCCTTATGGGTTGCTCGCGGCGATCTACCTGCTCACGACCGTCTTTACGGCTACGATGACCAACAATGCAGCAGCCGTGCTGATGTTCCCGATTGCGATTGGGATTGCTTTGGAACAGCAGTATAACCCGATGCCATTTATCGTGGCAATCACGGTGTCGGCGAGTTGTGAGTTCTCAACGCCGATCGGGTACCAGACGAATTTGATGGTGATGGGGCCTGGTGGATACAAGTGGACGGATTACACCAAGTTTGGTGGGCCTTTGACAATTTTATGTGGGGTGATCTGTGTGGTGCTTGCGCCGGTGATGTTTGGTGGGTTTTAGCGGATATCACGCGACGAGGTGGGCGAAAATGCCGAGTATGGAAGCAGAAATGAACCGGGTCCATCGTTGATCGTATAATCGACACATGGCGGGGGATGGGACGGGGAGTTCGGCTTTGGACAGTCAGTCTTGGATTGTTAGGGGTCTACTTTGAAGATACTCATTACCGGCGGCTCAGGTTTTATCGGGGCCTACTTCCATCGTGATCTGGCAGCGCTGGGGCATGAACTGGTTACGATTGATCTTGTTGACCCGGCTCCGGGTTCGCTCGCATCTCAATCGGCGTTTGTCAAAGGCGATATCCGTGATCCCAAGGCCCTTGATCGCGCCATGATCGGTGTGGATATGGTTGTTAATCTGGCAGCAGCCCACCATGATTTCGGGATCGCCGACGAGACTTACTACTCAGTCAATGAATATGGCTCACAGATGGTCTGCGAGGCGATGGATCGGGCCGGGGTGAAGGAGCTGGTGTTCTATTCCACCGTAGCGGTCTATGGCGATGCGCCAACGCCTCATGAAGAAACCGCACCAACTGCGCCCAACTCGCCCTATGGTGGGTCCAAGCTCAAAGGCGAAGGTGTGTTTAGTAATTGGGTTAATCAAGGTGATGGACGAAATGCACTCATCATCCGCCCCACTGTGACTTTTGGGATCGACAACTTTGCCAATATGTATTCGTTGATCCGTCAGATTGATTCGGGTAAGTATTTTCGGTTCGGGCCAGGTACGAATATCAAATCGCTTAGCTATGTCGAAAATATTGTCCATGCGACGCTGTTTCTCAAGGGGATGCTTGACGAACAACCCAGTCGTGCCATCGAAGCGTTCGAGATTTTCAACTATATCGATAAGCCAGATTTGACAAGCACGGAGATTTCCAACACGGTGAGTGCCTGTTTGGGCAAAAAGCCTGCACCAGCGATGCCTTATGCAATGGGGATGTTGTTGGGATTGCCGTTTGATATCGTCATCAAGCTTACTGGCAAGAACCTGCCGATTTCGACGGCTCGGGTTAAGAAGATGTTCAAGACTGAGACGAAGTTCGAGGCCGACAAGCTCCTCGAGGTTGGTTATCAGCCCAAAGTTCCGCTGAAAGAGGGCATCGACCGGATGGTCAAGTGGTATATGGAGAGTGGCAAGAACGAGAATGCTCAATGGCACCAACCTCCTGCCGAGCCGGTGATGATGAGTTAGTTGATGCGTGCTGGGAGCATGGGAAGTAGTTCTCGCGCTGTTTGGTCGATCCATGCGGTTATGTTGGGATGTGGGCTAAAGCCGCGTTGGTCCGCGATGTAATCCAAACCATCGAGGACTTCGCTGTAGGGTCCAAACCCGGCGATGCGGAAGGGGATGACGATGACGCGGTTTCCTGCCTTGTTGTTGGACTGCACAAATGCGCGGATGCGTTTTTCAGCCTCGGCCCGTTGTCCTGGCCAATCTTCGCGGAGTGTTTCGCATCGGATATCGATGAAGTTGCCCAGCGAGTTCAGGCGCTCGGTTCGGCGCTGCATGTCGATGAGCCATTGTTTGTTTTCCTCGTCATCACCTGGGCCGTGGGCGAGGATGAGGAGGCTTTCGGTGGATGGGTCAATGCTCAAAGCTCGCACACGGTCGATCAGGATGTCGTCGACGAGTGTCGATGCCGAGACGCCATCGGTGCTGAGGATGAAGGTGGAATCGGAGTCGATGGGCATCGGTGCTTCCATCGAATGTCCACCCACATCCTGAGGCTTGTCGTTTGTTGATTTGTTGTTGTCCATGTCGCCCATCTTGTCGCCCATCTTGCGGTCCATTGGAGACATGGACATCTTTGAACCATGCCCCTTCATGTCTTTGGAGTGCATGTCCCCTTCGAGCGAATGACGAAGCCCGAGGATGTATTCGGTTTTGTCAAGGAAGCTCGATCCTGAGATGAACATTCGTACGACGGCGATGGTGTTGACGCCTTGGTCTTCGAGTCGTTCTACTGCCGCGTGCATGGTGGAGGTTTTGGCCATGCCATAGGCGATTTCGATGGGATAGGTGCCTTTGAGCGGAGCGATGGCCTGCTCGACGGCTTGGTTCCATGCTTCGCTTCCGCCGTGGGCCATGATGAGCACGCCGGGGCGGGCGTTTTGGGCATCAATCGCTTTGTCGGTTGAAACAAATGTGTCGGTGGGGCACAAGGCATGGGCACCGGTGCTGGCAAAGCCAAGGACGAGTGAACAGCTAACGGCATTGAGAATGAGTCGCAGTTTCATATGGCGAGTGTATGCCCATGAACTGCAATGTCAATCGTAGATCAATCGGAAGTCGGTGGATTTTTGGTGAGGTAGTCATCGAGAAACTCGCCGATGGGTCGCCAATCGAATGCACCAAGCAGGTTGTCAAAGCGGGCGGCGCACTTGTTCAAATTGTTGTAGTGGCGGAATTTATGTGATTTCTGGAGTCCGGTCGTTTTAGGTTGGTCAGGGTCGACTTCCCACGGGTGGATATAGAAAACATAGGGCGTATTGGATTTGAGGATCCGTTTGACCCCCCACTTGAATAACGGGTAGGGGAGGAGACGAAAGTATCCCCCGCCTGCCCAAGGGACACCTTTTTGGCCGATTTTGAGTACCGAGACACAAACTTCGTGGAATCCGGGTCGGATTTCGACAATGGGTTTACCTGAGTCCATGCCTTCGAGTTTGCCATAGCGGTCGTGGGCGAGGGTTGGGAAGGCGGAGGAGTCGTAGGTGAGTCCGAGTTCTTGGAGGATGTCGATTGACCAATCGGTGATGGAGAATGACGGGGCACGGTAGCCTCGGATTTTGGTGCCGGTGAGGTCTTCGACAATGCCGATGCCGCGTTTCATATCTTCGCGGAACTGGTTTTGGGAGAGGTTATAGATCAGGTCGTGCCCGTAGCCGTGCGATGCTATTTCGTGCCCGGCGTCGGCGATGCGTTTGATGAGCGATGGGCATTTTTCAGCGACCCACCCGAGGATGAAGCAGGTGGATTTGACATTGTGCTTGTCCATCAATGTGAGCATTTTGTCGGTATTGGCTTCGACGCGCAGCTCGCGCTCATCCCATGTATTGCGCGCGATGACGCCTTTGAGGTTTTCGACTTGAAACCAGTCTTCAACATCAATTGACATGGCAGCTTGGGTGGTATGGAACTTGGGCATGTAGTCGCTCGCTTAGATCATTTTATGCCCGCGTTTTCGGAAGGCTTTGACATCTTTGCGCTGGGGGAAGCGGAAGTATTTTTTGTTGCTCATATCCAAGGGCTCGGCGACGGCTTCGCCAGCTTTCATCTTGAGGATGATTTCCATCATCAGTCGGGCACCGTCTTGCTTGGTGCCGGTGATGACGCGATCGAGTGAATCGTTGTCGTGCAAAGGCCAGTTGATGGTCCCGAGGATATCGCCGGCGTCGAGTTTTTCGACCATTTCGTGCACGGTGACGACGGCGTGTTTTTCGCCGTGGAGGAGTTGCCAGAAGTTGGGCATCATGCCTCGGTAGATTGGGAGTTTGCCTGAATGAATATTGATGCACCCGAGTGTGGGCACAGAGAGGATGCCCTTCTTGAAAATTTCTGGAGCAGCGACCGATGCCACGATGTCGGGTTCGAGGTCCTTGAGTTTGGCAATGTAGTCCGGATCATTGACCGAGCTGCACTCGATGATCGGCAGGTTTTTCTCTTTGGCAAGTTTGACGATCGAATCGCCTCGGATTTTGGCCTTGAAATAGCGGGCGAGGAGTTTGAAGAAGTCGATGGGCCCGTAGAAGTTGAAGATGCGTTTGGCGGTCTTCCACTTGGGTTCGTGAAAGGCTTCTTGGACGGAGACGCCGATGATTTCGATCTGGTCGGCTGGGTACTCATCGAAGAAAATCTCGAAGAATCGGATGACATAGAGCGGATCGTCTTCGGTGACAAAGACGAGCTTGAGTTTTCGATCGTCGATGTTGTTCACGATTGGTCTCCAGCGGGCGTACGAGCTTTGGGCTGATTTGTTTGGTTGGGTTGGTCGATATCGACAATGGCTGCGCCGCGGGCGAGCCATTTGGCGAGTTGTTCGCGGCGCCGTGCGGTTTCATCAGCGGAAAACTGTGGGTCGGCGAGTTTGAGTACCTCGGCGTATTTGGCAGCACAGACCTGACGGGTATAGCCTTTATCGAAGACGGTGCGGGCGTTTTGTCCCATTGCTTGGGTTTTGGCTTTATTATGAATGAGTTCGCGGAGTTGGTCGGCGAGTCCTTGGGCGTCGCCTAGGGCCGACCAGACGCCGCAGTTGTTGTGTTCGACGATCTTTCGGAGTTCAGACCAATCTTCGGAGAGTGCGACGATTGCCTTGCCGACCGCGAGCGAGGTGTAGAGTTTGCTCGGGAAGCTGATGCCTTCGATGCCTTTGGCGATGGTGACGAGCGAGGCATCGCAGGCGTTGAAGGAATCGTTGAGTTGCTCGAAGGGTTGGTAGGGGAGCATGACGACATTGGTCATGTTGTGTTCTTTGATGTGATTTTCGATGGCAGATTGTTTGCCTCCGCCGCCGACAAGGACGAGTTTGAAGGGTTCGTCTTTGAGGAGTTTGGTGGCTTCGAGCACGGTGTCGAAGTCGTAATAGAGTCCCATGTTGCCGGAGTAGAGCAGGATGAAATCGTCGATGAATCCGTTTTGTTGGGCGATTGGGGATTCGGCTTTGGGCTTTGGGAAAAGGGCGTCGCCGTCGGCCCAGTTGGGGATGACATGGACATGTTCGGGGGCGATTGGGTAGGTGTTGGCGACGAGTTTTTTGGCTGCGCTGCACAGGACGATTGCTTCTTTGGTGCGTTTGTATTTGCGTCGGTTGAGGGCCATCCATACCCGTTCGATCATCGAGCCTTTCTTGAAGGTGCCGACCCAGATGCCCAGTTGCGGATGGGCGTCATGGAGCAGGGTGACATAGTGATGTTTGCGGAACAACGAAACGAACCATCCGATCGTGCCGAGGAATGGCGGATTGGTGGTGTAGAGGTAGACGGTGCTCTTTTTCGAGGTGAAGAGGATGGTGAGGATCATCGGGATGACGAAGGTGAGGTAGTTGAATGCCCTGCCGGGGAGGAAATTTTTGTCAAATCGGGCAACTTTGAGTCGATGGATTTTCACATCATCGATGGTCTCTCGAAGCGGGCAATCCTGCCAAGTGTCGGGTGGGCCATAGGAAGGGCGGCCGGTGAGGACTTCGACTTCGAAACCGAGTTTGGCGAGTTCGACCGCGAGTTCATGCAAAAGATGCCCGGTCGAGGCGACATCGGGGACATAATATTGATTCAGAATAACCACGCGGGTTGTTGGCAAAGCATCCTCCAGCGACAAATGAGAAGGTATGAGCATAGTCGGCGATTCCTTCAAGCTCCTTTGGTGGCATGAATACATCGTGGGGGGGAAATGGCCGATACAGTGAACCGGTCAGGGAGGCACACAGTAGAGTGATCAGGTCATGAATGCACAAGAATCACAATCAAGGTCCGATAATGTTCGGGCGGGGCGAAATTCTGGCTCCAAAGGGGTGAAAAGGGTGCAGACAGCCGGTTCGGCGGGGCTCACACTGGATTCGATTTCGCTCAAGGGATTGCCCCAAGGAACGATTGTTGGCCATTTCCGTATGCGAGAAAAAGTGCGCCGATTGATCTGGAATATGGTGCAGGCGACGCTTTTTCGGTTTTCACCCCGCCGGGCCGACCGATGGCGGGCATTTTTGCTCAGGCTCTTTGGTGCCAAGGTTGGGCAGGTCGAGTTGCTTCGCAATACGGTGCGTGTGGAGGTGCCTTGGAATCTTGATATCGGCGATCATGTCCAGCTCGGCGATGCGGTGTATCTGTATTCGCTCGGGCCTATTACCATCGGGGACCGATCGATTGTGAGTCAGTTTGTGCATGTTTGCGCCGGAACACACGATTTTGAACGCCTTGATTTTCCGTTGGTTCGGATTCCGGTGCATATCGGCGAAGATTGCTGGATTGCAACCGATACCTATATTGCACCAGGCATTCGCATCGGCGACGGCGTCGTGGTTGGTGCGCGGGCCAATGTGGTGCGTGATTTGCCTCAGTGGACGGTGTGTGTTGGTTCGCCAGCCAAACCAGTCAAGGCTCGTCGGTTGGTGGATACAGATACCGGCGAAACACTCTCGCCTGAACCCGACGACGCATCAGCGTCCCCCACTGATTCCAGGGTTGGGCAGCATGGGTAAGGGGCCGACCATATCGAGCCCGCACAGCATCAAGAACCGTGCGATGCGCGTGCTCTGGGGCCTGGTGCAGGGAACACTCTTTCGGTGGAGCCCGCGTCCGTGTCATCGCTGGCGTGCGATGCTGCTCAGGCTCTTTGGTGCGGATGTGACGATGAAATCGCGGGTGTATCCCAGGGCCAAGATCTGGGGGCCTTGGAATCTGACGATGGGCGACTTTGCGACGCTGGCGGATGATGTGGATTGCTACTGCGTTGCCCGGGTTCGTATTGGCGAACATTCGACGGTGAGTCAATATTCGTATCTTTGCGGCGCGACGCACGACTTCGATCTTGTCAAGCGCCCTTTGACCCCCATGCCGATCGTCATCGGCGAGGGGGTTTGGATCGCAGCCGATGTATTTGTTGGGCCTGGGACGAGTGTCGGCGATCACACGGTCGTCGGAGCGCGGTCGAGCGTGTTTACCGACTTGCCCGCGTGGAAGGTCTGTGTTGGTACGCCGGCCAAGCCAATCCGAGATCGGGTGCTCAAGGATGCGCCAGAGAAGGTGGGCAGCGGATGAGTATTTCGATTTTTATCCAGACGCTCAACGAAGAAGACAACCTCCCTGGGTTGCTCGAATCGGTTTCGTGGGCGGACGACATTGTCGTGCTCGATTCACTCTCGACGGATCGGACCAAGGAGATCAGCGAAGCTGCTGGTGCGCGGTGGTTCGAGCGAGCTTACGACGGGCGGGGCAATCATCAGAACTGGGCGATGGAAAACATCGAGTTCAAATATCGGTGGGTGTTTTATCTTGATGCTGACGAACGGATGACGCCCGAGTTGCGCAGCGAAATTGAGGCAATCGCAGCCGATTGGGATGCGGGCAAGTGCTCGAAAGAGGGTAACGATCCGGTCGCGTATTACTGTGGGCGCAAGAATATTTTTCGAGGCAAGTGGCTCAAGCACGCGATGCGGCCTGGGAACATTATGCGGTTTTTTCAGCCGCCTCATATTCGCTTTGCGCGCGATGCCAATCCGGTGCCGATGGTCCAAGGTGAGATTGGGTATCTCAAAGAGCACTTCGTCCACTACAACTTTTCCAAGGGTATTCACGAGTGGATCGATCGTCATAATCGGTATTCGAGCTATGAAGCAATCGAAACCGTGCGGGCGCTCAGGGAGACTCCGGTCAAGATCGGGAACCTGTTTGCTGCCGATCGCAACACCCGTCGGCTCGAGCTCAAGAACATCTCGTTCCGGATGCCGATGCGCCCTACGCTCAAGTTTGTATATATGTTCGTGCTCGGGCGGGGGTTTCTCGATGGGCGAGCCGGGTGGACTTATTGCCGATTGCAGGCGATGTACGAGTATATGATCGTGCTCAAAGTGCGCGAGCTCAATCGGCCCGATCTGACCGCAGTAGATCGTGGTGATAAGCTTGCCTATCAAGTATCAGCCAATCACAAGGCCCAGCCTGACACAGCGGATCATACATGAACATCGTTCACTCCATTCGAAACCTCAACTTTTCCAGCGGCGGCCCGGTTCGTGCGATCATCGACCTGAGCACCAAGCTCGCCCAGCGTGGGCACCGCGTGAGCATCATCACCCAAGAAGATACCGACGCGCCCTCAGCGTGGCGATCAAATCCACAGAATAATCCATGCACCATTGAGTTGGGAAAAGAGTATGCGACGGGGATGTATGCCCCTGCTGCGCAGAAGAAGCTTATTGCCGATGGGATCGCCCAGGCGGATGTTGTGCATGCGCATGGGTTGTGGACGCCGTTGGCAAGGCGTGTGACGAGGATGTCTCGTCAGGCGGGCGTGCCTTATGTGATTTCGTTGCGCGGGATGCTCGACGATTGGTGTATGGATCAACGTCGGGCCAAGAAGCTGTTCTATCTCAAGACCGGCGGTTCAAAGATGCTCAACAGCGCCGCCCTGATCCACAGCACCGCAGAGGGCGAGTTGGCGCAATCAAAGAAATGGTTCCCGGGCACGCAGGGAATCGTGATTCCCAACCTGCTCAATCTTGATCCCTACGAGAAGATGCCCGGCGAAAAGATCGCCCGTGAAAAATTCCCGATGTTCGATACGGGCGATCCGGTCTTGCTGTACCTCTCGCGTCTGCATTACAAAAAAGGTGTCGAGCACCTGATCCGGGCGGTGAAGATTCTTCGTGACCAGGGGAACCCGCACCGGTTATTGATTGCAGGTGATGGCGACAAGTCATACGAAGCATCACTCAAGGCTTTGATCAAAGAGCTTGGACTTGAAGATGAGGTCGCGTTTCTGGGTCTGGTTGTCGGTGATGAGAAAGTATCGCTCTATCAGGCAGCCGATTTGTTCGTATTGCCTACGAGTCAGGAAAATTTTGGATTTGTGCTTTACGAGTCGCTTGCAGCGGGTACGACGATCGTCACGACCAAAGGGGTCGATACTTGGCCTGAGCTTCAAGATCAGGCGCAAGCGTCGATTTGTGAGCAGAAGGATCGTTCGATTGCCGATACCATTGCTGGGCTTACGAGTGATAAAGAAGCCCTCAAAGCCCGCGGGCAGGCTGGGCGTGCGTGGATATTTGACCAAATGCACCCAGACAAGATCATCAAAGAGTTTGAACAGTTTTATATTCGCGCGAGCGGTGGGTGAACATCCGGGCATAAAACGGAATCCTGTATACGAGCTCTTTGCGCGAACTATGCGATGGGTAGGGCGATGTTAACGATCGCTGTGGTCGTAGTCGTCATATTTATTTGATGAGTCTTGGTGCGAATATTCTTCGTATAAGTTTTCGTCGTACGCGTAATCATGATTTTGGACTGCGAGTTTTCGGATATTGATATTGGCGACAGAGGCAACCATAAACACGCATATGGTCACTGATACTCGCGAGATCATGTATCCCTCAAGCACAGCACCCGCATAATACATGAGCATGATTCCGATAAGCACATCGAGGTACGGACGATACTCGTGAGGCATAGTAAATCGATATTTGATGGATTTGGCAATTTCGACCATCGAAACAAAGGTCATGAGGAGCAGAAGGATGAGCATGCCGATGCCGTACGAGGCATATCCATAGAGCCAGCTATTTTCGCTTCGATCCATCTCTCCCATGCCAACGCCAAAGAGCGGGCTTTCCTTTGCCGTTTCAATAAGCATAAGCCACGCATCTGTTCGGGTGTTTTCTGTGCTTGCCATCCGCTCAAACCCAAGGTCTATACCAACCACATCAACCATGATTTTCAGACTGATATATCCCAGAATTCCTACAAGTGGGAGTAGCAGAATTGCTCGTCCTGCCCTGCTGTAGAGCACAGCGCTGGTGCCGATGACCGCCATGCCAAGCCCAGTTCTCGATCCAGTCCAGAGCAGAAGCAGCCCATTAATGCTCAACAATCCGATGAAGATGATTTTGTATTTTCGCTGATCATTGAGCAATAGCCAGAGTACGATCACACAAAGAAACGCCATCAGCACGCCGGAGTGCTGTGGGTTTGAAAGAAGCCCGACAAATCGGTACTCATTGCCTTGCATAACAAACTTGGGATTGACCGCGATTTGGACAAAGACCATGCCAACCCATGCGATGTTGACCAATGCGATTGAACGAAAGATCAAACGAAGGTCTTGGAATTCATCAATGACGATCGCAGCGGCAAGCAAGAGCGGGGTGAGGGTGAAGAGTGTGAAAACGACTGAGAATGCACCATCGGCGGCATCGCCATGAACAAACCGAAGCAGAGCCCCGTAGAGCCCAATAAAGAAGAGTATATAGGCAGAAACAGAAATATGTTTTCCTCGCATACGGTTGATTTGAAACAAAACAACGAGCGTGGCAGCAATTCCAGAAGCGAAGAATAGCGAGGACCGGGTTGATTGAAGCGGGAGCCAAACCGTTGGGTTCAAGCGATCATTCCAGGTCAATGGCAAGGCCATCGAAGAAAAGAGCATCATTCCCGCAAAGGGGAGCAGTATGCCCCATTTCTTTGTCAACCCCAGAAGATAAATCAACCCGGCGATCAACCCAAAGGAAATCAAGGCTATGAGAATTGGAACTGGCATAGACACCTGCGGGGATTTATCGGTTTCACGGGTCGAATATCAGATTATTATCGGTTGAAGTTTGTATAGAGTTCATCCGAATTTACAGACATCATCAAGAATACTGTGATGGCAGGAGTATATCCAATGGCATCTGAGTCTCGCAAAAGCATCGTTCGCATTTTTTCAAACTACGCCAGGCTTTTCACAACGCTGACTCTAGGAATCATTGTCGTCCCGCTGACGATTCGTTGGCTCGGGGATGCTGCCTTTGGGATCATCTCCCTTTTGGGCGCCAATATCGGGCTTGCTGGGATTTTTCGTCAAATCATTCAACAATCTCTGGTTCGAGAACTCGGGCAGGCGCACCATGCTGGCGAAGAGGCTTTCCGGAAGAGTTACGCCACGATTTGTCTCATCGCACTCGGGTGCACCGTGCTCTCGACCATCAGCTTTGGGGTCGTCTTTGCGCTGATCCCATTTTTCAAAATACCAGATGAGTTCATCGGACCGGCCCGCTGGTTTGTTGTCGGGCACGGGCTCTATACCGCAGCCATGATTCTTCTGGCACCGATGTTCAACATGTATCTCGTCAAAGAGCGATTCATTGAATACAATATTTGGTACATCGGCGTGCGCACAGGCAACATTCTCTCGGTGTTGATACTCGGGTATGTGATCGCGATCGACGATCCGGCGCTCGGGCTTGCGCTCCACGGCATCACATGGGGAGGGATCGCCTCTCTGGGGCTGTTAATCGCTTCGTGGATCATGATTCGATCGGATCATCGGCTCAAGTTTCGTATCAAAGGAAGCGACAAAGATGCGCGCTCGCAGGTTTTCTCTACTTTCTCGTGGAACACCGGCGTGCAGGTCGCAATGAATCTTCACGAGATGATCCCTCCGTTGCTGCTCAACCTCTTTTTTGGTGCACTTGTCAATGCTGCTTGGGGGATCGGGTTTCGGTTTGTCGCCTATATTCGCATGGTGACCACTGGTGTGCAGTTTGGGTCTGATGCGGTGAGTGCCCGGCTGGCTTCTGGTGACGATTCGGAAGAATCGCGCAAGCAACTCCAGAAGCTGATTAATATCCAGACCAAACTCGCTGCGATGATTACACTTCCCGCCGCTGCGGGCGTCTTTGTCTATGGCTGGCCGATCTTTGATCTTTGGGTCGGGCGATCGCTCGAAGACTATGAAACCGTGATGCCTGTTGCGGTTTATATGTCGCGGATTCTCTCGGTCGCTCTCGCTGCACGCGCGATCTCGGATACTTGGCTCATTATTCTTTACGGCGCTGGATTTGTCAAAGCCTACGCACCGTGGATATTTGCTGGCGGCCTCTTTGCTCCCATCGTTTCGATCGTGCTGATGTTTACGCTTCCGGAATCCATGATACTCTATGTTCCGCCCGCGATTTTCGCGTTGGTTCTGCTTGTTGTTCACCTCTTTGGACTTCCGATCATCGCGGGGCGGTGCTTGCACATCAAACCTGCATCGCTTTTGTTGGCACTCACAAAGCCAATGGTTGCTGTTGGGATTGCGATTGCATGTTCGTTGAGCGTGCTTGCAACTGGCGGGCGTATCGGCGATCTTGGATTCACCCAAAGTATTACGGCGGAGCTTGGCCGATCAATTGATTGGGTTTGGATGCTCGGCTCGCTCGGGGTGTTTGGGCTTGTGTATGCTGTTTGCAGCTATGGATTTGTGCTTGAATCTTCAGAGCGGAGACGGATCATGAATCTGGTTCGCCGACGATCTTGAAATCGACAATGATTGCTTGGTGATCGCTGCCTACAAGCTCGACCATTTTCCATGCGATTGGTTCAATGTTGCCAAGCGACCAGACATCATCGAGTTGGACACGCAGTACTGGTGGGACAGAGGTGTTGGCTGGGAAACTGCCGTCGGGATGCAACACCGGCTTACTCGTTCGCAACCCTGCTTTGCGCAGCGTCCTTGCTCGAAGTTGGGCTGGACCAGCGTTGAGATCGGCGCCGACAAGTACAGGCGCTCCGGTCATGATTTGTATCTGCCGAGACACATTTGCTTGTGATTCAATCACCCGGTTCCCCCGTGCCCAACGCGACTTGGTTCTTGGCGATGCGGGGTGCATTAACCCAACAACCACATTTCCCAGGGGGCTCTTGACTTGCATATAGAGGTGATGTTGCCGAAAACCATCATCATCCTTTGCCTGAATGATTTCTGTGGGCCATTGGCTGAGAATAAAGGCAGAAGAGGTTTCTTGATCCATCCACGGGCGATGGCCCCATGATTGGTACGGTGTTGCCTCAAGAAAATTGTGCTTTTGGATAGATCGACTGAGTTCAGGATGGGTTTCGAGCAGCACAAGAATATCTGCGTCATATTGAAGGATTGTCTCAAAGTTTGTTCTCCACAACTCGTTCAAAGGAAAAATATTGAAGGAAACAACCCGGATCACCCCATCGAGCTTGCGATCAAGGTCAACTTTTGGCAGCAAGAGCGTTCGCCCAACAAATACGGGGTATAACGAGACCAGCGCAAGCACAACACAGATTGACCCGGCAATCCATCGCCTCCCAGCGAATATCAGGCCCCCGAGACTCAACGCGACCCATCCGATCAGCATCTGCTGCGAAGCAAGAATATCAAACCAATAGATCCATTGTCCAGCAACCCACGCCAAACACAACGGCACAAGCAAAGTGGTAATCATCCAGACCAAAGTAGTCACAAACTTCGATCGTTTCCTTGGTTTGGATAGAGGGTCAGCATGTTCACACATCTCACCCCTTTATCGTGCCGATCACCCATGCTTATGCACACTGGCAGAAAAAAACAGGCAGCCCGAGTGAGCTGCCTGTGTGGGGTATTGAGAATCAAAGGTGATTACCGAGAATACATGTAGTTCGCGTCGAGCGCCTTGCCGACCCGGGTCGAGATTTCTTCGAGATGGGCACGGGTGTAAGCGTCGAGCTTGTCGCCTGATTCGAGCGTCGTATCCACATGCTTCTTGATCGAACGAAGGTGCATTGTCGAGAGCATCTTGACTGGCTTGGTCGAAGAGTTGAATCCGCGGGTTTCAAAGGCCATATCGATCAACCGATCAAGGTGCTCACGCTGAAGGTTGCGACGCAACGATGAAATCATCGGTTTGCGTGTTGTGTACTTCTTGGTTGCCTTTTCGCCAACCTCGGACCAGATCGACTCGGTAACCGTTTCCATCAGTTCGGCCAAGGTCAATGCGTCTTGGTCTTCAGGAACGAAGAGCTCGTAGTCGTACACCCGTTGGACAGTCTGTGGGTTGAGCAGCATCGTCAAGGCCGACGCCTGCATGCCCATCACGCGATCATGGATCGGCATGGCCGAATCCGCGAAGACGCTTCGGAAATCATCCCACCACTTGTCAACTGTGGTATGAGCCAAGAGTTCGGGAGTGATGCCGAAGGCTTCATCATTGAACGCATTGTCGATCACGAACTGCAACGCAGCACGCTGGCGCTCGACAGGTACAATTTCAATTGGTGCCCGATCGCCTGGATCTCCTTTTTTGTCGCGATAGACATATGCCGATCCAACCCAATTTGCCATCATTGAAAGACTTTGCATTTGGGTACTTAGCGAGATCAGGTATCCTCGACGGGCGCGCGACCAAGAGTCGCCGTCTTTGACGAATTTGTCTGTTAATCCCTTGCGAATTACCCGGACCAGTTCCATTTGAGAGTTGGCATAGTCCAGCGGATTTTCCGAGAGGTCATAGCGTCGGGCGCGTGGGTCTGGGCCAAAGGTATCTTCATCGGTGGCGTAGGCCAGTTCTGGCTCAGAGACACGGGAGAGAACCTTGTCCAAGTCGCCTGTGGTGTATCCATATTCAATCGCCCAGAAGTCATAAGGACCGATGCCATCAGAAGAGTAGTTTCCCTGGATTTCACCTGATCCAGGCATGCGGATATTGATTCCGTTGTAGTCCATTACCGATGCCGACCATGGTTTGACATCTTTCATTTCTTTCGAGTTGATCACATCAAGGTCATAGACGCTCGAGCCTTTGAAGTTATGACGCAGTCCGAGGGTGTGTCCAACCTCGTGGGCAACGAGCTCTGCGAGCATCGGACCAACGAACCACTCGGGCACGCCATCGATCATCTGGACATCTTCTTTCTTAGGCTTGTCTTCGTTGCCTTCGCTTTCTTCCTCAGCATCGTCAACCTTTTTTTCTGGTTCGTCTGCTTTTTCAAGCATCGCCAGATATTCAGGTGGGATCATGGCGCGAAGGCCTGGATTTTCTTCGAGTTGCTTGCGGATCATTTCGAGAGTTTCTGGATCAATCTCTGGTTCGTCTGTCCCGTCGCTGGAGGATTTCAAAGCATCCATTTCTTTCATGTTGGCAACGAACATGTCGACCATGCTCAGGTACATTCGCATATTGGCCAGATCGAGTGCTTTGCCCGTCGCTGCCATGCACATGCCTGAGACTTGCGATGCCCGGCCGCTGAGTCCGTCGAACTCGTTGTAGCCGATCATGTTTGATCCGGGGACGAACCCGCCGGCATCAAGTGCAGCAGTATTCATGGCGTGGTCATGTTCGGCAAGTTTGTTCGCTTGGCGTTCGAGGAGAATTTGTTCTCGCTGTTGAGGTGATGCCAATCGAAGGCGTGGGTCCCACTTGGGATTTTCTTCGAGCCACTCAAGCGTTGCTGGAGCGTATCCTTCGGTTGCCAATGAACCCAACAAGTCTTCCCACCGATAGGTGAATACTCGCGCCCATCCATCGGTGAGGATGACATCGGCATCGAGAATTTGACCCGTCATCGGATTGACCCGTGATGGGCCGATTGCGGTGGCGATGTCGTTGGAAATCCATCGGATAAAGTTGTAGCGTACATCTTCGGGGTCTTTGTCCATGTTCACGCCGGTGGCTTTGTCCTGATACCGCACTTGGATTGCGCCGTCGATGCCAATTTTACGGAACGCATCGTTCCAGCTCTCGACACCTTGGCGTACCCACCTCCGATACCGAATTGGTACGGTATGTTCGATGTAGTAGACGATGGGTTCTTTGGGTGGGCTCAGGGCCAGTTTCGGGTCGGCTTTTTCGAGGTGCCAGCGGTTAATCATTCGCCGACTTTTCTCTTTGGCGTCATATTTACCCAAATCGGTATAAGTTGTCACGAAATAACCGACACGCTGGTCGGCCATGCGTGGTTTGAATCCGCGCGAACCTTGGATGTGGGAAATCGAATAATGAAATTTCTTTATCGTTCCCCCCGCGACGGGGCCTTCGAATCGGATTTCTATGTTTTGGGGGAAAGCCTTGATTGAATCCACAACAGTTAGATTTTTGTTGAGTCCGCGGGCCGAGCCTCGGAAAAAGACACTCGCTTTGCCCACAAGCAAATCGTCGAGATCAATCACAGGCTGACCGTTTGGTCCAGTTGCCAAGATTGGGACATCCAAAAGCACGCGATCAGTGAAGACGGTTTCGACCGAATCCTTCGATTCTTGATCACCTGTCGAACGCACCGCAATCTGAGGCTGAATCAACGCCAGACGATTTCCGATCCTTCTCCACTTGGTATACAGATCGCCTGATTGCAATCCGGCGAAAATCTCACCGCCGGCAACGGTCATTGCGAAGAAGTGGTTTTGATTTTCATATCCACGCGGGAGCTCGGCGAGTACCTGATTGGTTTTTTTATTGATATAGAGGTTGTAGAACGAGTTGCCGTCGGCGGTCGAGATCACTTTGGTAAAATCTTTTGAGATATCTTTCCAGGATTTGAGTCCATCTTTGGACGATGCCCCCGATCCGCCGCCACCACGAGCAGCCATTGCAGCCATCGCGGCGAAGTCGATGCCCTCTTGCGGGGTGGCATCGTGGATTGGTTCGTTGATGGTGTTGCCCTGCGCGATCGCTGAGCCGGTTGTCATCGCTGAAATGCCCACCACAGCGCCGGCGATTGCGGTGAACATGCTCACCGACATGCGTTTTGATTGATCCCTATTCATGTACATCACTCCATTTGGTCACAGCCACTGGGGCTCCGAATTATGCCGGACGATTGTCCGGGCGTTTTAATGTGTGCCGTGACCCACATACGCGTTGTGCGGGTCGACAAAATCGGCGTCGTATCATCCTGGCCACCTGGTGAGGCACCGGTTAGCATGGCTCCTATCGGTGCCGTTGCCAGATGGCCCACAAATCCAGAATCGCCGGAGCGCAGATTATGCGCCAGGCTGGTACGCAAGAATTACCATACCCACAGGGAAAAGATTCAAGAAATTGAGGAAATTAGGCAGGATTCATGTGAATCCAGATCACAATGACCGTTGTGGCCACGAAGATTAACCCTGCCAGGCGCACCATGTTGTCGTGCAGAGCAAGCTCGGTTGGATCGTCATACCGCCCGCGCATCAACAGCGTGATGGTCCGCAACAAAGCCAAAGTCGCAGGGGCCACCGTGATCCAGAGCAAATTCATCCCAAACCCCCCATCGTCTAGACCACCCTGTCTAGAAGCAAAGGTGTACATGTAGCTCAGTTCTTGGCTTTGCACATAACCTGTGTAGGTCAAAAGGGTTGCGACGCCGGTCACAACGACGAACATGCGGAGCATCTGGTCGGAATAGTGTTGTTGGACATCACGGGCAGCCGTGGCGGCCTCTTCTGAGCCCATGTGCCGGCGTTCACCCAGGCGTTTGCCAAAGGCCAGAAACATGCTCAAAAACAGCGTCGCATTGAGCAGCCAAGTCGAAGGGGTCACCCCTACCGCAGCACATCCTCCCAACACCCGGATCACAAACCCGGAGGAAAGCGAGAGCACATCGACAATCACAATATGTTTGAGCCCGGATGAATAGAGCATCACATTGACGATGTAGAGGACGATGAGTCCAAGAACCCAGATTCGGAGTTCTGCGGGGACGCCGAGCACCGATCCAAGGCTGACAATGAGCGAAAGAACTCCAAAAACCTTCGCCACTCCGACGGGAACCTGTCCACAGGCCAGTGGTCGGCGTCTTTTGCGCGGATGCGCCTGGTCACGCTGAACATCGGCCAAGTCATTGAACACATAACATCCAGAAGCAGCCAGACAGAACCCAAGAAAGGTGAGCCCGACCGCCAGAGCGAGTTCTGTGCGGGGCATGTCGCTGAGCTTGCCGTCGGCGATGGCAAACAAAGGCCCGATGAGCACAAAGATACCCTTCGTCCATTGGTGCGGACGGGCGAGCCGAATCAATCCCGCAATCAACCCGCCGACGGGCCGGTCATCTTGGGAAGCCGGATTGGGTCGTGTTTCGGGGGGCATTTTTGTCCTGTTTTTCGTTCTGTTTTTCGTTCTGTTTTTCGTTCTAGGCATCGACACAACCACTCGGCGAACTCAAAGGTTCGTACAAAACCGCTCGAGGTTGGGCGCAGAAAAATCAACATTCTTGCCCAAACCAAGAATCTGGGCCCCATCGAGCCGATAGGGTGAGCGATGGGTGTTCTTGATGAAGATCATACAGGCAATACCAATGATCGGCTTTGGGCGGTGGCTGGTATTGTGTGCTTATTGGTGATCGTGAGTTGGCCGGTGGTGCTCTCGGGCAATCTCTCGGGTCGTGGAGCATCGGATGACCTGCTCTTCCATTGGCCTGCGATTGAACAGTTCGCTGACGAGCTGCCCAATCCAGACCTGTCTGATTATCCTTCTGCGACCACACCTGGGTATCATCTGTTGCTTTCGCCTCTGGTCAAGATGGGCATTGGGCACACGGGTATCCAGCTCATCGCCAGCTTTTGGACACTCGCTTTTTTTGCACTCTTGGGTTGGGTCATCGCTGCCCGGTTTGGCAAAGGGGCGATTGTTCTGATGCTGCCGATGCTCGGTTCGATGTATGTCCTCTATCCCGGCATTTGGCTTTTGCCCGACAATGCTGGCTGGTTGGGCGTTTTGGCGATTCTGCTTTTTGCACTTCAACCAGCTTCTTTATGGAAAACATGGGTGCTCTCAGGGGTGATCCTTTGGGGGCTCATTTGGATGCGGCAGGTTCATATCTGGATCGCAGGCGTGATTTGGCTCAGCGCTTGGTTGGGTTCATCGGATCAGACGCCGACGCCGATGGGGCTGTTTTCATCCATCTTCGAGCGCGTTGGGCGTGCTTTGGTTGCCTTGGTTTGCACCATTCCGGCGTTTGCTGCATTGGTTTGGTTTATGCTCATGTGGGGCGGGTTGGTCCCGCCGACTTTCCATGACAATCACCAAGGCCCGAACCTTGCCACGCCCGGATTCATCCTTACGCAGCTCGCCATCCTGAGTGTGTTCTTTGCACCCATGCTTTGGCCGATGCTCAAAGAGGCATGGAAATATCAAGGGGTATGGATCATCTTCGCAGCCGTTGTCGGGGGCGGGCTTGGGATCATTCCCGAATCGTCGTATTCGTATGAGGCGGGTCGCTACGGCGGATGGTGGAATTTGATCGGCAAGTTCCCGGTGATCGCCGATCGCTCGCCGATCATCATGCTTGGCTCGATCGCAGGGGCAATTGCCCTGAGCGTGTGGCTTACGCTTGCCACCCGGCGCGATGCGTGGATTTGGATCGGGAGTTTCGTGGCCTTCACCCTTGCCCAGAGCGCCAATCATGCGAGTTGGCAGCGATATCACGAGCCGATGCTTTTGATGATGATTGTGTTGATTCTTGCCCGATCTTCATCCATCAGCCAGCATGCTCGCCGGGTTCTGTTCGGGTCGGTGGTGCTGGGCTTGGTGCTCGGTGCGGTGACCATCAACTCGATGCGCAGCGCCGAGCCGATCGCGACGCAGATCAAGCCGATCGGTATGCCTTGATTTGGGTGAAATCGGCGATCCAAATCCGGGTGATGGGCGTACAAAGGTTCTGATTCAATCGTAATTCTGGGTCAATCGGGCGGCTTTGTTTGCCGATGAGTCCATACCGTCCCAACAATACAACTCGAATCGAGTTCGTCCGAGAAGAATACACTGGGCCCACCCACATTGCGGAAGACCACACACCATGAGCGATCCCAAACGCGCACTGATCACCGGCATCACCGGGCAAGATGGTTCCTACCTTGCCGAGTTTCTTCTCGCCAAGGGTTACGAAGTTCACGGCATCATTCGAAGGGCCTCGTCGTTTAACACCGAACGACTCGATGATATCTACCAAGACCCACATCTTGATGGGGCGAGACTCAAACTTCACTATGGTGATCTCTGCGATGCCAACAACATCAGCAAAGTTATTGATACGGTGAAGCCTCACGAAGTCTATAACCTCGGTGCCCAGTCACATGTCCGCGTGTCGTTCGACATGCCGATCTACACTGCCGACACCGTTGGGATGGGGGCGCTGCGATTACTCGAAGCGATTCGGGATTTTCAGGACAAGTCTGGGCAGGAAGTCCGGTACTACCAGGCCTCATCATCTGAGATGTACGGCAAGGTGCTCGAGGTGCCTCAGAAAGAAACGACGCCGTTCTGGCCACGCTCGCCCTACTCGTGCGCCAAGGTCATGGCGCATTGGGCAACGGTCAACTTCCGTGAATCCTACGGCATGCACGCATCGTGTGGGATTCTCTTCAACCATGAATCACCACGCCGAGGTGAAACCTTTGTGACTCGCAAGATTACTCGAGCGGTCGGGCGCATCAAACTCGGTATGCAGGACAAGGTGTATCTTGGGAATCTTGATGCCAAGCGCGATTGGGGTTTTGCGGGTGATTATGTAAAGATGATGTGGATGATGCTGCAAATGCCCGAAGCCGATGATTATGTCGTAGCAACCGGACGAACGATATCGGTGCGTGAGTTCGCCGAGATGGCGTTCAACTCCGTGGGGCTCAATTTCGACGATCATGTCGAGTTCGATCCACGATACCTGCGTCCCGCCGAAGTCGATTTGCTCTTGGGCGATCCGAGCAAAGCCAAGGAGAAACTTGGATGGGTTCCCGAGACCACCGTCGAAGAGCTTGCTGCGATGATGGTCGAGCACGACATGGAGCTTGCTGCTCGCGAGAAGACACTCAAAGATGCAGGTCACAAACTGCCCGAGTTCACCGGGCACGATCAGTAAGCAGCGTACTGGCCGGTTTGTTTATGTATCTTGTTACCAATCGAGTGTTCCGGATGATCGGTCCCACTTTTTAAGTGTCAGAAAGAACACGATTGCGCCGAGTCCGAGAGGCACAAAGACCAAGAGCGGCGGCCATCCAAGCTCGCTTGCCAGCGTAATCTTGCCCAGATCGCCTTTGGAAAGGATCGGATCTTTGATCAGCGGATAGGTCTGGGTGTAGGCGATGGCACCGACAAACATTCCGAGAATTCCAAACCACGCATGGCGTGAACCATCGCCGACCGCTGCGATAACCGTTCCGGGGCAATATCCGAGGATCGCCATTCCGATGCCAAAGATTCCACCGCCGAGCACCACGCCCAAGACCTTAGTTCCTTTGATATGCAGGGGGATATCCATGCCAAAGGCTCGCATTGCGTAGATACCGATTCCTCCGACCACAATTGCGGTGAGCATGACTTTGAGGACTGTGAAATCTTTGAGTCGAAGCTGATCGACGATGGTGCTGAATCGGGTGACCGATCCACGCTGGAGCAAAAATCCAAAGGCCAGTCCGGTGAGGGCGCCCAAGATAAGTTTGCTTGGCGAATCAATCCATGCGCTGGCGAGTGTGAGTGTGTTCATCAGTGAGCTCCCTTGTCAGTGTCGGCTTGGGCCGATGTGTTGGTGGGCGTTCTCTCGGTGCCATAGAGAAACAAAGCGGTGGGTACGCCGGCGATGAAAAAGGCTGCCATGAAAATCCAGCCAGAAATCGAAAGCTGCATCCCCCCCGAGAGTGCATGTCCTGAGGTGCATCCACCCGCCATGCGAGCGCCATAGATAAGAATCGCTCCGCCGATCAGGGCGCCGGTGTATCGCAGTGCTCGTGAAGGGCCAAACCGTTTGGACCAGAGTTCGGGGACATACTCGGGGTCGCGTTGTTCGTTTCCAAAGAACTTCGCGCCGATGAATGCGCCTGGTGCGAGCATCGCAACGAGGGCAAACTGCCATTCGATGATCGGTTTGGGTTCTTGGGCGGTGCCTGCGTATTTGGTGACATATGCGTTCTCAGCAGCAGCCTGAGGGGCAATCGCCCGCTCGACTCCAGAGACGATTCGCACCGGGGTCGTCGAGACGCCCAAAGCTTTGTGCATCGTGGCAAAGGTGATCCAAGAGAGCACCCCGAGGAGGGCGCCTGCGAGATACGGAGACCAGCGTGTGCGTTTCATGGCGAAACTCCAAAAGGTTGAAATGTCGTGACTTTTAGATGCGTTTGGGCGAATAAAAACGGGTAAGGCTCCTGTTTCTTTGTGAGGCGTCAGGTTCCAAATCGGGCACGGATGCACTGCATGATAGATCGTAACCCCGGCTCGGCGATGGTATAAAATACTTGTCGACCTTCCTTGTCCATATCAAGCAATCCGCGATCACGCATCTTGGTGAGGTGCTCCGAAGCCACATTCGGGCGAATCTGGCATAAATCGGCGATCTCACCAACGGTAAGGCGGTGATCCAGAAGCACCTCGATCATCCGCAGCCGCACCGGATGTGCCATCGTCTTGAGGCACTCTGAAGCTTGGGCCAATGAATCGAAATCCGTGATGTCCGAAAGATTGGGCATATTGACAGTATAGTTCAAAATATCACCATGTCAAGATATTGCGATATAAATTGTCCAAAAACAGGTATTGCAGGGCATAAGAGCGGTGGCACGGGCACGGATTCGTTCGTTTGTCTAACGCTTTGGGCTCGGCTTGGTTCGTCAGGTATCAGTTGTCGCTTGGTCAGGGTTGGATTGATTCCGGTTTCTTCTGGCATTCATTGGTCAACGACATTATTGTTGCCGGGGCTCCAAATTCGTTCGAGTGGGTATCGCTCTAAGGGAAAGGAATTGATTCGGGTACTTTCTCGGCGACATCAACAATTTGAATCCGATGCTCCGTCGAGCCCCAGTCGCTTCCGTTTTCGATGCGATACCGCGTCGTCTGCCAGTCTTTGCCCACCAATGAGAGGTCAATGTGCCAGTCCGCGAGTTTGATCGGCAGGCGGGCAAGCCGGTTCTTGTTTCCGGGGATCCATGAACGCCCACGCCCGTATCCAACCATTTCAAAGGCGTCGCGCATGTCTGGTGCGATGCGTTTGAGTGAGTCTGAGCTTCGTAGGGTGTTGAAGTCACCAATGATGAGATCCGGATCAGGGAATGGTTTACTTATAAAGGTTTTTTGCTCCCACACATGAGGCCCTATTTCCCAGCCCGAGCCGTCCCATTGCTCGATGGCTTGGCGGGCTTGGCGCATCATCTTCTGGCGGAAGGTGGAAGGCGATGAAGGCAAATCGACAAACCACACGACGAGAGGATCTGGCTCATCCGAGGAAATCTTCGCATCATTTCCAAGATCAAACTCGATGAACATCACCCATCCAAGCCCTGAGCTCGAATGTGTGAGGACTTGTTCGCGTTTGGCAGATCCAAATGCGACCCGGCCGGTGCGGATCATTGGGTAGCGCGACGCGATTAGTGCTTGGCTTTGAATCCAGAAATGCGAAGGTTTCCCTTTGATACGATAGGAATAATTTACCCATCGCTCACGATCGAGCGGAGCATATCCGGCGAGCGCATCGAGGAGGATTTGGCGATCCTTTCCCCATCGGGCATTGGCGATCAGGGCGATGTCGATTTGTTCATCGAGTATCCATTGTCCGAAAGACTCTTGATCAATCTTTTTGGCAGCCTGATTCCAATGGGCAATGCGGATCGCATCATCGGGGATTGACTTGGGCAGCACCACCCGGTGCATATGCCAGACGCCCAAGATCAGGTATCCGGTCGAACCAATGCACGCGATGAGCAGCACCGGGCGCAGAAAGATGCCGCCGAGCCGACGGGCGAAGAGGGCCAAGGCTGCTGACATCAACAGCAGTCCCCACGCCGACCCAATCATCCAGATTGGAGGAATCCACCAGAGATACTGCGACCACTGATACTGATCTGTGAGCACTCGCCCGGTGACCCAAGCGCCCAAGATCAGCAATCCAAGCAACGCACAGAGTTTGGAAGCTTTGGGAAGTATCCGGCGACGCACCCATCCGAGCACGCCGAAAGAAGATGAAGATCGAGGTTTGGTCATGAGGTCCTCGGGGCAATGGGCGGGTTTTTACACAACCCATTCTATCGGCTCTATGATTCGACTTACCCAAGAGACACCGCAGAAGAGGTTTACAAATATGTCTATCAACTGGTCAAACCAACGCATCATCATCACCGGCGGATCTGGATTCCTCGGCCGACACATCGTCGAAGGGCTCCGTAATCGAGGCGTTGAAGACCACCAAATCTTCATCCCCCGCTCGGTGAACTATGACCTGACTGAGAAAGATGCCTGCGTCTCGCTCTACAACGATTGCTTCGGCAAAGACAAGGCGACGATGGTGATCCATCTCGCAGCCGAGGTCGGGGGCATCGGTGCGAACATGAAAAACCCTGGGCGATATTTTTATGCCAACATGGCGATGGCTTTGCACCTGATTGAGCAGGCCAGAGTTGACGGACTTATCGAACGCGATGGCAAGTTCATCCAAACCGGAACCATCTGCGCCTATCCAAACTTGACACCGATTCCATTCAAAGAAGAAAACCTCTGGAACGGGTATCCAGAAGTCACCAACGCGCCTTATGGCATCGCCAAGAAGGCGGCGTGGCAGATGCTCGATGCCTACAAACTGCAATATGGCATGAAGTCGAGTTTTGTGCTGCCGGTGAATTTGTATGGGCCTTGGGATAACTTCAATCTCGATTCATCGCATGTCATCCCCGCCCTGATCCGCAAATGCGTCGAGGCCCTCGACCGAGGCGATGAATTCCTCCCCGTCTGGGGCACCGGGAGCGCAAGCCGCGAATTTCTTTACATTGATGACTGTGCCGATGGCCTCCTCACCGCAGCCGAGAAAATCGACGATCCTACCCCGATCAACTTGGGCACCAACATGGAGATTACAATCAAAGACCTGGTCCACATGATCGCCAAATTCACCGGTTTTGCCACCGAAGAAACCATCGAAGAAAAAATCAAATGGGACCCCACCAAACCCGACGGGCAACCCCGGCGGTGCCTCGATGTCCAACAGGCCAAAGACCTGATGGGGTGGGAGGCGAAGGTCGGGTTTGAAGAAGGTATGAAACGGACGATCGAATGGTTCAAAAACCATCGCGATGATCCAGAAGCGCGGATGTGATCGAAGGAGAAATCAGATGCTTGGTGCCAGGCTGTGATTCCCGAATGGGTCAAGCAGGTCGACGACGGGTACTACACCCTCGATATGGCCGGGTACGAGGCACTTATTATCGACGCCATTCAGGAGCTTCGTGCAGAGAAAGATGCACAGATCGCGGAGCTTGATCAGCAGAATAAGGAGCTTCAAGTCCGACTTGAGCGGGTGGAAAAGATTATGCTTCGTCCGGGCATGTTCGACTGATCGAGCAGCGGGTTACTGTTTTGGAATCTCACGCAGGCTATCCTTGGCACATGAGTTCTTCCAAACCTCCAGTTCGTTTCTGTATCAATAATCCGCGCAATCTCGCTGAGCGGCAGGATTTGATTGCGCGCGGGATTCCAAGCAAAGATTGCTTGGGCAACTGCTCGGCTTGCTTTGAAGGACGATTCCTCGAAATCCAAGGCGAGATCGTGCCTGGTGAGTCTTATCAAGAGATACTTGGTTTGGCCAACGAGACGAACGAACCCTGCTGACACATAAAAACGCCCCGTCAAAAGACAGGGCATGTCAACGAGCTGTGGATAAGGCACGAAGTGTTATTTCCGATTTCGCAGGTATCGGATACCTGCGATTCCCGCGAGCATCCCAAGACCAGCAAAGGCAGCTGGTGGTAGGGGGACCACATTGAGGTTGTCTTCTTTGGCAGTGAACCGAGTGTTGTTCATGTTGGCAGCACCAAGTCGAACACCTGAACTGGTAATCGTTGAGAGATCAAAGCTGTTGGTTTGTCCGTTATTGCGGTTGTTGCTTTGACCCAAAACGGGGATGAACACCCTGGCGGGTGGAAGAACAACATCGCCTTGTTGGGCAGGCATGTATTGGGTATCTGGTGCGTTCAAAGCAGTCGAAGTATTTTGGGGCGTCTCTGTGGCGACACGGAAGGTAACCAGATCCAACGGGAAGTAGGTTGATATTTGGTTTATAGGGTTGCTTTGGGCGTGGGCCAAAGGGGCGATTACCCCGGTAGCAGCCGTGAGCGCCACGACGGCGGTGTTTTTGTGAATGGAATCCAGAAACATGTGGGTACCCTCGTTTTCTGTGTTTCAGCTTCTGTGTTTCGAGCCCATAGACTTTGTGCTGGGCTTGTGCTTCTTCCCACCAAAACCGCCAGCTCGGACATGGAAGCTGGTCCAGTGGGTATCATTATGAAATATCGTCCTCTGCCCACTAAGATATCCGATGGTGACGATTATTCAACCAAATCGACCTTGTATTGACAAAAAAGGCGATATTTTGCTGGCAAGCCGCGGTGCTTTCGTGAGGTAGGGGCTGATAACCTCCTTGTCAGACATGTGGGCAATGGGCATGTAAATGGGCATGTAAAAAGCCCACCTTAGAATTTTCCAAGGTGAGCTTGTGTTGAGTAGCCGATGAAGCCGGGTTACTTTCTTCGGCGGATGGTACGGATGCCTGCGATCCCACCGAGCATGCCCAGTCCTGCGAAGGCGGCTGGTGGAAGCGGTACAACATAGAGCATGTCCTGTTGTCCCGCCGCGACGATTGCTCGCAATCCATTGAGACGCAACGAGTCATCAAAGGTCTGGGCATCGGTTAGGATGTTGTAGTAGGTTGCCAGCGACGATGAGGTGGCTGCGTTATTGATTTCAATGTTCGAGCCAAAGGCCTCCCAGACGGCAGCCTGGATAGCGCCCATTTTGGCAAGGTAGTCGCTCTGGCTTGCGTCGGCTTGGAGTTGGTTGTCGATCCAGCCCAGTGCTGCTGCGTTGGCGACTACAGCATTGATTTTGTCAGCGATGACCTGCCCGTAAGGTGTTCCGGGCATCGGGGCATCGGCGATGTCGACGATGTCGTAGGTTGCACCGTTGGTATTGGCTGGTTCAGAAAAGTCAATACAGAAGGTGCCAAACACCTCACCGGCACGGGGGCCGCTGGTGAATTCGTGCATCATCTGACCGGCGTAGTAGGTGCCGCCTTCAACCCAGAGATGTGAAGCATTCGAGCCTCCGGCCAAACCGGTGTACTGAACATCAACAGTGTCGGCCAAGGCGACTCCTGAAGTGATTGCACAAACAGCTGCAGCGGTGAGTACTGATTTCATTTCTTCTCTCCTTATTCCTTGGGTTTCCAAGGATTCGTTTTCAACTTGTGACCAATGTCATGGGCTTCGGCGAGACGCTGACGGTGACTTATCTGAGTATGCGCCGAAACAACACGGGAAAAAGGAGATGGATGATTTCTCTGTGGTTTTCAGGTGATGCTGTATCGAATATGCAAAATCTGACGCGCGATAACAATGGTTGGTGCGAAAAAAGTATTTATACGGACCCTTGCGATTGATCGAAAGTGACACACACAAAATAAACGCTGACCCATTTGGGTCAGCGATCTGTGTGGTTGGTGATGATAAAAAGATTGCTTGGCGATCAAGCAGCACGACGGCGAGGTGCCGACTTGCGTGCTGCGGACTTGCGTCCGATACGCCCTGCGACCGCCTTGCGCGAGGTGGTCTTGCGAGCAGCAGGCTTACGGGCTGCCGTCTTGCGTGCAGCGGTCTTACGAGCAGTGGTTTTACGAGTTGTGGTCTTCTTGGCGACCTTACGCGCGGTGGTTTTGCGCGTTGCTGGCTTGCGTGTTGCTGGCTTGCGTGTTGCAGCCTTGCGTGTTGCAGCCTTGCGCGCAGTGCCTTTACGCGTTGCTGGCTTGCGGGTTGTGGTTTTCTTGGCGACCTTGCGAACGGTTTTCTTTGCTGTGGGCTTGCGCGTTGGAGTCTTTTGGGCTGCGGTTTTGCGGGTTGTGGTCTTGCGAGTCGTGGTTTTCTTGGCGACCTTGCGTGCAGCAGGTTTGCGAGCAGTGGTTTTACGGGCAGTAGGCTTGCGTGTCGCGGTCTTTTTCGTGGTTGTTTTGCGAGCAGCAGGCTTGCGTGTCGTGGTCTTCTTGGCGACTTTGCGTGCGGTGGTCTTCCTTTTTGCAGGGGATTTTTTCGTTGTCGTTTTTCTTGCAGCTGTCTTTTTGGCGGGTTTGCGTGTGGTGGTGCTTTTGGCAGTTTTCTTGGCTGGGTGTTTCTTGGTTCGTGTGGCCATGACTGGTCTCCGTGTGCCCAATAAGGATATGGGCGGTGTATTGTGTTGGGCCCTTTGAGATGAATCTGGAACTGATTTGGGCCGAGATGATGAGTGCCGCCGAGTTGGCAACACACAGTGCACGCCTATTCCAAATAGGGTGTGTTTAGTCGTGATCGACCGCTCCGGGGTGGAAAATAAAGAATGGGTGCTCGAATTCGGTTCAAATTGCGCAAGAAGTGTTTGGATTGTATGATGTGCGCAAACTTCGCGCTGTTTCGCAAGTTTTTGAATTGGTGTTGTGTGTCGTAAGGTTTAGTCTTTGGCCGTTTTTTCTCGCTTGAGCGCTTCGGCTTCCCACTTTTGTTCCTGCTCTTCGTTCTCGATGAGCCGATACATTCTGGCAACACGCGAAGCAAAGAGGGCGTTGGTTGGATCCAACTCGGCCACGAGCTCCATTTGCTCGATGGCTTCCTCTCGGCGCCCGATTGAATACAACATCGAAGCGTAGTCATGGCGGATTACATACAGGTCTGGGTTTTCTTGCACAACTTTACCCAGAATTTCAAATCCTTGATTGAGCATTTTTCCATCGCCAAGTGTTGCACCAGCACGAATCATCCCTTGGGTGATGTACAGCACATCGAAGGGGCTGTGTGCTCGTGAGGCGGCGTCGGCGAGCAATTCGCGAGTTTGATCGCTTTCACCGGGAAGGGCCAGGATATTGGCTGCCCGAATTTGAACCATTGGGCGATCAACTCCGGGCATTGTCAAAGCGTGGTATGCCCGTTTTTTGCCAAGCTCGAATTCGCCGGTCATATTGGCGATTTCTCCGGCAGCTAGCCAAGTTAACACACCCGCGTTTTCGACATCAACGGCGAGCTGGGCCAGTTTAAGTGCATAATCAAACATGCGGTTTTGCATCGCAGCCCGTGCGATGTCAATGATCATCGCATCAGGCTGATCGAGTTGAAGTGCTTGTCGGAGTGCTTCGTCATAGTTTTCGCGTGTTTTCTCCATCTGTCCGATGAAACTCATATACCCGGCTTTTGCAAGGAAAAACACAGGATCATCGTGATATACATCGGTGTCCCAGTACGACAACTCTTTTTCAGTGTCCTGCATCGAATAGGCGATGCGGGCGAGCTCGGCGCGGGTGGGATGAAGCTCGGGGTGAACCTGAAGGGCAAAGTCATAAACTTCGACAAGTTGATCGCGTTTGTAGCGTTGGAGTTCGCTTGGGGAAAGGTCGGCTGGTGGATTGGCATCAATCATTTTCGATGAGAGTTGGCCGGCCTGAATTACCAGATGATCTGTTGGGTTGCCTTCTGCGATTACCTGCATGATGTGTTTGAATGCTTCGTCGTATCTTCCCAGCACTGTGAGGAAGTAGGATAGACGAAGCCGGTGTTCTGCATTAAGCGACCATCCCAACCCGCCATTGACTCGAGTGTCACCGCGCTGGTATGCCCAGACTGCTGATTCGGCCAGTTGGCGATGGGCTGGTGAGGGTTGAAACTCTTCACGCATCAGCACGCTCGCAGGCAGCTCAATTTTGGCATAGAGTACATCGCCGTGCCAGCGCATCAAACGGGCATGGCCAGACCATATGCTTCCAACGAGAAAACCTACAGCTGCCAGAAGCATCACAAACCCTGCAGGTTTGATTTTGCCTTTAAACTTGAGTTGGTATGAATACATTCGGACATTGGGTTCGGAGATGATCTTGATACTTGTCATTACGATCATCACACCGATCGCTGCTAACCCACCAGCCATCAGCATGGGCACTGCATCGAGCAGTCCACGCGTGGCAAAGAAAAACCACAATAATAAGGCGCCGGCAATAAGCTCACTCTTGAGCGAAAGGTCGTATCGACGCGATCGCTTCATTTTTGCATCCTTATAGGTCTCTGGCGATCGGGCCCTTGCGCCCAATGCCGGTTTGCCTAATCCAAGCGAAAGGGCGTCGTTGGGGCAGGTGCTGATGCAATCGAGGGTTTTCATACATCCCGCGTCGACGACCATTCCAAAATCGCGCACTTGCTCGGATACCCGTACATTGCTCGTGCACACGCTGGTACAGTGTCCACATTGGTGGCAATTGTCATTGACCCGTACCCGAACTGGTGCCACTTTATCTAAGGGCTTCAAAAATGCGGCATATGGGCACCCATAGGTGCAAAACCCTTTGGCGCCCAGAAAATAGACTGCTGCAAAGCCACAGATAAAAAGAAACACAATTGCAATATGCCAAGGGGGCATTGTGGCCCAGAAGTCGTCGACGATTAATGCGGTGGTATATTGGTGAATCGGTTCGACGGGGCGCAACCATGCGGGCCAATGAATATGGGCCGATTCAAGCACCGGCGCGAGTACCAAACGCTTGAAGGTCGGCCAAACAAACATATACATTCCGAGTGCAAAGGGGAAATACACCAGAAGACGAGAACGGAAGGGTTTGGGGCGGATTCCGATCTTGGTCATCCAATACGCACATAAATCCTGAAGCGCCACGACATGGCAGAGCCACCCGCAAAAAAAGCGTCCAAATAACACAACCGAGATCAGTGCAAGCAGGAAGAAAATCGCTCCGGCATTGATCACTCCGACTTCGAGGGTTTCCATCGCTTCGCTGGGCTCGATTGGTGAAATCGTCATGCCTGCGATCAGCCATTGGATCAGGTGGGCGATCATCAGCACATTGACCAAGATCAGCACACCGGCTCGCCAACGGGCGATTTTCGTGCGTCCCATCATCGGTGCGCAGCCTTTGGATGAGTCCTGATGGGTTGCAAGTATGGGAAGGGACACTGATTGCCCGATTTCTCCCTTGGGAGAATCATTTTCGTTCGATAGATTGGTCATACCCTCACTGTATCACGATTCGGCAGGGCGTACCGCCGATCTTTGACCCTGGCGTATCACTTTGTACGCGCTGCACACCATATCCGAGCCCCCATGTCCGATCACGCACCGCACCATTCCGACACAGCACCCTCAGGCTGGACACCATCATCATGGTTGGCATGTCCGATGGACAAGCCTTTTACTTATCCGGACTCTGCCGCCCTCAAAGCCGCTCGCGACCGGCTCGCCGAGCTGCCGCCTTTGGTCACCTCAGGCGAGATCGAGAAGCTCCGCGACCAGATCGCCCAGGCCCAGCTCGGCAAACGCTTCATCCTCCAAGGCGGCGATTGCGCTGAAATGCTCTGCGAATGCTCCTCAACTCCCATCGCCAACAAGCTCAAAATCCTCTTACAGATGTCCCTCGTCCTGATCCATGGCTTACGTATGCCCGTGACGCGCATAGGACGCTTTGCGGGGCAATATGCCAAGCCACGATCATCGTCCACCGAAACCCAAGAAATTGCAGGTACCCCCTGCACCCTCCCGAGCTACTTTGGCGATCTTGTCAACCAGATCGACTTCAATGAATCCGCCCGCACCCCCGACCCGTTCCTCATGGTCGAAGGCTACAAGCACGCCGCGATGACCCTCAACTTCATCCGCTCGCTCCTCGATGGCGGGTTCGCGGATTTGCATCATCCAGAATACTGGGACCTTACATTCTTCAACAATGCGTCCGTATCGTCCGAGCGACGGGCGCAGTATGAGCACATGTCCCGTACCCTCGCCGACGGGTTGGCCTTCATGCAGAACCTCGGCGAACAACGTGTCGAAGATTCATCCCGTGTCGATTTCTACACTTCCCACGAAGGGCTCAATCTTTATTACGAACAAGCCCAGACTCGCCAAGTCCCCCGCCGAACCGGGTACTACGACCTGACTACCCACCTCCCTTGGATCGGCGAACGCAATCGACAACTCGCCGGCCCGCACATCGAGTTCTTCAGAGGCGTCGTCAACCCCGTGGGCGTCAAGGTTGGCCCAACCATGCAACCCGACGAACTGATCCAACTCATCGACGCGCTCAACCCGCACAATACGGCTGGAAAACTCGTCCTTATCGCGCGGATGGGTGCGAGCAAGGTCGCCCAGAATCTCCCGCCGTTGTTGGAAAAGGTCAAAGCCCAGGGGCGCACCGTGCTCTGGATGACCGACCCCATGCACGGCAACGGCACCACGACCGCTTCGGGCATCAAAACCCGCAACTTCGATGATATTCTGAGCGAACTCGAATCCACCGTCGATGCCCACAACGCCGTCGGCACAATCCTCGGCGGCGTCCACTTCGAACTCACCGGCGAAGATGTCACCGAATGCCTCGGCGGCGGCAGCGGCATCACCGAAGCCGACTTAAGTAAGAACTATGTGTCACTCTGCGACCCAAGATTGAACTACCAACAATCCTTAGAACTCGCCTTCCTCCTCGCGGGGAAGATGGGGAAGAGTTAATCAAATGCCCCAAGGGTGCCCCGACTCGCCGTCCCCGGCGCAGTCGGGTGATCGCGTCGAGAACCCCCACCAAGACCCGACTGCGCCTCAGAAGGCGAGTCGGGGCACCCGATCATTTCTTTGTTTTTACGGGTTTGCTAAAGCGAGCCGATGCTGTCCACGGGATTCGTTTACCATTTACATCAAACATCAAATAGATGCGAGCCGCATTGTCAGGATTTCCAACAGGTGTGGCGTAAAATGCGTTTGTTCTACCCACAAGACCTTCACGAATAAAAACCTCATTCAATAAAGAATCGGGTGGGATAGGTGATGCTGGTTGGGCTTGCCCAGAGTGAATAACCCTTGTTTTTCCTCTCACTAGCCGGGAGCTGTTTCCAGTTGTGCTGATATATGAACTCTCGTCCCAGATAAGGCTTACTGGATAGCGGGTATTGTTTTTAGCACTCACTCGCCAAAAATCGTTTCCTGCACGACTCACTTCAATATCGAGACCAGCAATTCTGGAAGTGGATTCAACAGTGACATTCCATTGTTGGCCAACAACACACCCACCTAAAAACGGAGCCATTGAAAACAAGATGACGAACGCTATGTGGAATCGTTTCATTTTTATCCCCTTTGCATGGATTATACCGTATCACACGATGGTGTGCTGGTTTATCCAACCACCCGCACAAACCGCTCATACATCATCTCCAACGCCGACGGAATCACCCGGATCCCCCCCACCGTCGTAATAAAGTTCGTATCCCCGTTCCACCGCGGCATCACATGCACATGCAGATGACTCGGCACGCCCGCACCACCAGCTCGCCCCTGATTCACCCCGATATTCAAACCCTGAGGCTCCAACGCCCGCTCGACTAAGGCCGCCGCCCGATCGACCAGCTTCCAAAGTTCGGCCCGCTGCTCGGGCTCATAGTCCGTCAAGCTCGGACGCGCATCGCCAAGGGCCACCAACAGATGGCCGTTGGAATAGGGGTACTTGTTGAGCATAATCAGCCCGTGCTCGGTGCGGACGAGGACATGGTGTTCTTTGTCGTGCTTGGGCTGGTTCCAATAATCAAGCAGGAAGTTGCCGCTCGATTCTGGGTGATTTTCGAGTGGGTTATCGGGGTTACGATCGGGAGTATCATCGTCGTGTACCCTCTCTAAATACGCCATCCGCCACGGCGCCCAGATTGCATTCGGCCCAAACGGTACAGCTTCACCTTCATCTTTTCGTGTTCCCATAATGCAGTGTAGCCATTGCTGAGGCGGGTCGATCATCGGATTGGGTACCTATTGGAGGATTCGCATTGAAGCCGCTCGTTATCAAGGACATCATGACCCATCCTGTCGAAATCATCTTTATGGATGACACGGTTGAGTTTATCCGTGACCTCTTTGAATCCAATCATTACCATCACCTCATCGTCAAAGGTGATTCAGGCGAGTGTGCGGGGGTGATCTCAGACCGTGATTTGCTCAAAAACATCTCGCCATTCCTCGGCAAGCCAGGGGAGCGATCCGCCGATCTTTCGTGCCTCAAGCGCCGGGCCCATCAAATCATGACCCGTCAGCTTGTCGCGGTTCGGGAGCATACCTCGCTGCGGGCTGCTGTGCGGGTGATGCTCGATCATCGGATTTCCTGTTTGCCTGTGGTTGATGCCAATAAGCACTGCATTGGGATCGTGACGATGCGCGATGTTGTTCGATGGGCGGTGAGCGCGCTCGAACAAGACCACAATCAAGACCAGGATTTCCAATCGGCTGCTTAGTGGGGCTGTTCAGGAGTCTTCCCGGATTTCAATTTCATCAATGGTGGTCCTGCGGAGGATCACTTTTTTGTGGTCGAGTTCGCCTTTGATCTCATCGACTTGGTGATTGAGGACTTCTGTCTGTGATTCGGGCTCCTCCGTTTGCACAGGCTTGGTTGTTGCGCTCCAGAGATGCCCAAAGAAGCGCCCGACTGCGCGTGTCACCGAGATATCCTTATCATCCTTCACGATGAATCATATCACGGAGCAGCCGACATGTCCGAATCCAAATGCCGATGCCAGTGGGCTCAATCCCCGGTCGAAATCGACTATCACGACACCGAGTGGGGCGTGCCCAACTTCGATGAACACCATATTTTCGAGATACTTACTTTGGAAGGTGCCCAGGCGGGGCTGAGTTGGGAGACCATCCTCAACAAGCGAGCAGGCTATCGCAAGCTTTTCAAAGGCTTTGATCCTGAGAAGGTCGCTCGATTCACCGATGCCGACTTCGGTCGGTTGATGCAGGATTCGTCGATTATCCGCAATAAACTTAAGATTGCATCGACGATCAACAATGCCCAAGCCATCCTCGAACTCTACGAATCGGGCACGACGCTGAGTGAGTTTGTTTGGTCTTTCGTCGATCACACCCCGATCGTGAACCGCTACAAGACCTTGGCCGAGTTGCCGGCCCAAACCGAGACCTCCAAGGCCCTGAGCAAAGCCCTCAAAAAAGCCGGGTTCCGATTCGTAGGCCCCATCACCATGTACGCCATGATGCAAGCCATTGGCATGGTGAACGACCATACGATCGAGTGCTTTCGATATGCGAATCTTAGCGAGCATCCTACACTCGAAGCGTGAAGTCTTTGCCCTCCTATCCCGTTATCGTTGGTCCAACCGCAGGCGGCAAGACCGCACTGGCCGTCGAACTCGCCACTCGACTTACTGGCGAAGTGGTGACCGCTGATGCCTACCAAATCTACACCGACCTCACCATTGGCACCGCCAAACCCACCGACGACGAACAACAGGGTATCCCCCATCATTTGATTGATATCGTTGACCTCAAAGACCGGTTCACTGTTCACGATTGGCTCAGTCTCGCCAACCCGCTCGTCGACACCCTCCAAAACGATCACATTACCCCCATCGTTGTTGGCGGGACGAATCTCTATGTCAAGGCCTTCCTCGACGGACTCTTTACAGCACCCGAACCGACCCAAGCGATCAAAGAACAAGTCGAAACGATGCCTCAGCCTGATCGCCGAGCCATGTTGAGTGAGGTTGATCCGATCGCAGCCGAGCGGATCAACGGGGCCGACCTGCGCCGAACCCGACGCGCATTGGAGGTCTATCTCCAGACCGGTACGCCAATTTCTGAGCTTCAGAAACAATGGGAGCACGAAAAAACCTCGCGCCCCGAAGCGGTCCTTGTCGGGCTCGATTGGCCGACCGAACTCATCAACGCGCGCATCAACCAGCGCGTCAAGATCATGATCGACACCGGACTCGTCGAAGAAGCCCGAGCAATCTTCGATGCTGACGGGTTCGGCGATCAATCCTGCGAAGCCATCGGGTACAAACAACTCATCGCCCACTTCGAAGGGCGATGCACCCTTGACGAAGCGATCGAACGCATCAAGATCGATACGAGAAGATTCGCCAAAAACCAACGCACCTGGCTCAAGCGATTGCGTGTTCGTGAAGGTTCGATCTGGATCAACGCTGCCAATCGCAGCGCACAAGACATCGCCGACGAGGTGTGCCCATTGTTCAACACATAATCAACGATCTCGCCCAGCGAGCCCGTTGAGCGTGGTGTGTCCGGGACCGATTTGCCAAGCGGTCGCGCGCTCGACCCAATCGCCTGTAAACTCATTTTGCGACATTCCCTGTGCCGATCCATCAGCAAAGCCAAAGGTTGCCGATCGACTCTCGTCGTTCGAGCTCGGGATGCGCCCCCATGATTCCAAATCCTCAAACATGACTTTGCTTGATGGAAAAGCGATTTGGCTGGTTCGGGTTGGACGAAGCTGCCCGACATGCACCTCATCGAGATTGATCCCAAAGAACTGAGGATCAGCAAACATGGTGGAAGTGGCCACAAAGCTTCCACCGATCAAGCCATTGGGCACATCGCGCCCTGCGATCGGTTCCCACCGTCCTTGATAGACCAGTGCAGCGATACTTGGATTCGACCGAACGATCAACGATGCCCATATTCTTGCCTGGAACGCCATGGATGCTGCGACATAGCCTCCGTTCTTGGATTCTGAGGCGATGTAGATCGGATTGGCGAATGTTCCTTCGCGTCTGATATAGGGAAACGGAAGGCGTCCGCCCCGGTCAATGCCATACCCCTCCACCATTGAGGCAATATTCCGGTGTCCGCTTAGGCTTTTGACAACGATCGCTCGATCACGCATGTGCTTCAATGCGGGGATCATGATGGAAATCACCACGACAATAACGCCGATCGTGACGAGGAGTTCAATGAGTGTGAACCCGTGTTTATGCGCTTTGTACTTGTTGCGAAACATCCTTAGGCTCGCTTTGAGAAAAACCGCGTTTTCTATACACGGACACCGCAGCCAGAATTGCGATGAGGAAAACATTCCGCATCAAGCCGAAGACAATTTCGGCATGACTCCCCATTCCATCGGGTGATATCCCGAGACAGCCGCAGGAAATAGGGTTTTCTTCCGCGAGTTGCATAGACAAGATGCCTGAGAAGGCAACAAACATGCCGACCGCGACAACCCGCATGGGCCTCGAGTAAAAATGAAGAACAAGGGATGAGCCGACGAATATTTCGACAAACACGACAGCCTGTGCCAGAACGATCAGCGTCGATGTCGATGCATTGCCCGCAAATGGAACCGTTGATTGAATCACAAAGGCGAACATCGGGATAGTGAATGCCTTGGTCACCGCTGCGTAGCAAAGCAATACCCCAACGAGTGCCTGGGCCATCCTCGCCATGATTTCTGTTTTGTTAGAACTCAATGAGGCCCCCTGTGAACGCTGTGTCGGTCGCTGAAAGAGCTTCGACAGACCAATCTCCCCCTGTACCTGAGCGCAAGATACCGAGGTACAATGTTCGCCGCTCCATGTTTTCATATTCGATCACAATCCCGACGGTCGCCACCTGATATTTCTCAAGATTGGCTTTGAGTTGGTCGTGATCCGTTTTGCCTCTGAACCACGAGCGATGTCCCCCAACCAATGTTTCAAGCCACAACCGATTCAGTTGTGGATCCCCAAGGTCAATATCTTGTTCCCCCACGATCGGATTATGGGTTGCACTCACCACCAACACACTCTCGGGATCGACAGCATACCCGATTGGTGTATATCGGCTTGCCCAGAGCGACCTTTGATGCTCATAGAGCCGAGTGAACGATTGACTCAACGGAGTTTGATCGGTGAGCGATTCACCAAAAAACTCCTCATAATCCAGAGCAACCTGCGCTTTTACATACAAGGCCTCCATACCCCGAAACTGATCATCTCGCTGTAAACGCCACCGAATATATCTTTCTGGATCATCAAGAACAAATCTGTAATAAATAAACTCAGAAGCAACACGAACGATCGACTCAATCGCCGAATCATCAAGCCCTGCTTGGTTATAGACCTTTGCCCTCTCAAGCACGGACTCGATCGAATCGATTGCCTGGTCATCTCCAAGATCGCCCTCGTGTGCTGATTTGACTGCCTGAAACGAGACCATCTCAAAGCCCTGAGCCCATTCCATGCTGTCTTCGGTCGCATTGAGGCGCTCTGATTTTCTTTCTCGCGAGCCAGATCGCGCACTCGATGTGATCCACACCGAATAGCCCAATACAAGAATGGATACACCAAGCACCAGAACAAGCTTGACCCAAGACAAAGTGTTCAACTTTTTCATCACACGCTCGCCTGATCACAACGGCGTGTTCCTTCATTCTCACAATCAGTCGGCCAAACACAACTACATGTCCAAGCGGCATTCCCATTCGCTCGGCAACAGCACGCAATATCAAAGCGGCTCGACGCGGAACATTTATCGTTGGTTAAAAGAGCATCGTCAGCGCATCCAGAACTGGTACAAGTCAATGTTCGTGCAGCCGATCCAATCGGCACTAAATCAGCCGCCGCGATGGAAACAAACAATCCAAGCGAAAGCAGTCCAAAGACGGCTCCAAATCCAAACGACATCTTCTTATCTTTATTCGACGACATAACTACCCCTTTCAGGCTGAGTGGAATACCACTTTTACCACGGGGGG
>Ga0256839_1000187_pt1 | contig 81127 bp, 79 predicted proteins | sample 354166metaG_FD_185968 | JGI IMG/M metagenome (GOLD analysis project Ga0256839, IMG submission 185968) | Hydrothermal vent microbial communities from Mid Atlantic Ridge, Atlantic Ocean - 354-166 | ecosystem: Environmental > Aquatic > Marine > Hydrothermal vents | place: Atlantic Ocean: Mid... | reverse complement strand
TATTTTCTGGCGGCACCCCCCGCAAGGCGCAACCCTGCCGCCGCCCTTTTTGACGATGACAAATTGCGCGATTTCCTGACAGCCCCCCGCCACCATAGCCGCAATAGCATTTGCCTCGGCACAAGCACCTTCAGGATAAGCCGCGTTCTCAACATTGCAGCCCGCGTAAATTTCACCATCCGCCCCCAGCACAGCCGCCCCGACCTGAAACTTAGAATAAGGGGCGTAGGCGTTTTCGCGCACGGCTTGCGCCGCTTTCAAAAGGTCTTTGTGGGGTGTACTCATCATAGAACTCCAATTCGCAAAAACGCGAAACTCCTTTCTATGCCAATGGAAAGGCGCGGTCTAGTTTATTTATAGCTTTACTTTGTTCATAAATTGTTCTTTACAAAACCTATGCACAGCACGTTAAAAAATATATTCGGATACGACAATTTTCGGCCTGGGCAGGCGCAGCCTATTCGTGATTTATTGGCCGGGGAGAATGTGTTTTGTGTGATGCCTACGGGGGCAGGTAAATCTTTAATTTTTCAAATTCCGGCCTTGATGGGAGATGGGCTGACCATTGTTGTCTCGCCTCTAATAGCATTGATGAACGACCAGGTTAGTGCGCTTAAATTACTGGGCGCGCCTGCGGAGACTTTGAACTCGACTGTTGCTCCTGAAGATAATGACCGGATTTGGCGCAGTGTGCGCAGCGGCGAAACCAAGCTTTTATATATGTCGCCGGAACGGTTGATGAACGGGGGCACTTTAGAGGTGATGCGCTCGCTGAATGTCACCATGATTGCGGTTGATGAAGCCCACTGTATTTCCCAATGGGGGCCGTCATTTAGACCTGAATATGAAATGCTGACGGAGCTTAAAACCCATTTCCCGGACGCGCCAATTATTGCTCTGACGGCTAGTGCCGATGAAGTCACCCGCAAAGATATTGCCCAACAGTTATTTGGCGGCAATGCGAAAATTTATGTGTCGGGTTTTGATCGTCCCAATATTTCCCTTGCAGTGACGCCCAAACAAAGCTGGAAAAACCAGTTGGCGGCGTTCGTGAAAACCCGAAAGGGTGATAGCGGTATCATTTACTGCCTGTCGCGCAAGAAATGCGAGGACGCGGCGGCGACCTTGAATAGCCTTGGCCATACGGCTTTGGTCTATCATGCGGGCATGGATAAATTTGCGCGGGATGATAATCAGAGGCGCTTTGTGCGTGACCCTGGGATCATTATGTGCGCGACGATTGCTTTTGGGATGGGGATTGATAAGCCGGATGTGCGGTTTGTGTTTCATACGGATTTGCCGTCCTCCATGGAAAACTATTACCAGGAGTTTGGCCGGGCAGGTCGGGACGGCGATGCGGCGGATTGCGAAATGTTGTTTGGCATGGGCGATATTCGCATGCGCCGCCAATTCATAGAGCAGGATGATGCAAGCATAGAATTAAAACGCCGCGCTCATAAGCGTCTCGACAGGTTGATCGCTTACTGCGAAGCGCCCACTTGTCGCCGCCAAGCTTTGCTGGCTTATTTCGGCGAGGCTAGCAAGCCTTGTAACAATTGCGATGTTTGCCTTGATCCCGTAGAACTTACGCAAGGTACACGCGAAGGTCAGATGGTTTTGTCGGCGATTGTGCGCACCGGACAAAGGTTCGGCCCGGCCTATATTTGCGATATTTTGACGGGGGCAAATACTGAGCGCATCCGAGATGTTGGCCACGACAAATTGCCCACATGGGGGGTTGGTAAACACCTCAAAAAGCCGCAGTGGCAATCGATTATTCGCCAGATGGTCGCGGCTGGATTCGTGCATTTGGATGTGGCAGAATACGGCGGTGTATCCATGACCGCGAGCGGCAAAGATTTGCTGCGTGGTGCAGCGGAGTTTTCCTTTAGACCCATGTCTGTTGGCAAGGTAGCAAAAATACCGCGCAGGGCTAAAGCAAAGCAGGCTGAGCAATCTTTATCCGAAGCGGAATCGGAATTGCTGACCCGCTTGAAAGCCGCCCGCAGTTCTCTTGCCCAGAAGCAAAATGTTCCGGCGTTCATGATTTTCCACGATAAATCCCTGCGCGATATGGCAAGACAAAAACCCAAAAATATAAGCGAGATGGCGAATGTTCACGGTGTTGGCAAAGCCAAACTAGAATGGTTTGGCGGCGTATTTCTGGCGGTTTTACATTCCGAGCCTACATCCGACTAAGCCTTGAAGTCCAAAGGCCTTTTTGTTATACAGGGCGTCAGGGTTAAGCAGAGGTGTTTCTGCTTTGCAAAGACTAGGGGCAAAAATGGCATATAGATATAATTTTTCAGATGGCAGCGCTATGGTTGACGTGGGTTTGTTATGGCAAGATGAATTCTTATTTAATTATCAGCCAGTTTTTTTGAGCACCTATACGAAACTTGATTTTGGCAAAGATGATATAACAATATCACAAGAGATATTTACGGAAATACCAGTGGTGTCTGAATTGCCTAATTTTGCACCGCCGTTAGCCGTAGACGACAATCTCTTGGCAAGTAGTCTAAATACGACCTTCAATCTATTTGCAGACAACGGCTTGGGTGCAGATTCTGATGCGGACGGCGATAATTTGTTGGTCACGATGATCAATGGCACAATACTATCTATTGGTGCGGTTATAACGCTGAATAATGGGTTGGAGGTAACGTATTTAGGGGGCGGAGACGTTGAATTTAACACCGTTGGTTTGAGCCTCGGCGATTTTGCGGATGATGTATTTAACTATACAATAGACGACGGCAATGGCGGAACGGATACGGCCAATGTCACCATAAGCTTTGTCGTTAATGCAATGAATTTGGCCATATTGAGCGCGGCAGAAGGTTACCGTATATTTGGTGCGCTAGATGGTATGGGAAGCGGGACGTCTGTTTCAGGTCTTGGAGATGTCAACGGCGATAAAATAGACGACTACATTATTGGGGCTCCATTTGCGGGTTCTGGCGCAGCCTATGTGGTATTTGGCAGTGTAGCTGGATTTCCAACAGGGCTGGATTTATCTACGCTGAATGGGGTGAACGGTTTTAGCGTTGACGGGCTTGCCGCTTTTGACCGCTTTGGTCGTGCAGTGTCCAGTGCAGGAGACATCAATGGGGACGGTATTGCGGATATTTTAATCGGCGCACCGAGCGGTGGCGCGACAAACGTAATGGGGGTTTCTGAAGGGGAAGCATATGTGATATTTGGTAGTGCGACTGGCTTTCCAGCAAATTTTAATTTAACCAGCCTGAACGGTACAAATGGTTTTGTCATAACGGCGCGGCCTAGCAACCCTGGTTTGGGTTTTGCGGTCACAAATGCAGGCGATGTCAACGGAGACGGTATTGATGATCTTTTGGTGGGGAGCCAAAGTGTTGCCGAGGTCGGGCAATCTGCAGCCGCATTTGTCGTGTACGGCACCAATACTGGTTTTGCCGCACAAATTGATTTAGCGTTGTTGGACGGTACGGATGGGTTTGTTATACCCTCTCTAACCCCTATTGATGGTACCGGGGAATCGGTCACGGCGTTGGGCGATGTTAACGGAGACGGTATTGATGATTTCGCTGTAGGCGCTCCGAATGCAAACGCCGCATCTGGAACTTTTTCGTTTACGGGTGAAACGTATGTGATTTTCGGGAACGCGGCTGGTTTTGGCGCCAATTTTGACCTTACGACACTAAATGGTGCGAATGGGTTTGTTGTTAATGCCATAGAAAGCGGTGATAGCTTAGGCCATTCTGTCACGGGTATTGGCGATATCAATGGTGATGGCCTTGCCGATATTTTGATCGGTGCTCCTTCTGCCGATAGTTCATCTGGCGTGGTAAATGCTGGACAGGCCTATGTGGTATACGGGGCGAGTAGTTTTACTGCTAGCTTGGATTTATCATCTTTAAATGGCCTGAACGGGTTTGCCATTAACGGCATTAACGGGTTTGATAATACAGGGTATTCAGTATCTGGGGTCGGTGATTTTAACGGAGACGGTATTGCCGATTTTGTCATCGGTGCTAGAGATGCCGATCCAAATGGCAATAGCAATGCCGGGCAAACTTATTTAATTTTTGGCGGTAGCTTTAGCGCAAACCCAATCTTTGATGTGGCTGATCTGGACGGTACAAATGGATTTGCTTTATTGGGCGCGCGTGCGGGTGATAATAGCGGATATTCTGTATCCGGCGCGGGGGACATCAATAATGACGGGTTTGACGATCTGCTTATCGGCGCGCCCCGGGCTAACAATTTTGGCAATGGCGCCCAAGGCGAAAGCTACATCATTTACGGTTTTGACCCTCTTGGCGTTGGCAATACGCCGCCAATTGCCGCCGATGATAATTTTACGACAAATGAAGATAACCCGGTTACGGGCAATGTTTTTGCTGACAATGGCAATGGTGCCGATTCCGATTCTGACGGTGATGCAATTTTTGTCAGCGCCGTTAACGCGCTGGCGGCCAATGTCGGGGCAAATATTCAAGGTAGCACGGGCGGTATATTTGTTATTCAACCGGATGGTACATTCTCTTTCCGGGCAAATGGTGATTTCGATTACTTAGCTGTTGGCGAAAGTGAGACGACAACAACCAGCTATACGGTTTCGGATGGTAATGGTGGTACGGACATTGCAACGGTTGCGGTTACCGTCACGGGGGTAAATGATGCGCCGTTCGGATTTGATCCAACGGTTGCGGGCGGCGTGCCTGGCGACCCTGCCAATTATATTCCTAGCCAAGATGTAGACGACGGTGCAACGGTTACGGATCTGGATTTAACTCCCTATTTCGGCGATCCAGATACAACCGATAAACTGACAATAACTGTGGATATTGCGGCTCTACCGCCTGGCATGTTTTATGATGCGGTGTCAAATACGATTGCCGGAACGCCGGATGCCAGTGCCAGCCAAGGTGGCCCCAATGGTGATGGTGTATACACGATCACGGTGACCGCTACGGACAACAATAATGCACAATTTTCGACCAATGTGATTTACCGTGTTTCTAACCCGGCTCCAATTGCTGAAAGTGATAGTTTTATTACTGATGAGGCGACCGCCATAAATGGCAATGTTTTTGAAAACAATGGCGTGAATGTTGATTTTGATCTTGATGGGGATGCTTTCTTTGTATCCGATGTCAATAACAGTGCTTCTAACGTAGGGCTGGCCGTGGTGGGGAGTGCCGGCGGGCTGTTTACTATTAGCGCAGACGGTAGCATTAGTTTTGACCCCGATGGTGATTTCAACGAATTAAATACTGGTGACAGTAATGACACCAGCATAACCTATACCATTAGCGATGGTGAGGGTGGTTTCAGCACGGCAACGGTCACAGTTACAGTTGAAGGGCTAACTCCGGCGGGCAATCAACCGATTGCCCGCGACGACGATATTACCACCACTGAAAATATTGCCGTCAGCGGCAATGTTTTCGCAGATAACGGCAATGGAGCAGATAGCGACGCGGACGGCGATGGGTTTGTGGTCACGCAAGTGTCGGGAACTGCGGGCAATGTCGGCGCATCTGTGGCAGGTACTGGCGGCGGGTTGTTTACTATTAATCTGGACGGTAGTTATAGCTTTGATCCCAACGGCGAGTTTGAGATCCTTGCCGCAGGCGCGTCAGCAACGACGACTATTACCTATACAATTGACGACGGGATTGACGGGTCAAGTACAGCCACCGTGACGGTCATTGTTAACGGCGTCAATGACGCCCTATTTGCAAGGCGCGATGTCTTCACCACAGATGAGGACAATGCGGTTGGCGGCAATGTATTTGATGATAATGGCAATGGTGCCGATTTCGACATAGATGGAGATATACTTGCGGTTAGTGCCGTCAATGGCGCTCCAGGGAGTGTAGGGGGCACTGTCGTAGGCAGTATGGGCGGTTTGTTTTCTGTCCAAGAAAATGGTGTTTTCAGCTTCCAGCCAGACGGCGATTTTGATTGTTTGGCCATGGGGCAAAGCGAGACATCAACTGCGACTTACACGGTCACAGACGGCAATGGAATTTTTAGAACCGCAACAATTTCGGTCACGGTTAACGGTGTTAACGATGCACCATTTGTTGTTGGTTCTGGGGGCGTTCCGCCGATTGATCCACTTAACTTCATTCCTGTGCAAAATGTAGACGATAGCGATGTGTTAGCGCCGATTGCTTTGGCGCAATTCTTTGGTGACCCTGACTTTATAGATGTACTTTCGATAAGTGTGGCGCCAGGCTCTTTACCGCCAGGCCTGACTTTTGAAGCGGGGACAAATTCTATTACAGGAACATTAAGCGCAAATGCCAGTCAAGGCGGCCCCAATAATGACGGTATTTATATTGTATTGATTACGGCGCGCGACGGTAATGGCGGCACGGTCAGCACAAACATCATCTTTGATGTGTCTAACCCTGCACCTATTGCTATAGAAGACATGCTAGTTGGCGATCCGGATTTCAACGCTTTTAACTTGTTTGCCGACAATGGGTTTGGCGCGGATATGGATCCGGACGGCGATGCATTTTTCATCACGCACATTAATGGTGTCGCTATCCAGCCTGGTGCGGATTATGTGTTCCAGTCAGGATTAACCCTGCATTTTGCTGGCGGTGGGGAGATAGAATTTACCACATTGCAGCCAGGTGCCTATAATGAGATTTTCACCTACACGATTTCCGATGGGCAAGGCGGCACGGATACGGCTATTGTTGAAGCTCAATTTACCGTCAATGCGTTTGATTTAATAAATAATAATAATGTTGGCCTGACCATTAATGGCGTGGCTACGGGCGACGAGAGCGGATTTGCAGTTTCCAGCGCCGGGGATATTAACGATGACGGCTTTGACGATTTTATGATTGGCGCGCATTTTGCCGGGCCAAATGCCAACGGCGACCCGGGGGCAACTTATGTGATTTTTGGCGGCAATGACCGACCTGCACCTTTGGGCCAGGACTTCAATTTGTCAGATATTGACGGAACGAATGGTTTTGTTTTGACGGGTATAGACCAGTTCGACAATTCCGGTTGGTCCATAGATTCGGCGGGCGATGTCAACGGCGACGGTATTGATGATATAATCATAAGTGGTCATCTCGCCGACCCGAACCAAGGTCAGAGCGGTGAAGTTTATGTCGTGTTTGGTGGGCAGAATTTTGGTGCAAGCTTTGATCTCGGTAGTCTTAACGGCACGAATGGATTTATCCTCAACGGTATAAATCCGGTTGATCAAGCGGGATATGATGTTGCGGGCCTAGGCGATGTCAACGGCGATGGTATTGATGATTTCATCATCGGCGCACGCGGAGCAGACCCAAGCGGCAATAACCTTGCGGGTGAAAGTTATGTGGTGTTTGGGCAGGCTGGCGGATTTAACCCGGTGTTTGAGCTTTTTGATTTGAGCGGGGCGAACGGCTTTACTATAGCTGGCGCAACCCCGGAAGGGTTTTCAGGATCAACATTAGCTGGCTCAGGGGACTATGACGGCGACGGTATAAATGATATTATGATCGGTATTCCGACGCGCACGGATGCGGCGGGGCAAATTGCGATTATTTTTGGCAATGCTGGCGGGTTTGCAGGGAATTTGGATTTGGGCAATTTGAACGGTGCCGGCATTTTAATAACCGGTGTTGACCCAGTAGGCCGCGCCGGATTTGATTTGGCGGGGCTAGGGGATGTTAATGGAGACGGTATAGACGATTTCGGACTGAGCGCTCCCTTTTCAGGTTCGGTCGGGAATGCTGATAGCGGCGAAATTTATGTTATTTTTGGCAATACCAACATCAGAAATGGTGTAGACCTTGGGGCTTTGGACGGTAGTAATGGTTTTACGGTTTCCGGTCTGGCGGCTTCCGATAATTTAGGTTTTTCTCTAAGCTCTGCTGGTGATTTTGATGGTGATGGTTTTGCCGACATTATCATCGGTGCGCCAGGGCTGGACGGTAGCGGCGGTGCATTTTTAATATATGGTCGTGCAGGCGGTTTTCCTGCCAATTTTGATATTGGGAATTTAGACGGTAATAATGGTTTTCGCATTAACGGCATTGCGGGCGGTGATGATGTGGGTTTTGCTGTCACCGGGATAGGCGATGTCGACGGCGATGGACTTGATGATTTACTCATTGGTGCGCCAGGCGCAGATGCTAACGGCATTGCCGGGGCGGGCCAGAGTTATGTTTTGGCCGGGTTCTCAAGAGGTGGGAATACCAATCCAACAGAACAAATCGTTACAGATAAAGCCGTTATTTCAGAAGACGATGTGAGCAGTAACAGCGAGAGTGAAAATGTATCTGAGTTCAACAGTCCTGACAAAACAATAATTGCTGACGATGATAGTTTTGTTTTTGTTGAGAAATCCATAGTGTCGGATGACGACATGGATTGGAATTTGGATTTTAACGAATTTGTCATTGACCAAGATGTTTTGGCTGAATTTACAGCCTATGCCCAATCTTTGCGGCAAGCGTATTTTGACGTCGAATATGTTCTTGAGCTGGGCAATGAAGGTGCCGACAGTGAGCTTTCTTACTACACCGATTTGTTTAATTTCCTTTAGGCGAAACTATTAGGTTTGCTCTTCGCCTGCCGATAGCAAACCAACGAATTTGTCCACATTAATGGTGATGTCGTCTTCGCCGACTTGATCGAACGGGTCTTCGAGATGGTCTTGGATGTTGTCTAACCCTACCAAGATAACCGCAAACAATATGGGCATAACAAAGGTTAGGTGATTGTCATAGGCCGTAGCTTCATGGGCAAAGAACGGGCCGTAAAGTATCGGCAATATGACAATGAAAAAATCACTGAATGCGCGCAAAGTGCGCGGTGTACGGTATTGATAAATGTGTTTCATGCCCTCAAAGGCGACAATGATTTTACCCACATATTGGTTGGCGCGGGAGCATTCCCCGGACGGTAGACCGTCTGCGCGCAGATGTTTGACAAATTCGGACAGCTCTGAAAACCGGGTATAGATTTCTTTTTCGTGATGTTCCATATCCGTTAAATTGCCTTTGAACATGTCCTTACAACCGCGCATTAGCCTGTCGAGAATACTCTCAATATGAGCAACACGGTCTTCGTCTTCATGTGTAGGAAGCCAATCACGCGCCGCATAATATAATGCGCGACCATGAGCCTTTAGTGAGCCGTATTTATCGAGGGCGTTTTCCCGGCGCTTATAGGCATGACCGATGGAAAACACGATGGGAAAGACAATTGCTGTTGAAATCATAGTCAGGGGAAAATCGGCGCGAATATCAAAGCGAAGACATAGCCAAGTCGACAGCACGGCAAAGCCGGCAATTACCAAACTCTTGAGGTTGATAATTAAAAATATGCTGGTTAATCGTGACATCTGAAAGGGCATGGGAGCGGCATAAAGAGGAAACCTTGCCAAAGTCTAAATGCCGTAAATGCCGCATTATAGCTAAGTTGCACTGAACTGGTGTGTTTAATAGAATGAGTAAATTAGTTTAATCATTCTATTAAACGATAAATGTGGTGCGGTTGTGGATTGTTTCAAATAAAAATCTTGACCGCAAAATGGATACGGATATGTTGCGCCCGTTGGTTAAGGGAAATCGGTGTGAATCCGGTACTGTCCCCGCAGCTGTAAGCGGCAAGAGATGCGCAAATACCACTGCATGAAAATGCGGGAAGGTGTGTATCTCATCAGAGCCGCAAGTCAGAAGACCTGCCAACAAAGTCGCCAGCGCCGACCCGCCGGGAATAGCGGAGAGCAGGAATGATCCCCAAGTGGGAATCCCATGACGACACTGTTGAAACGCACCTGCCTGAACGGCGGTGCATATTATGGAGTCGTTATGAAACGCTTATATTTATCTGCTGCGGTCGTGGCAGTATTCGCCAACCCGTATTTCTCTGGCCTAGCTTATGGGCAAACACAAATTGTATGTAATGAAAGCCTCGGTATTACGGAAGATTGTGTGTGGATTTTGCCCTCTACACGCAGAATTAGTAGTGACGAAATTGTTTCCGTTGGCAAACGCATTGGGTTTGTAAAAAAAGATGAACTCACTAGCCCCGTTACCACTATTACTGAAACCGATATTCAAAACCAGGGCAGTGCATATATCGCAGATTTGTTGCGAACGGTTCCCGGCGCATCTGTTAACCGTTCCGGGCCGCAAGGCGCGTTGACGCAACTGCGGTTGCGTGGCTCCGAGGGCAATCATGTACTTGTGCTAGTCGACGGGGTGGAAGTGTCCAACCCAAATACGGGCGAGTTTGATTTTGGCTCATTGCGCAGCACGGATATTGTGCGTATCGAAGTCCTACGCGGAGAGCAATCCGCACTTTGGGGCAGTGACGCGCTCGGAGGCGTGGTTAATATTATCACGCGGGCGGGCGAAACCAATGAAAGCTATAAGCTATCCGTACAGGGCGGGAGTTTCAATACGTTCGAAGGGCAAGTGTCTGCGGTGGTGCCGATAAAAGGCGCGGCGCTGTCCGTTAACGGTAATGTATTTCGCACGGACGGTTATGATGTGTCTGGATTGGGCGGTGAGGAGGACGGAGCAAATTCTCGTGCGCTTAATGTTGGCCTGAACAATGTTGAAATAATCGGCGGCGTAAGCCTAAGCGCGAAATATTCAAACAACCATGCGGTCTCTGAATTTGATGCTGATACGGATTTTAATGGGCGGCTTGATAACACCAATTCGGAATTGACTACGGATAATGAAACAGGCCGCATATCTGCACGGTTTGAAATCGCCGGGATTGATAATTTGGTCAATCTAAGCTTAACCGAAACTAAGCAAAACACTGTCGGGACGAGCTTCCCCAATGACACGACGGGTAAACGCACCCAAGCCAACTGGGCGGCGGAGAAATCTTGGGATGTGCATAATCTCACAGTTTTGGCTGAAACCGAAAAGGAAGAGTTTTCCAATTTTGGCGGTGCGGGCGCTGGTCAGAACCAAAATGAAAGCATTCAGAACCATGCATTGGCGGCGGACTACCGCTTCAACCAAAACGCGATTACTTTGTCCGCATCTGCACGGGCGGATTTTAATGATCGGTTTGAGGATAGCCAGACTTGGCGGGTCGGTGCGGGCTATGCTTTTGAAAATATTGGGGGACGTGTGCGGGCGTCGGTCGGTACAGGTGTTAAGAACCCAAGCATGACTGAGTTGTTCGGTTTTTTTCCGGCGTTTTTTGTCGGCAATCCAGATCTGACACCGGAAACCTCCCTAGGCTATAATATCGGTTATGACCAAGAAATAGGGGGCTGGAATTTCAGCGCCGACTATTTTCGCTCTGATTTGAAGAATGAAATATTCACCGATTTCGGTGTGTTCCCCTCTACGACGCGTAACCGCACAACCGATAGTAAACGTGAGGGGGTTGAATTTGAGGCGCGGGGCAGTATCGGCGACACGCTGGGCATTCGTACCTCCGCAACATTCTTGGATGCCAAAGAAAACGGTGTGCGCGAATTGCGGCGCCCGAAGTTTTTGGCCAGTGCAACTGCGACTTGGACGCCCATAGATGATCTTAGTATGACGCTCTCTGCCGATCACAATGGCAGCCAGATTGATACGGACTTCGCCACGTTCAGCCGCGTAGAACTGAAAGCTTTCACTTTGGTTGGCCTGAATATACGCTATAGTCTGAACGATATTGTGACGCTTAGTGTTCGCGGTGAGAACTTGCTGGACGAAGACTACCAAGAAGTGGTCGGCTATGCATCACAAGGACGGGGGGTCTATGCGGGCATTAGCGCTGATTTTTAGTTTAACCTGTATTGGAGTTATTTTCTTGGGTTTAAGAGGAGGTATGCGCCAGAACAATAATCTGGACATCCCATCCCCTCACCTTGTTCCTCTTTCTATGGGAGAGGAGACGTTGCCTAAATTGCCATCATACCTAAAAGAAAATGGGGAAGTGTCGGCAAACCTAGCCTCTCCTTTGGGGAGAGGCGCGCGACAGCGGGTGAGGGGCTTGAATGTTAATGAGACACTCCGCGTCGTGTCCACGTCCCTGTGTGGGGATAGCTATGTTCTGTCTTTAGTCGGTGAAGCGGACATTGCCGCCTTGTCCTGGCAGTCCGGGGATGCACTTTCCACGGCTCCGGCGCGTTATAAGCATAAACCAAAAGCCCGTGATGATGTTGAAACTTTGCTGGCACTGAACCCGAGCTTGGTGGTGTTCGGCCCCGGAGAGGGCGCTGCGGCTAAACCTTTGCTGGATAAACAAGGTGTCAAATATATCAGCCTGATTTGGGGTGAGGATTTTCAATCGGTACAGAACAATTTGGATTTGCTGTCAGGTGCCGCTCACAAAGACAATGTTCAGGAAAATGTAATTCAGTACCCCCCGAGGGAGCAAGCCTCTGTTCTTTATCTGTCTGCCTCGGGCGGCACAGCGGGGTCGGGAACCTATGTTGATGCGGCGATTGCGGCGGCGGGCGGGACGAATATTATCACGCAAGAAGGCTGGTATACACCGAGCATTGAAAGTCTGGTCGCCCTTAATCCCGACCTCATCGTCACGTCGTTTTTCAAAGACGGCTATGCGTCGGTCAACCAGGTGGGTCTGCGCAACAAGGTTTTGCAAGACAAAATCAAATCTGTCCCGCAGGTCAATGTCCCAGGCAAGTTATGGCCGTGCGCCGGGCTCGGACTATACGCAGCTACGGATATTATCGCCAAAGCTATAGAGGATCTGAACTAATGCGGTTGGCTTTGTTGATATTGTTCTGCGTGCTTGCTGCATTATTATCTTTGAGTATTGGGGCATTACACATTCCTGTGGGCGATCTCTTGCCGGCATTGTTCGGGCGCGGCGATGATATTCATATTACTATATTGCAAGACTTGCGCGCACCACGCACCGCGCTTGCTTTATTGATTGGTGCAGGCCTTGGGGCGAGCGGCGCGGCTCTGCAAGGCTATACCCGCAACCCGCTGGCCGACCCCGGTATTCTGGGTTTCTCGGCCACGGCAGCACTCGGCGCAGTGTTGGCTTTGTATTTCGGACATCACAATTGGATTACACCTGCCGCACTTGTCGGTGCGGGTTTAGGCGCTGGTTTATTACTGGCTATGGCGGGGCGCAGGCAAGGGGCTACGGTGTTGATTTTGGCGGGGGTTGGTATCGGGGCTTTGGCTACATCTATGACCGGACTGTTGATGAATTTCGCCCCCAACCCTTGGGCGCTATCGGAAATCGTTTATTGGCTGATGGGTTCTTTGCGCAATGCGAGTTTTGATGCGGCGGTGCTGTGCGGCGGGTTGACCGTGGTAGGACTTTTGTGCCTGTTCTTGACGGGGCCGGATTTGCGTACATTGAGCCTGGGCGAAGACACGGCGCAAAGCCTGGGTGTGTCCTTGGGACGCTTGCGATTACTCTTGGTTGTGGGTGTGGCCCTGTGTGTTGGTGCGGGGGTTGCCGTGGCGGGCGCTATCGGATTTATTGGCCTGTTTGTACCCCATATATTACGGTTTTTATTTGGGACTGACCCGGCCAAATTGATACCGCTTTCAGCACTGGGCGGAGCCGGGTTTTTGGTGTTGGCCGATAGTTTGACACGGATATTGTCCAGCAACGGCACGGTATTATATCTGGGTATTCTCTCCGCGCTTATTGGTGCGCCGTTCTTTATTTGGCTGGCGTTCAAGGCGGGGCGGTCATGAGTTTGCGGATAGAAAATCTCAGTGCGGGCTACGGAAAAGCACAAATCCTACGGGGCATAAATACTCAAGCAAAGCCGGGCGAATTGATCGGATTGGTCGGGCCTAATGGCGCGGGTAAATCTTGCTTGCTCAAAACAATTGCCGGATTGATCAGGCCTGATGCGGGACAGGTTTGTATTTCCGGTCAGTCCATCACATCTCTTGCACCCAGTGAACGCGCCAAGAAAATAGCCTGGCTTTCCCAAGACCGTAGTGCGGTCTGGGCATTATCCGTGCGGGCATTGGTGGCGCTTGGCCGCGCCCCATATCGGGGGCGGCTCGGCAGATTATCACCGGACGACAGGGCGGCCATAGATACGGCGCTGGTGTCCGCAGATTGCACTGAATTGCAAGATAGACGCTTTGATACGCTCAGCGGCGGCGAGCGGGCGCGGGTATTATTGGCACGAGCGCTGGCGGTTGGTGCACCATTATTATTGGCCGACGAACCAACGGCGTCCCTCGACCCTTATTACCAAATTTCCATCATGCAGACATTAAGGGACGAGGCTAAAAATAATACAAATGATGGCGGCAAAATCGTTATTGCCAGCCTGCATGATTTATCTTTGGCACAACAATTTTGCGACCGCATATGGGTGATGCAAGATGGCAAACTGGTCGCAGATGATAGGGCAGATATTGCCCTCAATGGTCAAATTCTGGCGGAAGTCTTTCGGGTTAAAATCCAGCAAGGCCAACTTAATCCTGCGTAAACACCAGAGAAAACATAACCGGAACTTCTGGCGCGATTACATTCAATTTCGCCAGTTCTTGAAGTTTAGCGATACCCGCACCAAAACCAAATGTGTCTGCATCTATGATAACAGGCGTGCGGCTATCAACAACGATTTTATTGTCGCCAAGTCGGGTTGCGACCATGGCGATGTCCATCACATCACTATGCCCGTGTAGACTAATGTTGATGGGGATTTCTATGTCTTTGCGCTCGCCAACAGACAGGGAAGAAAATTGGGTTAAATCAAGTTGTGCCTTGATCACGACGTTGGGGAATTTGTCGGTTTCGAATAAATGCTCTTTCATGCGCTTATTGCGAATACCAATATTGGTCTCCACGCTATCAAGCTTGACTACAATAGTGGCTCCACCGTCTGGCAAAACCGTACCGTTTAAATCTGTAAAACTATTGGTTTCTATGATTGTGCCTTTTTTAATACTGATAAATTCCAGTCGAGATTCTGAGCCGCGCAATTGCCATGATTTGGCTTGTGTAGTTTCGGTGGCTGGTGATTGCGCATTCACTTTGGATGGCCTGTCCGACGCCCCGCAAGCGGAAAGTGAAACCCCCAAAACTACCAATAAAAATGTAAAGACCCGCATGATTTTCCTCCAGTTATATTGGCAGGATAGCGCACTACAGAGTATTTGTCTTGGTTATTTAATGGCTTTTAGCCATTTTTATTTTGGTACATAGCCCGGTCAGCTCGGTGTAAAATTTGCCTTGGCGTGTCGTCGGGCTGGCAAGTGCTAACACCCCATGCTGTGCTGACGGAGACTTTGTCACCCGCCATATCAATGCTTTGCTCGGCAATACGGCAGGCCAAGCTGGCGGCTTTGGCCCGCGCCACCATCTCTTCTGTTTTGAACAAAAGCACACCAAATTCGTCGCCGCCAATGCGGGCGACCATATCACAATCCCGGACATGGGCTTTTAGGCCTTCGCCAATTTTAATCAGCAAGTCATCACCAATACTATGGCCGTGGGTATCGTTTATTTTTTTAAACCCGTTTAAGTCAAAGAAAATAATACTGCACAAAATATCATAGCGCGACATCAAAACTTGCGCCCTCCCGATCTCGCGCATCAAAGCCCGGCGGTTATATATCGGAATCAGAGGGTCTTCATCCGCTTTATGTTCCAGCTGTAAAATATGGGTTTTCAACATGTTGACTTCGTCTTTTAGGCGCTGAACCTGGTTAGCAGTAACGGGCGTATCATTAGCCGTGACAGTATGCCCAGACCCGTTGCCAAATGCGACTAAATTTTGCAATTCTGCCATTATTTTTAAACTTTCTCCAAGGTGACGAGTGTGTTCATGTTGGCATTAACAAGATGGGGTTAAAAAAATGCAAATACCTAATGTGAACAAGTTCTTTTGTTTGCACCACTACCGAGGCATAGGCGGTGGTGCTAATGTTGACTGTACGGGCCAGGCTTGCTGAATTTTTGGTGCTGGCTGTAGAACGGGCGGCAACCTTGGCGGTGACAGTGATTGCCGATTTTTATTATGATACATGGCACGGTCGGCTCGGTCCAAAATTTGCTTAACCGAATTATCTGCATGACACGGAGATGTACCCCATGATGCCGTGACGAAAATTTCACCTTTTTGTTGAACAATCCGTTGGTTGGAAATCTGTCTTGCCAGAATAACCGCCTTGGTTTGCGCAAATTGTTCATCTGTTTTAAACAAGATAACGCCAAATTCGTCACCGCCCAATCGGGCCACAATGTCGCTTTCCCGAACCGAGTTTCTGAGGATTTTGCCGATTTTTATCAAAAGCTCGTCGCCAATGCCGTGGCCATAATCATCATTAATTTCTTTAAATTTATTCAGGTCAAAGAAAATAATACAAGACGGAATATCATAACGAGAAGCCACGGTTTGCGCCCGTTCGATTTCGCGAATAAAGGCACGGCGATTTTTCACTGGCACTAGTGGATCCGTATCGGCGGAATGCTCCAGTTTAGTGATTTTGGCTTTTAGGGCTTGTATTTCTTCGAGGAGTAGGCGTCTATCGTCAGCCGTGAACGCTTCTTGTTCAGGAAGACAGTTGCCGTGGTCTTCATAATTAAACCCGACGATCTGTTGTTTTAATCTCATAATTTCCCCAATTCCCACATTACCGATGCTGATCTTATAGCGAATCAATATGAAATTATTGCCAACTAACAGCATCAAGAAACCGTCAAAAATTGGCGTTAATGAAATGTGAAACACATTATTCCGAATTGCCTAGAGCCTGAATATCTAGTTGACCAAAGTGTGAATCCGGTTAGGTTCCGGTTTTTGTGAGAGACAGTCATGACTGATGTGAAAACACCAAAACCTGTTGCTATTATTATGGGGTCAAAGTCCGACTGGCCAACCATGCAGGCCTGTGCAGATGCTTTGGACAAACTTGGGGTTGGTTATGGGGTAAAGGTCATATCCGCGCACCGCACACCAAAAAGGTTGTTTGAATTTTCCGCATCTGCTAGGGGCGATGGTTATAAAGTTATTATAGCAGGTGCAGGTGGTGCTGCGCATTTGCCCGGCATGGTGGCGTCCATGACGGCCTTGCCTGTGCTGGGCGTGCCCGTGCAGAGCAAAGCGCTCAGTGGTCTGGATAGTTTGTTGTCTATTGCGCAAATGCCGGGCGGGGTTCCGGTGGGTACTTTGGCCATTGGCAGTGCGGGTGCAAAGAATGCTGGGATTTTGGCGGCGTCTATATTGGCGCTGGGTGATGCGGCTTTGGCGGGGCGGCTAGATGATTGGCGCGCGGCGCAAACCGATAGTGTCGGGCTTGATCCCCGTGACTAAGCAGGACATCACCATAGGTGTTTTTGGCGGCGGACAGCTTGGCCGGATGTTGGTACAGGCGGCGCGAAAACTTGGCCTCAAAACCCATATATTTGACCCGTTCGACGATACGCCCGCTGGCCGCATTGCCGATAAGCAGACGATTTCCCCTTATGAAGATATGCAAGCCGTCACCAATTTTGCCAAAACATGTGATGTGGTCACTTATGAATTTGAAAATATTCCCGTTATTGCCGTAGAGCAAGCGGCGCGGTTTACGGCAGTTTATCCAGATAAATTTGCCCTACAAACCTCCCATGATAGATTGATAGAAAAGACATTTTTGCGCGACAAAGCCTATGCACCCGTAGTCAATTTCGCAACCATAGAGACCATGAACAGTCTATCTGAATTTATGGAAAAATATGGCGCGCCTGTGATTTTAAAAACCAGGCGCTTTGGCTATGACGGCAAAGGGCAGATAAAAGTTGATACGCCCCGTGATGTCAAAGCCGCCTTCGCAAGGCTCGGCGGTACAGATTTAATTGCGGAAAGTTTTGCGCCGTTTGTGCGAGAGTTCTCCATTATTGCGGCGCGGGGCTGTGAGGGTGAAATTTCTTGTTACCCCCTGACCGAGAATGTCCACAAAGACCACCGTCTCCATACCAGTATTGCACCTGCTGGCGACAAGCAAAATATCGGGGATAAAGCCCATGACATTACCCACCGGATACTAAATGCGCTGAATTATGTCGGGGTTATGGGCGTTGAATTTTTTGAACTGGAGGGGGGCGGGCTTATCGTCAACGAAATTGCCCCGCGCGTCCATAATTCCGGCCATTGGACCCAAGACGCAGGCTGTACCGACCAGTTTGAACAACATATCCGCGCTATCACAGGGATGGAACTTGGCGGGGTTGTCCCAAAGCACAGCGTTAAAATGACGAATTTAATTGGCGATGAAATTCTACAGGCGGACGCATTGGCCAAAAAACCAAATAGCTATGTCCACAATTACGACAAACGCGATATTAAGCCGGGCCGAAAAATGGGTCATGTGAACGAGGTGTTGGAGAATTAACCCCGGCGTTTGCGGCGCCCTCTGCCGTACCTTAATCCGCCGAGAATTTCTGCCGGGTTTGGCAGCTTTGACAGACGTTTTTTGGCTTTGAATTTTGCGCCTTCGAACTGCATGACATTTTCTATGCGGGCGTCCAGGAAGGCTCGCGCTTTGGTTTTCTCCGGCGTGTCGTCTGATAGCCACGCGGCTAGACTTGTGCTGATAACGGCGCTGAGCGTGGTGCGTTTCGTATAGTAATTTATATCGGTGGATGTGTCGCCAATGGCGCGCCAAATGGTATCGGCTGCTGCCCACAGAATTTTTGGACCAAGCAGCAAGCCGTCCGGTAAGGCGGTACGGGCTATTGCTCGTCTGGCGGCTTCTTCGTGTATAGCGATAGCTTCAAGCCTTGCCGTAATGCCCTTGGTGACCTTGTCGCGTATGCGCATGGTCTTGAGGTCCAATTTGGCCAATTTCGTTTCCACATACTTGTCCATTTGCGCGTTCCAAAATTGGATCATTTCAAGAGCGCCGCCGGGGAAATATAGTTCTTCTGCGCCCACAGGCAGGCCGGAATTTTTTACACCGAGCCTGAGAGATTTTGAACTCCAGCCATCAAACGGCACATGGGGCAAGGTGGCTTCAAGCAAAGCGGTACGGGCAATCAAGGATGGATCTGTGGACGGGTCAAGTTTGGTCATTTTGGTAACCTAGCCGTTTTTACGGCGAAAGACAACACGGGAAAACCAAGCTTTCACGGAGGCCATGCCGCCGCCGGATAGAACACCGTAGCGGAACATACGTGCCGAACCCCAAATGACAAACACGCTCGATGTAACTAGCACGGCCATAGAGCCTAAAGTTTCCCACAAGGGCGGATCAGATGGCAGGCGGATAACGGCGGCGAAGGGCGCGGAAAACGGGAACCATGCAGCGGCAGTTAACATGGGCGAGTCGGGATATGCTATGCCGATAGGCACGACCATGATACAAGCGGTCAATAATAAGACCATGGGCGTCATCAGAGTTGAGGCGTCTTGCATACTTTCGGCTATGGCACCTAGAGCAATGAATATAGAGCCGTAAAACACGTAGCCCAATATGAAAAACGTGGGTAAGAAGATCAACATTTCCAAGCTCATTGCTTTGGCCAGACCATCGGCGATGGCCCCATCGGCGAATTGCATTGCCCCATATAACCCAATTCCCCCCAATATCATCCACGGCAACAGAGACGCCAATGTTAGAGCGGCGACACCGATTAATTTGCCCAGGAAAATTTCAGAAAACCGTGTGGTCGCCAACAACATTTCCAGCACTTTGTTGATCTTCTCTTCGACCATAGACATCAGCAACATATAGGCACCCGTAAACACCGCGAACCAGAGCATCATCGCCATTGCGGCGGCGAAAAAATAGGGGATTCGATCCTTTGCGGTAACAGTTTGTTCGCCGTTTTCGTCTCGCTCCTTGGCCGGGTTGAGCGTGCTAACTTCTAGGGCGTTTTTGCGAATGTTCAGGACTTCTTCGCGGCTCAGACCAGCAGAAGCCATGTAGTTTTCCGAGGCTTTATTGGCGAAATAGAGATCAGCTAAATTGACCAATTCATTGCCAGTTGCTGTCGACCAATATTCAGCTTTGGTTTCACCGTCTCTCTCAAATATATGCAATACCCCAGTAAGGGATTGTTCTTGGTTCGCAAGGGTCAAGGTATTGGTGCCCATCAAATACGGCTTGAGGGCGTCCATAGTGTTGGCGGGCGGCGAAATGAATACCAGCTTAGTATCGGGTAGATTTAAAACTTTGGCCATGACTGGGCTGGTCTTCAAGATCATCTCTCTGGCAGCTTCGACACCTTGTTCGTCCAGTACTTTATTAAACGCCTCTTTGTCTTTTTGTGGAATAGTTATGCGGGCGGCACTACGCAAAATGTGTTCAAGCTCTTTGGTGTTATTGGTGATTAAAAGCTCTTCTATAGCGCTGGCGTGTAGCCCGGTTTCGTCGAGGATGGTCGCATATCTCGTTGGTTCGGACTTGGACATAACCAGCGGGAACAGGACACCGAAAATAATGCCGAGGAACGGCCCAAGTGCAGTGAGCCAAAAGCCCCATGTTTTAATATAGCCCAAAAAATCGCGCCGTGCGATAATAAGGGTGCGCCTTATGCTAATCGGGAAAGAACTCATGGTTTGTCTCCATTGTCAACCAAGGTTACAAAGGCTTCGTGCAAGCTTGGTTTTTCCGGTTCAAACCGGATCAAGTCTAGCGTGGCTTTCATGCTTTCGGCCAATACATGCCGGGCTTCTTTGTCGGGTTTTAGCACGATATTATATGTATCGCCGTTCCGTGTAATCTGTTGCGCCAAGGGTGTAAACACGGCCTCGGCCTTGGGGTCGGGCGTCTCAATCTCCAGCCTACGCGGTGCATGGGAAAGAGCTTGTTTGAGGTCGCCGTCAAATATTTTTTGTCCCTGTGACAGGAGAACAATTTTATCACATAACCGCTCCGCATGTTCCATAACATGGGTCGAGAATACAATCGTGCGCCCGCGCCCGGCAATTTCGCGCACCATGTCTTCGAGCAGTTTTTGGTTGACCGGGTCAAGGCCTGAGAACGGTTCGTCGAGGATAAGGAACTCCGGGTCGTGGGCGATGGCGGCGATCAATTGAACTTTTTGTGCCATGCCTTTGGACAGGGTTTTTATCTTCTTGCGGGCCACATCCCCAAGCCCGTAACGCTCTAGCATGTCGTCTGCACGCTTGAGGGCGTTCTTGCGTTTCATACCGTTGAGGCAGGCAATATGGGCAATGCCGTCGCGGGCGGAAATTTTGGCATAAAGCCCGCGCTCTTCGGGCAAGAAACCAACCCTGCCAAATGCGCTCGGCCCTGGCGCTTGACCAAATAGTTTCACGGTGCCGCTATCAGGCGCAATCAAGCCGAGCGCCATGCGTAAAGTAGTGGTTTTGCCAGCACCATTGGGGCCGAGAAAGCCGACGATTTCACCTTTGGCGACTTCAAAGCTAACCCCGCGCACAGCAGGCTTGCCTGCGAAGGACTTGCGGACATCGTTGACGTTTAGAACGGGGAGGGTTGAATTTTCTAACATATTTAAGGGTTTCACACGGATTGGTTAAAAATTTGGGTGCAATGAATAGGGCGCATAATGACCCGCTAAATTCATATTTCCCGCACACTCTGCCCGTCCGTTCTCGCACAAATGGATCAGGTGTGACAACACACTCATGGCGGCGGCAGGATACAGGCGCTTGTCTATGTCGGTATAGATATGTGCGACAATATCCATCACGGCTTTGTGGCCAACTTCAAGCGCCTGAAATACTTGTTCTTCCCGGTCAAGCCTATGTTCGATATAGGCGCTTACAAATGGTTGCACATGGGTGATTGCAGGCCCGTGAGTTGGGCGAATAATGTCGTAGTTTTGCCGTTCGATTTTGCGCAAGGATGCTAGATAATCGCCCATATGCCCGCCCGGCGGAATAACCACAGACGTGGCCCAGCCCATAATATGATCGCCGGAAAACAAGGTGTTTTCTTGGCGCAGTGCAAAGCACATATGATTGGACGTATGGCCAGGCGTATGCACGGTTTCAAGTGTCCAATCCGCACCCGTAAACACATCCCCGTCCTTAAGCACAATGTCGGGCGCAAAGCCAAGGTCGTCGCCTGCGTCCAATTTTATACCCGCCCCGTTTGTAGTAGCTTCATCCCTAGGTGGGCAGCCATAGATTTGGCAATCATGTTTTTTTGCCAGAGGGGCGGCCATGGGGGAGTGATCCGCATGGTGGTGGGTGAGCAAGATATGGGTGAGGGTTTTTCCTGCAAGCGCTTGGTCAAGAGCCTTAGTGTGGGCAGGCGTAATCGGGCCGGGGTCAATGATAGCCACGTCCTTGGTGCCGACAATATATACTCCCGTGCCCGTATAGGTGAACGGCCCGGGATTATCCGCAGTTATGCGGCTGACGAGCCTGCTTTGCGGCTCGGCGATGCCGTATTCAAAATCATAGGTGTGAATAAATGGAATTTTAGTCATTTATAAGCCTTATCAACTGTTTGGTTAACATGGCAACGGCTTTGGATTTGTCGGCATTAGATAAAGCGATCGGCGGCCCCATATCGGTTTTATTGACATCAACCACGTAAATTTTCCCGTCCGATTTGTCGCGTAAGACATCCATGCCGCCAAAATCTAGCTTCATGGCGGTCGCGAATTCTTTAAGCTTGGCGCGCTCAGCATCTGACAGTAAATCTTCCGGCTTGCGCAAAATGACCCCAGAATTGATATTGGCAAACCGGCTCTCTAATGGGCGACGTTTGACGAAAACCAGCGCAATTTCACCGCCAATAATGGGACAGCGCATATCTTCGGCCCATTTGCCATCGACCGAATTATCAACCAATCGTTGGTAGACCAAGTCTGGGTTTGCGGTTTGGGCCTTGCTTAAGGGTGCGGTGGCCGTGTAGCCATCATGTGCGCCATTTTTTTCGGATTTAACAGCTATCTGGCCTTTATAAGTGAGCGGGTCAACGGCGAGAGCATAGCCAAATATTTGCTCAAATTTCTGGGCGACCCGTGATTTGGAAATATCATAACAGCCAAAGTTAAAGTGTTTCCCTAAGGTCTTCGCCGGGACAAGGGGCGGTTTTGGATTAGTTTCGTCCTCAAAATACAACACTGCGTCGGCTTTTGAGGTGTCGCTAATACGGTGCATATGTGCGCGGTAGGCCAATACCGATATGAGATACCAAGGCCGGGGCTGGACGGGCGAAAATGCGATTTTCAAGCGCTCACCACCTGCAAATACATGCCCGAGCCGCCGCGCTTTTTCGTATAAATAAAACGGAAACCAGGACAAAACCTCTTTGGCAACCTCCAGCCCAAGCGGCAATTCCGCCCCAGTGGCTTTGACAATAATTTTTTTGTCCTTGATTTCAAAGTCTTTGAGCCAAGACGGCATGCGTATACCAGTGCTACTCGACACGCCTAACGCGTAAGCCACGCACGGTGGTTTTGCCATTATTGAGCGAAAGCATAAAACTACCTACGGACTTAGGTTTAATAGTCGCCGTTAAATCGCCTTTTGGAACATAATTGAGGTGTCCGCCGACCTGTTTCCAGATTTGGCCGTTTTTTAGCGTTATCAACAATATGCGCCCGGATTTGCGAACTGATTTCACCTCTGCGGTCAGCGCATCCGCTTTATCGCTTTTTCCGCCGGGCAGCGATATTTTTGGCAGGCCTATTTTGGATAATGATGGCAGGTTAAATCCGAAAGCTTCTCGCTTTATTTTACGAGCCGCCTTGGCGTCAATAGCAACGATTTCTTGTTTTTCCTCAGCTGTGCGCAGTTTGGCAACCTTAGTGTCGTAACAAGCAAGTCTTTGTGTGGGTTCAGTTATGGAGGCGCACCCATATAATGTTGAGAGCGGACTATAAAGTTCACCATCTTCACCTTCGGCGGCATGGGTTTGCGCGCCAAACAATAATAGGCCAGCAAAGCTTAAAACAATAATATGTAATTTGGGCATAGATATACTCACAGTTAACTTTTCAAATGCAAACACTGCCGGGATGGGCATGTAATCCAATATTACAAGGCTGGCTCAATATTGCAAGGCTGACTAAAACACTTAAATGCTGACAGGCTTTAGGGGTGTGTATTTTTGCAACAGATGGCACAAATAATGCTTTCTATCGGGGAAAACCCGCCATTCATCACTTGAGTTAACTTTTTGTAATGGCTAAGAATGCAGTAAGTGCCACGGATTCCGTCTGTGGACGAACCGCGTTTTGAAGATTTTTTCAAAACGCTTAAATCAAAAGCCAGTTTGAAGGGGTTTTAAGTGAAAAAATTTACCAAAAGTCAGCTATTGCTGACAACATTATTGTCAGGAGCTGTGATCGGCTCAATGGCAATGCCAGCATTTGCTCAAGTTGTTGATGACGAAATCGTTGTGACAGGTTCACGTATCAAGAAGTCTGATTTTATATCAAATTCGCCTGTTGCTACTCTAGAGGCTGTTCAGTTCGAGAGATCTGGTATTATTAACACTGAAAACCTATTGAATGCTTTGCCGCAAACAGTACCTGGTTTAACGCGTACATCAAACAATCCGGGTAATGGCACGGCAACTGTTGACCTGCGTGGTCTTGGCTCTAACCGCACGCTTGTTCTTGTTAATGGTCGTCGCACCATGGTAAATGGTTCGGCTGGTGTTGTGGATATCAATACTATTTCGCCGTCAATGATACAGAATGTTGAAGTTCTTACAGGTGGTGCGTCATCTGTTTATGGTGCTGATGCTGTTGCTGGTGTTGTTAACTTCATCCTTAAAGACGATTTTGAGGGTATGGAGGCGAATTTAGGTTATAATATTACTGAAAAAGGCGATGCAGAAACTTTAAATGCCAGTTTAACCATGGGCGCTAATTTCGACGATGGTCGTGGGAATGTCACAGTTAATATGTCGTATACAGATCGTTCTGCCTTATTCCAAGGTGATCGTGATTTTTCATCTGTTGCTTTCTTTGATGATGGCAATGGTGGTTTAGAGCCTGGTGGTTCTTCGGGCGTGCCGGGCACATCAATATTTGCTGGCGGCTTGGGCACTTTTTCTCCAGATAGCTTTGGTGTCATCTTTGAACGGAATGGTTCTATTCGTCCATTCGTAACCTCAGGCCAAGTTAACGATTTCTATAATTACGCGCCTGTCAACTTTTTACAATTGCCGCAAGAGCGTTTTTCAATTGCAACAGCTGCCAATTATGAAATTAATGACCGTGCAGAAGTGTTTATGGAAGCTCGTTTTGCCAATAACACTGTGCCGCAAGAACTTGCGCCTACACCAGCTTTCATTGGCACAACTTGGACACTAGACGGAAACCCATTCATTACCCCAGAAGCACAGCAAATCTTGTCAGATGCTATTGGTTCTGGCGTAGACACGGACGGCGACGGCATTGATGATGAAGCAAGTGCGCTTCTTCGTCGTCGCCTTGTTGAGGTTGGTCCACGTTCCGGTACGGACAGACGTAATACTTTCCAACTTGTTGGTGGTGTTCGTGGTGCCCTTACTGACACTTGGGATTATGAAGCTTCATTCTCTGTTGGTCGGACACAAAACGCATCTAACCAAAGTGGTAATATTGATGTTCCGCGTTTCAACCAATCCTTGCTTTTGGCAACAGATGCGGCAGGCCAAGTTATTCTTGATGCAAATGGCAATCCGACCTGTGCAGATACGGGTACAAATGGCTCTACAGTTGGTTGTTCACCTCTGAATATCTTTGGTGCTGGTAATATATCGCAGGCCTCTGCTGACTTTATCAGAACAGCTGTTGCAACAACAGATGAGACTACACAAAACATAGCCCAGATCAACTTTACGGGTGATCTTGGTTCTTTGCGTATTACAGAAGATTCAATTGGTGTTGCTCTTGGTGTTGAATATATCGAGAATGCATTCGAGTTTAATCCTGACCAAGGTGTCGCGGCGAGTTCTATTCGCGGCTTTAATGGTGCGCCGCCTGTTGCTGGTGAATATGATGTATATTCTGCTTACGGCGAAATGGAAATACCGTTAGTTTCTGGTATGGCATTTGCTGAAAATATCACACTTGATCTTGCGGGACGTGTATCTAATTTTTCAACTGTTGGTACCAAGTATAATTACAAAGTTGGTGGTCAGTGGGCAATCAATGACCAAGTACGTTTGCGCGGTAACTATAACACTGCGGTACGTGCACCTAATATTGGTGAATTATTTGCGCCAATTGGTGAAAACTTCCCAGGTGCGGATGATCCATGTTCAGCAGTTGATGCTCCCGCTGGAGGTCTTACACCTGCGCAGGCAGCAATTTGTATAGCTACAGGTGTGCCGGCAAATGTAGTTGGTACAGCAGCTATTGATCCAGCTTCGGGTCAAATCCGCTCATTATCTGGTGGTAATCCTGATCTGGATGTTGAGGAAGCTCAAACAATTACATTTGGTGTTGTTTTAAACCCATCATTTATTGATGGTTTAAGCCTAAGTGTTGACTATTTTGATATTAATATAGATGGCTTCATCGCTCAATTCGGTGGTGGTACGAACAATATTCTAAGTACCTGCTATACTGGTGCGCTCGGTGGTGTTGGTTCACCATTTTGTAACGCGGTTAACCGTCGCGCAGATGGTACGATTGATTTCGTGTCTAACCGTTCTGCTAACGTTGCGGGCAACAAACTTCAAGGTATAGATATTGCAGCTAATTATGCATTTGATACAGCAGACATGTTTGGTATGGATCTTGGTCAAGTTTCACTTGGCTATAATGGTACATACAACATAAAAAATGAGTTTGAAGCTTTTGCTGGTGATACTTTGTTTGATTGTGCTGGCCTGTTTGGTAACAATTGCGGCGAGCCTGATCCAAGTTATCGTCACTTCGTTGCTGTTGATGTTGCAAAAGGTGCGTTGAATGCTAATGTTACGTGGCAAATGCTTGGTGGTGTTAAGGACGGGAATATTATCGATGATCCAACCAACCCTCAGTCAGTTGACAGTATTAGTGCATATCACTTGTTCAATACGTCTATGACATATGACTTCACAGACAGTTTGGCTTTGACATTTGGTATTCAGAACTTGTTTGATAAAACGCCCCCGGTGATTGGTGACAATGATGAACAGGCAAATACATACCCATCGTCCTATGATGTGTTTGGTCGGTCATTCTTTGCGAGTGCAAAGGTTCGCTTCTAAATCTAGCGAATACTTATGATTTAAGAACGGCGGGGATTTCCCCGCCGTTTTTTTGTGGGGCCGGCATCGCGGAGCGAGTTGTAAGAGCGACGGACTAGGAGCCAATAAAAGAAACGGCCACCATCATTTTTATCATAATTTTCCGACCCTGCGATTGATTGAAATTTGAAGAAATTAGAGTTGCGGCGTCCTGCTTTGGGGGAGGGTATGCAGGACGCCGCGTCTAAAGCGGAAAGCGGGTCGCTAATTCCAGTCCGAGGGGGTTCGGGAAGGGAAAATGCTAAGCCCATTATCAACGCTATAGACTATACTTAAGCAACCTTACGCTTACGGGAAGATTTCTGGTTGGTTAAATTTTTGTCATGAAGTGCGCCGATAGCAATCCTGCGAGGCTTCATCGCTTCGGGCAGTTCGCGGCGAAGTTCAATGCTTAACATGCCGTTGACCAAGTTTGCGCCAGTGACAATTACATGATCCGCAAGTTGAAAGCGCCGCTCAAATCCGCGCTCAGCAATGCCTCTGTGGAGATATTCAGGTGATGTGTCAGGGGTATTTTCATTGACTGCTCTGGTGCCGATAATCGTAAGTACGTTCTCGTGGGTTTCAATATCAATGTCCGTATCGCCAAAGCCAGCAACGGCAAGTTCAATCCGGTATTCATCGTCGTTAATCTGTGCGATATTATAGGGCGGGTAGCTGCCTGTTCCGCTTAGTTTGGCAGCATTATCGATCAAGCCGGCCATACGGTCAAAACCGATAAAAGAGCGGCTGAGGGGGGTGAAATCATAATTTAACATAGGAACATCCTTTCAAGCAATGTTTTGGTCAATGTAGTTTTAGCGCCAAGACCCGAAACCGGCATCTTGCCACTGCTAGTAAGGCAAATTATTCGCCTCGTGCCAAAATATAGGAAATGGATTTGGGGGTTCAAGGGGTGAGGAGAGTGCCGATTTTGAACGTTCACCAAATGTTGAACAGGTTTTCCTTGCTAAACATTGGAAAACCCGTAGTTTTCTAACGGAAATAATACTTTACCAAAACTTGGAGTCGATCATGAGAACACTGCATAAATATTTATTGCTGGGCGTAAGCGCAACATTATTACTGGGCGCGTGCGGCGCTAATAATAAGGCTGATGCTAGCAAAACAGAAACCGCAGTTGAACAGGCGGCTCCAGAAATATCAGCAATGGATGCGGCAATAGCCGGGACATGGCGAGCAGATGAAGCCAAGCGGGACGGGTTTCGCCACCCAAAACAAACTTTGGAGTTTTTCGGTCTGGCACCTGGCCAAGGCGTTATGGAGATTTCGCCCGGCGGTGGCTGGTACACCAATATAATTGCCCCCTATATCAAGCAGGCTGGCGGTAGCTATAATGCAGCCATATTTGAAGCGGCAATGGGCGAGCGCCATGTGGCAGCCAATGAGCGTTTTGCCAAAAAGTTTGAAGATACTGAAATGTTTGGTGACATAAGCATGGTCGAATTTGGCCCGACATCCGGAGCTTTAGCCGATGGTAATATTGATTTGATCGTGTCATTTCGCAATACCCATAGCTGGATGGGCGGCGGCTATGCAGAAAAGGCATTTGCAGATTTCTATACGGCACTTAAGCCCGGCGGCGTGTTGGGAATAGTCTCGCACCGCCTACCAGAATCAGCCGAACAAAACCCAAAAGCACCCACGGGCTATGTGCAAGTTAGTTATGTTAAAGACCTAGCTAAACAGGCCGGGTTTGAATTTGTCGCCGCTAGCGAGGTCAATGCCAATCCAAAAGATACAGCAGACCACCCCTATGGAGTGTGGACATTGCCTCCATCAGGTCGCAAGCCAAAAGAGGGTGAGGAGGTGCCTGAGGGTTTTAACGCTGCCAAATATTTAGCGATTGGCGAATCTGATCGGTTTACATTGAAATTCCGCAAGCCAAAATAAAACAGAACAGGGTATCTCTGTATAATTACACTGGATTTATTGTCAGTCCTTTCTATATAAGGACTATACGCAATTAAGTGCATAACAACATTAACATAACCGGAGACAAAGATGACTAACGAAGATATTATCGCAAAAATGAAAGAAGCTGTCGCTAAATCAGGTGGCCTAGACAAATCCGTAAAATTCGATTTTGGCGATGACGGCGTTATTCACGCCTCTGGCACAGAAGTAACGGGTAATGACGACGACGCAGATTGCACAATCAGCGTCACCAAAGATGATTTTATCGCTCTGGCTTCGGGCAATCTTGACCCAATGATGGCCTTTATGTCTGGCAAATTGAAAGTGGCTGGCGATATGTCTGTTGCTATGGGCTTACAAAAAATCTTCAGCTCTATGTAGTTAACCCAATCGGGTTTACGGGGGTAAAATGGATATAGAGATAACACCGGGTGAAGTCATCCGCCTAGAGGGCGTAGACTTACCGCCCGGTGCAAGGTTTCATTATGTCAAGCACGGCGATGTAAAACTACGCGTGATGCTAGCCGAGCCAAAACGCGAGCATCCGCGCGGTAGCATTATTTTCCAACCGGGTCGCACGGAATTTATCGAAAAATTTTTCGAAACCATAGAAGACCTAACAGATCGCGGCTTTGTCGTGATCATTCTGGATCCGCGCGGACAGGGGCTTTCATCAAGGTTGCTTGATGATACTTTGAAGGGCTGGGTGCGGTCATTTGATGATTACTGTGATGATTTGGCCTTTATAGCCCGGGTGTTCAAAAACGACTTGCCGCGCCCGCATATTGTTATGGGACACTCCATGGGCGGCACCGTTGCTTTGCAAACGGTACTCAGTGGGCGGCTTAATCCAGCGGCCGGCGTGTTCACTGCGCCGATGCTGGAACTTCAAGATATGAGTACGCCGTTCATGTCAGAAATCATCCGGTTTTTATCTTGGATTGGTCTGAAATATAATCATTTGCCGTTCCAAGTCACACGTAACGGCCAACCTCCGGCGTTTCGCACCAACAAACTCACCAATGATCCAAACCGTTATCAGCTGTGGGCAACATATTTCGAAAATCACAAACGCTTGCGCGTTGGCCCGCCAACATTTGGGTGGATTTCCGAAGCAATGAAAGCCATGAAATTTGTACGAGACAACGCCGAGCATTTAAAACTGCCAGCGCTGATAACGGCCTGTGGGGCCGATGCGATAGTTACGCCGTCGTCCATTGAAGAATTTGCAAAAAAAGCAGGGGCAAAATTCATCAATTTTCCTGGCTGCCTGCACGAAATACTTTTAGAAAAAGACGAATTCCGCGATCAGTTTTGGGCGGCATTTGACGCGTTTTTAGAAGAAAACGGGCTTTAGGCTAGCCTCGGCGTAATTCGACCAATTCGTAATGGGTTTGCATATATCCGGCGACGCCTGCGCGCAGGAATAGGTATGCGTCGTCCGCCGTACACCAAAGATTATAGGGAGGGTGTTCTTCGGGCAGATTGCCAGCCGTATCAACCAGTTGAAAATGCCGGGCATCGAATGTGCCTGCGGCAACTGTGATACGTTCTTTGCCCACATAGCGAATGCCGAATCCGGTTTGGAATATTTCGGGGCCAGTGGCGCCTCGGTGGTCGGGCGAGCTTAGCATCAGATTATCAAAAAACTGTTTGCCGGGGCCTTGGGAGAGATCGTAAAGTTTCATCAACAAGGCGTCCCCAACAATCGGGTGAGCTTGAAACCATTTGACGGGTGCTGGGACTTTGATGTCTTGGTGGATACGCCCCGCGCTGGCATTGTGGCTCTCGCAAATCACATTCTCATCACCGAATTGGAACCAGCCCGAACCTTCATATTTGTCCCCAACCGAAATGCGTACCGAGCAATCAATGGGCCGCGAGTTTTTATCCATAGCCAGCACCACATCACGCACAACATTCGGCGCATCATCAATTTCGCAGTGGGCGTGCATGACGATATTTTCGTCCGCTTGCGTGGTCAGCGAAAACCATTCGCGCCCGCGTTCTGCGTCCATGCGTTCGGGTTTTTTGCTGGTATACAGGATTTTCCCGTGGATGGTTTTGTGGGTCATGGGTTTAGTCCTTTAAGGTGGTCGGTGATGTTATGCACCGAAACCACGTCTGCATATTTTGCGTGCAAGTCGAACAAATTTGTTTGGTGGGCATCGGGATTACGGTCACCGCAGGTCTCGCGCGGGATAAAGACTTTATAGTCATGCTGCAAACCGTCCAGCGCCGTTGCTCGTACACAGCCCGAAGTGGTCAGGCCGGTTATCACCAAGCTGTCGGTGCGGGCTTCCAAAAGCTGCGTTTTGAGATTGGTTTTGAAAAACCCGCTGGCCCAGTGTTTTTCGATAATCGGTTCGCTTGGGCGGCGGCGTAATGTAGAGTTGATTTTCACCCATTCACTGCCCGGTGTCAGTACGTCCAGCGCAGGTAAGCGGTCGCGAAACACACGGGCTTGGTCAAGGGCGCGGTAAATGACCGTGGTAAAAAATATCGGTAAATGTGCGGCGCGAAATGCGGTTAGCAAATCTATATTGGCGGCGACAACATCAGGATAATCACCGCCGAGCGGGCAGGCCGGGTCGGTAAAGCCGTTTGTCATATCAACGATTATGAGCGCTGGGCGATTGCCTATGGTGTGAGATATTCTTGCGAGGTCGCTCATGCAATATCCTGCACCAGTTCAATCATTTCGCCTGCAATGCCGCGCAAAACCATTGAGCGCTTTGTCCCGGTCGGGCAGTCTTTAACTGCGCCGTTATTGGGTAAAACATGAGCAGAGAATGTCACCATCATAATGCCCGAGGCTGGACGGTTTCTAGGCGGTTTCGCCGCATCTACCTGATCTATTTCTATCAGAGAATTGTCTTTAAATTGCAAGGTCGCAACGGGATGATTGCGGTCTATAGCATAACCATAAGCCTGATTGATAACGGTGATTTTGGTGTCGAAATTAAGCCCGCCATTGCCCGACAAATTTTCGTAAAACGCCAGCGCCTCTTTGCGGTTATGGGTACACAGAACCGGGATAAAAACCTTATCGACGGCGCACCGGGCAATGGGCAGTTTAAACGGGGGGACTTCGCCTTTTATCTGGGTCAAATACAGGATTTCCCCAGCAGGGCCGCGCACTTGTACGGCGCGAATTTGGTCGCTGAGGGATAGATCGGCCACTGGGCGCAAAATCTCGAAAGGCGAGTTTGTGAGAGAGGTGGCGATTGCGTCCACATCTTTCACCACGATTTCCAGTGCCATCCAGCCCGTATGCTTAAGCGTGTCAACTTCCTCGCAATTCGGGTCTTCAACAATGCGCAAGAACGGCTCGTTCAGCGCATTGACCAACATAACATAGGTGCATCCAGTGAGGTGGGGATGCCCCCAAAATGCGGCCTGGGCTTCGGAGATTTTTGCGCGGCGTTGTACACAGGCGTGAAGGAAGTTTTCGTATGCGCTAACACAAGCCGCAAGGTCACGGGTTAACAATGTACCCATTATGATAGGGCCGAACTTTGGGGTGGAACTCATTTTCCCCTCTCCCCGTTTACGGGGGAGGTGCTGGAGCGAAACAGAGGCGGAGGGGAGAACACCAAATGCAGAAACTGGAGGGTGGCGCCCCCCCGTCCGAGCGCAAGAGCGCCCACCTCCCCCGTAAACGGGGGAGGTAAATGTTTAATACTCGTCGTCGTCATGGGTGTGATCTGCACCTGAGTGGTCATGGCCGTGGGCTATGCCGTTCTCGTGGGCGAATTTATGAGCCGCCGCAATAGCGTCCTTGTCGTGCAAATGGTCCATTTCGTGGAACGTACAAGTTTGGTCAGCCAGCATTTTGGTTTGCGGATGATCAACATATTCCGGGTTCTCGAAATCGTCTGGCGCGGGTGCCGCGCCCACATGTTCGGCTTGACCATGAGGATGGTTGTGACCGCCTTGCATATGCACCCATTTGTAAAGTTGCGGGCGTTGGCGGTACAAAAACGCTGCGGCGCGGGATTTGTTTTCGTCCGGGTTGCTCCACGGATTAAAGTGGAAGTAATTATGCAGCTTGCTGTCGGTGCGCCCGAGCGCAATACAGCCAAGCTTGGAGCGAAATGCGCCGTGATTGATGTAAGACGGGCGCCAGAAATATCCGCCCGTGGGTAGGTCGCCAAATTGCATCATCCAGCTCTCCCCCCAAATATGATAGCTTTCCTCGGCGCAATCATGATAGCTGATATTATCTTGGATAAATTCTGGTGACATAGTGTAGAGAAATGTCATGGCTTCGGTCAGTGGGTCAAACCGAAGGAGTTTCAAGAACACTCCTGTGGCCACGGACGGGGACACGATAGAACCGCCAGCCCACGGCATATCCTCATAGGAATTAACCGATACAAATCCTTCCTTAAGCGCCAATTTATGATTGGCATCACTTTCCTCAAAGCTAGGCTCGCTATCATTATACATCATGATCAATTCGCAACCCTTTGGTGCACTCATGGCTTCCAGCGCCATGCCTGCTGGCAGGAAGATGTAATGACCCTCGCGGCATATTTCCTCGCCGACATTTAATTCGCCCGTTAGGACAAATATTTCCAGATCGGAATAGCAAAGTCCTGGTGGACGTTTGAAACCGTCCCGCATCCGTACTTTGAGCGAGCAAGCGCCGTTATCAACGTCTAGGGATAATGTTTTATAATCCGCGCCAACAAAGCCGGGGATTTTAAATTTCTTGTAGCCTTCGTTCAGCTCTACAAATGGTTCTATATGTGGTCGTGCCATGTTTTTCTCCTATTACCAAATTACGCGGGTTGCATCGGGACGTGCCGGTTTTTCAGGCATTTCTTCGTCGGGGATTTTGCGTTTTGTATCGCCAGTAACATGAAAGCCACGGGTCTGAATATTGTGCAAAAACTCTTCGATCCATGTGGCGCGCTCATCAGCAATCCCGTCAAGCTCGTCGACGATGGCCTTATAGCGCACTTCTTGCGCGGCGGTTTCTTCTTCCATCCACGCCTTGGCCTCTTTGGTCATGGGTGGTTTTTCGTCTTGTACATGTTTGGTCATGTGTCTCCCTTTACGTTGCTTCTTTGGTTATATTTGCGTCCAGCATGGCGCGGATTTCGGCACCGGAATAGCCTATATCTTGCAGAATTTCTGTGCTGTGTTCACCTAGCCTTGGTGGCAGTGTCCGCACACTGGCCGGAGTTTTGGAAAAATTAATCGGTGGGCTGGCCATGCGTAATTGACCCTCTGTCGGGTGGTCATGAATTTGCCAGAACCCGCTGGCGGTCAAATGCGGGTCGTCCTTAACTTCGTCCAAGCGGTTCATCACCATATGGGGCACATTGGTCGGGCCAAAAATTTCCAGCCACTCGGCGGTGGTTTTCCGCGCAATCGCTTGGCCAATAACATCACATGTGGCGACGATGTTTTTTGTCCGAGCTTGCATGTTGATAAAGCGTTCGTCGTCGGCCAGATGCGGGACTTCCGCCACTTGGCAAAATGTACCCCAATGATTGTTCCAATAGGGCAGTACGGCCAAAAAACCGTCTTTGGTTGGGTAGGGTTTACGGGTTTCAGCCAATAGGCGGGAATAGCCCGCAGTACCCAGCGGTGGCTCAAATGTTTGCCCCCAGAGATGCTCGACCATATTAAAGGCGACCATGCTTTCAAACATCGGCACTTCGATCTCTTGCCCCTCGCCCGTGCGTTCGCGGTGAAACAAAGCGGCAAGCACGGCCTGCACAACATTGCCGCCGGTGGTTTTATCGGCGACAATCGTCGGGAGGTAGCGCGGCTCCTCGTGTCCCAAAGGCGCGTTGGCCATGCCCATTAAATCCGCCATGCCGGACGCCGCTTGGATACTGTCGTCCAGCGCCCCCATATCGCCGTAAGGGCCTTTTTTGGAATAGCCGTAAGTGGCGCAGTAAATTACGTTTTCATTGGTGGCTTTGAGCGTATCGTAATCCAGCCGTAATTTAATCATAGCAGACGGCCTGAAATTATGGACAATAACATCTGCCCGCTCGCATAATTTAAGCGCCGCTTCATGACCTTTTGGGTCTTTCAAATTCAGCACAATAGATTTTTTGTTGCGGTTACAGGTCAAGTAAAGCGCCGCCATATCGGCATTGGTTTTATAAGGCCCAAGCCTGCGGTTAGTATCCCCGTAAGGCGGCTCGACCTTAATCACATCCGCCCCCATATCGCCGAGTATCTGGCAGGCCAGCGGGCCAAGAACAACCGAGGTAAATTCGACCACGGTGATACCGTCAAGAGGGCCTTTGAGAGCATTGTCCATTATGTCTCCAACCCGTAAAGTTTCAGCACATTATCGCGCATGAATTTTTTACGCACGTTTGGTTTAAGCTCCAGCGCGTCAATTTCGTCCACCGTGCGGCCAAACCGTAACACTGGGAAATCTGTGCCGAAAATGACTTTGTCCTGGCCGTAGGAATTTATGTATTGGCGCACGGCTTCCGGCCAGTATTTCGGTGAATGGGCGTCTGTAGCTATATAGACATTTTCGTGTTTCCACGACATGGCGATCATTTCCCGCTCCCACGGAATACCCACATGGGTGCCGATGAGCTTCAGTTCTGGGAGGTCGCAGGCAATATCGTCCAGCGTAATTGGGCGACCTACTGAACGGGTGCGGTGCTGGGGTGAGTAAATCAGGCTTTGGCCAACTTGCATTTGTATGGGAATATCCAGCTCGATACATTTGGCATAGAACGGATAATATTTGGCGTGGTTCGGCGCGAGGTCGTACCAGTGGGGATAAAGATGCGCGCCGATAAACCCAAGATTTTTAACCGCGTGTTCCAATTGGCGCACCCCGTCCATGCCCATATAAGGATCAATCCCGACCAGTCCTTTGAAGCGTTTTGGATATTTGGTGCACGCATCCGCCACGACTTCCAACGGCATATGATAACAGCCCGGCAAACCAACACGCCCTGCTTTGGCGGCGACAAGAAAACCCATTTCGATACCCGCCGCGTCCATATCAGCCAGCATTTTTTCCAGCGATATACCGCCAGAGCCGTGCTTGCCTTTGACTTTGCCAACAAAAAATTCATCGGTCCAGCCGGGGCGGTGAGACAGGGCTTCTTGCGTCCAGATATTGACCACGGCATCTATGATTTTATAATCGCTCATATTTATCCTATCACACCGAGTTTTTTCAACGCTTCAATATCCACACTAGCATAGCCGAGGGATTGCAAAACCCTATCTGTATCGGCGCCCGGCGCGGATAAATCCGAACCAGCGCCCAGCCTGTGGCCATCCATTTCGATGGGCAATGCGGGCAGTTTGGCGGCATTGCCATTCGGCAGGGTTACGTCTACCAACCCACCGCCTGCATTTAAATGCTTGTCGTCAAATAAATCAGACGGCTTGGCAACGGGTGCGAACGGCAGGCCGATATGTTCTAGTTTTTCCATCAATTCAGATTTGTCGTAAGATTTGAACATGGCGGCTACTGCCGGAATGAGGTTATCCTTATTGGCCACTCGGTCATTATTGGTTTTATAATCTAGGTCGTTCTTCAAATCCGCAAGACCGAATGCGTCACAAAATGTGTGCCACTGAGCATCGCTAACAATACCAACAAAAATCTGGTCGTCGTCCTTGGTGTCGAAAATCTGGTATATGGCCCAAGCCGAAGTGCGCACGGGCATGGGCTGTGCGGCACTGCCCGTAACCGATTGCTGCGCCATATGTTGGCCGACCAGATAGGCTGTGGTTTCGTAGAGGGCGGCCGTAACTTTTTGGCCTTCTCCCGTGGTGTGGCGTTGCTGCAAAGCGGCGAGGATAGCTATGGCCCCGAACATACCGCCCGTTATATCTATGACACTGGCACCCGCCCGAAGTGGACGCCCCGGCGGCCCGGTCATATAAGCCAGCCCGCCCATCATTTGTGTGACTTCGTCCAGAGCCGTGCGGTGTTCGTAGGGGCCGGACAAGAAGCCTTTTTCGGAAGCATAGATTAAGCGCGGATTGTGGGTGTGCATATCCGCGTAGCCAAAGCCCAATTTATCCATAGCACCGGGGCGAAAATTTTCGACCAAAACGTCTGCGTCTTTGAGCAGGCTTAGAGCGACGTTTTTGCCAACTTCCGATTTTAGATTGAGACATAGGCTTTTCTTGCCCCGGTTAAACATGGGAAAGTATCCTGCGCCGGATCCTGTCAGCGTGCGGGTTTTGTCGCCGCCTATGGGTTCGATACGAATGATGTCCGCGCCCAAATCAGCAAGGATAGCACCGACGGCTGGCCCCATGACCATATGGGTAAATTCGATGACGGTGATGCCGTCAAGAGGGAGGTTATGCGGAAGGGTCATTGCTGTGCTCTCCATTCATGAGCAATTTCCGCACCCGCCGCATTCCATACCCATCCGGTTTCCATCAGGATTTCCAGCGTGTCATATAAGGTTTTGATGCGCCAAGCCTGCCCTATAACATAGGGCGTTAGAGAGATGTGCAATATCCGACCGCCGTAGGTTTTGCTCTCACGGTGCAGGCAATCAAAGGCGGTCAGGATTTGGTTTTTCCATGTGGTTTCGTCTTGCCCAAGATTGACCAAAAGCTGTCTGTCTTCAAGCTCCATAGTGTGGGGCATAGCAATAAGTTTTTTCTCACTTCCTATACTGTAAGGCATATCGTCATTGACCCAGTCGCACACATAGTCTGCGCCTTGTTCCGCCAACAGTTCCAATGTATTTTCACTTTCACTGCGGGCAGGGGATAGCCATCCCGTCACATCTTGCCCGGTGGCTTTGCGCAAGCCATTTAGTGCATTTTTTATCTGCTTGCGTTCGGTGTCTTTATCTATGCCGCCGTAATGCAGCGCATTCATATCCGTGCCGTGGCCGATAAATTCATGGCCGCGCTTCGCGATCTCGTTGATTAAGAATGGATAGCGATTGGCCAATGCCGTATTGGTCGGGAAGCTTGCTTTGATGCCTAATTTATCAAACACTTTCAAAATACGAAAAATACCAACCCTATTGCCATATTCCCGCGCCGTATAGGTACGGTAGTCTGGGTAAGGCGTGACCATATTCCCTTGCGCTTTGAACGGTGCTTCGGTGCTTGAAGTTAGCGGAAAATACTCCAGCGCAACTGTCACCCAAAGCGCTACATTCTTCCGCCCCGGCCAAACAATGGGCTTCCGCTCAAACATATTGCTATAGGGATACAGATCATGATCCATGCCCTTTTTGCGTTTGGGATATTTAAGGTAGGATTTGGGTAGGGTCATGTGTATACCCCATCAACATCCCATCCCCTCACCCGCTGTCGCGCGCCTCTCCCTATGGGAGAGGCTAAGGTTGCCCAACCTACACAGTGTCTATGCAGATAGGATGGAAGATTTGGCAACGTCTCCTCTCCCATGGGGAGAGGAACAAGGTGAGGGGGTACGATGTTAAATGTAGACATAATCCTTTATCCTCCCACCCTATTCACCTGCTTAATATGCTTCTTCGCATCCGCGTAACATTCCTTGCGGTAAAACTCGGCGATTTCCACCGCCGTTGTCACCCAAACCTCGTCTTTGTGGCTTGTGATATAGTCCAGAACTTCGGCAAATGGGCCGATGCGGTGGGCGCGGCCTATCAGGTAAGCATGGAGCGGAATACACATCACCGTGCCGCTGGTTTCCCCTTCGCGCAAAAGCTGATCAAAATGCCGTTTGAGCAAATCGGCATATTGCCCGGCGCTTTGTCCGTATACATTAAAGGCATAATGGTCATTGACCTCTAATGAATAAGGCATGGAGATAAGCTTGGATTTTTTCTTGGTGTGTAGTGGTTGGGGCTGGTCGTCTTGGAACAGATCGCACGAATACCAGATATTGTTCTCTGCCAAAAGTTCAACCGTATGCTCCGAATGGGTTAAAGCCGGGGCGAGATAGCCGCGCACTCTTTGCCCTGTTGTCTTTTTAACCGTCTTGATACTGTCCTTAATCATAGCGTCTTCTTGGGCGCGGGACATGCCGTAAGTGTAGCGTGTGTTGTAAATACCGTGAGAGAAAAACTCCCAACCCCGCGCGTTACAAGCTTCGATAATTTCGGGGTGGTGCTGGCAAACGGCGGTGGACAGAGACACAGAACCGCGCACCGCGTATTTGTCCATCAACTCCATCAACCGCCAATGACCCACCCGATTACCATGGTCGCGGTAAGAGTAGGGCACAATGTCGGGCGTCGGGCGCGGCCAAGGTGTTCGTTTGGGATTGGGCGGCGGGTCAAGTTCGTAAAACTCGATATTGGGCGCCACCCAAAATGCCAATTTCTTACCCCCCGGCCAAATAATTTTCGGACGGTTCACATAAGGCCAATAATCATAAAGCTTGGGATCAGCTTTCATAAGCGCTCAACCAGTCTATAACTTCCGCCACCTTGACCACGTCTGCATATTTAATCTGCAAATCTGTTAAATTGGCAAAGTGGTAGCTTTCATGTTTGTCGGCGACACATTCAATCGGCACAATCGTGCGGTAACCGCGCGATAGACTATCCACCGCAGTTGCCCGCACACAGCCGGATGTGGAGCCGCCCGTGACGATAACCGTGTCGACTTTGTGCCAAGTTAAGAACGAATGTAAGGGCGTCTCGAAAAATGCGCTCGGCATGCGTTTGGTGTAAACCGCGTCTACCGCGCGGTCGATTTCGATACGGTCATCAAATGCGTGGCGCTCTGAACGGTATTTGATATTTTGCAAACTGTCGGGCGTGTCGGTGCGCGTGCCCCAAATTCCCGCATCCGCCGCGTTTTCCATATAGGCTACATGTGTCCAGACGACTGGTAAATTTTTCTTCCGTGCCAATTTGGAAATTTGGTCGATATAATCCATTTGTTTTGGGTCGGTGATATAGGCGGTATTGGGAAATAAATCCGGGCGGGTATAGCCCTTTTGTGGGTCAACATTGACAATGGCCAGCTTGTCGCCAAAGCCGAATTTGGCGCGCTTTGTGTTGGCATGAACACGCTCGAAAATTTCCCGTGCCGTTTCGTTGGAAATCTCCATAGTCGGCTTTGTTGGTGTCATTCTATTTTTGCTCCCTGTCAGGGTAAAAGTTATAGTGATATATCTTTTGAGTCAATTAAAACGGCTTCACCGAGCCAAAAAATGCAACAGTGGCAATCCCGACCCAGTATATATAGGCGACGGTGCGGGCGAGGCGAATGGACTTGGCCAATTTGGCTTCGGCTGCATCATTGGGGCCTGCGGCGAGAATTTGAAACAATTGTGGCCATTCATGCATGACATAACGCAGGATAACACCAATGATTAACAGCATGCCAAAGGTCATAACCTTGGCGCTATACCATTTTTGCCCCTCGCCAGCTTCGAACGGGCCGTAGCCGAGCAAGGACGATAGGCCGATAATCGTGAGGGTCGGAATGAGAATATACCGGCTCCAATCTTCAATAAGCCGCAAGCGCGCCCCAAGCGGGGTGCCGCGTTTGAAATAGGCACCATAGGTAATTGCGAACAGGATAAAATACAAAACCCACATGACCATAAGCCAGATTGGGTCTACGGACACAATCCCGTAAATATAACCCATATGTAAGCCAAGGGGCAGCAGGGAAATAATTCCGGTACGCGCCAAAATATCTATGCGAAACGCCGTATCCATATGGCGCATACGCTCGGCGAAGGGGAGCGTGGGGTCAGTGACTTTATAGGCAGTTTGAAACACGCCCCATTCTCCGCCCAGCCAATATACCATAGCCAAAATATGTAACCAGCGTAAAATAGGCACCGCATTCTCAGCCATAAATTCCATGATGTTCTCCCGCTATTTCCCAGAGTATAGCAGGTGTCGCCCACAACACTTTGATTTTTATCAAGTGGAGGGGGAATTGAGAAAGGGCACCCATCCTCACCCCACTTGTGGGGGAGGTGCCCCCTCTTAGGGGCGGAGGGGGAAGCAAGTTTCAGCACCCACCGGACAATATGTTAGGTTAAATTGGCTAGATATAATGGTACTCATCAGATGCTGTGTCGGGCGATAGTTGCTTCCCCCTCCGCCTACGCTTCGCTCCGGCACCTCCCCCGTAAACGGGGTGAGGATGAAGTTAGGTTTGCTTCAAAGCCCGAACCTGCCGCACAGCTCTACGAATTATTGTCATGATTGTGCCTATGGCGATTATGAGCAAGGTGATGAACAGGGCTTTGCCTTGCCAGTTCCAGAGGTGCTCGAAACAGGTGATGAGCGCGCCGAGGCAGAGAAAGGCCATGCGGTGTTGCTTGGCCATGGGGCCGATGAAATCTGCATCCAATCCTACGGCGTGGCCCAGTTCGCGCACATAGGCGGCCATGACGGCAAGTCCGCCGACCGCCCAGCCAAGCTCCGGGTATCCGGCGGCATAACCTGCGCCTGCGAATATGGCCAAGTCAGAGACACGGTCTGGAAACTCGTTCCAAAACGGGCCGTCCTTGGCACCTTTGCCGCCCTCGACTGCGACCATGCCATCAAACAGGTTGCATAAAAGCCGCATTTGTATTGTGAGTATTGCGCCGACGAGAAGCCCCGCTTGCGCCCAAACACTGCGTTCACCGAATTGGTCGGCGCTCAAGAAAAACAACCCCGCCGCCAGAACCCCAAACACCATGCTGGCAAAGGATATTTGGTTGGGTGTGATACCCGTACTCGCTAGCCAGCGGGCGATTTTATCGGCCCATCCGGTATTGCGGGCTGCGATGGGTCGGCGGCTATCGGGTTCATTCATGATTGTCTCTTTCAGTTCGCCATAAATTATAGGCGTATAAACATGCATAGCTAAAGGCAACGCTAAAGGGCAAGACAATGGTGGCCGCAAGCTCTGGTGTGCCTGCCGCCCTATGTGCGCTGATTAAGACCAGCAGAGAAATACTACAGACGATGAGTGGCGGCAAAACCAGCGCAGATTTTATCTTGCCGCCCGCAAAAAATAATCGCGACAAAGCCTCCAGTGCTTTTTTCATCACCAGCGTTATTGCTCCTGACAAAGTGCCTTGCACCAAGCCAGCGATTAGTGGTTCCGGCATGGGGTGGGCGCGGTTGGCAAATACCGCCCAACTGCCCATGGCGAGGAAGGCAAAGCCCACATGCACAAATGTGCTATTCATCACGGTTTTAAATAAACTTGTTTCGCTCATGATTTAATGCTCTAGGATAATACTTATGAATTGGCTAATGAATTATCTGGCGGACATACCCGGGCCCTTGCAAATTGGCTTTGGGGGATTGTTTGCCCTGTTGGTCATGGGCAGTATTTTGGCTGTGGCCCTGCCCAAATTTAAACCCGGAAAGTGGGACGACCTTAAGCCCCGCATGCAGTCTTGGTGGGTGATGTGCGGCCTTCTTATCGGGGCGTTACTGCTCGGCTGGCAGGCGTTCACCGTTCTGTTCACCTATATCAGCTATATCGCCCTCAAGGAATATCTGACCCTGGCCCCGACCCGCAAAGAGGACAGGGGCGTTGTGCTATTTGCTTATCTTATGGTTTTGGTCAGTTATGGTGCCATATGGATCAATAATTACATGTTTTTCCTCGTGACCATTCCTGTTTATGTATTCCTCGCCAGCGCCGTGATGATGGCCTTGACCAAACGCACGGACGGTTATCTCGCCACGATCGGGATTTTGCAATGGGGACTTATTGTCTGTGTGTTTAACCTTGGCCATGTGGCCTTTCTCATGCGCACACCTGCCGCCGAAGTGCCTATGGCGGGGGCGGCGGGTCTGGTGTTTTTCCTGATATTCGTGACCCAGTTTAACGACATGGCCCAATATATGTGGGGCAAAATTTTCGGGCGGCATAAAATCAGCCCCAATATCAGTCCCAACAAAACCTGGGAGGGTGCCATAGGCGGCTTTGTCACAACGGGCATTTTGTTCGTGGTGTTGGCACCCTATTTCACACCGCTGACATTTTGGCCAAGTGTTTGGATTGGTGCGACTTTGCCCGTAATTGGTTTTTTTGGCGACATCACTATGTCGGCCATCAAGCGGGATTTGGGCGTCAAAGATACCAGCTTGCTGATCCCCGGACACGGCGGTGCGCTGGATAGGCTCGATAGTTTAATGTTCACCGCGCCGTGGTATTTCCACATGCTGGCTTATTTCGCGCTAGATAGGTTTTAGGAGCGGTTTTAGAAATGAAAAAATATTTCAGGCAAGCCATACAGATTTTCATCGCCCGCCCGGTGGCGCATTTGCTCATTGGGCTGGATATAATCGGCAAGGAACACTTACCGACCAAAGGCCCGGCTATCGTCGCCGCCAACCATAACAGCCATATTGATACCTTGATTTTACTATCGCTATTTTCGTCGCGGATTTTGCCAAATGTACGCCCCGTAGGTGCGGCAGATCATTTCTTGCGCACCAGAACCCTAAGCTGGGTTTCGCGGTATATCATCGGCATGATCCCTATACACCGCAAAAATGCAGGCTCCGGCGAAGACCTATTAGCGGACTGTAAAACGGCCATGGCGGACGGCAAAATACTGGTCATATTCCCCGAAGGCACACGGGGCGAAGCCGAAGAAATGGAAGATTTCAAAACCGGAGTAGCTCGTCTCGCCGAACAATTCCCGGACGCACCCGTCACCCCAGTCTACATTCAAGGCGCAGGCCGCGTCATGCCGCGCGGCTCAAAACTCCTCGTCCCGTTCAACTGCACCGCCGTAATCGGCAAGCCAATCAGATGGAGTGATGAGGGCGCAGGAGAAAAATACAACTTCATGAAAAACCTAAAAACCACAATAAAAGACCTAAGCCAAGACGCCCCGCCTATGAAGTGGGATTAAGGGTGTAGTGGGATTAGGGTTGTGAGATTAGGGGTGGCGGGAATATAGAATCTCCTCTTAACATTCATCGAACTACGGGCTAGGCTTAACGCCAATCTGGGAGATTATTATGGATAGAGCTACGCGGGTTAGTCTTTTGTTTATGGCGTTTGTTTTGGGGGCTTGGGTTCTTTATTGGATGCGGGATATTTTGGCTCCCTTTGCGCTGGCGGTTTTCTTTTGGCTAATCATTGATGCATTTGCTAAATGGCTGAATGCCAAGATAAGCTTCCTGCCTTATATGGCGACGCTCGGCATTGCGTTTTTTGTGGTGATTGCCAGCATGGTCGGCATTGGTTTGATCATTGCCGGTACGGCCTTTGATGTGGCCGCCAATGCCAATGATTATGAACACCGGCTTAGCGAAATTGTTAACCCGGTCATAGAGCGGTTCGGAGATGGTAGTTGGGACGGGCTGAACGAGCGTTTTGGTATTTCCTCGCGGGTCGAGGCTTTACTGGGCGGGTTTGCCCGTTCCGTGCAGGGCGTCATGTCGAGCTTTGTGTTTATCGCGCTTTATGTGGTGTTTTTGTTTGCGGCACAAAATTCGTTCGGTAAGAAAATGCACGATCTTTGGCCGGACCCCGAAAAGCGCGAGCAGGCGGCGCGGGTCGGGGAGCGCATCCGTGTTAGCATCGAGAAATATCTCGGTATTCAGACCTTGATGAGCATTGTTATGACCGTGCTTAGTTTTGCGGTGATGAAAATGTTTGGGCTTGATAATGCTTTGTTTTGGGCCTTGGTGATTTTTATCTTGAATTATATTCCGGTGGTTGGCTCTGTTCTTGCGGGGATATTACCTGCCATGTTTGCGCTTGTGCAATTTGATACCCTGCTGCCCGTAGGCATTATGGCGGGGCTTCTGTTCTTTGTGCAGTTCATTATTTCCAACACCGTGCAGCCCAAAATGATGGGCGATAGTATGAATTTATCGGCGCTGGTCGTGATATTATCCCTCGTGCTATGGCAGGCCATGTGGGGCGGGGTCGGGGCGTTTCTCTCTGCGCCGCTTACGGTGATTTTAATGATTATTTTGGCGCAGTTCTCAACCACGCGCTGGATAGCGGTGATGCTATCGGCGGACGGAGACCCGGATGTGAAAGAGAAACAGGTCGCGCCTTCAATGTAAGTAATTAACCCGCCAGTTCTTTTTGCATCTGACTTTGGTATTCCAGCAAGGTCGGCAAATAGCGTTCTTTCAACTCCGAGATAGTCATGGCAGATGCGATATAGCGCATAGCCAGCGCTGCCAAAAAATGTCCATCGCGCATGATAGGTAGGGCAATGGTGTTGGTTTTGCCCGGCTCGTCCGCACGCGGCGAGCGGATATTGAGCGCATAGCCTTGCTCGAGGACATTGGCCAATAACTGCGACAAGCGTTCGGGCTGCCGCGACAAAACATTGGTATCGTCTTCGACTTCGCGGCGCAGGGCGCTGACAACAACCTCGCGTTCAAGCTCATTACACGCCGCCAGATAAACATGCCCGGACGCGGTGGATAAGATGGGTAGTTTAAGGCCCTCGGAATAGTAGTCCAGCGCCAGCGGGCTATCGTAGTCAGTGGTAAAGCGCAAAGACATGCGGTTATTGCGCGGCGCAATAATGGATATAGGCCATATGACGGTCTTGGCCAGATCAATAGCCAGGGGCTTGACGATTTCAGAAAGCCAGGCGCTTTCGTAAAATCCAGACGACAGGTTTTTCACCAAGATTGTCAGCCCGTAGCGTCCATCTTGGTCGTCGCGGTACAGATAGCCAATAGAGCGCAAGTTTTCCAAAATCCGGTAGGTGGTAGTGCGTGGCAAGTCGATTTCCCGCGCCATTTCCGCCACGCTGAGCTTGCGCTTGGTGTTCAGTATTTTCAGAGCCAGTAAGCCTCTGTGTAATGACCGGATTTTATGCAATGTGGTCTCCCTCAGACTTTTCTATTCTCTCTATAATAGATGTCCAGCAGGTGGACTGTTAGGAAAACGGCATTATTGACCATTATATGGTCATTGAGGTGGCAATCAAGCAGAGATGCCTTGATTATAGAGCGGATTTGGGCGCAAATAGTGGTATTGGAGAACAAAAATGACCATTATCACCCCCGCAGACCTGACCCCTAACAATATTCAGTCCGTGAAATTAGAAACTGGCGACATATGTGTGGCTGCGACCTATGCGGTCGGCGAGCCGAATATTCGGCGCAATTCCGGGGCGGGGCGGGTCTTGGTTTATGATAAAGACCTGAATTTGAAGGGGGCTTTGTGGACGGGCGAAACTGGCTTGGTTATCGGGGTTGAATATTGCGCCAAGAGTAAAACCCTGTTCGTAAGTGATACCTCAAGCCAGACCGTTAAGCGGTTCTCAAGGGCGGGCGATTTGCTACCGTCTTTCCCTGAACAACAAGGTAAACCGTTCTCGACCATGGAATTTATGTCGGACGGCTCCCTCGTTATTGGCGAACATATTCACGGCGACAAACCGCCCTTTATTGGCAAAGGCGATATTTGTGTTTTTGACAAGGATGGCAAACAATTACGGCGCCATAGCGTTGCCCATGACCCTGGAAAATTCGGTTTTCATGCCGTCACCAATATGGCGCTTAGCGCTGATGAAAGCACGGCGATTTATCTGTCGGAAACTGGCAAACGTATTATGCAATACGATTTGGCGGGTGGCGCGCAATTGCCCGGCTTATTTGTATTTGGTGATAGCGGCGCGGATGCAGATAAATTCACGGCAGGGATTGCGCGCACAAAAGACGACCATTTGCTCATCTCCCATGTTTATAGCGCCAGCCTTTATACCATGGGCGGGGAGCTATTGGCGGAATTTACCGATATTCCGAGAGACCGAGGCTGGGCAGCCTTATGGGCGTGCAATGACGGCATGTCCTTCCTCATCGGTAACTTTTTCACCGGGCGTATGGAAAAACGAAGTCTAGAAAATGGCGCGCTTTTGGGCGCAGTCGAAACCGGGCTTGTTTATAAGCTGTCCGAAATATGCGAGATAGGCTAGTGCCAGATAAGGGGGCAGTTGCTGGTATTATCAGACGGACGAGCTTCGTGGTCGCGGACGCCGAATCCATTGCGAATTTCTACCAGCATGTATTTGGCTGGAAACGGTTTTATGATAATGACACCCCGGTCGATGCCCGCTTTCCGCCCTGCGCGCCCGATGCGGCCTTGGCAAAAATCATTATCCTAAAGGCCAAAGACCCGGACATTGGTATGATCGGCTTTATGGAATATCAGGATTTCAAGCCTGAAGCCTCGACCAATAAAGACAAGACCAGTCTCGGCATTGGTGATCCTATTTTGGTGATTGAAGCGGCGGATATTGACGCGGTTTACGCCAAGGTCAAAACCACGGATGCGCGTCTGGTCACAAAGCCAATAAAGTGGACGGTCAAGGATTATGCGGGCACAGGCCTAATCCACCTTTGCACATTCTCGTTCTTTGATCCCTTAGGCACATATGTCGAGGTTAATACTAGGCTAGGTCAGACTTAAAATATAATTATATTTCTTCTCCTTCCCCCATTTTTATGGGGGAAGTACCCTCTTCTTAGAGGGGGATGGGGGCAGACGCTCTTGCGTCTCAACCATGGTATAGATTATTACGTGAGCTGGGAAGCGCACAAGAGTGCGCCCCCCCTTCGACCGCCAAGAGGCGCCCACTTCCCCCGTGAAAAACGGAGGAAGGAAAGGTATTAGTTCCCCAATTTATCCCGAAATTTTCTGATCCGGTTGGCATTTGCACCAATGTCGGAACCGCCGACACAGCTTACCGAGCGGATGTCTAGAATAGAGCCGCCGCCTTCGGATGGGCGGATACGGATAGCCACATCATCTTTGAACCCGAACCAGAAACTACTGTCAGTAGCTTCGATAATGCCTGTGTCTTCGGAACAGGAAGCCAGCTTCCAGCCCATGGCATTGACGGTGGACAGTGCCCGTTTATAGAGGTCGTCCGCATCGTCCGAAAACACCAATGTGCGCACATCTGGATAGGCTTTCACTTGTGCGGCGGAGACCAGTTCTTCGGACCTCGGGACAACCGTACCGATATAGTCTAGTGAATTGCTACACTGGGCGCGTCTATCTATAATGGCTTGGGTGAAGGTCGGGGGGGTCTGTGTGTCCGTGGTGATGTCGTGAATGAACGGTAGGCTCCCGGCTGTGGCTTTCATACTTTTGCCAAAGCCCATGCCAATAACGGGCACGGCAAGACAGAGCAGCGCCACCAACCAGTCTTTGCGCGGCTTGACAATAAATGCCAAAATCAGAGCGATGAGCGCAACACCAAATGCCAGCATCATTAATTTTGGGCCGTAGCCAACGGTCAATTTACCAAAGCCAAATTTCCAACCCCACAATCCCATCTTGGTGCCGAGCGCCGCGATGATGAAAAATACGGGTGTGAAGACGGTTAGGCCAATGGCTGTTTTTAGAAAATACGATTTAATTTTTGCTAATTTATCCATGATACAATCCCTTTTGGTTTTGTCTGGTTAGTTGTTAAAAACCCGCATGATTTCCGTCCACAAGTCCGGTGCGAGTTTGTTCAGTACAAAAATAGCGATTAGGCCGAAAAGCAGTAAAAACAAAAATCCGCCGCCGCCGCTTCTCGCGTCGCCGCGTTTCCCCCAACCATCTACGCCTTTATTGCTGACGCGGGTAATACTGGTATTGTTCTGACTGTGGAGCATGGCTTCGATACGGTTGCGTTCTGAGCGGTCGCGTTGGTCGCGTTTGCGGACACGTGCCATATGGGATTCGGGGAAGGCGTCGCTATTGCTTTTGCCGGAACGCAAGCGTTCTCGGGCTTGCTTGCGCGCTCCGGAATGACCTTGGGCGTCGCGTTTGTTTGAAGATTGCCGGATTGACTGTTCCTGGACTTTTTGTTGCAATAATTTTTGAACTTCAGCCCAGTTTTTTTGTCCGGAACCAGAATTAGAATCAGAACCAGATTGTGGCCCACCTGTTGGTTTTTTCGTTGATTTGACGCCAACAATATTTTTGAAGACAGGAATAATCACAAAAATAAAGATTAGAAAAAATATAAAGCCGTCCATAACCTACTCTCTACTATTTACCACTACCTTAAGGGTAAAGTCATCTTAAGGGTAAAGCCTGCGCTTTGTCCATGCATTAGAATCAGCGTCTTGTTCGAACAAAAGGCGGTCATGTAGGCGAAACGGACGGTCGCGCCAAAACTCAATTTGCTCCGGTAAAACTCGCCAGCCTTTCCAGCCGGGCGGCAAAGGCACAGCGGCACCTGCGAATTTATCCCTGGCCGTGTCTATGGCTTTCTCGAACACATTTCTGGTTTTCATGGTTTCGGATTGCCGCGATGCCCAAGCACCGATCTGGGAATCGCGTGGTCGGCTTGCGAAATATTTGCCAACTTCTAATTTGGTCAAAGGTTCAACGGTGCCGCGCACTCTTACGCAGCGGCGTAGGGATTTCCAGTGAAAATTGAGGGCGGCTTTCGGGTTATGTTTTAACTGCCCGCCTTTGGCGCTGCCCGCGTGAGAGTAAAATACAAACCCGCGTTCGTCCACGCCCTTAAGTAAGACCATGCGCACATCGGGCAGACCGTTTTCATCCACGGTAGCCATAGCCATAGCGTTCGGGTCATTAGGTTCGCCCGCTTTGGCCTCCTCCATCCATGCCGCGAAAAGTATATAGGGGTCATCGGCACGGAACATTGGTTGAGTGTTTGCTTTTGCTTGTTCTTTATAAATTTTATCAGATTCTTTCATTGTTAACCATGCTTGTTAGTGAGGTCTTTACCATAGGGGGCATATTTATGCCTGTCTATATAAAGGGAGTAGTGAAATGACACGGCATCAAGCAATGATGACATTGGGACTTAATATGAGTGCGCGCGAGGCGGAAGTCCGCACGGCATGGCGCGCCAAGGCCAAGTTTTATCATCCCGATAGTCCTTACGGCAGTGTCAACGCTTTCCTACAATGCAAGCAAGCCTACGAGACCTTAATCCCGCCAGCTCCGCAAAGCATTCGGGTTCCAGCAAGGTCCCGGGCTGTTTAAGTCTCTTATTCTCAAGTGTAAGAATTGACTGGTACGCAATGCACACTTGTTGTAGCTAATTTCCATGTCACATAACACATTCGGACATATGTTTAGGTTTACCAGCTGGGGCGAGAGCCACGGCCCTGCGATAGGCTGTGTGGTCGACGGGTGTCCGCCGGGGCTTGATTTGGACGAAGCTTTCATCCAGACATTCCTTGATCAGCGCCGACCCGGTACATCCAAATTTGTTACTCAGCGCCAAGAAGCCGACCAGGTGAAAATATTGTCGGGCGTGTTTGAGGGGCGGACGACGGGGACGCCCATATCCTTGCTCATAGAAAACACCGACCAACGCTCACGGGATTATAGCGACATCAAAGATGTTTACCGTCCGGGGCACGCTGATTTCACCTATGACGCCAAATACGGGTTTCGGGATTATAGAGGCGGGGGGCGTTCCAGCGCCCGTGAAACCGCGATGCGGGTTGCGGCGGGTGCGGTGGCGCGTAAGGTTCTGGGTGATGATGTAATCATCCGAGGTGCGCTCACCCAAATGGGTAGCAAGATGATTGACGGTGACAATTGGGATTGGGACGAAATTGGCAATAATCCGTTCTTCTGTCCTGATAAATCTATGGCAAGTGAATGGGCCGAATATTTGGACGCTATTCGCAAAGACGGCAATTCCGTTGGCGCTATTGTTGAGGTTCAGGCCGACGGTGTACCGGCCGGCTGGGGTGCACCCGTCTATGCCAAATTGGATACTGAAATCGCTGCCGCGCTGATGTCTATCAATGCGGCCAAAGGTGTGGAAATTGGATCGGGCTTTGCCACGGCTGCTTTTAGCGGCACCGACAATGCGGATGAAATCCGGATGCAGGATGGTAAGCCAGTATTTATGACAAATAATGCGGGCGGTATTCTCGGCGGTATTTCTAACGGCGATACCATCGTCGCCCGTATGGCCATCAAACCAACTTCGTCCATCCTAACACCGCGCCAGACAATTACGCGCCAAGGCGAGGAAACTGAAATCCGCACCAAAGGTCGCCACGACCCTTGCGTCGGTATCCGCGCCGTCCCCGTCGCCGAAGCTATGTTGGCTTGCGTGCTCGCGGATCAGAAATTGCGCCATAGAGGGCAAGTGGGATAATGCCGGAATACGGCGACCAAAACCCGCTCGTGGTTTTTGACGGTGTTTGTCATTTTTGCTCCCGTTCCATGCGCATCGTCTATACCCATGAAAAGCATATCCCCATATATTTCACCCCGGCCCAATCCGGTTTAGGCCGCTCATTGCTCACCAATAACGGTCTTGACCCAGACGACCCAAGCTCGTTCTTGTTTTTATATCAAGGGAAAGTATGGACATCCTCCAGCGCCGTTTTTGCTTTGGCTAAATTACTCAAAGGTTGGCCGGCATTGGTGCGCATGTTTTGGATAGTCCCGCGCCCGCTAACAAATTGGGTTTATAAAATTTTCGCCCGCAACCGCTATAACTGGTTCGGCAAAAGCGATGTCTGCATGATACCAACCCCGGACATGAAAGCACGGCTTTTGGATATGCCGTCATGAAGCATTTTTCTGGAAAGACGGTTCTCATTATTGGCGGCTATGGCCAATTCGGTGGGCGTCTATCGCGGCGTTTGTCAGACATTTCGGATATCAGAGTTATGGTCGCCGGGCGCACTTTGTCCAAAGCCGAAGCTTTGTGCCAAAAGTACGGGGGCAATCTTCGCCCGACATTTTTTGACAGTCGTGGTGATTTGGATGCGCAGTTACAGGCGAATAAACCGTGGCTGGTCATAGATGCGGCGGGGCCATTTCAGCAAGTATTTGGCCACGGTTATGAACTGCCAGAGGCCTGTATCCGGCACGGCATCCATTATATAGACCTATCCGACAGCGGCACCTTTACCCAAGGAATTGGCAAATTGGACGGCAAAGCAAAAGCTGCAGCTGTCACACTCATCAGCGGGGTTAGCTCTGTTCCGGCCTTGTCGTCGGCGGTGGTAGATGCGGCCAAGCCTCGGTTTGCGCGGATAACCTCTATTGAGGGCGGCATATCTCCCGGCGGGAAAATTGATATTGGTACATCCGTCACCCAAGCCGTGTTGTCCTATTTGGGCAAGCCGCTTAAAGTTTTCAGGGGCGGGGCGGCGGCAAGCGAGCTTGGGTATTCTGGTGTACATAAGCACACAATCGCCCTCAAGGACGAAAAACCTATACGCAGAATATTCGGACTTTGTGATGCGCCAGATTTATTGTTGTTCCCGGAGCATTATAATGGGGTCGAGACTGTGCGGTTTTATGGCTCGCAAGAACTTTGGATTATCCATTTCAATATCCGCATTTTGGCTTGGCTCCAAAAGCGCGGGATTGTGCAGAATTTGCAAAACCATGCGAAACTGTTTAGCTGGATCGGCACAAAGCTTGGCCGTTTTGCCTCTGAGCGCGGCGGCATGTATATGCGGATTTTGGGGATTGATAATGACGGTGCGCCCATAAGCCAGCACTGGCACCTCATAGCTGAAGACGGAGACGGCCCGTTTATTCCCACTCTAGCCGCAGAAATATTGACATGGCGGTGGTTGGAGGCAGAGCCGAAACCAGGCGCACGTGCAGCGGTCAGCGAAATTTCGCTTAGCGAATTTGAACAAGCCTTTAGCAGCCTAGCGATCAAATCAGAATTTGAGGACATCAAGCCCGCGCCTTATTTATTTCAGCAAGTGCTGGGCGCAGACTTTGATATATTACCAGAAGCCGTGCGCTTGGGGCATCAAGTCTCGAACACCAAAATCATGCACGGTCGGGTCGATGTGGTGCGCGGCAAGAACCCGCTGGCGCAATTGACCGCAAACATTATCGGGTTTGCCAAGACCGGAACCGATAAGCCGATTACTATTTCTATGGGTGTTAGGGACGGGCATGAAACATGGACACGGACGATTGACGGTAAGGCTTTTCGCTCGACTTTATCTAAAGGGCCAAAACCTTACGAGATATATGAATGCTTTGGCCCCATTAAATTCAAAATGAAATTCCGTATTGCGGACGAGAGATTACACTATGATATAGTCTCCACTAAAATGCTCGGTGTGCCGTTTCCGAAATTCCTCCTGCCCAAATCCGTCACCCATGAGCGGGCGCAGGACGGCAAATTTATCTTTGATGTAGATATTCGCCTGCCCCTGCTTGGGCGGTTGATCGCATACAAAGGTTGGTTGGCATAAAGCTTCCTTTCCCTGTAGATACTGCAAACACGGTATACTGACAAAACATCTGTTCTTAACCGGGTCTTAACGCTAAACCTTTTTGATAGGGGCTGACTTCTATTAATGGACTTTTCTATGCGTATTTCCAAAACTCTCCTCATTCTCTCGGCGGCTTGTATGTTTGCTACCAATGCTAATGCAAAACTGGAAGGCCAGTTTACGGACTGGACGGTTCATTCTAAGGGTTCCGGCGGTGAGAAAATTTGTTATGCGTTGGCCAAGGCTAAATCTAAAACGCCGTCTTCGGTTAAGCACGGCGATATATATTTCATGGTTGCCAACTGGAAATCCGGCGCTGCCAAGGAGCAGCCCAGCCTGTTGACCAGTTTTTCTCTTAAAGCCCAAGTCCCGCCGTCGGCACGTATCGGTAGCTCCCGCATCCCTATGTATGCAGATGGTAGCGAAGCATTTGTCGAGAGCCGTACAGACGAGAAAAAACTGGTGCGCTCCATGCGCAAAGGTTCGACCATGCGCGTTGATGCGGTCTCGGCGCGCGGCACTCAAATATCTTACGAGTTTTCTTTAAAAGGCATAACCGCAGCTCTCGGCAAGGCGCGTAGTGTTTGTAAATAGGGGCGAGTATACGTCCAAACACCCTTCCCATAATAACAACGGGCGTCTCAAAAAACATCACGCTCAAAAAATGTCATTTTATGTGCAATTAATTCAAGGGGAATGGCTCTAAAACGCGCCTTCTTCAGGCAGGAGTATTTCTCGTTTACCGCCTGCGCCGGCTTCGCTGATCATGCCTTCGGCTTCCATGCGCTCTACTATATTGGCGGCGCGGTTGTAGCCTATGGATAATCTGCGTTGGATATAGCTGGTGGAGCATTTGCGGTCGTGAGCAACAATGGCCACGGCTTTGTCGAAGGTCTCATCGCCGGACTCTGCGTTGCCAGTTGCTGGGCCGCCTGCTGCCGCTTCTTCTTCGGTGTCTACGGTGATGTCCTCCAAATAGCTTGGCGCGCCTTGGGCTTTGACAAAATTTGCAATTTTTTCCACCTCATCATCGCTGACGAACGGCCCATGTAGGCGGCGTGGTTTTCGGCCTGAGGCCATATAGAGCATATCGCCCATACCGAGCAACTGCTCTGCTCCTTGCTCACCGAGGATTGTGCGGCTATCGATTTTAGAGCTGACCGAGAAGGAAATCCGGGTCGGGAAATTGGCTTTAATTGTGCCCGTGATCACATCCACGGACGGCCTTTGGGTTGCCATAATCAGGTGAATGCCCGCCGCCCGCGCCATTTGCGCTAGGCGTTGTACGGTGCCCTCAATGTCCTTGCCCGCTACCATCATCAAGTCGGCCATTTCGTCGATAACCACGACAATGAACGGCATGAACTCCATCTCTAGTGTTTGGGTTTCGTACATGGCTTCACCGGTTTGTTTATCGAAACCTGTCATAACGGTGCGGGTGACGGGTGCGCCTGTTTTTGAGGCTTCGCGGACTTTCTCGTTATAGCCAGAGATAGAGCGCACACCAACTTTGGACATATTGCGGTAGCGGTTTTCCATTTCGCGCACGGTCCATTTCAGCGCTACCACAGCTTTTTTCGGGTTGGTCACAACCGGGGTCAGCAAGTGCGGTGCGCCGTCGTAAATGGACAGCTCCAACATTTTTGGGTCGATCATGATGAATTTACATTCATCCGGTGATAGGGAATACATCAGCGATAAAATCATGGCATTGATGCCGACCGACTTACCCGACCCCGTTGTACCCGCTACCAATAAATGCGGCATTTTAGCGAGGTCTGCAAAAAACGGCTTGCCGCCAATATCTTCGCCCAGCGCAATTGGCAAGCTCGCACCTGTATTTTTAAAGTCCCGGCTGGCCAACATATCGCGCAAAAACACGGTCTCGCGGCGGCGGTTGGGCAGCTCAATACCGATGGCATTACGGCCACGTACTACGGCAACCCGCGCCGAACGTGCCGCCATAGAGCGGGCAATATCGTCGGCCAAATTAATCACCCGCGCTGACTTGACGCCGGGGGCTGGTTCAAACTCATATAGGGTGACAACGGGGCCTGGGCGCACCCGACCTATTTCGCCTTTGACACCAAAATCGATCAGTACATTGCCCAGCTCTTCGGCGGATTTTTGCAACGCGCCCGCATCAACCACAGCCACGCGCGGCGGCGGGGTTTTCAAGAGATCAATTTGCGGCAGGACAAATTTTCCATTTTTGGGAAAGTTGTATTTGGGCGCATTTTTTGGGCGTTTGTGCATGGCTGTGGCAGTTTGCGCTGTTTGTTCTGGTGTCGCATGTAAAAGCTCAGAGGCGGACGGCTCGACTGGCGCTTGTGCAGGTTCGTACTGTACTTCTGGTTCAGGTGTGTGGGCTGGCGCAACACCTGGTGTTTCCACCCAGACCCGTTTATTGTCAAAGCCTGCGGTTTCCAGCGGGTCCACATAGGATTTCTGGAAACGCCTGCGGAAAAAACGGATGGTTTGATCCAAGCGAACGCGAAATATCGCCCAGAGAAGCCCGGCAGCATCCAGAACTTCGGCAACATCGCGACCAACTACCCCAATGAAACGGCCAAAGCAATAACCTAGGCCGATAAAAGCCAGCACGGCAGCGATACCGCCTGCGATTGTTGCGGATGCGCCTATATTGAGGAACATGTTTTTAGCGCCCAAAAACACCATATCGCCAATCCAGCCACCAAGCCCCGCACCCATGGGCCAGCTTTGCGGGATCGGGAATGCGGCCAAGAACACCGCCAAGAAAAATACGGTCATGAGCAATAATGCGCTCCGTCTAAATGTCGCCCATTTTGTAATACCCAAACGCGGCTTTAGCACGGCGCGCGCCGCCGCAAACATCATCAACAAGCCGAGGGGGAATGCGGCCCAGCCTAATAGCTGCAAGAAGAAATTCGCAAGGTTTGCACCTGGGCGGCCTAGGAAATTGGAAAGCTCAACACCCATTTCAGCGTTTAGGCTAGCCGTATCTCCGGTTGCATCGAAGGGGGAAAACGTAACTATAGCAATGAGTAAAATAGCCCCGAAACCTCCTATAAGACAGGCCCCAATCGCACGGCGCAAAGCACCAGATGACGTGATGACACCGTCCATTAATTGCGGGTCAAATGCGGGTTCCTCAAAGCTTGTCGTCGCCGTATTCACAAAAGCCTCCTTAAGTCCAGTTGGAAATCTTAAGGGAATGTAAAGTGCCAAAGTAAAGGATGGGTAAAGGAGAGGTAAGAACTGTCTGATTAAAAAAGTTTTGAATACCAGAAAAGATACGCCAAAATAACCGGCACCTTGCGCCAATTGAACCCCGTATAGTCCCCAACTTATCCGGCGCAATATGGTCGATTTTACCAGTGTGATACCTTTGGCGAACAGGGGCAAGCAAAGTACATAAGCCGCAGCAGTTGACCACTTCCAATTTATGCTTTTCGACTGAAACTCGCTAAGTGTTGAGGCCAATAAATTTGCAGCAAAAAGCAGAACCAGCAAGAAAATATATATGGGCGTAGCTCTGCATATGCTTTACAATGCGTGCGGGGTGAAGTTTTGTCTCGGCAAATACGTTCTTCAAAGCTGTGAAACCGTCTGCCCAAAATGCTGCAAATGACAATATTATCATAGACAAAACCGGTCACTTTGCCAAGATTATACGGGTACCATGGTTTCTTTTTGACCTTGTGTTTGGTGCTATTCTGCCTGATTGATTTTTATCTTCTCCCTATTGTTATCAAACCCATATGTGCCCAAAGCTGTCATAAAAATGATACGGTTGATAATATAGCAAGCGGGGCAAATGCAGCAATGGCGACCCACCCCGGCGTTCCTCCCAACATACTCACACTATAGGCGATCAAGTAAAATAAAACCGGGCCCCAATGGGTGCCGAATATCGGTTTATCAGAGCAGAACTCGCGAGCGCCAATACAGCTTGCACAAAAACGCCCCCAGAATTGTGATAGGACTAGCGCCAGCCCACAGCAGCAAAACAAAGTTGAGCGCAACAACACTGCCGATATCGGCTCATGCCAATTTATTGTCAGGTTTGGGCTTTGGTGCGACCAGGTTATTTTTTCTTCGCGGAGCGTTTGGAATTCGCACCGATTATATCCCGGATTATATAAGCTGGTTTGTTTGAGCTAATATCCAGTATGCGGATGAAATATTGGCCGCTTATGCCTATGGCAAATAAATTGGCACCGCCGACCAAGAGCATGGTCACCATCAAAGATGCCCAGCCGGGCTGTATGGGGTGGCCGAATAACTTGCGCCATAATATGGTCGCAGCCAACAAGAAAGCCAAACTGGCAAATGCAAACCCGACCCCAGCAAAGACCCGCATCATGAATGCGGAATTACCGAACAAAAGATCAGAAAACTGCGACCATCTGCGGGCGAATGTATAACGGGATTTCCCGTAGGCGGTGGCTTCGTGAGCAGTCTCAACCGCGACAATATCGTCTGTCACTTGCCGGATGAGAGCCGGGATAAAGGGGCGGTTGGTTTTTATGGACAACATACCGTCAACCACCGGGCGGCGGAGGAGCTTGAGCGGTGAAAAGGGTGTTTTATAGCCCAGAATATTACGGTCAAACCAGGTTTTGATACCGCTACTGATGAACCGAAACGGCCCTGCGTGTTTCTTCTTCTTATGGGTAGCCGTGACCATATCATGATCTTTAAATTTTATCAGTTTTGGGATGTCTTCGGGGAGTTGTTGTAAATCATCGTCAATGGTCACCACCCAGTCACCGCGCGATCTCGACATACCCGCCATAACTGCGCCTGGCTTGCCGAAATTACGGGTGAGTGTGATGACACTTACATGAGGCAATTTTGCCAATTCTTGGAGTGCTTTTTTGGTTGCAACATTGGTAGAGCTATCATCGACCAGTAATATTTCGTAGCTAGCCTGCACATGTGATTTAAACACAGCTACAAGCCGCTCCACCAATTCGCGCAAACGCGCCCCACTATTGTAGACGGGGACAACAATGCTATAGGTCGGGACAGATAACGTCATGATACGGGCACCCGATTTTTCACCCGTTCTATTAAGGCGAGCCGCCCTGTGCGAATAGCAAGTTCGGCTTTCGAAATCTCAGTAGCAGAAATTCCAGCACTTAATTTGTTTTCTAATTCGGTAATTTCTATGGTGCGTTGGCTCTGCGTTAATGCCCCGACATCTGTATCAAGTGCGTACCCAAACTTCGTCATGAGTTCATGGCAGTTAAGTTCAATATAGCGAATGTCGTGCTGGCTTAGGGATTTTTTGTATTTGCCAAAATTGCTGGTCATGACTGGTTTTGCTAGATTGCCCCATGCTTGAATACGCTTGGCATTTTTCACTGTACGCTTGTCTTTGTAATACTCCAACATCACCTTGTCGTATTTGACACCAACATGCTGACAAAGTTTTTGTGCCGTATCGGACGTGTCTGCAACCAAATCTTCATATCTGATTTGCAAGGCACGGCCTGAAATACTCATTTGGTTGAAATAGCGCAGACTTTCGGTTTGATCCTTAACCCATGTCTGTATCGCTTCTTTGATACCACCCACTGTCTCTCTAGTTTTGATCCAGCTTGCTGCAACATCACGCGGGTCACGAATTTGGAAAATAAATTGAGCGTCCGGCCAAGTTGCCAGTAAAAACGCGATAACTGAATGCGTATAGTTTTCTTTCACGAAGCTTAATTGTTCATTGCCTCGGCATTCTTTATCATAGGTGTAATCCAAGGCTTCGCGCATGGTGCGGTTCGGGCAAGCAGTATCCAGTTCCGCCGCTTCAATTTTTGTCTCCCACTCTGACAACATATTTTCCTGACCCGCGACCAGATCAGATGTAAATGCTTGCCAGTTTTTTTCGCGGTGTATCGGATAATAATTATGGGCATTTAAGCCGAACAGGCGAAATAAATGCGACGACGGCGGCCCGGAAATTTCGGGATGACCGTTCATCAGGGACACAATAAAGTTGGACCCGGATCGTTCCGTACACATTAAAAAAGCAAATTTCATATTCCGCCCGTTTTGGTATTTGTTATCTAAGCGGTTTGCCAATTTCATTGATGATGGCCACCGCCTGCCTCGCTTGCTTAGCGCTAAAGTGCTGGTCATTAAACAAGTTTATGATGTTTTTCTCGATTTTCTGCGACACTATGCCGGGCTTTAAGTCCCAGAGTTTAGACACAGATGAGTAATGGTTGGACGCGAACAGACCCGCACTGAACAAAGCTTCGAGGACTTGCTCTTGGTTTTGCACAAATATATGGAACCGCCAGTTTTGGAAATCATCAGAGAGAGGCGAGAATGGGGCTAGTCCATTTGCGTAGATTGCATTTAATTTTGCCTTCTGTGCCAATCTGTCTGGCAATTGCATCTTGATAGACTTGCAGTATTCCAGCCAATCTTGAGCGGGCGGAATACCTTCCACTGAAAATCCGGGCGCCGTAAAATTATAATTTGCAAAAACGGGAACCCGACCCTTTATCGCCTCGTTTGATTGCGTAAGCAAAGCTTCAAAAGCTTGCGCCGCCAATGCCTGCACGCCTGCTTTAAAACCCATATCTGATTTAAAAAACCCGTAAGCCCCACCACCCAAATCCAGTGTCTTTCCGTAGCCGGTGCTGTACAAAATCACATCCGCCGCATTTTGTGTTTCAGGCATTTGTGTTTGCGGTATGCCTATACAACAATCATCAATCAATATTGCGTCCGGCAAAACTGCTCGCAAATTGGTGAGATCATTTTGTGCAAAAGCACCCATGCCGAATGTCCGCACATAAACCACGCCCGCTATGTGTTCTTTTTTGGCCAGTTCAGCCACTTTATTGGTATCTAAACATAAGCTTTCGGCAGCAATATCAACAAACCGTAAATCTGCCCCGGCACATGCCAATGCCAAAGGCACGGCTGGACAAACATTATCAGGCACTATCCAAATTCCCGGCCAAATTCCCGGCCAAACCCCCGGCCTAATATCCTGTGCCGACTGTGCGCACAGTTCATATATCAAATCAGAAGCCCGTTGTGCCGTCACAACCAAATACCCCGCCTCACTCATGTGAAAAAACCCGGCGGTAAATTACAAACCCCAATCATAGGGTTTTGTTTGTCAGGTGAATGCATATGAAAACCATCTTGTCCTCATTCCTTTCACTCTGCTGCCACAATCCAACCACCGCCGAGTACGCGCGACGGTCTTTGTGCATCATAGAACACACAGGCTTGGCCAGGGGCTATACCTTCTTCCGGGTTGGCTAAATCGATGGCAATATCATTCCCTACCGCCGTGAATTTTGCCGGGACAGGCGGGCGCATGGAGCGGGTTTTTACCATGATGTTGCGACCATCCAAAGCATGTTCAAACAAGCCAGCACCGAGCCAGTTGACGTCTTTAAAGTATATGCGCGTTTTCTTGAGTTGCTTTCTCGGCCCGACAATAACTTGTTTCTTGGTTGCGTCCAAGCGTAGCACATAGAGCGGGTCTTGGCCGGAGCCGTCAGGGATATTTAGTCCGCGTCTTTGGCCGATAGTATAGTGCATGATGCCTTCGTGTGTGCCAAGCACTGTGCCGTCCACATGCACGACCTCGCCGGGATCCGCTGCGTCCGGGCGCAGTTTCTTGATCACGTCGGTGTATTTTCCAGTTGGTACAAAGCATATGTCTTGGCTATCGGGCTTGGCGGCAATAGACAGGCCAAGCTCTACGGCCAAGGCACGGGTTTCGGATTTATCATAGCCGCCTAAGGGAAAGCGCAGAAAGTCCAATTGCTCTTGGCTGGTCGTGAATAGGAAATAGGACTGATCCTTGGTGGTGTCCACGGCGCGGTGTAGCTCTGCGCCAAGATCGCCGTCAAGGCGGCGCACATAATGCCCGGTGGCCATACAGTCTGCGCCTAGGTCTTTGGCCACCTGTAAGAGGTCGCGAAACTTTACGGTTTGGTTACAACGCACACACGGGATGGGCGTTGCGCCTTTTAGATAGGTATCGGCGAAGTCGTCCATGACGGCATCTGAAAACTTGCTCTCATAATCGAGTACATAATGGGGGAAACCGCACATTTCGGCCACGCGTTTGGCGTCATAAATGTCTTGGCCGGAGCAGCAGGCCTTTGCCTTTTGGATTGCGGCACCGTGGTCATAGAGCTGCAGGGTAATGCCGATAACCTCATAACCCTCTTTGGCCAGCATAGCCGCGCAGACCGAGCTATCCACCCCGCCGGACATGGCCACCACGACGCGGGTGTCCTTGCAGGCTTTGGCAAATCCTAAAGAATTTAGGGTTTTGGCAATATTTTTCGACAAAATTTCGTTCATAACCGCCTAAATAGGGAGCAAATGTTCATAAGTCGAGACGTACACACATATTTCTTTTGGACAAATGTTAAGAAATGGCCACGGAAAAACGCAATAGAATCAAAACCTTATAAAAATCGTAAGTGTTTTTTAACACTATTTGTTGGCGTTAACCTTTGTAAACATTTGTTTTTATTAGGTATTTTGTCGCTTTGTTAGGGTGTTTTTAATAAACTGGGACTACAACAGACATATAAGAAACACGGGGTCCTGCAGATTAAAAAGACGGGGTCGCTTAAAAGTGGTGAGAAACAATGATTAGAGAGAATGTGGTAATTGGACCGGAAGGTACCCCGCTAACGCTGGCTGACCTCCCGAAGCCAGATACAGTAAGGTGGGTAATTAGGCGTAAAGCCGAAGTGGTTGCTGCAGTGCGCGGCGGCTTGTTGACACTGGACGGTGCTTGCGAGCGTTACGGATTGTCGTCCGAAGAATTTTTAGCGTGGCAGCGGTCGATCGAATCCCACGGGATTTCAGGTCTGCGGACAACACGGATACAAAGCTACCGGTAAGACAAGGTAAGCAATTTTAATAAACCACCGATGCGAAAGTAAACGGTGGTTTTTTATTGTTTAAATATAATTTAAATACCTGTTTTATTTAGTTATTTTATCTTTTTATTAAAAATTACCAGTTATAGCTTCACCATATAAAAAGCACAAAAGTGCATGATAATTAGGTGAAAATATATGTCCGTTCTGAACAATCGACCCGATGGTCGACTGATACCTGTATTTGCGGTTGATGATGGTCTGTGGAGTGCAGATCTGGTTTTGGCTTTGGCCAAGGCGGCGGCAATGCGGGGCGAAACCGTGTTAATGATCGACCAGATGGGTGGACACCTGATGGATAAGGCTGGCATCGTGGTTGGAGCGACTTTATCCGATGTTCTGGACGGCAAAGCCCAAATGTTGGACGCCAAATATGTGAATAATAACGAACATTTTACCGCCGTTTGTACGGGTGAAACTGACCTGGACACGCTATTGGGTTCCTTGGCGGCCTTGTCTCTAAGCTATGACTGGGTATTTATCGGTGCGAGAGCCGGATGTACGCCCGCCCATATCAGGCTGGCGGGTGCGGCAGATGCAGCACTCATGATGTATGATAGTCAGGGTGATAAATTTATGCGTGCCTACTGGATGCTTGATGCAATTCGGGCGCGCGTGGCCAAATTTGATCCGCTGATGATCGCCCAAATAGGCCAAGCTAGTTGCGAAAAAGACGGGTTTGAGACTTATGAGCTTTTGTCAGGAACAATACGTGATTTTCTGGGCGCTGCGCCAGCGCTGGGCGGTATATTGGAATCAAGTGCGGCCACTATAGAGCTGGCGCCTGTACTTCTAGAAGCTTTGCGCCAAGACAGCAAAGCGCTGCAAAGGCGTGCTTGAGTTAATCAGAGGCTCCTTAACGAACCGACTTACTAAATTGTAATCATATACACCGACTGAATTCTCCAAAGGGTACGTTTAACCAACATAACGCCCAAACAAGGAGACTTAAATGTCAAAATCACTATTACGTATTTTTACCATGACCGCGCTGGCTTCTGCCGTCAGCTTTACCGCTTTGGCCGGCAATCCTTTTGCCGAAAAAGCCGATACCAATAAAGACGGCCTCATACAGCTATCCGAATTCACGGCTCTGGGGAACCAGAAATTCACCCAAATGGATACAGATGCTAACGGCTTGGTCACCAAAGAAGAACGCCGCGCTTTTCGCGAGCTTAAACGCGAAGCCCGTGCCATGAAGAAATTCGCTAAGACCGATAGCAATGGCGACGGCTTTGTGTCCGAGACTGAATTTATGGCAGCGCACGCAGATCGAAAAAATCGCATGCAAAAATGGCGCGATATGAACCATGATGGTCAAATCAGCAAAGAAGATCGCCAAGCCCGTAAAAAAATGCGCAAAGCAAAGCGTAAGGAAATGCGCAAGGAAATGCGCCAAAATAAAGCTAAGCACCCAAAAATGGATACAAATGGTGATGGTGCGATTGACCTAGCAGAACACCAAGCCGCAACCATAGCGAAGTTTGAACGCATGGATAAAAACGCAGACGGCGTGCTTGGTGCCGAAGAACAACGCCGCCCCCGCACCGGGCACGGAAAACATGGCATGCGCCGATAAATTAGTGTACTCTCAGGCAATCTAAACAGACCCCTATGGATTGTTTTTCAGGATATTCTATGAACGGCACACATTCTGCATCCGGAACCACACATCCCCCGACGCCTGTAAAGGCGGATCCGGATGCAGATATTTTATTAGCACTGGCGGGCGGCGATACTGCTGCGCTCGCTACATTGATGGACAGGCATCTGGCATTAATTAAAACCACCGCCCGTTATATGTTAGGGGACGAAATGATGGCAGAGGATATTGCACAAGAAGTTTTCTTGCGCGCTTGGAAGCAAGCGCCCAATTGGCAGCCGGGGCAGGCAAAATTTTCAACATGGCTCCACAGGGTTGCCAAAAACCTGTGCTATGACCGCCTACGCAAGAAAAAAGAAACCTACCTTGAAGTTGTGCCGGACATGGTTGATAATAGACCGGAGGCTTTACAAACACTAGAAGCCAGCCAAAATCACGCCGCTCAAAAAACCAAAATAGAACATGCCATGGCCACCTTACCCGAGCGTCAACGCATGGCTATTACATTGTGCCATTACCGCGAGTTGTCACAACTGGAGGCCGCAGATATTATGGAGGTTGGAGTACGTGCGTATGAAAGCCTGCTGGCACGGGCACGAAAAAATTTAAGAACACAGTTACAAAGCCACAAATCAGCGTTATTGGAGAACTGATATGTCAAAAATGAACCAGAACAGAATACAAGAACTCATAAATGCCTATGGTGCCGACACTCATCGTTGGCCACAAACCGAGCGGCAAGCCGGACAGGCGTGGCTGGCGGATTTTCCGGACAAATCGCAGAAATTACTGGCAGAGGCGGATGCTTTGGATCAGATTTTGGATGCAGCGCCCACGTCCGCGAGCGATATTTCATTCCTGCAAGCGCGTATATTGAAAGCAGCACAAAATACGCCGCAAGATGGTATTTCCGCTGTCATGGTCGTCAATGACACCGCGCCCATGCCAGCCAAAACAAATATGCTAGCGTCATGGAAATCCGTAGCGGCGACTTTGATGCTGACCACAGGTATTGGGTTTGGTATCGGACAAGCGGCGGCGGCAGATACGAATTATGCCTCGGCAGAAGCCCTGCTGTCCATCAGCATGCAGAGCGATTACGGCGAGGCGGATCTATTCGGAGATTTGAACGGAGACGGGTTATGAGCACGGATACAACAACTGTACTGCCAATAAACAAATGGATTATTGCTCTATTGATTTCCATAGCCGTCAACGGGCTGTTAGCGGGCCTCTTGCTTTCCAAGCAAGTTAAACCCGCCGTGCCGGGTTCAGACTGGTTCCGATCCCAGCACGCAGTGCAAATAAGGCCTAATGGTCCCCGTCATCTTGTGCGCAATTTGCCACCTGAGCGGCGCAAGCAGGTGATGATGACTGCAATGAAAAACCTGAAATCACAAGGCAACGAACATCCGCGTAAATTGTTCAAGAGGTTACGGCAGGCAAAACATAAAACCATGCGCCTGCTCCGGGCGGAGGAACTGGACACAAAAGCCATAGAGCAATCTTTGGCCGATATCCGCACACTAAACCAAAAGCTAGCAGTGTCCGGTGATGCCTTGATGATAGAGGTGTTGGCGCAACTCACGCCTGCCGAACGCAAGGCCGCTGAAGCAGCCTTGAGACAGCGTAAAGTCCAACGCCGCCAGCGGCAAGATGGGCAATATCAGGAACCCCAATAGCGCTGTTAATCCCTATAGGAAATTATAAAATTCTGTGAAACTGCACGGGTCTGTACAGGCCTTGGGTCAGAATGTTGAATTTGAGATATAGTGATTGGCACCCCAAACACCTACGACTTTGCCTGTCGACATGTTCAGGTGCGAGTTTTAATGCGAGTATAGCGAATGGGCGGCGTTTCACGTTTTTGTACGGCGAAAAAACAAGGTGATATGGACTTTAAATGGTTGCTAGGTTTTTTTCACAGGCCTATAAGTTATTTATGAAACACGGTTCGCATCTTACGAGGAAATATAATGAACATTCACGAATATCAAGGCAAAGCGGTTCTTAAATCTATTGGCGCTCCGGTGAGCGAAGGTGTGGCTATTTTTAGTGCGGGTGAGGCCGAGGCCGCCGCCAAGCAGTTGGGTGGTCCTTTATGGGTAGTGAAGTCGCAAATCCATGCTGGCGGGCGCGGTAAAGGTAAATTTGTTGAAGATAGTGCGGGCGAAGCGGGCGGTGTGCGCCTGTCGTGGTCAATCGATGAAGTGGTCGAAAATGCCAAGCAAATGCTGGGAGCGACTTTGGTGACCGAGCAGACCGGGCCGGATGGTAAGCAGGTCAACCGTCTTTATATCGAGCATGGTTCGGATATCGAGAAAGAGTTTTATCTGTCATTACTGGTCAACCGCGAGACATCGCGGGTGTCGTTTGTGGCTTCTACCGAAGGCGGTATGGACATCGAAGCCGTTGCTCACGATACGCCAGAGAGAATTATTACATTCGACATTGACCCGGCCACCGGGTTTATGCCCCACCACGGGCGTACCTTGGCGCGGGCATTAGAGCTATCCGGCGACCTTGCCAAACAAGCCAACAAGCTTGGCCGCATATTATATAACGGGTTTTTGGCTAAAGACATGGCCATGATGGAAATTAATCCGCTGATCGTCAGTAAGGCTGGAAAGCTGCATTGCCTAGACGCTAAGATTAGTTTTGACGGCAATGCCTTGTTTAGACATCCGGACATCAAAGACTTGCGCGACACCAGCGAAGAAGACGAAAAAGAAGTGGCAGCGGCAGATTTCGGGCTTTCCTATATTGCGCTGGACGGCACGATTGGCTGTATGGTCAACGGCGCGGGTCTGGCTATGTCGACTATGGATATCATCAAATTATACGGCGAAGAGCCAGCCAATTTCCTCGACGTAGGCGGCGGTGCGACAACTGAAAACATTATTCAGGCGTTTAAAATCATCACGTCAGACGAAAATGTCAAAGGCATTCTCGTCAATATTTTCGGCGGCATTATGAAATGTGATGTCATCGCCGAAGGTATTGTCACTGCGGTGAACGAGGTTGGCCTAAAAGTGCCGCTCGTCGTGCGCCTCGAAGGCACAAATGTTGCCAAAGGTAAAGCCATTATCAATGACAGCGATGTCGACGTGATTGCAGCGGACGACCTAGACGACGCCGCACAAAAAATTGTGGCGGCGGTGCGGAGATAGTCTGTGCGGTGTGCTCATGTCATATTTTATACTGTAGTATCATTGGCCGTAATAGGTATAGGTTCGTTTGCATTTGCCGGTGAGCCCATGAAGTGTGAGGTGGGTCCAGTTGATAAAACAATTGGTACTGGCGATTGGTTTGTTTATGGCTGTGAAGATGATAAGTCTCTGGTTTTTGTAACTAAGAAAAATAACCCTGCTTTTCCATTTTTCTTTATGTATGCTGCTGTTGACGGCAAGTATAAATTACACGGCGAAGGCAATGGAGCGAAGCAGTACACAAAATTGGCATTTGAAGAACTGAAAGCATACAAATGGGAAAATTTTGAATCGTTACTTTTAGAGACTTCGCAAAAATCGAGTTTAGCAGAACTAAAAAATACAAATACGAAGCAGCGTAAAGGGACACAAGAATGACCGTTCCCACTTTACGTCAAATACTTTTCATTGGGGGCGCGGTAGCTTTAAGTCTTGGCCTAAACGCCAGCGTCACCGCTAAGCCCACCCCCGCCCTATCTGGCACGTGGAACCTCAGCTGTCTCTCTGCCTACCAAGACATTGTCTCGACTATGAACCCGGCCTGGATACCGGAACAGTTGAAAAACGGATTTGAAGTCATAAAGGTCTCTGGGGAGACTACGGGAGAGGTTCGCCTCGGCGGTTCACCGACCGTGCCCTGGCTGACCATATATAATAAAGACCTAAAGCCTATCTATCATGCGGTCGGGTTTAACAGCCGTTCCGACGAATTATGGCAATTGGTTATTGACCAAAACAAGACCACACAATTTGCCCCCAAATTGTTTGAAATAGAGCCATATACTGGCGTAAAAGCCACTGCATTGCCCGAAGCCGATTTTACTTTTGTCGAGTATCAGGCGAAGTGGTGTACCAATTGCAAATTGGTACAAGGGGCAATGGCAGACTTTGTCGCGTCCCACCCAAAACTAAAAATCACCCACGTCCAAATCGAAGCCGATACGGCCAAAATGCAAAAGAAAAAATACACATCTAAAACCTGTCCTGTAACAACCTAGGAACTGAAACTATGTCAATTTTAATCAACAAACACACCAAAATCATCACCCAAGGCATGACCGGGAAGACCGGGACATTTCATACTGAACAGGCGCTCGCTTACCACGGCACGCAGATGGTTGCCGGGGTTACGCCGGGTAAGGGCGGGACGGAGCATCTTGGTCTGCCGAACTTTAACACTGTCGCCGAAGCCAAAGCGGCTACGGGCGCTACGGCTACCGTAGTATATGTGCCGCCGCCCTTTGCTGCGGACGGTATCCTTGAGGCTATCGACGCGGAAATGGAGCTTATTGTTGCCATTACCGAGGGTGTGCCTGTGCGCGATATGGTCGCGGTCAAGCGGGCTTTGTGCGGCTCTAAATCGCGCCTTATTGGCCCGAATTGTCCGGGTGTCCTCACCCCCGAAGAGTGCAAAATCGGAATTATGCCGGGTAAAATATTTAAAAAAGGTTCTGTCGGGGTTGTCTCTCGTTCGGGGACATTGACTTATGAAGCTGTGTACCAAACCACCCAAGTTGGTCTGGGCCAGACAACGGCTATCGGCATTGGCGGTGACCCGGTTAACGGAACTAATTTTATTGACGTGCTGGATTTATTCCTCAGCGACGACGATACCAAGTCCATCATTATGATTGGCGAAATTGGCGGCTCTGCCGAAGAAGAGGCGGCGGAATATTTGGCGCATCAGGCCAAAAAAGGTCGCGCCAAACCAGTGGTCGGGTTTATCGCCGGACGCACCGCACCGCCGGGACGGACTATGGGTCATGCAGGCGCAATCGTTTCGGGCGGCAAAGGCGGAGCGGATGATAAGATTGAAGCTCTGGAAAAGGCTGGCGTGCGGGTTTCTCCGTCTCCGGCAAAATTGGGCGTTACGCTCATGGATGTATTGAGCGGATAAAATACCATGAGCGACAAACCACGTTCTCAAACCAATCAGGATTTTTTGGATACTGGCTATCTGGACGGTGCCAATGCGGCTTATCTGGAGCAGATGCAGGCGCAATATACAGCCAACCCCAATTCGGTAGATGATAGTTGGCGCACTTATTTCGCCAGGCTGGGTGAGGATGCGGGCAACGCCAAGACTAATGCGGACGGCCCCACTTGGGTGCGCGGCGACTGGCCGCAAGAGGATAATAGTGATTGGGTAGAAGCCCTTGGGGGTGTAGCTGGCACAGATGCGCTCAAAACAGAGATAAAGAAAATCCGCCCGGCGGCCAGCCATGATGAGGTGGAGCAAGCGGCGCGCGATAGTATCCGTGCGTTGATGCTGATACGGGCTTACCGTATACGCGGGCATTTGGTGGCCGACCTTGACCCGCTCGGTCTGATGAAGCGTGTGCTGCCAGAGGACTTAGACCCGGCCTTGCTCGGCTTTGAGCCGGACGACCTAGATCGTCAAATATATATTGGCGGTGTTCTGGGTATGGAGAGCGCCAGTATAAATGAGATGATGCCTATATTAAAGCGCACCTATTGCGGCACATTTGGTGTGCAGTTTATGCATGTTTCCGACCCTGATGAGCGCAGTTGGTTGCAAAAACGGATTGAGGGGCCGGATAAGGAAATCAGTTTCTCCCCCGAAGGACGTAAGGCCATATTGCAAAAACTGATAGAGGCGCAAGCCTTTGAGGATATTTTGCAGCGCCGCTATCCTGGCACCAAACGCTTTGGCTTGGACGGCGGCGAAAGCTTGGTGCCTGCGCTAGAGCAAATTATTAAACGCGGCGGTGCGCTGGGTATGAAAGACATCAATTTTGGTATGCCTCACCGGGGGCGGCTCAATGTTTTGGCCGCAGTTTTAGCCAAGCCTTATAGTGCAATATTTTACGAATTTTTAGGTGGAGTAAGTGCGGGCGCAGAGGACTTTGGTTCGGGGGATGTTAAATATCATTTGGGCGCGTCCTCTGACCGTGCCTTTGACGGCAATGAAGTGCATTTGTCCCTCGCCCCCAACCCGTCGCATTTGGAAGCGGTCAACCCGGTGGTTATTGGCAAGACCCGCGCCAAACAACAAATGTTCTCTAAAAATCATGCAAATCCTTATTTTAAAGACGCGACAGCAGTCCTTTTGCACGGCGATGCGGCCTTTGCCGGACAAGGCGTTGTCACGGAATGCTTTGGCATGTCGGCGCTGGACGGGTATAGTATTGGTGGCACCATACATGTGATTGTCAACAACCAGATTGGCTTTACCACATCGCCCCATTATTCGCGCTCGACCCCGTACCCGACCGATGTTGCAATGATGGTCGAGACGCCGATTTTCCATGTCAACGGTGACGACCCCGAAGCCGTAGTATTTGCCGCTCGCGTTGCTACGGAATACCGCCAGAAATTTGGCCGCGATATTGTTATCGACATGATTTGCTATCGCCGCTACGGCCATAATGAGGGCGACGACCCAAGCTTTACCCAGCCCGTCATGTATAAAGTCATCAAGAAAAAGAAGTCCACCCGCGATATTTACGGCGAGCGCCTGATTGCCAACGGCACGATTACCGCGGACGAGTTTGAAACAATGAAAGCGGACTTCCGTGCATTCATAGAAGCAGAATTTGACAAGGCCGAAAGCTATACCACCAAAACCCCTGACTGGTTAGACGGGGTCTGGTCTGGTATTCGTCTGCCTGATGATGATGTGAAGCGGCGCGGCAAGGCTAGAATATCCGTTGATGAGCTTCGTAAAATCGGATTGAAGCTGACTGAATATCCAGACGATATTGCCATCCACCGCACTTTGAAAAAACTCATTACGACGCGGCGCGTAAAAATTAAAAGCGGTGAAAATATCGATTGGGCGCTCGGCGAACACTTGGCCTTTGGCTCGCTGGTCACCGAAGGTTTTCCTGTGCGGCTTTCCGGGCAAGACTGCGGGCGCGGTACGTTTTCCCAACGCCACTCCCATATCGTTGACCAAGAAACCGAAGCCCGCTACACGCCCCTGAATAATATCAGAGACGGCCAAGCCTGTTATCAGGTTTTAGACTCTATGCTATCCGAATATGCGGTGCTTGGTTTTGAATACGGCTTTTCCTTAACGCGTCCCAACACCCTAACCATTTGGGAAGCACAGTTCGGCGATTTTGCCAATGGTGCCCAAGTGATGATGGACCAATTTATTTCCAGTGCAGAGCAAAAATGGCTCCGCATGTCGGGCTTGGTTATGCTCTTGCCCCACGGCTATGAAGGTCAAGGCCCGGAGCATTCATCGGCAAGGCTGGAGCGCTATTTACAGCTTTGTGGTGAGGACAATATGCAGGTGGTCAATATCACGACGCCCGCCAATTATTTCCACGTATTGCGTCGGCAAATTCACCGCGACTTTAGAAAGCCGCTCATCATTATGACGCCCAAATCTTTGCTGCGCCATAAGCGCTGTGTTTCTACTTTGGACGAGATGGGCGAAGATTCCTGCTTCCATAGACTGCTCTGGGATGATGCAGATTTCAACCCGCAAGAGGGCGAGATTAAACTAGCCGCAGACGCTAAAATCAAACGTGTGCTTTTATGCTCCGGCAAAGTATATTACGATTTGTTTGACGCGCGGGAAAAAACCGGGCGTGATGATGTTTACATCATGCGGGTCGAGCAACTTTTCCCGTATCCGGGCGATGCGCTCGAAGAAGAATTATCGCGCTTTAAAAATGCCGAATTTGTTTGGTGCCAAGAAGAGCCGCGCAATATGGGCGCATGGCAATATATAGAGGACTTCCTAGAGAAGACCCTCATCAAAATAAGCGCAAAGAAAACCCGCCCGCGCTATATTGGCCGGGTGTTGTCGGCCTCGACCGCTACCGGTATTGCTGCCAAACACAAGGCCGAACAACAGGCCATTCTTGACGAAGCTTTTGAGAAGTGATGGAGGGTTAAGTGAATATGATGTACTTTGAGCGATATAAAAAGGAAGATGAAATGAACAGAGAAGTACCGAGCGTAGCAAGGCAAGGGCGACTGCCCGTCGCGCCTAATGGCGCGCCCCTGCGGAGGCGTGCGCTCTTGCGCACTGCCGTGAGCGATATAAAAAGGACATTACCATGATTGATATTAAAGTACCAAATGTCGGCGAAAGTGTTGCCGAAGTGACCATTGCGGTTTGGATGAAGCAGGTTGGGGATAGCGTCAAAAAAGACGAGCCAATTGTCGAACTGGAAACCGATAAAGCGGCGCAAGAATTGGTGTCGCCTGAAGACGGCGTGCTGGCGGAAATTTTGGTGGCCGAAGGCGAGAACGCTGAAATCGGCGTTATCATCGCCAAGCTAAAACCGGGTAAGGTTGACGCGACTACAGAGGCTACACCTGCGCCCACCGCCAAAACAGAAGCACCGCAAGCGGCCACAGATACATCCCGCGAACCAATGCCGTCCGCCAAGCGCGTTATCGCGGAAAAAGGATTGGACGCCAGTGCCATTGCTGGCACGGGCAAAGATGGCCGCATTACCAAAGGTGATGCGCTGAAAGCAGAGAAACCTGCCGTCGCTGTTTCTCCATCTGCTCCAGCCGCACCGCGCAACACTGGGCCGCGTGAGGAACGTGTGCGCATGTCTCGTTTGCGCCAAACTATCGCGCGCCGCCTTAAGGACGCGCAAAATACTGCTGCCATGCTGACTACCTATAATGAGGTCGACATGACCGAGATTATGGCCATGCGCAAAAAATATAAACAGGTCTTTATCGACAAGCATGGCGTTAAATTGGGCTTTATGAGCTTCTTTATCAAAGCCTGCTGCACCGCCCTCAAGGACGTACCGAGCGTCAATGCAGAAATCGACGGCACTGATATTATCTATAAAAATTATTATGATATGTCTGTGGCCGTGGGTACAGACAAAGGCCTCGTGGTTCCGGTACTCCGGGATGCAGATCAACTGTCTATGGCAGGTATCGAAAAAGGCCTTGGCGCGCTAGCCAAAAAAGCCCGGGACGGCAAATTGTCTATGGCCGAAATGAGCGGCGGCACATTCACCTTGTCCAACGGCGGCGTTTACGGCTCGCTAATGTCGTCGCCAATCCTGAACCCGCCGCAATCCGGTATTCTAGGTATGCACAAAATCGAAAAACGCGCCGTGGTTATAGACGACGAGATTGTCATCCGCCCGATGATGTATCTAGCCCTAAGCTATGATCACCGCATCGTAGACGGCAAAGGCGCAGTGACATTCTTGGTGCGCGTAAAAGAATGCTTGGAAGATCCGGAGCGTATGTTGCTGGATTTGTAAGATAGCTTCTGCCCCCATGGAAAATGGGGGAAGAAAAACTACCCCATCAACAATGCCTTAACCGCCGCCCCTGCTTTGCCCATATCCATGCGGCCTGCGTATTCGGATTTTAGCTTGCCCATGACCTTGCCCATGTCTTTTAGGCAGGTGGCGTCTATGTCGTTGACGGCTTTTTTGACGGCTAACTCTAGCTCTTCGTCGGTAAGAGATGTCGGCATATAGGTTTTAATGATTTCAATTTCGCCGCGCTCACGTTCGGCTAGCTCTGGACGTCCATTTTCGTCGTAGATATTGGCGCTCTCGGTGCGTTGTTTGACCATTTTAGCCAGCAGGGACAGGATTTCCGCTTCGTCTATACCGCCGGGATTATCGGTAGCCCGCGCCGCAATGTCCCGGTCTTTAACCGCTGCATTGACCAAGCGCAAAGTTGACAGGGTCAACTTATCCTTGGCTTTCATGGCGGTTTTGATACCGTCCGTAATGTCTGTTCTTAAACTCATATTCGTGTCCGTATGTTTGCAAGCGGGTCTTATAGCGTATAAATCTTGCTTGTGTAGCAAATTTTCTTGACCCGATTGACAAGCCTGATTAACTAGCAGGCATACCGAATTCGTATTCGGATCAAAGGAAGCAGGTATCTATGGACGACAAAGCGAAAAATCAAGCGCCAATAACAGATATACCCACAGGCGTCTTGGTGCTAGCCAGTGGTGAGGTATTTTACGGGCACGGGGCAGGTCTAGTCGGGGATGCGGTTGGCGAAGTGTGTTTCAACACCGCCATGACCGGATACCAGGAAATCCTGACCGACCCATCCTATGCCCAGCAAATCGTGCTGTTTACCTTTCCCCACATTGGCAATACAGGCACCAATGCCGAGGACGAAGAAGCGGCTGGCCCGGCGGCTAAATCCGCTGCGCGCGGTGCAATTTTCCGCGAAAACATCACCAAGCCGTCCAATTACCGCAACGAAAAACCACTAGGTGATTGGCTGGCGGGCCGGGGCATTGTTGGCCTTAGCGGCATCGACACTCGCGCCCTGACATCACATATCCGCGAAACTGGCATGCCGAGCGGCGTCATTGCCCATGCACCAGACGGTGTGTTTGATATTGCGGCACTGACCGCCAAAGCGCGCGGCTGGAACGGGCTGGAAAATGCCGACCTAGCCAAAGATGTCAGCACGGACGAAAACTATTCATGGGACGAGACCGGATGGAAATGGGGCAGTGGCTTTGGTAAATTAGGCGCAAAATCCAAACATGTGGTGGTCATAGATTACGGCACTAAACGCAATATTCTGCGCTGTCTGGCGGACGCGGGTCTGCGCTCAACCGTCGTGCCCGCCAATACAGAAGCCGCAGATATTTTGGCGCTGAACCCGGACGGTATCGTTCTGTCCAACGGCCCGGGCGACCCCGCCGCAACGGGCGCATATGCAATCCCGATTGTCAAAGAATTAATCGACAGCGAGCTACCCGTAATGGGCATATGTTTGGGTCACCAGATTATGGCACTGGCGCTCGGCGCAAAGACCCTGAAAATGGAGCAAGGTCACCACGGTGCCAACCACCCGGTTAAAGATTTCGAAACTGGCAAAGTAGAGATTGTCTCTATGAACCACGGCTTTGCGGTCGATGCAGACACCCTACCGGATGATGCGATCGAGACCCATAAGTCACTATTTGACGGCACTAATTGCGGGCTGCGCTTAAAAGACCGTCCGGTATTTTCCGTGCAACACCACCCCGAGGCCAGCCCCGGCCCACGGGATAGTTTCTATCTGTTCGAGCGTTTTGCGGAACAGCTATAAATAAGCCGCTCTAGTGCGACATTTTGGCTCTCGAATAATTGCTGGGCCTTCTTATGTATTTCATATGAAAAGCAAAAATCAGAGGAATATCTATGTCACATATACACCACAAATTAACGTCCCAATTTCCGGAGCATAAGGAAAAAATAAAAATTTTGAAAAAGAAGGATCCGCATTTTGCCAAATTAGCCAAACGCTATAGCCGCAATAATCGTAAAATCCAAGCTTATGAAGGCGGCGTAAAATCCACTTCCGATTTCCACATGGAAGAACTGAAGAAAAAGCGGCTATTTTTGCTGGATATTATCAACCACATTTTGGTCAATACGGACGATAAAGGCAATCAGGATCTATAAGTGGTTACAAAAAGTGGTCACAAAAAACCGCCCTCTCATTATATGAGGGGCGGTTTTAATATTTAGCTTTGTTGTCAAATTACATGCCGTTGCGTTCGGCGTTTGATTTGCAATCTGCTTTGGATTTATAGCTTTCGGAACTCGCGCCCGTCACTTCACCGTTAACGGCGGTTCGGCGCCAGCGGTGCTCGCCGCGTTTATCTGTATAAAGATCCCACTTGTCTTTACTGCCAAGGCCTTTGGGATTGCCTTTATACCCGTGGCGTTCCGCATTTGCGGTACAGCTGGATTTGCCCGTGTAACCTTCGCAAGACGAGCCAACAATATTGCCGTTACTTGCCTTGCGGCGCCAGCGATGCTCGCCGCGTTTGTCGTTATAGAATTCCCATTTATCGTTTTCACCTGCCATAAAATTCCCCTAATCAGAGTGTTGTTACCGGATCGTGCGCCCGGATATGGGGATACGCATACACTAAAAATACCAATTGGGAAAGTGGCAAAGGCGAAAAAATATTTCCGGGCGATTATGAAGTGGTTATGTCGCTTTTACAGGGCCTGTGGACACAGCAACCATAGCGGCACGTAAGGTACGGTCACCCAATGTAAAGCCGTTTTGCATGACCTGAGCGACATCGCCTTTGGTCTCGTCTGACGGAATTTGCGCTACGGCTTGGTGGACATTGGGGTCGAACTTTGAACCTTGTCCGGGTACGGATTTAATGCCGTGGCGGGCAAAGACTGCGATCAAATCTTTTTCGGTTAGTTCTAAGCCCTCCAACAAGTTTTTGGCATTATCACCGAGCGCACCACGGGCTTTTTCGTCAATATTTGACAAAGCTCGTGATAAATTATCCGACACCGACAACATATCGGCAGCAAAGCGTTCCACTGCATAAATGCTGGCTGCGCGCACTTCGCGCTCGGAGCGTTTTTGGATATTTTGGGTTTCGGCCATGGCGCGCAGGACTTGATCCTTGGCGGCAGCCAGTTCAGTTTCCAATTCCTGAATGCGCAGTTTTTGGGTTTCGGCTTCGCTAAGTTCCGGGGAAAGTTCAGGTGCGGCTTCAGCATTGTCTTTTTTGCCGTCAGCCTCTCGGTCAGCGACAGCTTTCGCTGCCTCTTCGATTTGGGCTTGTAGTGCATCCAGCTCCGCATCGGTGGGCATTGTGTCTTTAGGCTTATTTTCTTCGCTCATTATTTTGTCCTTACTTATCCATTTTATTCATGTGTAACATTTTGCCAATCACCGAGGCCGTATAATCGACCATGGGAATGACCCGTGCATAATTTAATCTCGTCGGCCCTATTATCCCAAGGGCACCAATAATATTTTGGTTCGTGTCTTTATAGGGCGCAACCACAACCGATGAGCCGGACAAAGAAAACAGCGGATTTTCCGCGCCGATAAATATCCTAACACCTTCGGCCTGTTCCGCCTTGTCCAGCAAGTCTATCAATTCTTCCTTACGTTCCAAATCTTCAAATAAAAGTCTTATACGCTCCAAATCGGATTGCGCAGCCCCATTGTCAAGGCCGCTGTCCAGAAGATGTGCCTGTCCGCGAACAATTAATGTGCGTTTTGTTGATGTTTTCTCTTCTCCGCTCCATTCTGCGATACCAAGTTTAACCAATCCGGCGGCGGAAACTTCCAAAGCTGCTTGCCCGGCTTCTATTTCGGCCAAAATATCTGCCCGTGTTTCCGAGAGCCGTTTGCCCTTAAGCCGCGCAGACAAGAAGTTTCCGGCGCGTTCAAGCGCCGACGGCATCAGCCCCACGGGCACATCCATAATCCGGTTTTCCACTTGCCCGTCTGCGTAAACTAGAACTGCCAGAGCCTGACCACCATCAAGCCCGACAAATTCCACATGGCGCAAATACCCGCTTTGGCTATCAGCGGCAGACGGTGCCAAGACCAACCCCGCCCCACCCGCTAGTCCGGCCAGAGCCGTTGATGCTTTTTCCAAAACTGCCGGGGTGCGCATATCCCGGCCAGCCAATTGGGCATCAATTGATTTGCGCTCTGACTTGCTCAAATCACCAATTTCCAGCAAGCCGTCGACAAACAGACGAAGCCCTTGGTGGGTCGGCATTTTTCCCGCGCTAATATGGGCAGACGACAGCAAGCCGAGCGAAGCCAATTCCGCCATAGTATTGCGAATAGACGCAGAGGAAAGACCGGAGCGTCCTTTATTCATCTCGGCTAAAACGCCAGAGCCAACCGGAACCCCTGTCTCCAAATAACTTTCGACAATATCCTTAAACACCAAGCGCGCGCGCGCATCGAGGTCGGATAACGATAATGATGTGGCGGAAAATTTCATGGGGAACACTTACCGCGTAATGATAAAATTGCCAAGCGAAGAGACGTTAAAACGCATAATAATCCTTGGTTATATTTCGCGGATAAGTTAGTCCTGTGGTCAACTTAAATTAGGAAACCAATATGCGCCCCAATGACCGTGCTCTCGACCAACTTCGTGATATTACTATTGAAACAGGTGTTTCACCTTATGCCGAGGGGTCTTGTTTGATTAAATGTGGCAATACCCATATCTTGTGTACGGCCAGTGTTGATCCGGGGGTACCGCGCTGGCTTAAGGGGCGTGGCAAAGGCTGGGTGACGGCGGAATATGGTATGTTGCCGCGCTCGACCCATACAAGAATGCGCCGCGAGGCCACCAAGTCCGGTCAAGGCGGGCGCACTATGGAAATCCAGCGCCTCATCGGGCGGTCTTTGCGGGCTGGGGTGGATATGAAATTACTGGGCGAGCGCCAAATAATTTTGGACTGCGATGTTATTCAGGCCGACGGCGGCACCCGTACCGCGTCCATTACCGGGGCATGGGTAGCGCTGAAACTGGCGATTAATTATTTGATGGAAGAGGGTGTTTTGGAAACGGACCCCATCACCGACCAAGTCGCCGCCGTATCGTGCGGTATTGTCGAGAACACATGTAGGCTCGACCTAGAGTATCTGGAAGACAGCGCCGCGCAGACCGACGCCAATTTTGTCCTGTCCAGCACGGGCGGTATTATAGAAATCCAAGCCAGCGCCGAAGATACACCGTTCGCGGCAGACGAATTTACCGAGCTTATGCGGTTGGCGAATAAAGGTGTTCAAGAATTATGCGCGGCGCAATTGGCGGCTATAGAAAATCAATAAATGTAGGGTGGATTAGCGCCCTTTGCGCGTAATCCACCATGAGTAACTACTAATAATTTGCGGTGGATTACGCTATCGCTAATCCACCCTACAAGATAATTACTTTCTTCTGGCCGCATAACTGGACAGCGCTATAAGTAGCCGCCCGATCAATGCTTCTACGGGGGCGCCGGTTGATTTCATACTTTTCTCGGTCTCTAGGCTTTGAGATATAGCCCGCGCCAAAGCCGTTTCCGGCCAGATGCGCAAGGCGGAGCCGAAAGCATTTTTGCGCATCACGAATACAGGCGGGCGTAATCCGCGCATGGCTTCGTCGGCGCTACTCCCAGACGCCATAGATGCGGAGGCTTGGTGCAGGCGGACAATATGGCGCTGTAGGGCGGCCAATACGGAATGGGGATTTATTTTTCCTGCCAGTGCTCGGCGCAAGGACGCATCCATGGTTTTCATATTGCCCGCCATAGCATCAAAAACAATATCGTCCAGCCCGGCAGACCCTGCGCCGCCTATCAAGGTTTTTATGTCGGCCAATGTGACTTTGGCACCTTCCTCCGTGCCGTAGCCTTTATAGAGAGCCAATTTTTCGATCTCCGAGCGCGCCATGCGGCGGTCACCCTCCAAGAGTGGCGCCAATGCGTCGAGCGCATCCGTATCTATGCCAATATTCAAATCCCGAAGCGATGTGCGCACCATACCCGCTATACCGGCTTGGCTGTCGGCGTAACATGCGATGGCGGCGAAATGTTTGGCCGTCTCGAAGGCTTTGCGGATTGCCGAGCGCGGGGTCATGTCGCCTGCTTCGATGATGAGTTTGGCGGCGCAGGTATCGGGGCGGGCGTCTAGGGCTTTTATGGTTTTGGCAATAGAGGCTGCATTCCTCTCGTGGGACAGACGTAAGCGGATCAACCTTGCGTCGCCGAGCAAGCTTTGCGCGACCATTTCGTCGGCCAACCGTGCCGGGTCACCGGACAGGTCGTCGGCGGAAAGGACGGTGGTGGAAAACGGGTCGTCCGGGTTTGGGCTAAATTTTTTGGCAATTGCATCGGCGCGCTCTGCGCATAATCCGGCATCCGGGCCAAAGAGGAGTACGCCGGGGCAATCTGCGGGTGGGGAATTTATCCAGCTACGGGCGCGCGCACCCGCCAGTTTCATTTCGCTTCACTACTGGCCTGATAACTGGCCAGTCTGGCTATGATACGGTCTGCGGCCTCGGACGCGACTTGTTCTTCGGCGTTGGCTTGCGCCGCTACCGTACCATAAGGGTCGCGCGGTGCGCCGTAGGTTGAGATCGCCCGCACTTCGCTACGGTAGACCACATCTCCGGTTTTGGCATCGACCAATTCAAATTCGGCATCCATGACCAAATCATATCGGGAAGCCACATCGTCGGCACCTATACCCAAGCTTTTACGGCGGGATTCGGGTGTTATTCTTAATATATAAGGTGTGGCGCGATTGTCGCCCATACGGTCACGCAGGGCTTGCGCCAGTAAAAAGTTGATTTTGTCATTGGCCTGCATTTCCACACGGATGTTTTTCATACTGACGCCCGTGCCGCCAAAGGCAGTGGGCGCATGCATGGGCTTAAAGCCGCAAGCGGTTAGGATGAGTGCAGTTGCTAAAATAATTGCTATACGTATCAATTTCATATCAGACTCCTTTTATATCGCTCACGGCAGTGCGCGAAAAGCGCACGCCTCCGCGGGGGCGCGCCATTGGGCGCGACGGGCGGTCGCCCTTGCCTTGCTTCGCTCGGTACACCATGTTTACTGAACGCTCCTAGTTTGCCACTATATTGATTATGCGGCCTGGGACAACGATGATTTTTCTTATGGTTTTGTCAGAAAGGAATTGGACAATATGGGGATGGGCCAGTGCCAGCTTCTCGACATCATCTTTGGACGCGGCCTTGGCCACAGAAATTTCAGCGCGGCGTTTGCCGTTTACCTGAATGGGCATGGTGATTTCGTCTTCCACCAACATGGCCGGATCAGCCACAGGCCACGGTGCATCACAGACCAAACCTTCGCCGCCGAGATGCGCCCAACATTCTTCGGCCAAATGGGGCATGAACGGTGCGATGACCCGCACGAGCATGCTCATACCTTCGGTCTTAGCCGCATCATTATCAGTGTATTTTTTCAGTGCATTGACGGTTTCGTAAATCTGCGCCACCGACGTATTGAAACGGAAATTGTCAATACCGTCCGTAATTTTAGAGGCGGCTTTGTGGACAGAGCGGCGCAAATTCAGAGCGGATCCGGCCAAATCGTCCGTAGAACCTATAGACTGCAAACTGTTTTCAGGTGTATCCGCAATAGTCGCCCAAACCTTGTTGGCAAAGCGCCATGCGCCGAGAGCGCCCGCATCCGTCCATTCCACATCCCGTTCGGGCGGACTATCGGAGAGCATAAACCAGCGGGCTACATCGGCGCCGTAGCCCTCGATAATATCGTGGGGGTCGATGACATTTTTCTTGGACTTGGACATTTTCTCGACCGCACCGCGTGTGATTGTTTTGCCCGTATCCATATGAATGAGCTTGCCGTCTTTCTCAACCACATCAGCAGGCATGACGAACTGACCATCTGCATCAGTATAGACCGCATGATTGACCATGCCTTGGGTGAACAGGCCTTTGAACGGTTCGCCTGACGGTAAATCTAACAGACCGCAATCGCGAAGAGCGCGGGCGAAGAAACGTGCATAGAGCAAATGCAAAATAGCG